>Ga0068858_100006288_pt1 | contig 11568 bp, 9 predicted proteins | sample KBSSwiS12_FD_66589 | JGI IMG/M metagenome (GOLD analysis project Ga0068858, IMG submission 66589) | Switchgrass rhizosphere microbial communities from Kellogg Biological Station, Michigan, USA - KBS Switchgrass S1-2 | ecosystem: Host-associated > Plants > Roots > Rhizosphere > Soil ... | reverse complement strand
TGCTCGGCCGCGTCGACTTCTCGGCGCCGACGCGCTCGCTCACCGTCTCGCTCCTGCAGGGCAACGTGCCGCAGCAGGAGAAGTTCGAGCCGACGCATCTGGCCGAAGGGCTGGCGGCGACGGCGCAGCAGATCCAGGCGGCGCGCGGGGAGCTCGTCGTCGGCCCGGAAACCGTCATCCCGGTGCTGCCGGCCGAGCTCGACGAGGGCTGGTGGAACGGCCTGCTCGAGCGCTTCCGCATGCCGGGGCGCTCGGCGATCCTCGGCATCCCGATGGGCGACCCGGCGCACGGCTACACCAATTCGGCGATCGGCATCTCTGCCGACTCGAGCACGCTGCCCGAAGGCTTCTACCGCTACGACAAGCACCACCTGGTGCCGTTCGGCGAGTTCGTGCCGAACGGCTTCCACTGGTTCACCGAGCTGATGCACATCCCGCTCGGCGACTTCGAGCGGGGCCCGCTCGCGGCGCCGTCGTTCGACGTCGGCGGCGAGCGCGTCGCGCCGAACATCTGCTACGAGGACCTGTTCGGCGAGGAGCTCGCGGCGCGCTTCGTTCCCGAGGCGACGGCGCCGACGATCCTCGCCAACATCAGCAACATCGGCTGGTTCGGCCGGACGATCGCGGTCGAGCAGCACCTGCGCATCTCGCGCATGCGCTCGCTCGAGCTGCAGCGGCCGATGATCCGGGCGACCAACACCGGCGCGACGGTCGTCATCGACCACCGCGGCACGGTGACGCACTCGCTGCCGCCTTTTTCGGTCGGCATCCTGGAGGGCAGCGTCGAGGGGCGGCAGGGACTGACGCCGTTCGCCCTCTGGGCCGGTCACCTCGGCCTGTGGCCGCTCGCGCTCGGCGCGCTCGCGCTCCTCTACTGGCTGCGCCGCCCGCGGGACCCCTAGTCGAGCGGCGGGCGCGGCGCGCCAGGTGCCGTGCCGTGCTTCCTTAGAATCGCGGCCGTCGCGCGGCCCGCGCGCCGCCGACCCGCCGACCAGAACGGGCCCCGATGCTCTCCTTCCAGCAATTGATCCTGCGCCTGCAGTCGTACTGGGGCGAGCGCGGCTGCGCGCTGCTGCAGCCGTACGACATGGAAGTCGGCGCCGGCACGAGCCACACCGCGACGTTCCTGCGCGCGCTCGGCCCCGAGCCGTGGCGGGCAGCGTACGTGCAGCCGAGCCGGCGTCCGAAGGACGGGCGCTACGGCGACAACCCGAACCGCCTGCAGCACTACTACCAGTACCAGGTCGTCCTCAAGCCGGCGCCGCCCGACATCCTCGACCTCTACCTCGGCTCGCTCGCCGCGCTCGGTTTCGACCTCGCGAGCAACGACGTCCGCTTCGTCGAGGACGACTGGGAGAACCCGACGCTCGGCGCGTGGGGCCTCGGCTGGGAGGTCTGGCTGAACGGCATGGAGGTGACGCAGTTCACCTACTTCCAGCAGGTCGGCGGCATCGACTGCCGGCCGATCACCGGCGAGATCACGTACGGCCTCGAGCGCCTCGCGATGTACCTGCAGGGCGTCGACAATGTCTTCGACCTGCAGTGGACCGACGACCTCAAGTACGGCGACGTCTACCACCAGAACGAAGTCGAGCAGAGCACGTACAACTTCGAGAAGAGCGACGTCGAGTTCCTGCTCGCCGCGTTCGCCGCGCACGAGCGGCAGGCGCAGGCGCTGATGGCGGCGCAGCTCGCGCTGCCGGCGTACGAGCAGGTGCTGAAGGCGGCGCACAGCTTCAACCTGCTCGACGCGCGCGGCGCGATCAGCGTCACCGAGCGCGCCGCCTACATCGGCCGCATCCGCAACCTGGCGCGAAGCGTCGCGCAGAGCTACCTGGCAAGCCGCGAACGGCTCGGCTTCCCGCTCGCGCCGCGGCCGTGGGCCGACGAGGCGATCGCGCAGTTGCAGCAGAAGCGCGCGGCATGAGCGCCACCGCACGGCCGCTGCGAACCTGGCGCCCGGTCCCGCTCGGCGGGACCGGCCGCAGGCCGAGGGTGCAGCGATGACCGCGCTGCGTCCTCTCCTGGTCGAGCTGCTGGTCGAGGAGCTGCCGCCGAAGGCGCTGAAGCGGCTCGGCGCCGCCTTCGCCGACGCGCTGTTCGCCGCGCTCGCGAAGGAGGCGCTGGTCGGCGCCGACGCGCGCCGGACCGCATACGCCAGCCCGCGTCGCCTCGCGGTGCTGGTCGACGGCGTCGCCGGGCGCGCGCCGGAGCGGCCGGTGTCGCAGAAGGTCATGCCGGTCGCGGTCGCGCTGACCGCCGCCGGCGAGCCGACGGCAGCGCTGCTGAAGAAGCTCGCGACGCTCGGCGCCGGCGCCGACGCCGTCGCCCGGCTCGCGCGTCGCGTCGACGGCAAGGCCGAGGCGTTCTTCCTCGACACGATCGAGCCCGGAACGACGCTCGCCGACGGCCTGCAGCGCGCGCTCGACGCCGCGCTCGCGGCGCTGCCGATTCCGAAGCTGATGCAGTACCAGCTCGCCGACGGCTGGACGACGGTGAGCTTCGTCCGTCCCGCGCACCGGCTCGTCGCGCTGCACGGCGCCGACGTCGTCGCGGTGCGCGCGCTCGGTCTCGACGCCGGCCGCACGACGCAGGGCCACCGCTTCGAGGCCGCCGCGCCGACGATCGAGCTGCGCGACGCGGCCGGCTACGCCGCGCAGCTGCGCGACGAAGGCGCGGTGATCGCGAGCTTCGACGCTCGCCGCGCCGAGGTCGACGCGCAGCTCGCCGCCGCGGCGGCGCGCGAGGGACTGCGCCCGATCGACGACGAGGCGCTCCGCGACGAGGTCACCGCGCTCGTCGAGCGGCCGAACGTGCTGACCTGCCGCTTCGACGAAGCATTCCTCGCCGTGCCGCCCGAGTGCCTGGTGCTGACGATGAAGGCGAACCAGAAGTACTTCCCGCTGCTCGACGGCGACGATCGCCTGACGAGCCGCTTCCTCGTCGTCAGCAACATCCGGCCCGCCGATCCGGCGCGCATCGTCGAGGGCAACGAGCGCGTCGTCCGGCCGCGGCTCGCCGACGCCAAGTTCTTCTTCGACCAGGACCGCAAGCGCACGCTTGCGTCGCGCGTCGACGACCTCGACAAGGTCGTCTACCACCGCAGGCTCGGCAGCATCGGCGACCGCGTGCGCCGCGTCCGCGAGGTGGCGCGCTGGATCGCGGCACGGGTCGGCGCCGACGTCGCGCTCGCCGACCGCGCCGCGCTCCTCGCCAAGGCCGACCTCGTGACCGACATGGTCGGCGAGTTCCCCGAGCTGCAGGGCACGATGGGGCGCTACTACGCCCTCGCCCAGGACGAGGGCGATACGGTCGCGTACGCCATCGAAGACCACTATCGGCCGCGCTTCTCGGGCGACGCGCTGCCGCGAAGCGACGTCGGCGTCGCCGTCGCGCTCGCCGACAAGCTCGACACGATCGCGAGCCTGTTCGCCGTCGGCGAGCGGCCGACCGGGGACAAGGATCCGTTCGCGCTGCGCCGCAATGCGCTCGGCATCGTGCGGCTGCTGGTCGAGCGCGCGCTGCCGCTCTCGCTCGTCGAGCTGTTCACCGCCGCAATCGCGACGCTGCCGGCCGAGTTCGCGAAGACTTCAATGCCCGAGCCGGTCAACTTCGTCAAGGAACGCGCCAGGGGCTACTTTGTCGATCAGGGTCTTGCACCGAGAGCGATCGATGCCGTGCTGGACTACTGGGGTGACGGCTCGCCACTTTCAGAGTTGACGCCGATTGCACGTGCCGCGGATCGCTTTATTGCAACTGCAGAAGGACGCGAGCTCGCGGCTGCCAACAAGCGAATCACAAACATCCTCAGCAAGTCTGGTGCCGAGGTGCCGAGGGGCATCTCGCCGCGAACGCTCAAAGAGCAGGCCAATCCCGATCTGTTTCAGCAGGACGAGGAGCGGGCGCTCTACAGCGCGCTGGGCTCGATCGGGGAGCATTCGCTCAGCCTCCGAGAAAGGGGTCAGTATGCCGAGTCGCTCTCCGCGCTGACGCCGCTTCACGAGCCGGTGCGAGCATTCTTCGATCGCGTGCTCGTCAACACCGACGACGCTCGAATCCGCGACAACCGCATCACGCTGCTGCAGCATGCGCGCGCGTACATGAACCAGGTCGCCGAGCTCGGGATGATGGCGAGCTAGGCCCCGACGATGAAACTCATCATCCTCGACCGCGACGGCACCATCAACGAGGACCGCGACGACTTCGTCAAGTCGCCCGACGAGTGGGTGCCGATCGCCGGCTCCCTGGAGGCGATCGCGCGGCTCAACCACGCCGGCTGGCACACGGTGGTGGCGACCAACCAGTCGGGGATCGCGCGGGGCCTCTTCGACCTCGCGACGATGAACGCGATCCACGCCAAGATGAACCGCGCGCTCGCCGCCGTGGGTGGCCGCATCGACGCGGTGTTCTTCTGTCCGCACGGCCCCGACGACGGCTGCTCGTGCCGCAAGCCCCGCCCCGGGATGCTGCAGACGATCGGCGAGCGCTACGGCGTCGCGATGCACGAGACGTACGCGGTCGGCGACTCGCTGCGCGACCTCGAGGCCGCGGTCGCCGCCGGCTGCGCGCCGCATCTCGTCCGCACCGGCAAGGGCGCGCGGCTCGACGACGCGGCGCTGCGCGCGATCAAGAAGGCGGTGCCGTACGCGGTGTTCCACGCCGACCTCGCGTCGTTCGCGCATCAGCTGATCCAGCGCGAGCGGCAGGCGCGCGGCGACCACGACGCCGGCGACTCGGTCTTCCTGCCGTTCGACCGATGACAAGCGCGCTCGCCGCCGTCCGCTCGGCGATCTTCGTCGTCTTCCTGGTCGTCACGGTCATCCCGTGGGCGATCCTCTGTCTCCTCGTCTCGATCTTCGTGCGCGGCGAGCGGCTGTACTGGTTCGTCATCGTCTGGCTGCGCGTCGCGATCTGGGGCGCGCGCGCCCTCTGCGGCGTGCGCTCGCGCGTCCAGGGTCGCGAGCACCTGCCGGGGACGCCGGTGATCCTGCTGCCCAAGCACCAGTCGACGTGGGAGACGTTCGCGTTCCCGACCCTGATGCCGCGGCCGCTGTGCTACGTCTTCAAGCGCGAGCTGCTGTACGTGCCGTTCTTCGGCTGGACGATGGCGCGGATGGACCTGATCCACATCGACCGCAGCAAGCGCGCCGAGGCGTGGGCGAAGGTTGCCGAGCAGGGCCGGCGCTACATGGCGCAGGGCAACTGGGTGATCATGTTCCCTGAGGGGACGCGCACTCCGCGCGGCAGCCAGGGCACGTACAAGCACGGCGGCACGCGCCTCGCGATCGAGACCGGCCGCCCGGTCGTGCCGATCGCGGTGACGTCGGCGCGCTGCTGGCCGCGCAAGAGCTTCCTGCTCCGCCCCGGCGTGATCGACATCTCCATCGGCGAGCCGATCGAGTCCGCTGGCCGCAGCGCCGACGAGCTGATGCGCGAGGTCGAGCGCTGGATCGAGGCCGAGATGCGTCGCCTCGACCCCGACGCTTACGTCGGCGAGCGCAGCGCGCCGGCGCTGGCGTGATGAGCCTCGGCCTGCGCCGCGGCCTGCGGCGGATCGTCGACGCGCTGCAGCTCGGGCTGTTCGATTCGCTCGAGCCCGTCGCGCCGCCGCCTTCGCCCGTTGGACCGCCGCGCTCGTCGAGGGCATTGCCGCCATCGACGGCGCCAAACGACCCGGCGAGCGCGGCGCCCGTCGTCGACACGCCGTGGCGCCACCGCGAGGCGACGCGCGAGGCGGTGCTCGACGGCCGTCGCATCGCGTTTCGCCTCGTTCGCGTCCGCCGGCGCAGCATCGGCTTCGTCGTCGATGCCGACGGCCTCACGGTGCGCGCCGCGTCCCGCGTGCCGTTGCGCGAGATCGACGAGGCGGTGCACGAGAAGCGGCGCTGGATCGTCGCGCGTCTGGTCGAGCAGCGCGACCGCGCCGCGCGGGCGCTCGCCGCACGAGTCGTCTGGCGCGACCGCGTCGCGGTCGACTACCTCGGCGCCAAGCTCGTCGTGATCCTCGACCCCGCGGCGCCGGTCGCCGGCGCCACGCTTGCCATCGCGCCGGTCGGCGGCCCGCGCCGTCTCGTCGTCGCGCTGCCGCGCGGCGCTTCCGCTGACCGCATCCGCGAGGCGGTGCAGGTCTGGCTGAAGCGCGCCGCCGCCCGCGTCTTCGCCGAGCGCGCGGCGCACTTCGCGGCGCGGCTCGGCGTGCGCGTGCGCCGCATCTCGCTTTCCTCGGCGGCGACGCGCTGGGGCAGCGCGAGCGCCGACGGCTCGGTGCGCCTGCACTGGCGGCTCATCGAGCATCCGCTCGCGACGATCGACTACGTCGTCGTGCACGAGCTCGCGCATCTGCGCGAGATGAACCATGGTCCGCGCTTCTGGCGCATCGTCGAGTCGGTCGTTCCCGACTACCGCGCGCATCGCCGCGCGTTGCGAAGCGCAGAGCGTCACGGCAGCGACGAATGAAGCGCCGCTCGCCGCTCGGCGTCATTCGATGACGCGTTGTGCCCAGACGATCATCGCGCGCGGAATCTGGAGCCCGAGCGCATGCGCGGTGCGCAGATTGACGACGCGCTCGAACACCGTCGGGCCCTGGATCGCGAGGTCGCCGGGCTTCGCGCCCTTCAGCAGCTTGTCGACGTACGTCGCGGCGCGGCGATAACCTTCGAGCTGATCCGGCCCGTAGGTGATCAGTCCGCCTGCGTCGGCGTAGTAGGCGAGCGAAGACGCCGAAGCGAGCCGATGGGCGATTGCGAGCTGTGCGATCGCGCGCGCGTTCACCCCGAACAGCGTGTCGCTCTGGACGATCACCGCCTCGCACGTGGCGCGGATGCGCGCCAACGCCGGCTCGAGCTCCTCCGCAGTCGCGGCCTCGACGACCTGGACCCCGAGGTTCAGCGCCCGCGCGCTTTCGTGGACCGCGGGCAGCCACGGCGGCCGATCCGCTGGGTTGATCAGGTACGCGGTGCGCAGCGTGCGCGGCGCGGCCTGCTTCAGCAGCTCGAGCTGTTTGGGTGCGAGCTCGCCGCTGAAGTTCGTCGAGCCGGTGACGTTGCCGCTCGGATGCGCGAGGTTCGTCGTGAGCCCCCAGCCGACCGGATCGCCCGTCGATCCCATGACGATCGGGACGGTCGACGTCGTGCGGTGCGCAGCGACCGTCGCCTTCGAACCCGACGTCACGATCACTTCCACCTTGGCGGCGACGAGCTCCGCGGCGAGCGCCGGCAGCCGCTCGTAGCGCCCCTCGGCCCAGCGCGCTTCGTACGCGATGTTGCGGCCTCCGGCGTAGCCGAGCGCGACCAGCGCCGACTGCAGCAGCTCGAGCCGTTGCCGCTGATGCGCATCCGACGGTGATTCGGCGCTGAGGAAGCCGACCCGGCGTTTCGTCGCGGTGACTTGCGCGAAAGCCGCGGTGGGCAGCGCCGAAGCGGCCGCGGCGAGCGCGAGCAGTGCGCGGCGCCGGCAAGCCGCAGCGGTGAACCGATCGAGAGTCTTCACGCTCCGCACCTCCTCGCCGTCGGTCGACGGCGATCATCCGCCGCAGAGGCGGCAGTGTCGAGGCGGGCAATCGTGTGGCGGCAGCGGTCCGCCGCGCCGGCTCAGACGGTCCGGAAGCGGATCACGCCGTCGCTGCCGACCTCGCGCCCGAGCTTGCCGGCGTACCAGAGCGCGTGCAGGTGGGCGATCGACTCGCCGATCGCGAACGTCATCTGGTGGAGGTCGAGCGCGCGCGTGAAGAGCACCGGAACGAGCTCGAACGCGCTCAGCGGCTGCTCGGCGCACGCCTCGAGCGTCTCGGCGAAGCGCTCGGCGTGGTGCGCCTGCAGCTGGCCGATCCGCGTGTGCAGGCCTTTGAACGGCAGCCCGTGCGACGGCAGGACGAGCACGCCGGGGTCGATCGCGCGCATCCGCTCGATCGAGTCGAGGTAGAGCGTCAGCGGGTCGGCCTCGGGCTCGACGTCGACGACGCTGACGTTGGTCGAGATGCGCGGCAGCACCATGTCGCCGCTGATGAGGACGTCGCGGCTCTCGCAGTGCAGCGCGATGTGCTCGGGGGCGTGGCCGTAGCCGGCGTGGCACGTCCAGTCGGCGCGCGCCGCGCCGCTGCCGATCGCGACGCGACCGCCGCCGAGGAGGCGTCGGTACGAGGCCGGGACGTCGGGGACGAGGCTCTTGTAGTAGTTGCTGCGCGCGGCGACGCCGCCGACCTTCTCGCGGTCGGCCGCCATGCCGTGCTGCGCCATGAACGCTGCGGAGAGCGGGCCGCCGAAGCCGGCGCTGGCGCGCGTCGCCGTGCGCGCGACGCCGTAGTCGGTCGCGCTGATCCACAGGCGCGACTCCCAGCGCTCGCACAGCCAGTGCGCGCAGCCGATGTGGTCGGGGTGCATGTGGGTGACGATGACGCGCAGCACCGGCAGGCCGCCGAGCGCCGTCGCGAACAGCTCCTGCCACGCCGCGCGCGTTCCGGCGTCGTCGATGCCGCAGTCGACGATGCTCCAGCCCTCGCGCGCCGGCTCTCCCGGGCCGGCGACGATCGCGTCGCGCAGCAGCCAGACGTTGATGTGATCGAGCCGGAACGGCAGCCGCATCCGAGCCCAGAGGACGCCCGGGGCGACCTCGAACGCGCGGCCCGGCTCGGGCGTCGCCGTGCCGAGGCAGTAGTCGAGCTGGCTCTCGAGAGCGTTCATCGGGCCGCTTCCATTAGACTCCGCGCACTTTACGTAAACGTCAACTCGAGTGTAGTTGGTCATGTCCCGAGCCGTCGTCGCGCACCGGACAAGCCCCCGCGGCGCCGCCGCCGCAACGCCGACGTACTCGATCGGCGAGCTGGCGCGCGAGTTCGGCCTGACGACGCGCGCGATCCGCTTCTACGAGGACTGCGGCCTGCTGCGCCCGGCGCGCGCCGGCAGGAACCGCGTCTACAGCGCCGGCGACCGCGCCCGACTGACGCTGACGCTGCGCGGCAAGCGGCTCGGCCTCAGGCTCGCCGAGATCAAGGAGCTGGTCGACATGTACGAGACGCGGCGCGACACCGACGCGCAGCTGCGCCGCTTCGTCGACGTCCTCGCGCGCCAGCGCGCCCAGCTCGAGGCACGGCTCACCGAGCTGCAGGCGACGCTCGATGAGGTCGTCGCCCAGGAAGGCTCGGCGCGCCAGGCGCTGCGCGCCCGCGCGAGGACGAAGGCATGAGCGCGGGCGTCGCGGCGTTTCCGGCGGCGCTCACCGACACGCGCGCGTTCGCGATCGCACGCGCGATGCTCGATGGCTTCGATCGCCACTACCGGCTGTTCCGCCAGGCGAGCGTCGAGGCGAAGGCTCGCTTCGAGGCGGCCGACTGGCACGGCCAGCAACGCGCGCAGGCGCAGCGGATCGAGTACTACGCGCGCCGCGTCGCCGAGGCGACCGAGCGGCTGCAGAGCGAATTCGCGGCGTCGACGCTGCCGATCGAGGTCTGGCAGCAGGTCAAGCTCCACTACATCGGACTCTTGATCAACCACTACCAGCCCGAGTGCGCCGAGACGTTCTTCAACTCGGTGACGACAAAGATCCTGCACCGCAGCTACTTCCACAACGACGTCCTCTTCGTGCGCTCGGCGGTCGCGACCGAGCACCTCGAGAACGACGAGCCGGCGGCGCTGCCGACATACCGCGCCTATTACCCGACGCGGGCGTCGCTGGTCGAGACCTGGCATCGCGTCGTCACGAATTTTCAGCTCGATCGCGAGTTCGAAGACCTCGGTCGGGACGTCGCCGCGGTGATGGCGGCGGTCGACGAGCAGCTCGGCGACTTCCGGATGCAGGCGAACTTCCAGATCCAGGTGCTGTCGTCGCTCTTCTTCCGCAACAAGGGCGCGTACATCGTCGGCAAGATCGTCAACGGCTACCTCGAGACGCCGTTCGCGCTGCCGATCCTGCACGGCGGGCGCGGTGGCCTCGTCATCGACGCTGCGCTGTTCGGCGAGGACGATCTCGAGCTCGTCTTCAGCTTCGCGCGCGCCTACTTCATGGTCACGATGGAAGTGCCGTCGGCGTACGTCCACTTCCTGCGCTCGCTGATGCCGCGAAAGCCCAACTCCGAGCTGTTCAGCGCCCTCGGCCTGCAGAAGCAGGGCAAGAGCCTGTTCTACCGCGACCTGCTGATGCACATGCGGCACTCGTCGGACAAGTTCCGCATCGCACCCGGCATCAAGGGCATGGTGATGCTCGTCTTCGACCTGCCGAGCTTTCCGTACGTCTTCAAGGTGATCAAGGACCACTTTCCGCCGCCGAAGGAGACGACGCGCGAGCAGGTCCAGGCGAAGTACCTGCTCGTCAAGCAGCACGACCGCGTCGGCAGGATGGCCGACACGCTCGAGTACAGCGACGTCGCGCTGCCGCTGGCGCGCTTCGACGACGAGCTCGTCGCCGAGCTGCGCGAGCACTGCCCGAGCCTGCTCGAGGTCGAGCGCGACACGCTTGTCATCCGCCACGTCTACATCGAGCGTCGCATGATCCCGCTCAACATCTACCTGCAGGAGGCGACTCCCGCCCAGCGCGCGACAGTCGTCATCGAGTACGGCAACGCGATCAAGGACCTCGTGCGCGCCAACATCTTCCCGGGCGACATGCTGTACAAGAACTTCGGCGTCACCCGCCACAGCAGGGTCGTGTTCTACGACTACGACGAGATCGAGTACCTGACCGACTGCAACTTCAGGAAGATCCCCGAGGCGCGCAACGAGGAAGACGAGCTCTCGGGCGAGGTCTGGTACAGGGTCGGCCCGCGCGACGTCTTCCCCGAGACGTTCGCGCCGTTCCTGCTCGGCGATCCGGCGATCCGCGAGGTCTTCCTCGCGCACCACGGCGACCTGCTCGACCCGGCGTTCTGGCAAGGCCACAAGCAGGAAATCCTGGCCGGCTACGTGCATGATGTCTTCCCGTACGAGGCGCAGAAGCGCTTCGAGGCGCGGCGGCAGCGCCCCCAGCCGAGCGCCGCCGCATGAATTCCGAAGGAGGTTTCCCCATGGCCGAATCCATCGTCATCGTTTCCGCAGCGCGCACGCCGATCGGCGGCATGCTCGGCGACTTCAGCGCGCTCGCCGCGCACCAGCTCGGCAGCGTCGCGATCAAGGCCGCGGTCGAGCGTGCCGGCGTCGCCGGCGACGCCATCGACGAGGTGCTGATGGGCAACTGCCTGATGGCGGGCCAGGGCCAGGCGCCGGCGCGCCAGGCGGCGCTCGGCGCCGGACTGCCGCAGTCGGCCGGCGCGGTGACGCTCTCGAAGATGTGCGGCTCGGGGATGCGCGCGATGATGTTCGCGCACGACATGCTCAAGGCCGAGAGCGCCGACGTCGTCGTCGCCGGCGGCATGGAGAGCATGACCAACGCGCCGCACCTCGTCTTCGCGAGGAAGGGCGTGCGCTACGGCGCGGCCCAGCTCTACGACCACATGGCGATCGACGGCCTCGAGGACGCGTACGAGCGCGGCCGCGCGATGGGCGTCTTCGCCGAGGAGTGCGTCGCCAAGTACAGCTTCTCGCGCGAGGCGATGGACCAGTTCGCGATCAGCTCGACCGAGCGCTCGAAGAAGGCCAACGA
>Ga0068858_100006287_pt1 | contig 11568 bp, 8 predicted proteins | sample KBSSwiS12_FD_66589 | JGI IMG/M metagenome (GOLD analysis project Ga0068858, IMG submission 66589) | Switchgrass rhizosphere microbial communities from Kellogg Biological Station, Michigan, USA - KBS Switchgrass S1-2 | ecosystem: Host-associated > Plants > Roots > Rhizosphere > Soil ... | reverse complement strand
ATGCGGCTGGAAGAATGGTACGGCCGCAAGTGAGCGGGTTACTTGCGCGGCTTCTTCTTGACCTTGGAGGCGTAGAGCAGGGCTGCGACGATCGCCGCGGAGCCGATGCCGACCGCGACTCCGGCTTTGACCAATTTGTCCCGGCGCTGCTTGTTGGCCTGGTCGAGATTGTCGTCGTCGTTGTCGCTCATGCGATGGTATCTATGGCGACGAGGCGGGCATGAGCAAGCGCTTTAGGCCATTGCCCGAGCTTGAGGGTGCGCAGCAGCAGGCTGCCGACCCCGACGTGCACGCCGCGCTTTCGGCTTCGGCGGGGACCGGTAAAACGCAGGTCCTAACCGCACGCGTGTTGCGCTTGCTGCTGCGCGAGGCGCGGCCAGAATCGATCTTGTGCCTGACCTTTACCAAGGCCGCCGCGGCAGAAATGGCCAACCGCATCGGCGCGCGGCTGGTCGGCTGGGTCCGGCTCAAGGACAAGGATCTCAAGAAGGATTTGTTCGCGCTCGGCGAGGCCAATGATCCGCCGGCGCTCGAGCGCGCGCGGACCTTGTTCGCTCGAGTGCTCGATTGCCCCGGCGGCCTCAAGATCCAGACCATCCACAGTTTCGCCCAATCGCTGCTCGCGGCGTTCCCCGCCGAAGCCGGCATCGTGCCCGGCTTCCAGCCGATCGAAGGCCGTGCCGAGCAGGAACTGGTGCGGCGCACCCTGGCTAACCTCATCGCCGACGCGGAAGCGCTGGGCGACACCGGCCTGATCCGCGACGTCCAGGCGCTCAGCCGTCGGCTCGGCGAGATGGGCGCGATCGAATATCTCCAGGCCTGCGCGCGCCGGGCCGACGCGCTTGCTGCGCTCGGTCCTGGGGACACGATCGAGCCCCTGATCCGCGAGCGGATGGACCTTCCGCCAGGGTCGGTCGAGGAACACATTGCCGCCAACTGCGGCGATGACGGTTTCGATTGCGACCTGCTCAATGCCGTCGCCGAAGCGAACCGCAAGTGGGGCGCGCAAACTGGTCTCGGACACGCCGAGATCATCGAAGATTGGCTCGCGCTAACGCTGGTCGAGCGGGCCGCTGCGCTGCCTCAGTTGCGCAAAGTTGTTTTGACCGAAAAGAATACACCTCGCGTCTACGCTGGGCAGACCAAAGCCGATCCTGATTATGAAACTCATGCGGGTCGGCTAGCGAACCTGATCGGGGAACTGCTGCTCATTCAAAACGGCGCGCGGCTCGCTGCCGATATGGCGGCGGGGCTGCGCGCCGGCCAGGCTTTTGCCAAAGCCTACACGCACGCCAAGCGGGCCAGCGGGGTGGCCGATTTCAACGATCTGATCGAATGGACCCGCGAACTGCTGAAGCGGCCCGGGATGGGTGATTGGGTGCGCTACAAGCTCGACCGTCAGGTCGACCACGTGTTGGTCGACGAAGCTCAGGACACCAACGCCGCGCAATGGGAAATCATCGAACGGCTTGTCGAAGAATATTTTACCGGCTCGAGCGAGACCGATGGCCGGCACCGGACCTTATTCATGGTCGGCGATTTCAAGCAAGCGATCTACGGCTTCCAGGGGACCGACCCGAAGCGGTTCGACGAAGCGCGGCGCCTGTTTCGCGGTCGCGCGACCTCGCTGAGCACGGGCGACGATCTGTTCAGCTATCAGCGGCGCACGCGGGAGTTTCGCGACCTGTCGATCACCGCCAGCTTCCGCTCGGCCCAGCCGATTCTCGACGTCGTGGATTCGGTGATCGCGACCGTTGGACACCAGGCCCTGGCCTTGCTCGACCCGCCCGAGGCGCACCGCGCCCACCATGCGGACCGCGCCGGCCAGGTCGAGCTGTGGCAGCCGTTCGCCGCCGAGGATGCCGACGACGAAGCGGACGAGGGCGAGGAGCGGTGGGTCACCTTGCGCGACCGTTTTTATGCCGAGACGCTCGCTGAACGCGTCCGCGCAATGATCGAAGACGCGCCGGTGCTTGCCTCGACCGGACGTCCGCTGACTCCCGGTGATATCTTGATCCTAGTCCGCAGCCGTGCCGAGCTGGCTTCGCTGATCGTCGCACGGCTGTTCGCCGCCGGTGTGCCGGTCGCGGGAGTCGACCGCCTTCATCTTCACGAGCCCCTCGCGGTCCAGGATCTGCTCGCCGCGATCCGTTTCGTCGTTCAGCCCAACGACGATCTCAGCCTGGCGTGTCTGTTGGTCTCGCCGCTGATCGGCTGGGACCAGGACCGGCTGCGCTCGCTGGCCTGGAACCGGCCCGGCCGATTGTGGCGTGAGCTGCGCCAGCGCGCCGACGAGAATGACGCCTTCCGCGCGGCCCACGAGGCGCTCTCCGGATTGCTCGCCATCGCCGATTTCACCACGCCGTCGCGGTTCCTCGAAATCATCCTCTCGGGTCCGATGCAGGGCCGACGCAAGCTTTACGGGCGATTGGGCATGGCGGCGCGCGATGCGATCGACGAACTGATGAACAGTGCGTTGGAGTTCGAACGCAACGAGGCCGGTTCGCTTGATCGTTTCGTCGCGTGGTTTTCGCGTGGCATGGTCGACGTCCAGCGCGACCCTGGCCAACCCGCCAACGAAGTGCGGGTGATGACCGTTCACGGCGCCAAGGGTCTCGAAGCGCCGGTCGTGATCCTCGCCGACGCGACTGCCGATCCGGCCCGGCTCGGGCGGGTCCCGCTGGCCTTGAATTATGAGCTCGCGCCGGACCGGGTCGTCCCGATTCTGCGACCGCGGAAGGAGGAACGCCGTCCACCGTTCGACGAGATCATCGCGCGCGATGAGAAGCGCGACCTCGAGGAGCATATGCGCTTGCTCTATGTCGCGCTGACCCGCGCCGCCGATCGTCTGATCGTCAGCGGGGTCGCGCCTAAGCCCCGCAAGGACGGGTCGGATGCGCGGCCGCCTAACAGCTGGCATTTGATCGTCGAGCGGGCGATGGCGGCGCAAGGCGCAACGCCGGTCGACCACGGCGAATGGGGGGCGGGCCTGGTCTACGGCTCGGCGGCGACGGTCAAGGCGCGGCCCAAGGCCGGAGTCGAGCTGCCGCCGGTTTCGGTTCCAGCCTGGGCGCTGCAGCCGCCGTTGCCCGAAGCTCGCCCGCCGCGCCCGCTCGCGCCGTCGGCGATGGGCGTTGACACCGACGCGGCCCCGCCGCCGAGCGAGGCGATGCGCGCCGGTGCCCGCCGCGGTTCCTTGATTCATCAATTGCTCGAACGCCTGGCGTCGGTTGCGGGGGAGGAGCGGCTGAATTGCGCCTTGCGCTGGCTCGAACATTCGGCCGGGGTGGCCGACGCCGAGGAGCGTTCGGAGATCGCCGACAGCGTCTGCGCCGTTTTGTCCGACGTTAGTTTCGCCGCTTTGTTCGGTCCGGGTTCACTTGGCGAGGCGCCGCTCGCTGCGACTTTGCCCGACGGACGCGTGATTGCCGGCACCGCCGACCGTTTACTGGTCGAGGCAGACCGCATTCTGGTAGTCGATTTCAAAACCGGCCGGGTGCCCGAAGATGACGCCGGCATCCCTGCATCGCACCGCGCCCAAATGACCGCTTATGCAGAGGCGCTGCGGGTGATTTTTCCTGGCCGCGAAGTCAGGGCGGCGTTGCTCTACACGACGGCGCCGCGACTATTTGAACTTGCCGCTTGAGCGGCGCTCAGCGAATGCCCATATCCACGTTAACTTTTACGATTCCCGCAGGAGATTCCCCGCCATGGGCACCAAAACCGTGACCGATCAGAGCTTTGCAACCGATGTTTTGGGAGCCGACGGACCCGTCCTGGTCGACTTCTGGGCCGAATGGTGCGGTCCTTGCCGGATGATTGCCCCGGCGCTCGAGGAAATCTCGAACGAACTCGGCGACAAGCTGACGGTCGCAAAGCTTAACATTGACGAGAACCCGGACACGCCCGGTCGTTACGGCGTCCGCGGGATTCCGACGATGCTGCTGTTCAAAGGCGGCCAGCCGGTCGCGCAGAAGGTCGGCGCCGCGCCGCGCAGCCAGATTCAGCAGTGGATCGAAGCCTCGCTCGACACCAGTTCTGGCGCGACGGCTCAGGCCGCTTCGTAAGCCAGGTCCAGCGCTTCGGCGACCGCCTGGTGGCGGATCTTGCCGTCCGAGACATTGAGTCCGGCGGCAAGGTCCAGGTCCCGGCGCATGGCTTCGTCCGCGCCGAAATTGGCGATCTTGAGGGCGAAAGGCAAAGTCGCGTTGTTGAGCGCGAAGGCGCTCGTCCGCGCAACCGCGCCGGGCATGTTGGCGACGCAATAATGGATAATTCCGTCGACTTCGTAGACCGGGTCGGCATGGGTAGTGGCGTGGCTGGTTTCGAAACAGCCGCCCTGATCGATGGCGATGTCGACCAGCACCGATCCGCGCTTCATCGTCTTCAGCATATCGCGCGTGACCAGTTTCGGCGCCGCCGCGCCGGGCACGAGCACCGCGCCGATCACCAGCTCCGACTTTTCGACCGCATTGGCGATCGTCGCGCGCGACGCATAAGCGGTCTTGATCTGGCTCGAGAAAAACATGTCGAGCTCGGCCAGGCGCTCCATGTTGATGTCGTAAATCGTGACGTCGGCGCGCATGCCCACGGCCATCTGGGCAGCGTTCACGCCGGCGACCCCACCGCCGAGGATCGCGACCTTGGCCGGGGCGACTCCGGGGACACCGCCGAGCAGCACGCCGCGCCCGCCTTGCTCTTTTTCGAGATAATGGGCGCCGACCTGAACCGACATCCGCCCGGCGACCTCACTCATCGGCTTGAGCAGCGGCAGCGAGCCGTTGCGCCCGGTGACCGTCTCATAGGCGATGCAGGTCGCGCCGGATTTCATCAGACCCTCGGCCTGGGCCTTGTCGGCGGCGAGGTGGAGGTAAGTGAACAGGATATGCCGCGGCTCGAGCATCGCGATCTCTTGGACCTGCGGTTCCTTGACCTTGACGATCATATCCGCGGCCTTGAACACCGCCGCCGCGTCGGGGAGAATCTGCGCGCCCACCTTGGCGTAGGCGCTGTCGGGACAATCGATCCCGTTACCGGCCTTGGTTTCGACCACCACTTCATGTCCGGCAGCAACCAGTTCAGCGACCGATGCCGGCGTCAGGCCGACGCGATATTCATGGACCTTGATCTCTTTGGGCACACCGACGCGCATTATTCGTTCGCTCCGTTCATGACGATTGCGCGGGCCTATAGACGGGGTTTTCGTCCCTGTCCTCACCGATTGCGGCGCTTGGGTGGCGGTGCTAGTGCGGCGCGCCGCTGTTGTCCAAGCCGCGGCGGGGGCATGAAGAATGCGCGTTTGCAGCGGGTCCGGGCGGTTTTGATCCCATGAACATTACTGCCACCGGAGCCGCCGTCACCGGTGCGCCCAACGACCCGGCGCAAGGCCACGGCCAGGGACCTTTGTACAAGCTGGCGATCGGCGCCATCGGCATCGTGTTCGGCGACATCGGCACCTCGCCGATCTACGCCTTCCGCGAGACCTTCGCCGGCCATCACGAGCTTCGGGTCGACCAGTTGCACATTTTCGGGGTTCTGAGCCTGATCTTCTGGTCAATGATGATCATCGTGACGCTCAAATATGTCACCATCATCATGCGTGCCGATAACAAGGGGGAGGGTGGGAGCCTCGCACTGCTCGCGTTGATCAACCGAACGCTGAGCAGCAAGAAACGCTGGACCAGCGGCATCGTCATGCTCGGCGTGTTCGCTACCGCCTTGTTCTACGGCGATTCGATGATCACGCCTGCGGTCACCGTGCTGTCGGCGGTCGAGGGCCTGACCACGGTCAACGCCAACCTCGCGCCGTTCGTGATTCCGCTGGCGGTCGGCATATTGATCGGACTTTTCGCGATTCAGGCGCGCGGCACCGCGCGCGTCGGCTTGCTGTTCGGCCCGGTCATGCTGGTTTATTTCGCAACCATCGCGGCGCTCGGCGTGATGCACATCGTCGATTATCCGCAAGTCATCGCGGCGATGCTCAATCCGCTCAACGCGGTGTCCTTTTTCGCCACCGATTTCGTCCGGGCCTTTGTCGCGCTCGGCTCGGTTGTTCTCGCCGTCACCGGCGCCGAGGCGCTGTACGCCGACATGGGCCATTTCGGCCGCAAGCCGATCCGCGCTTCGTGGTTGTATTTTGTCCTTCCGGCCTTGCTCCTGAACTATCTCGGCCAGGGTGCCATGATCCTGTCGGCGAGCCACGCCGACGCCTTGGCCAAGGTCAGGGATCCGTTTTTCTATCTCGCGCCCGACATGTTGCGGCTGCCGCTGGTCTTGCTTGCGACCGCCGCCTCGATCATCGCCAGCCAAGCGGTCATTTCGGGCGCGTTCTCGGTTACCCAGCAGGCGATCCAGCTCGGCTTCGTCCCGCGCCTCCGGATCACTCACACCAGTGAAGCCGCGGCCGGGCAGATCTACATCCCGGTGGTCAACTGGGCGCTGATGATCATGGTCCTGCTGCTGGTGGTGACTTTCCGCAGTTCGTCCAACCTGACCGGCGCCTATGGCATCGCCGTGGTCGGGGCGATGCTGATCGATACGGTGTTAATCGCGGTCGTTCTGCGAGAGATGTGGAACTGGAACAGGTGGGTCGTGGCGGCCTTGTTGCTAGTCTTCTTCACGGTTGACTTCGGTTATCTGTCGGCGAACCTGCTCAAGATCCCCGCTGGCGGCTGGTTCCCGCTGCTGGTCGGCGCGATCGCGTTCACCCTCCTCACCACCTGGGCGAAGGGGCGCAAGCTGATGATCGACCGGATGAACGAAGCCAGCCTGCCGATGGAGATTTTCATCAAGTCGGCGGCGACCAGCGCGGCGCGCGTGCCCGGCACGGCGGTGTTTATGACCAGCTCAGCCTCCGGGGTTCCGCATGCGCTGCTGCACAACCTCAAGCACAACAAGGTGCTGCACGAGCGGGTGATTTTGCTGACTGTTCGGATCGAGGACGTGCCCTACGTGCCCGAAGAGAAGCGCATCGAGACCAAGGAATATGGCTCGGGCTTCTACCGCCTGCTGATCCGCTACGGCTTCATGGAGGAGATCAACATTCCAACCGCGCTTGCCCGGATCAAGGGCATCGGCGACCCGTGCAAGATGATGGACACCAGTTTTTTCCTCGCGCGCCAGACGTTGCTGGCCTCGTCGCGGCCGGGGATGGCGATCTGGCGTGAGAAATTGTTCGCGTGGATGCTGCGCAACGCCGAAAGCGCGATGGAATTCTTCAAGCTGCCGACCAATCGGGTGGTCGAGCTCGGCAGCCAGGTCGAAATCTAGCGACTATTGCGGCGCGGCATCACGGACCCGCCGCCGGCCGAGCTTGGGTTCTGCGGCCAGTTGGGCTCCAGCCATGATCTCGGCGCGCAATTCCGATCTTTTCTCGTGAATGCTGGCGATGACCGGGCCCATCGCCGCGCCGACATCGACCAGCACCGCCTCGGCCAGCTGGAGCGAGGCTTCAAGTGTTTCCGGCACGGCGTCGGTGACGCCCGCCTTGTAAAGCTGGGCCGCGTGGTCGGTGTCGCGGGCGCGGGCGATGATCGGCAGGTCCGGCATCCACCCCCGGACCCGGCGTGTGATTCGCGCCACAAGCACCGGATCGTCCATCGTCAAGACCAAAGCGGATGCCTCGCCTAGCTTCAGTTGGTCGGCGAGTTCGGGCCGCGAAACGTCACCGAACAGCACCTCATAGCGCGCCTCGCGTGCCTTACGGACCGAATCGATGTCGCTGTCGACCGCGAGGTACGGCTTATGGTGCTCCGTCAGCATGTCGGCGACCATCCGGCCGACGCGTCCGAACCCGAAGATGACCGTCCGGCCTTTGGTCGAAATACCGATTTCCTTGCTCTCCGCGTGGTCTTCGACGCTGCGTCCCATTCGCCGCCCGGCGATGGCGAGCAGGGGTGTAACGGTGAGTCCGATCGCGGTGACCGTCGTCCAGAAGGCGGCATCGCCCGCCGAGACAATCCCCGCCGCCGCCGCGACCCCGAGCACGATCAGGCTGGTTTCGGAGGGGCTGGCCATCATTAACCCGACTTCGATCGCGACCGCGGATCTGATGCCCGAGACGCGCAATAAGGCCACGGTCACCGCCGCCTTGGCCAGCAACACGGCCGCAGCAGCACCCAGGATCAGCGGCCAGTGGTCAATCAATGCCCGCAGATCGATCCGCATCCCGACGGTGATCAGGAAGATGCCCAGAGCGAGCCCGGTGAGCGGGGCGGTGATCGCCTCGACCTCAGCGTGGTAATCGGTCTCGGCGATCAGGATGCCGGCGACGAGTGCCCCGAGAATTGGGGATAAGCCGACGGCACTGGTCGCGAGGCTGGCGAGGATAACGGTCAGCAAGCTGATCGCCAGAAACAACTCGGGGTTCTTGGTTCGCGCCGCCTGAGCGAAGAGGCCGCTGAGCGCAAACCGGCCGAACGCCAGCATGACGCCGACGATGAGCACGCCGAAGAGGGCAGTGCGCACCAGTGCGCCCGTCTCAGCATGGCCGCCGATCAATTCAATCAGGAAGATCATCGGCACCAGCGCGAGATCCTCGAACAGCAGCATGGCGAAGGCGGTCTTGCCGACCAGACTCTCCATGCCTGAAATCGGCAGCACCAAAGCGGTCGAGGACAACGCCAGCGCAAGGCCGATGGCAACCGCCGCCGATAGCGGCGTCCCCGCGGCAATTAGCCCGGCACAAATCAGGACCGCGCATCCGGCGAGTTCGGCGCTGCCGATCCCAAACACAATTCTGCCCATCGTGCGCAGCCGCCGGAAGCTGATGTGGAGGCCGGCGGAGAACAACAGCAGGATGATGCCAAGCTCGGCGAATGGCTCGATTGCGTGCGGATCGCTGATCGATACCGCCGTTAGCCACGGATGCTCGCCGGCCAGCGCGCCGAGCGCGAAGGGGCCGGCGATGACGCCGACGATGATGAAGCCGATGACCGGCGAGATTTTTAGCCGCGCAAATGCTGGAATCACGATCCCCGCCGCGCCGAGGATGGTCAGCGCATCGCTCAACCCTTGTCCGCCGATGCCGTCGCCAGTCGCCATCCTGGCCTTAGAGCAGGCGGAGGCCGGACTGTCATCCGTGACCGGGGTTTGACGCTCGCATCCGCCCCTGTAAGTCTGACGTCATGGCGTCGGATTGCGACCTGATAATCGTTGGCGGCGGGCCCGCCGGGGTCATGGCCGGGCTGCTCTTCGCCCGTGCCGGGTGCGACGTGCGTATTTTCGAAAAGCACGCAGACTTCCTCCGCGATTTCCGCGGCGACACCGTCCACCCGTCGACCATGGAAATTCTCGACCAGCTGGGCATGCTGCAACGCTTCCTGGCTCGCCCGCATGACCGCGTGGCCGGCGCGGAACTGCGCATAGCCGGCCGCGAATGGACCATCGGCGATCTGTCCCACCTCAACACGCCCGCGCCATTCATCGCGATGATGCCGCAGTGGGATTTCCTCGACTTCCTGCGTGAGGAGGCAAAGGCGTTCCCTGGCTTCCACATCGCAATGAAGACGCCGGTCGCGAGCTTCATCGAGGAGGAGGGCGGGGTCTGCGGCGTGAAGCTAGCCGATGGGCGCGAAGTGCGGTCGCGGCTGACGATCGCTGCCGACGGCCGCGCCTCGATTGTCCGGGGTACGCTGCCGCTCGAAGACCTCGGTGCGCCGATGGACGTGTTGTGGTTCCGGGTCGCCAAAAAGGCGAACTCTCGCGGTGGCTTGCGTGGTAATGTTGAGTCGGGGCGGTTACTCGTAATGATCGACCGCAACACTTACTGGCAGTGCGCCTTCCTTATCCCGAAGGGCGCCGCCGAAGCCTATCTGGCGCGCGGCATCGACGCGATCCGCGAAGAGGTCGCCGCGGCATCGCCGCCGGATCTCGATCTCGCCGAGCTCGATGACATCGGCGATTTGCATCTGCTGACCGTCAAGCTGGACCGGCTGACCTGCTGGCAACAGCCCGGGCTGCTGGCGATCGGTGACGCCGCGCACGCCATGTCGCCGATTGGCGGGATCGGCATCAACCTGGCAATCCAGGACGCAGTCGCGGCGGCGAACTTTCTCGCCGGGCCGCTGGCCCGCGGGGACGACGTCGATCCGTTGCTCCACAAGGTCGAGGACCGCCGCTTGCTGCCGACCCGGATCATCCAGGGCGCGCAGAAATTCGCCCAGGACCGGATTATCGGCCGCCTGCTGCAGGCCCGGGCGCCGATTACCAAGGCGCCGCTGGTGATCCGGATGTTCGATCGCTTCCCGCTGCTGCGGCGGATCCCGGGCCGTTTCATCGGCCTCGGGGTCAGGCGCGAGCGGGTTCGCTCGCCGGCTGCTGCTCCGAAGCCATAGCCGCTTCGAGGTTTTTCACGACCGCCGCGAAGAATTGCTCGGTGGTCATCCACGGCTGCTCGGGCCCAACGAGGATCGCGAGATCCTTGGTCATCTGGCCGCCCTCGACGGTCTCGACGCAGACCCGCTCGAGCGTCTCGGCGAACCCGCTGACCTCGGGAGTGCCGTCGAGCACGCCGCGGTGCTTGAGGCCGCCCGTCCAGGCGAAGATCGACGCGATCGGGTTGGTCGACGTCTTCTCGCCCTTCTGCCACTGGCGGTAGTGCCGGGTGACCGTGCCGTGCGCGGCCTCGGCCTCGACGGTCTTGCCGTCCGGCGTCATCAGCACGCTGGTCATCAGGCCGAGCGAGCCGAAGCCCTGGGCCACCGTGTCGGACTGCACGTCACCGTCGTAGTTCTTGCACGCCCAGACGTAGCCGCCCTCCCACTTCAGCGCGGCCGCGACCATGTCGTCGATCAGCCGGTGCTCGTAGGTCAGGCCGGCCGCCTTGAACTGGTCGGCGAACTCGGACTCGAAGATCTCGGCGAACAGGTCCTTGAACCGGCCGTCGTACGCCTTGAGGATCGTGTTCTTCGTGGAGAGGTAGACCGGGTAGTTGCGGGCCAGACCGTACCGGAACGAGGCCCGGGCGAAGTCACGGATCGACTCGTCGAAGTTGTACATCGCCATGCCGACGCCGCCGCCCGGGAAGTCGGCCACGTGCAGCTCGATCGGCTCGGAGCCGTCCTCGGGGGTGAAGGTCACCGTGAACTTGCCGGCCGACGGGGCCACGAAGTCGGTCGCCTTGTACTGGTCGCCGTGCGCGTGCCGGCCGATGATGATCGGCTTGGTCCAGCCCGGTACCAGCCTCGGTACGTTCGACATGATGATCGGCTCGCGGAAGACGACGCCGCCCAGGATGTTGCGGATCGTGCCGTTCGGCGAGCGCCACATCTTCTTGAGGCCGAACTCCTCGACCCGCGCCTCGTCGGGCGTGATCGTGGCGCATTTCACGCCGACGCCGTGCCGCTTGATGGCGTTGGCCGCGTCGATCGTCACCTGGTCGTCGGTCTCGTCGCGGTGCTGGATCGACAGGTCGTAGTACTCGAGGGGGACATCGAGGTAAGGCAGGATCAGCTGCTCACGGATCTGCTTCCAGATGATCCGGGTCATCTCGTCGCCGTCGAGCTCCACGACCGGGTTTGTGACCTTGATTTTCGCCATCGGCCGGCGCTCCTCTCCCGAAAACCATTC
>Ga0068858_100006284_pt1 | contig 11571 bp, 11 predicted proteins | sample KBSSwiS12_FD_66589 | JGI IMG/M metagenome (GOLD analysis project Ga0068858, IMG submission 66589) | Switchgrass rhizosphere microbial communities from Kellogg Biological Station, Michigan, USA - KBS Switchgrass S1-2 | ecosystem: Host-associated > Plants > Roots > Rhizosphere > Soil ... | reverse complement strand
CAGATGGCGAGCGGCATCGCGCACGACATCAACAACGCGCTGTCGCCGGTGGCCCTGTACGCCGAGTCGCTGCTGGAAAACGAGCCCGGCCTGAGCGCGCGGGCGCGCGGCTACCTGGAGACCATGTCCCGGGCCGTGGACGACGTGGCGCAGACCGTGGCGCGCATGCGCGAGTTCTACCGCCAGCGCGAGGAGGAGATCGCGCTCGCCCCGCTGGACATGAACCGCCTGGTGAAGCAGGTCATCGACCTGACGCGGGCGCGCTGGAGCGACATGCCGCTGCGCCGCGGCGTGGTGATCGACACCCGCGCCGACCTCGCGCCGGGCCTGCCCACCGTCATGGGGGTGGAGAGCGAGATCCGCGAGGCGCTCACCAACCTGGTGTTCAACGCCGTGGACGCCATGCCCGAGGGCGGCGCGCTCACCCTGCGCACGCGACTGGCCGGCGCCGATTCGGCCCAGGTCGCGGTGGAAGTCATCGACCAGGGCGTGGGCATGGACGAGGACACGCGCCGGCGCTGCCTGGAGCCGTTTTTCACCACCAAGGGCGAGCGCGGCACGGGCCTGGGGCTGGCCATGGTGTTCGGGACGGTGCAGCGCCACAGCGCCGAGCTGGAAATCGACAGCGCGCCCGGCGCCGGCACCACCATGCGGCTGCTGTTCGCGATTCCGGAGGTGGTCCCCGAAAAGGGCACGGCGCAGGACAGGATCGAGGTGCCCAAGGGCCTGCGCCTGCTGCTGGTCGACGACGACCCGGTGCTGATCAAGTCGCTGGCCGACACCATGCGGGCCGACGGCCATGTCATCGTGACGGCCAACGGCGGGCGCGAAGGGGTTGAGATGCTGAGCACGGCGCTGGGCCGCGGCGAGACGTTCGCGGCCGTGTTCACCGACCTCGGCATGCCCTACATGGACGACCGCAAGGTTGCCGCCGAGGTGAAATCCGCGGCGCCCGCCATGCCCGTCATCCTGCTCACCGGCTGGGGCCGGCGGATGGTGGCCGAGGGCGATATTCCGCCGCACGTGGACCGCGTGCTGGCCAAGCCGCCGCGGTTGCGCGAAATTCGCCAGGCGCTGGCGGAACTGTGCGTGGACAAGGGATAGCCCATGCAGGACCAACCCATCGACAAGGACATTGCGCAGCCGGACATGGACCTGAAGGGAAGAGTCCTCATCGTCGACGACGAAGTGGCGTCCATGAACGCCCTGTGCGACACCCTGGGCGACCAGGGCTATTTCACGGCGGGCTTTGCCTCGGCCAAAGCGGCGCTGGAAGCCCTGCCGGACAGCGGCGGCTTCGACGTGCTGCTCACCGACCTGATGATGCCGGACATGAATGGCGTGGAGCTGCTGGCGGCGGCGCTGAAAGTCGATCCCTACATCATCGGCGTGTTGATGACCGGGCAGGGCTCCATCGCCACGGCGGTGCAGGCCATGCAGGCCGGTGCGTTCGACTACGTGCTGAAGCCGTTCAAGGTCAGCCTCATCCTGCCGGTGCTGGCGCGCGCCATGTCGGTGCGGCAATTGCGGCGCGAGAAGGCGGCGCTGGAGCACAGCCTGCGGCGCCGCACCGCCGAACTGGAAGCCGCCAACCGCGACCTGGAGGCATTCAGCTACTCGGTGTCGCACGACCTGCGCGCGCCGCTGCGCGCCGTGGACGGCTTCGCGCGCATCCTGGAGGAAGATCACGCCGGCCAGCTGGATGAGGAGGGGCGGCGCCTGCTCGGCATCGTGCGCAACGGCGCCGTCGACATGGGCCGGCTGATCGAGGACCTGCTGGAGTTCTCCGCCAGCGGCCGGCAGCCGCTGCGCGTCAAGGAGGTGGACATGCAGGCCCTGGCCGGGCAGGCCGCGGCCCTGTTCACCGGCGAATATCCAGGCGTCGACCTGCGCATCGGCGCGCTGCCCGCCGCCATGGGCGACGAGTCGCTGCTCAAGCAGGTGTGGGCCAACCTCATCGGCAACGCGCTCAAGTACAGTTCCAAGGTACCGGCGCCGCGCGTCGAGGTGGGCGGCGAGGCCGACAGCCGCCTGCGCCGCTATTGGGTGCGCGACAACGGCGCCGGCTTCAAGATGGAAGCCTATGACAGGCTGTTCTCGCCCTTCCGCCGCCTGCACGGCGCGGAGGAGTTTCCCGGAACCGGCATCGGCCTCGCGCTCTCCAAGCGCATCGTGCTCAGGCACGAGGGACGTATTTGGGGCGAGGGCAAGGAAGGCGAGGGCGCGACGTTTTGGTTCGAACTGCCGGCCTGAAGCATCCCGGAGCCGGCCAGGATCACTTGTCGGTTCTCATCTTGTCGAGGTCGCCTTCCCACTTGAGCTTGCCGCGGAGGCGCCTTATCTGCTTCTGTTGGCGCGCGGCCTGCGACGGCTGCTGTCGGCGCCCCGGCGCGCCCTCGGCCTGGAGCAACTGCACGGTTTGCACGAAGTTCGCCACCAGCGGCGAGGTGTCGCCGGCACGCCAGGCCATGACGAAGTTGAGCGGGAAGTCCAGGCCCGCCATGGGGCGCAGCACGATGTTGGCCGACATGCCGGCGCGCGGCACGCCCACCAGGGGCGCGAGGCCCATGCCCACCGACACCAGGTTGAGGGCCGAGGCCTCGCTTTTGGATTCCTGCACGATGCGCGGCACCACACCGGCGGCGTTGAAAAAGGCCATCAGCCGGTCGTGGATCAGCGGATGCACGGCGCGCGACAGCCACACCAGGGGCTCGCCGGCCAGGTCGGATGCGGCAAGGCGCTTCTTTTTCGCCAGGCGGTGGAAGGCGGGCATGGCGATGGCGTAGCGATCGGTGCGCAGGGCGTGCACGCGCAGCGTGTCGCGGTCCTGGTCCTGGTTGTACTGGAAGCCGATGTCCAGGGCGCGGGCGCGGAAGGCGTCGAGCTGCTGGAAGGTGTTCATTTCCGCCAGGTCCAGCTCGACGTGCGGATAGCGCTCGCGGTAGCGCCGCATGGCCTCGGCCACCACCGCCTGCTGCGCGGCGATTTCATTGAAGCCCACGCGCAGCCGGCCCACCTCGCCCCGCCCGGCGTGGCGCGAGCGCTCGGCGGCATCCTCCAGCTCGGCCAGCACGGCGCGGGCGCGCTCCAGGAAGGCCTGGCCGGCGGCCGACAGGCGCACGCCGCGCGGCAGGCGCTCGAACAGCGCGCAGCCCAGTTCAGCCTCGAGCTCGCGGATCTGCTGCGACAGCGCGGGCTGGGTGATGTGCAGGCGGCGCGCCGCCCGGCTGATGTGCTGCTCCTCGCCGGCGACGATGAAATAGCGGAGCTGGCGCAGTTCCATGGAGTAGGCCAAAAACGAAAGAGGGTTTCCGAAAGAGGGTTTCCGCCAGAAGCATAAGCTACAGCTTATGGATAGGCAAGAAATCCCCACTTGGACCGCGTCCCCGGCATTGGGTATCGTAGCCGCATCAACCGTCAAAGGAGGTTGCATGAACGCCGCCGACATCAAGCCCGGGCGAATACTCATCCGCAAGCCCACCGCCGCTCCCAAGCCCACCCGGTCCGCGCCCACATTCCGCGTCGACCGCCCGCTCAAGGGCCTGCGCATCGGTTTGCGCACCGACCCGGGCTGGCTGTCCTGGACGCTGATCGCCGACCAGTGGGCCGGCTTTCTCAAGCGCGACGGCGCCGAGCCGGTGCTGTTCCCCATTCTCGAGCACGTGGGCCCCGAAGGCGAGCGCGCCGTCGCCGCGCTGAAAGTGTGGGCCGACAGCGTCGACGCCGCCGTCGTCGGCATCGGCACCTGAGGCTCCTGCACCCTGTGGACCGTGCGTGACGCGGTCATCGTGGAAAACCACAACAAGCCGGTGGTGGCCGCCATCACCGATGAGTTCAAAGTGCACGGCCAGAACATCGCGCGCATGGAAGGCCATACCGACCTCAAGCAGATGATCCTGCCCTATCCCCTGGAAGGCCGTCCCCAGAAGGAATTGCTCGAAATCGGCACCGAGTTCTATCCCAAGTTTCTGGACATGCTGGGGGCGACGCGATGAACGTAAGGAACGACAAGCTCATCAGCGACGTCATCGAGATCGAAAACGATCCCTGGGCGCTGTACGAACTGTCAATGGAGCAGAAGTGGGGCGACGGCGTGCCGCTGCTGCCGCCCACCGACGCGCGCATCGAGGCCATGCTGGCCGCCACGCCGCTGAAGTCGAGCGACATCGTGGTCGAGGAAATGCCGCCGCGGCACGGCACCGCCACCGTGGAACTGGTGGCCATCAACGCCGTGATGGCGGGCTGCGAGCCGCGCGCGCTGCCGCTGGTGATTGCGGCGCTGCAGGCCATCGACCAGCCCGGCTACAACGGCTTCGGCCTGTCCACCACCACCGGCCCGGTCACGCCCATGCTGATCGTGAACGGGCCCACCCGCGACGAGTTGGGCATCGACTACCGCGCCGGCTGCCTGGGCGGGGCGGCCGGCCGTGGCTCCATGACCATCGGCCGCGCCGTGGCACTGTGCCTGCGCAACATCGGCGGCCTGCGCGCCGGCGACAGCTCGCGCACGGTGTACGGACAGCCGGCGCGCTTCGGCCTGTGCTTCGCCGAGTGGGAAGAGCGTTCGGACTGGCCCGTGCTCGCCACGCGCCGCGGCTTCAAGCCGGGCGAGGAAGTGGTGACCGTGCACGGGGGCATGGGCACCATGCCCATTTGCGATGTCAATTCCGAAAGCGACCACGACCGCGCCTACCTCATTGGCAAGTGCATCGCGCACCCGCTGCACAACATGTACATCACCGGCATGCAGCCGCCCGGCGAGGTGGTGGTGCTCATCAACCCGGTGTGGGCCGAGCGCTTTGCCAAGACTTTCCCGAACATCGAGTCGCTGCAGGAGTGCCTGCACGAGGGCGCCTGGCAGCCCATCGACATGTGGCCGGAGCCGGCGCAAAAGCTGCTGCATGAACGCAAGCGCGTGGACAGCCGCGGGCGGGTGTACGCCATGATGGGCCCGCACAAAATCGTGCCCGTGGTGTGCGGCGGCCTCGGCAACCTGCACGCCACCCTGCTCACAAGCTGGGGGGAGAGCGAGATGCAAAGCATGGCGGTGCGGCGTTGATGGCGGCCGCTTTCGGTTCAAGACGTAGAGGAGACAAGCATGTGGAGTGAAGACAGCATCAACGCCGCGGTGGCCGCGGCGCGCGCCATGGTGAGCGCCGACGGCGCCGATCTCATCCTGGTCAAGGCCGACGAGCGCCGCGCGCGCATCGACCTGCGCCTGGACGTGACCAACCTCACCTGCGATGACGGAACCTGCCTGGTGCAGGGGCCCCTGCTGGACAGCATGGTCACGGCCGTGCTGCAGCAGCACCTGTCCGGGGAGTTCGAAGTCCGCATTGACGATCCGCGGAGTAAAATCACCGCTTGATTCGCGCCGGTCGACCGACCGCGCCTCGCCCGGGGTAACCCGGGATCTACTAACCCGGGATCTATTTGGAGAATTCGCCATGTCCGCCGTCCTGAAACATTCTGGAACTGAAGCCGATCCCATCCTGGGCCGCATCCTCGACCCGGACGGCCACCTGTACATGGAGCCGGAGGTCATGAAGGACCTGCTGCGCGAGCTGCTGCCCCATGGAGGCGGGTTCGTGCTGGATTTCCTGGAGCGCTTCGCGGGCTCCGAAGAAGACAAAAAGCTGCGGGCGCGCAACCGCGACAACATCCTGGCCATCAAGGGCATCAGCGCGCTCGGCTCGTTCAATCCTTCCGAGCGCGCCGAGGCGCTCGAGACCGTGGGCATCCGCTCGCAAATCGTGTTTTCCAACACCGTCAAGCTGGAAACCCGCCAGAACAGCGACGAGGCGCGCGTGGTGTGCCGGCGCGTCAACGACTACGCGCTGGACTGGCAGAAGAAAACCCGCGGGCGCGCCCGCGTGGCCTGCCAGATCAACCAGGGCAACGTTGACTGGGCCTATGAAGAGCTGGAGCGCGTGCTGAAGGCGGGTGCGCTGGCCGTGGACCTACCCTGCGCGCAGCCTCCGGGCGGCGTATCGCCGGCGCACGAGATCTGGGACCGCTTCTGGGCCATGCTGCAGGAAGCCAACGTGCCGGCGCTCATCCACTTGGGCGACGGCGGCCTGCCCTACAGCAAGGCGCCGGGCGACCCCATGCTGCCCATCCAGGGTTGGGGCGACGCCGCGGCGCTGCGCCTCAAGCCGGCCGAGCGCTCGGGCGGCGAGGAGGCAGTAAGCCCCTACTACATGCTGGTGGCGCACATGCCCGCCGAGGTGTACCTGCAGGTCATGGTCATGGGCGGCGTGTTCGAGCGCTTTCCCCGGCTGCGCTTCGGCATCCTCGAGTTCAGCACCACCTGGCTGGGCCTGGCTTGCGAGCGCATGGACACCTGGGCGGAGTTCCTGGCCAAGGTGGGCAAGAAATACGAGTTGAAGCCCAGCGAGTTCGTGCGGCGGAATGTGCGCGTCGGTCCTTTCCCCACCGAAAATTTGCCATTGTTGGTTGAGCGCTACGGACTGAAGGAAGTCTATTGCTTCAGCACCGACTATGGACATTTAGAGGGCAGCCGCGACCCGATCGGCAAGTTCCGTGGCATGACGGACAAGATTGGCGGGGGATACGAGGAAGACTTCTTCGTAAAAAATCCCTCGTTCCTTTTCCCTGGTCTGTAGTTCAACTTAAAAGCATTCACGAGGCGCGGCGCTCCGCGCCGCGGGTTCTAAAATCGCGCGAGTTTTTGCCGTTGTGCCATTTGGCAGGGCGGTAAAACCTCGCGCTTTGTTTTCCCACGCGCCGCGGAGCGGCGCGCCTCGTTAAAATAACAGCCGCATCTGGAGTTAAGCCGGACCTCTTGTCTATCCCGTAAAATCTCCTTTTTAAAGGGGAAGGCAATGCCGGCAATTGTCCTGGACGGAAAGAAACTCGCCACCGAGCTTGAAGCGGAACTCGCCCAGCGGGTGAAAAAAATAGCGGCACGCACCAAGGGCGTCACGCCTGTCTTGGCAACTATCTTGGTTGGCGATGACCCCGCCTCCGCTACCTACGTGCGCATGAAGGGCAATGCCTGCAAGCGCGTCGGCATGGAGTCGCGCAAGGTGGAACTTCCTCAATCCACCACCACCGAACAACTGCTCGCCGAGATCGACAAGCTCAACGCCAACCCGCGCGTGCAGGGCATCCTGCTGCAGCACCCGGTCCCATCCCAAATCAACGAGCGCCTCTGCTTCGACCGAATCGCAATAGAAAAAGATGTTGATGGCGTAACGGTCGCAGGCTTCGGCGCCATGGCCATGGGCGAGCCGGCCTATGGCTCGGCCACGCCGGCCGGCATCATGCGCATCCTCAAGCACTACAACATCGCCGTCGAAGGCAAACACGCGGTGGTGGTGGGCCGCAGCCCCATCCTCGGCAAGCCGGTCGCGATGATGCTGCTGAACGCCAATGCCACCGTCACGATCTGCCATTCGAAAACCCGCGACCTGCCTTCCGTAATTCGTTCGGCCGACATCATCGTGGGCGCCGTTGGCAAGCCGAAGTTCATCAAGGGCGCCTGGATCAAGCCCGGCGCCGTGGTGGTGGACGCCGGCTACCATCCCGGCAACGTGGGCGATATCGAGCTCTCGGCCGTCATCGACACCTGCCAAGCCTACACCCCGGTGCCCGGCGGCGTGGGGCCCATGACCATCGCCACGCTTATGGCCCAGACCGTCGAGGCGGCGGAAAAGCACATGTAGCCGCCCGACCATGACGCGCACACTGTTCTGGCCGGAACCCCATCGCCGCGACTGCGAGGCGGCGGTCGCATGGCTCCCACCTCGCTCGCGGCCGGACGCGGCGCCGGGGCGCAATCCATGAGCCGCCGGCTGCACATCGGGGGAGTGGCCGCGGCGCCCGGATGGGAAGTGCTGAACGCCAATGCGGCGCCCTGCGTGGACCACGTCGGCAACGCCAATGACCTGTCGCGTTTCGCCGACGGCACGTTCTCAGACCTGTATGCCTCGCATGTGCTTGAGCACTTCGACCACGCGGGCGAAGTGCAGGCCGTGCTGGTGGAATGGTTGCGCGTACTCGCCCCCGGCGGGCGGTTGCACGTCAGCGTACCTGATCTTGACGTGCTGGCGGACCTGTTCCTGCTCAAGGATCGCCTTTCCATCGACGAGCGGTTCAAGGTGATGGTCATGATGTTCGGCGCCCACGCCGACCGCTATGACTATCACCAGGTGGGTTTGAACGAGGAAATCCTTGCACTGCTCCTCACCGGGGCGGGTTTTATCGGCGTGGAACGCGTGGCCGACCTGGGTTTTTTCGAAGACACCAGCCGTGCCAAATTTCACGGCATGCCCATCAGCCTGAACATGCGGGCCACCCGGCCGGGCGGTTGAAGGCCTGGCGGCGAGGGTGTCGCCGCCAGCCGACAGATTTTCCCCCTGATCCGCTTGTGCGCTATGGCTTAGCCTCTGATTGCAAAGCCTTCATGGAATGGCACGACCATTGCGTAATGCCGCACCATGTCGGGAACCGCGTATTATCAAAGTCACACACCCTTGCCGGTCTTGGCGGGGCCTTCGCGCTGTGCTGCGCCACCCTTCTGGCCGGTTGCCAGGCCATGGCCCTGAGCGCCGTGGGCGCCGGCGCCACGTCGGGCATCGAGCGAACGCTCAATGGCGTGGGCTACAGGACGTTCACCGCCACCGGGCCGCAGGTGAAAAGCGCGGCCCTGCGGGCGCTGACACACATGGGCATCCGGCCGCTGCCCTCCGCGCCATCGCTGGCATCCGCCGATAAAAGCAATCCCGATGTGGTGCGGGCCTCGGCCGGCGACCGCGATATCGAATTGGAGTTCGAAATCCTCGCTTCCAACGCGACACGGCTGCGCGTCAAGGTCAAGAGCGGGCTGTTCTACGACGCCGCCACCGCCATCGAGATACTGCGCCAGACCGAGCGCATGCTGCAGCACACGTGAAGACGGCGATGACGTCACCGCTTTGCCGCCGCCTTGTCCATTGTGTTGGGCGCTGCATGGTCCGCTGTTTGCTCATCTGTGCCTGCATGCTGTGCCTGCCCGCCGTTTCGCCCGCTGCGTCCACCGCCGGCCCTTCCGCCAAGGGCGTCCACAAGGTCAAGCCGGCCCAGGCGCTGTATTCGCGCTATCACGGCTTCATCGGCAGCGATGCCGCCACGCGCTCGCTCATCCAGGGACTGCGCTACAGCGAGTTGGTGAAGCTGGGGGTCGAAAACCGCGGCAACACCACGTTCATTCCGCCCACCGAGCCCATGGGCTGGGTGAGCATCGACCATGCATTGGCCATCTCGCGCGGCGAATTGCGCTCCCTGGGCATCGTTCATCCTTCGTCGCTGCAATTGCGCGCGGTGTTCGTGGGGGGCGAGTTGCGCGACGCCACCGGCCGGCTGGTCGACCTGCCCGGCATCCTGACCCTGCGCAGCCAGGGCATGGACTGGCCCGCCATCTCCGCGCGGCTTGGACTGGCCAACGCCCAGGGAGAAGCGAGTGTCGAGGACACCCCGGCCGACCTCGCTGCGTTGCCGGGCGAATGACCGCTTCCGCGCACCGACCACAACTGATGCCCCTTCCATGACCTCCTTGTCCGTCACCTTGCTGGCTCGCCGCCGGCTATTGAAAGCGCTGGCCGCCGCGGGAGCGGCCGGCGTCATGCCCGCCGTCACACCGCTTGCGGCGCGCGCGCAGCAAGGCGGAAACGTGAGCGCCGAAAAACCGCTGACCCGTCCCGAGCCCTTCGACTATGCGCGCCTCAAGGGCCGCGCGCGGGCCCTGGCGGCGCAGCCCTACCGTGATCCGGCCCAGCGCTTTCCGGATGCCGTGGCGCATCTCGACTGGGACCAGTACCAGGCCATACGCTACCGGCCCGAGCATGCGCTGTGGGTGCGCGACAACTTGCGCTTCCGCGTGTCTTTTTTCCACCTCGGCTTGTATTACAAGACGCCGGTGCGCATGCACGAAGTGCGTGGAGGCATGACCCAGGAGCTGGCCTACAACCCGGACATGTTCGACTACGGCAAGAGCGGGCTCGACGGCGCCGCGCTTCCCGCCGACCTGGGCTTCGCCGGCTTCCGGGTCAACTTCCGCACCGACTGGAAGCGCGACGTGGCCGCCTTCCTGGGGGCAAGCTATTTTCGCGCCGTGGGGGGCGAGTGGCAATACGGGCAGTCGGCGCGGGGCCTCGCCATCGACTGCGGCATGGACCGCCCCGAGGAATTCCCCACTTTCACCGAGTACTGGCTGGAGCGCCCGTCGCGCGAGTCCAACACGCTGGTGGTGTACGCGTTGCTGGAATCGCCCAGCATCACAGGGGCCTACCGGTTTGCGATCACGCCGGCGCGCTCAACCAAAGACAACCTCCTGACGGAAGTGGATGCCGCGCTGTATCCCCGCAAGCCCATCGAGCGCCTCGGCATTGCGCCGCTCACCAGCATGTTCCAGTACGGCGAGAACGACCGCCGCGCCGCCAACGACTGGCGCCCGGAAATCCACGACACCGACGGCCTGTCGCTGTGGACGGGCGGCGGCGAGTGGCTGTGGCGCCCGCTGCTCAATCCGGCCCAGCTCAATTTCAATGCCTTCGCGGACAACAACCCGCGCGGCTACGGTCTCTTGCAGCGCGACCGCAATTTCGACCATTACCAGGACGACGGTGTGTTCTACGAGCGCCGGCCCGGCGTGTGGGTGCAGCCCAAAGGGGAGTGGGGGCGCGGCGCGGTGCAACTGGTGGAGCTGTCCACGCCCGATGAAACCCTGGACAACATCGTGGCTTACTGGAACCCGGTACAGAAGCCCAAGCCCGGGGAAGAACTGCTGTTCGGCTACGTGCTGCACTGGGGCGCCCAGGCGCCGGCCAATCCTCCCGCGGCGCGCGTGGTGGCCACGCGCACCGGCATCGGCGGCGTGGTGGGGCGCAAGCGCGGTTATTTCTCGTGGCGCTTCGTGGTGGACTTCGCCGGCGGCAAGCTGGCCGGGCTGCCGCGCGACACACGCGTGGAGCCTGTCATCACCGCTTCGCGCGGCGAGGTGGAGATCACCTCGGCGCGGCCGTTGGACGCGGTGCGCGGTTATCGCGCCATGTTCGACCTGAAGCCCACGGACGACAGCACCGCGCCCATCGACCTGCGCCTTTTCCTGCGTTCAGGCGGCGAGGCGTTGAGCGAGACCTGGATTTACCAGTGGATGCCGCCACCCATGGTTGAACGCCGCTTTTAGCTGCGTTGGTTGAACGCTGCTTTTAGCGGGGTTGGTGGAACCCCGCTTTTGAGCGGCGTTGGCGTAGCGGCGCTTTCAACGGGTTGGCAATTACGCGGCGAGCGCGCGAGGGGCGCGGCCGCTTTGATCCCGGTGCAGCGCGAACAGGGCCGCCGCGTCGTCCAGCAAGTCCATCTTGTGCCGCGTGCCGAGCGCCGCCCAACCCAGCCGGCGCGCCTCGGCCAGCAACCCTTCGCGCCGCTGCCGCGCGGGGGCACGCGGTGGCACGCGCTTCGGAGCGCAACCCCGGGCGAGGGCGTTGACGCCTGGGTCGGCAATGGCCTCGGCGAAGCCCGGCAGGGCAGGGGTCATCTGGAAGGCCTGGCGCGTCTGTTCCAGTTCCA
>Ga0068858_100006278_pt1 | contig 11580 bp, 9 predicted proteins | sample KBSSwiS12_FD_66589 | JGI IMG/M metagenome (GOLD analysis project Ga0068858, IMG submission 66589) | Switchgrass rhizosphere microbial communities from Kellogg Biological Station, Michigan, USA - KBS Switchgrass S1-2 | ecosystem: Host-associated > Plants > Roots > Rhizosphere > Soil ... | reverse complement strand
ATACCCCACCACAAAACCGATGGGCATCGGCACGGGCTTGGGCCTCTCCCTATGCCGGGGGATCATCGAGAGACACGACGGCACTCTCACCGTGATGAGTCAACCAGGGCAAGGCGCTAGCTCCTGTGTCGAGCTACCCATCGAGGCCGTCTGTGCGACAGCGCCCGTCTCTCCAGACAGGGACCGTGTGCCTGCTGTCCCTGACAAATCCATCCTAATCATCGATGACGAGCCCAGTATTGCCAGCGGCTTAAAGAGGCTGCTGAGCCGTGACGGCTATACTGTAGAGACGGCAGCAAATGGGCACTTGGCGCTGACAAAACTCCGAGAGCGCTCCTATGACTTACTGCTGAGTGATATGCGCATGCCGGAAATCGACGGGCCGAGTCTCTATCGGATACTTGAATGCCAATATCCGCACCTGCTTCGGCGCGTGATCTTTCTCACTGGTGATACGCTCAATCCCGAGACCAGGAGGTTCCTTGACCAAAGCGCGGCACCGTGTCTGGCCAAACCCTGTACGGTTAACGAGATCCGGCGTGCCATCCAGCAGGTGCTAGAGACGGAGTGAGGTCAGCAAAGACGCAGACAGACCGTGCACAGGTCTGCCTGGTGATCATTGAATCTGGTATTCCTTAAATTTCCGATACAGCGTCGCTGGTCCAATATTTAAGAGGCGAGCCGTGGCCTCGCGGTTCCCCTCCGTATGGCGGAGAGCCTGGATAATAGCCTCGCGTTCAATCTGGGCCAGTGTAGACTTGGCGGGAAGCACAAAATATTCGTTGGTATTGAGCGGGGCTTTTTCCTGTGGCTCCTCGAGATAGAGGTCCGTCAGCGTAATAGTAGAACCCTTCGCCAACACGACGGCGCGCTCGATCACGTTTTCGAGCTCACGCACGTTGCCGGGCCAGTCGTATCTCATCAAGTGCTCAATAGCCTCCTGCTGGATGGTCGCGATCTCTTTACGATTTTCCCGTGTATACTTTTGTAAGAAATGCGCTGCTAACAGCGGAATGTCCTGGAGGCGTTCACGCAGCGGCGGCAAATGGATGGTGATGACATTGAGACGATAATACAGATCCTGGCGGAAGCGCTCGGAAGCGACTTCCTTAGAGAGATCTTTATTCGTAGCCGCTACCACACGCACATTGACCCGCAGGGTACTGATCCCGCCTAAACGCTTAAACGAGCCATCTTGCAGCACTCGTAAGAGCTTCGCCTGGACCTCAAAGGGCATATCGCCAATCTCGTCGAGGAACAATGTCCCAGCGTCGGCAAGCTCGAAGTGCCCCGGTTTGCGTTGCAACGCCCCGGTGAAAGCGCCTTTTTCATACCCAAAGAGTTCCGCCTCCAGGAGTGTGGCGGGCATGGCCGCGGCGTTCAGCACAATAAAGGGACGCTCGGCACGAGGACTGAGACGATGCAGCAGTCCAGCAATGAGTTCCTTTCCTGTCCCGCTTTCCCCTGTCAACAAGACTGTCGCCTGGGACGGGGCCACCTGCTGGACCATCTGGTAGACGCGATTCCAGGTTGGACTCGAGCCGATCACGTGCGCCCGCGCAAACTGGTCACGGACCTGGCGTTTCAGGAGCAGATTCTCCACTACCAGGGCCCGCATGGCCAGCGCTTTTTGCACTGCTCTGAGTACCTCATCTTCGCCAAATGGCTTGACAAGGTAGTCGAAGGCCCCCTCCTTCATGGCTGACACGGCGGTGGAGATATCGCCATGACCAGACATCATCACAACGGCAATGCCAGCATCCTGGGCTTTCACCTCCCGCAGCACCGTCAGGCCGTCCATTTTGGGCATTTTCACGTCACACAGCAGGAGGTCCACCTCGTGTTGCTCAATGTGGGTGAGCCCCTCTGTTCCAGAGGCAGCGGTAAGCACCGTGTACCCCTCACGCTTGAGGATCACTTCGAGGGCGCGCAGGGTGCTGCGTGCATCATCCACGATCAGAATAGTGGCCATGCGCGTCGGTCCTCCCTGGGTTATATGGCTGGTGCGCCCCCAATACATCCTGAGGCATGCATGAGCAAAGTAGGATTTCCAAATGTCTCACTACCGAAGGCCAACCATTGATATAGCCTTGGCTAAAAGCTGATAGCTGATACATATAACCATTCTAGCATACTTGCTGTCACACGTGGAGATGTTCCTCTCAAAATGAGACTGCGTCTCATTTTGAGAGGGCAAGGTGAAACGCGTGATCCTAGCCTGGAGTTAGCCAGTGTTGCGGACTGCCTGAGACCTATCCCGTAACATGCGCCGCTCGCGGTGGTTGCGGTGCTACGAGCATACAGCACCTTCTGGCCTCTGAGCGGCACGCTAGCGTGTTGCGTCACGACCAAGAACCGGTGTCACGGAGACCCTCAGGAATTAAGGATCTATGTAACAACAATACTTTAACAGCAAAATTTATGCCGACTCTATGCAAGTAGCTACCAGCGCCAGGAAGAACAGAGGTGTAGCCGTCTGAGGCAAGCCGATATCCGGCGCTACCAGGCGGGCAGTCACTCCTAGTCTGACGAGATTCTACTCTGGACCTATTTGGCATTCCGGGCCATGTGCTCCTGCTTCGCTGTCTGCCAGCGCTGCGCAAGTTTTGCTGCCTGTTCCGCACTGAAAAGTCGATACGCCGCGTCGAAAATGTCACCCTCCTCTTCCTCGACATGGCCCTTGACATGCTCTTCAAGTACCTCAAGCTTCTCGTTCCATGTTTCCTCGTCCATACACAACGCGGCCAACTCATCGAGAAGGTTCTGGACCAATGCGTGATCATCAAGAGCCTCCTCCACCAATTCTTGCGTCCCCTCAGCCTCCTGGAGAGCGGCATACCATACCCGCTCTTCAGCATGTGCATGGAGTTCGAGATCCTCTCTAAGCTGCGCAAATAATTGTTCGGAGGTTTCAGAAAAACCCTCCGCTGCTTTCAACCGTCTAAAGAGATTGGCTATTTCTGCATGATCCTTCTTAATGAGACTATAAATGTCCACGGCGCTCTCCCTCACTTTTCACTTCTCTATAGCGCTTTTAGGAAGCTCTTTTTCCTTACCTTGGGATAGAAAAAGCATAAACTGTGCCAGCCTGACGGTGAGCTTGTCGTGGAGCAACGGTCATGCGACGAGATCACGGACCCTGTGGCGTGCTTTGGCGCAGCGCGGCCTCACTTCGAGGTCCTGGAGAACGGTGCGCCACCATTGCACGTCTGGGACGGATTGGCCTGATGGTTGAGGAGGGTGTAAGCAGAGAGCCGCACTCCATCTCAGACATTAACATCGTGGCGGGCTAGATGTGGGATTGACCAGTGCAGGCCGGCAGGCGTGGAGCGCTGCAAGCACCGACGCTAGGCCCGGGCGCGCAGCAACGACTCTAACAATGGCCACATCCAATCCTTCAGCCAAGCGTCGGAAGGCCATCGCCGCCCCCTCTGGGGTACCATAGTAGCCCACACGCTTGAGCAGCGCCGGCGGAAAGGCGTCAGCAACCTCGTCGGGTGTTGCTTTCTGTTGCCGCATCTGGTCGAGATCAGCCAGAGCTGCGGTGTAGCCCATGCGCTCAAAATGGGCCCGATAGCCTAATCGTCGCTCCCGTTCCGTGGGGACCCACTGGCCGAGGGCGTAGCCCATCGTGGACCGGGCAAAGGCCCGCCGTGCCACCTCCACATCGTGATCCACGCAGACACGAATATACTCGACGACCTGCACATGCTGGGGGTCCCGGTCGACCCGTATGGCGCCCTCGGCAATGCGTTCCCGGCTCCAGGCGATTTGCTCCGGCGTACACCAATTCAGGCATACTCCATCGGCTAACTCGCCAGCGAGGCGGAGCATCTCCGGCCCTAGGGCTCCCAGGTACACTGGGGTACGGGGTGGAGGACTCATGGCCAGCTTAACGCCCTGGAGGGTCACTACTTCCCCATGATAGGTGACCTCATTGCCGGCAACCAGTCTGCGCACGGTCGTCAGGTAGTCCCGCATTAAAGCCAGCGTTGAGAGTCGCGGTAGGCCGAGGCTCTGTCGCGTCCTGGGACGATACGCACCTCCAGCACCAATTCCCATGATGAAACGGCCCCCCGTCAGTTGGCTCAGGGTACCGCCGCTCATGGCAAATGCTATTGGCGTACGGTACAACACGGGTGAGACCCCAATGCCAGTAGTGAGTCCTTCCGGTATCACTTGACAACTTGCGGCCCAGCGCTGGCTGCAGAGTTGGAAGGCATCCTGGCCCGTGCTTTCCGGGGTCCAAATACTCGTGTAGCCTAACCTGGCGGCTTCCTGAGAGAGGGCTGCCTGGTCTGTAAATGAAAGATTCAGGGTCGCATCCAAGCCAATGCCAATGTCCATAGCCATTCCTCTGACCGACGCAGTGGGGTGCTCGCGTCCCGCACGTCTCTATGTCATTTCGAGAATCTGTGCAAGTGCTGTGAGTATTACCTGTACCCTAGCCGGGGAGGCCGTCTCGATCTTGCTGTGTAACCGATATTTCGCCACGGTACGGATCTGGTCGATCATGGCAACGGCAGTCTCGCCCTGACACGTCATAGGCACTGTGATGGGCGGGTAGGCCCGCGCTGTCGTGGAGAGCGGCACTACAACTACGGTCTGACGTAAACGATTTAGAGTATTGGCCGTCAGTATCAGACAAGGTTGCATCTTGTGCAGCTCCGACTCTTGCATCGGCTCCAGGTTCACCCACCAGATTTCCCCACGCTGCGGGGTCATGGCGCTGGAGACTCCTCAGAGTTGTCGTCAAAACCTTGCCAAGCATCAACTTCGTTCGCCAGTGCAGGATCGGCATTTGCGGCTAGACAGGCTTGCTCAAGGGCGGATTCACGCTGCGCGAGCTCCTGTTCAAGAAGCCGAGCAATAGTTGCCGAGCGCTCCCGGTTCGGCACAAGCGCGAGAAAGCGAGATGCAAGCTGATTAGGCAAGGAGATCGTAATACGCATGGCAGTAGTATGTCGTATGCTCTACGTATTGTCAAACATGCTACCCGGTATGTGCAAGTGTTCCTGCTACGGCTGTTGACGTTGAGCGAACCATTCCTTGAGCAGACCGTCCTTATACCGCTCGATCTGGAACTCAGAACTCAGCCCAATATTGGGCTTGACCTGGGCCTGCGCCGCCTGATTGAGGCGTGCGATATCTTCCTCACTGAGCCGTGCCACAAATAGTGCAAACTGCAACTCTTGCTCTCGCTCCTTTAAACGACGGAGGGTAGCAAGTTCCTCTTCGAATTGTTGATTTCGTACCTCCTGAGCCTGCACTTTCCGGCTCTTGTAGCCTTCGGGTGGATTAATGTAGCCGGCACGTAATTGCGCAAATAAGAAACCGTGAGGATTTTGAATAGGTTTGCCCTTTCCCTCCTTCGCCGCACTCACGCATGCGTTCGCCATATCGAGAAAGTTCTGCAGTTCTTCGTTGGTTTCAAACTGGTCGAGGTACGGCAGCAACGAGCGCGGGCTCAGATCTTCGAAAACAGCTTCAAAGATAATCCCCTGTAGTAGTAGTTTTTTACTACTACTACAAGAGAGTAGATGATCCAATGGATCATCCATTAGATCATCCAATGGATCATCCATTAGGTGATCCATTGGATGATCCATTGGATGATTTTCTTCTGCTTGAATAGCCTTCGGTTCTTCTGGTGCCTCAAAGGCTTCTGTGAAGACCAGCGCCTGCTGAGTAATCTGTCGAAGTTTTCTTAAGAGCTTGTTTTTGTTGCCTTGTAGAAGAATCTTTTGGGGGAGTGTGGTGGCAGTAAACCCTATCCGTCCTCCACAATTACGGCGTCCGTCATAGCGTATAAGTCCTTCTTGACGCAGCTTTTTTAAACAACTTTTCAGGGTGTACTCTGAGATATGGGTTTCTTTGGCGATCTGCCGTAAGCTTGTCACCTTCCCATTGATTTCTTTGAGGCAGAAATACAGCATCGCCTGGTTTTCCGTCAGTAGGACACCAGTGTCTGTAAATGAGGGGTGTTGGAGCTGCAGTTGCAGAGATAAGCCAGTGGGTGAATCATTAGGTGAATCATTAGGTGAATCAGTGGGTGATCCATTAGATTCTTGATTAGATGAATCAGTGGATGAATCATTAGGTGATCCATTGGGTGTAATAGATGAATCATTAGGTGATCCATTAGACGATTCATTGGGTGAGACAAAGGGTGTGGAAATCTGTGGATTTATGCCAGCAATCCCAGCTTTTTCAAAGACTTGTTTCTGTTCAACGCTCCCTGTTTCACCTAATGGACATTGGGTGATCGATTCGGTGATCCATTGGGTGATCGGTTCGGTTGTTTCACCGTTTGAGAGGGGTGTATCTCCCGGCCACGTGGTAGGCTGTGTGTCATTGTCGGAGGTGATCCCCCGTATCTTCTGAGCCACTTCCTGGAGCCGATCATCACTGAAGGCACCGTAGCTTTCAATAAGCTTTAGTCGTCGCCTTTCGCGAGGCTTTGCCTCATCGCGTTTGGCTTCGGGCTCACCTGTGGACATGCACGCAACCCCTTCCTCTAGGGTTCTTCATGGCCGTCGAGAGAAAAAACCTCGAGCAACTCTTTTGCCAGGGCTCTATAGGCTTTGGCTCCAAGCGTGGTCGGATCGTAGCGAATGATGGTTTTTCTCTCGTTTTCAGCGCGCTGAAAAGCCGCGTTGACGGGGATCATAGTCTTGAATATCTGGTCTGCAGGAAAATGTTTGTTGAGCTGATCAATACTGACTCGAGTCATGGCCGTCCTACGATCAACTTGATTGATTAACAAACGCAGAAAACGCAGGTCCGCGTTGCCATTGGCGCGAATATCGTTGATGAGATCGACGGCTTTCAGCAGACCTTCGACGGAGAACGCTGAGCCAGCCCAGATTGGCACGATGACAAAATCTGACGCATGGAGAGCACTGACCACGAAAAATCCCATATTCGGCGGACAGTCAAGGAGAGCAAAATCATAGTGGAGTTGCGCATAGTCCCGAATGCGGCGGCGGATGATTTCAAAGCTATCGGGGAGCGTTTTCAGCAATGGGGGTTCAAGAGCACTCGTGTCGTTTGTATTCGGAAGACAAAAGAGTTTTTCGTACTCTGTCGGGTAGATGCACTGCCCGATGTTCATCTCAGGTTCAGTGAACACCTCATAGAGCGTATCTCCTCCAGGGTCTCTGGCGCACAAAATGCTCGTCGCATTACACTGGGAGTCCATATCGATGACGAGAACGCGCTGGCCCCGGCGCGTAAGCGCATGGGCCAGATTGACGGCTACGGTGGTTTTCCCAACGCCTCCCTTGTTGTTCACGATTGAGATGATGTTGCCCACACGCTGCCCTCCTATGCAGTATCTAAACTAATAGACACCTGCATATTATGTTGTAACTACTTCTGGGTCAAGCAGAAAAGTATGTAAATGGGATGTACATGGGGTGGAAGTAACATGCATTTAGGGGTGAAGGAGTCCTCTCGAGTATCTCCTTCGCCTGTTGGGACGCATGCCTCGCCCATGTCCCTATTCCAGCTCTCATTTTATCTCACACTGTCTCATTCCTCTCTCATTTTGAGAGGTAATCTGGATTGAGCTATAGACAGTGCATGCCGCCGTCCTTAGTGTCTGCGTTGGCGGTGTGTCCCACGTCCAGCCCTATGGACTGGTTTCCTGGTACATAACTTGCATACGGACAATCATGCCGCAAAGTTCTCTCGTTCCTGCAACAGGGCAGCAGTCACCGCTTTATAAGAGGGTATGACAGCCTTGGTATCACACACTCTAGGGAGCTGAAGCTATGCGAGTTTGGCTGGGGAATTCGTATCCGCTTGGAGCCACATGGGATGGTAAAGGCGTGAATTTTGCTCTGTTCTCCGAGCATGCTACCGGGGTGGAATTGTGCTTATTCGACACTGTGGACGCTGACAAGGAGACGCACCGGATTCCCTTGACCGAACATACCGACCAGGTTTGGCATGCTTATTTCCCGGAGGTGTTACCCGGCCAGCTCTACGGCTATCGCGTCCATGGCCCTTATGCTCCCGAGCAGGGGTACCGCTTCAATCCAAACAAGATCGTGCTTGACCCCTACGCCAGGTCGATTGGCCGTGACGTACGCTGGGCTGACGAACTCTTTGGCTACCACGTGGGTGATCCCGAGGCCGATCTGTCTTGCGACGAGCGTGACAATGCAGCGTATGCTCCCTTAGCTGTGGTCATTGATACGGCGTATACGTGGGGAGATGATCGTCCACCGCGCACACCATGGCACAAGACCATTATCTATGAACTCCACGTCAAGGGATTCACCCAACTCCATCCGGATGTCCCGGAAAGGCTGCGTGGTACATACGCCGGGCTGGCGTCAGAGGCTGCAATCCAGCATCTGGTTCGTCTTGGCATTACGGCGGTTGAGCTCCTGCCGGTGCACCACTTTCTCAAGGATCGCCACCTGGTGGAACGTGGTCTCACCAACTACTGGGGTTACAGCACGCTAGCGTACTTTGCGCCTGAGAGCCGCTATGCTGCGCCGCAACTACCGCAAGACGCCGTCCAACAATTCAAAATGATGGTCGCCGCTCTCCACGGCGCTGGCATTGAAGTGATCTTGGACGTCGTCTACAACCACACAGCCGAAGGTAGCCATCTAGGTCCCACGCTGTCGCTGCGTGGCATCGACAACGCTGCATATTACAAGCTATCGCCCGAAGATCAGCGTTACTACATGGACTACACTGGTTGCGGCAATTCGCTCAACATGCGCCATCCGCGTGTGCTCCAGCTCATTATGGACAGTCTACGTTACTGGGCTACAGAGATGCACGTCGATGGCTTCCGCTTTGACCTCGCCAGCACCCTGGCTCGGGAACTCTATGAAGTCGACCAACTCGGGGCCTTTTTTGACATCATCCACCAGGATCCGATCTTGTCTCATCTCAAGCTCATTGCTGAGCCGTGGGACCTGGGAGTCGGGGGATATCAAGTGGGCAACTTTCCGGTACTCTGGAGTGAATGGAACGGTAAATACCGTGATGTTGTCCGACGCTTCTGGAAAGGTGACGGAGGTCTCTTATCAGAATTTGCTACGCGTCTGAGCGGGAGCAGCGACCTGTACCAGGGCGATGGGCGCATGCCGTACGCCAGCATCAATTTTGTCACCTGCCACGACGGTTTCACGCTGCACGACCTGGTCAGTTACAACGAGAAGCACAACGAAGCGAATGGTGAGAACAATCAAGATGGAACCAATGACAACAACAGTTGGAACTGTGGCGTTGAAGGTCCTACTGACGATTCTGCCATTCAGGCCCTGCGTTGGCAACAGATGCGCAACTTCATGACTACCCTGCTGCTGTCTCAAGGTGTGCCGATGCTCCTGGCTGGTGACGAGATCTGCCATAGTCAGCAGGGTAATAACAATGCTTATTGCCAGGACAACGAGCTGACTTGGCTCAACTGGGAGTTCACTGAGGAGCAGCAGGCGTGGTATGAATTCGTGTGCGCACTGATTCATCTCCAGCGCACTCAACCCGTGTTTCAGCGCCGCAAGTTCTTCCAGGGCCGAGCCATTCATGGCGAGGGTATCCAGGACATTTCGTGGTTCGAGCCCTCAGGCCACGAGATGACCGAAGAGGCGTGGAATACTGGGTATGCGCGCTGTCTTGGGGTGCGGCTGACAGGTGACCTCATCGGCGAAGCCGATGAGCGCGGTGAGGAAATTGTCGGTGATACCATACTGTTGTTGCTCAATGCCCATTTTGAGGCCATTCCCTTCACACTACCGGCGACGCGTGAAGGGGAACGGTGGGAGCATCTGCTCGATACCGCTGATCCCAAGGGCATGCCTCTGGCGGACACCGGCGAACAGCAGTACGAGCTTCAGGGCCGTGCCATGGCCGTCCTACGAATCAGGGCGCAGCAAGAAGAAGCGCCGTAACTCCCGGCAACTGCTGCCGTAGAGGCACACTAAACTGTATGGAAGCAAGCCAACATAGGACCCAGCAGGGCCATGCATCAGACCTCAGGCGAGCACGTCGGCTCCCTGTGGGAGCCGACGTGCTCGCCTCGGGGGGCGTCCATTTCCGCGTCTGGGCCTCGCGGCGTCAGCATGTCGAGGTTGTGCTCGAAGGCGGGCCTGGACATCGCACTGGCATAGAGCCGATATCCATTGCCCTTGAGCCCGAAGGGGATGGGTACTTCTCAGGATTGGTATCGGAGGCCAGTGCCGGCACGCTGTACCGTTACCGACTGGATGGGGGTACAGAATCCTATCCGGATGCAGCCTCACGCTTCCAGCCCCATGGTCCCCATGGTCCTTCGCAAGTTATTGATCCTGGGGCTTTTCAGTGGCATGATCAGAACTGGAATGGTGTGCCTCTGGAGGGCCAAGTGATTTACGAGATGCACGTGGGGACCTTTACCCCCGCCGGCACGTGGGAGGCAGCGATTGGTGAACTACCGGCACTCGCAGAGCTGGGTGTGACGGTGCTCGAAATCATGCCTATTGCGGATTTCTCGGGTCGTTTTGGCTGGGGCTATGACGGCGTTAATCTGTTTGCCACCACACGCCTCTACGGCACGCCCGATGACTGTCGTCGCTTTATTGATCAGGCCCATGCACTGGGGCTAGGAGTAATCCTGGATGTGGTTTACAACCACTTGGGAGCAGACGGCAATTTTCTCGCGCAGTTTTCCTCAGAATATTTTACGGATCGCTACACTACAGACTGGGGTCAGGCCATTAACTATGCCGACGAGCATGCCGGCCCTGTACGCGAGTTTTTCCTGGCCAATGTCGGTTACTGGATCGAGGAATTTCACTTCGATGGCCTACGCCTGGACGCTACCCAGAACATCTACGACACCTCTGCGGACCATATTCTCGCGGCCATAGCCCGCCGCGTGCGACATGCGGCCCATGGGCGTGCCACTCTTTTAGTAGCCGAGAACGAACCGCAGCATACGAAACTGGTGCGCCCACCAGCGCGGGGTGGGTATGGGCTCGACATGCTCTGGAATGATGACTTCCACCACAGTGCTATGGTGGCCCTCACGGGGCGCCGTGCAGCCTATTACAGTGACTACCGAGGGACCCCGCAAGAATTTATCTCTGCCCTCAAGTGGGGCTATCTTTACCAGGGACAACGCTATATGTGGCAGCAGCAGCGGCGTGGTACTCCGGCCTTCGATCTCAAGCCCGCAATGTTTGTAACCTTTCTGCAGAACCATGATCAGATTGCCAACTCTGGCCGCGGGCTGCGCTGTCACGTTTTGACCAGCCCTGGTCGCTACAAGGCGCTGACAGCCTTGCTGCTCCTGGGGCCAGGCACGCCTATGCTCTTCCAGGGCCAGGAATTCGCCGCCTCGAGTCCTTTTTACTTTTTTGCTGATTTTACAGGAGAGCTAGCGCGGCTGACGCGCCAGGGCCGCGCAGCATTTCTTGGCCAGTTCCCGAACCTGGCCCATCCTGGCATGCAGGCGCGTCTGCCTGATCCCATTGACTCTGAGACCTTTACGAGATCAAAGCTCGACCTGTCCGAACGGCAGCACCATGCAGAGATCTATGCCCTGCACCGCGACCTTGTGCAGTTGCGACGGATGGA
>Ga0068858_100006276_pt1 | contig 11582 bp, 10 predicted proteins | sample KBSSwiS12_FD_66589 | JGI IMG/M metagenome (GOLD analysis project Ga0068858, IMG submission 66589) | Switchgrass rhizosphere microbial communities from Kellogg Biological Station, Michigan, USA - KBS Switchgrass S1-2 | ecosystem: Host-associated > Plants > Roots > Rhizosphere > Soil ... | reverse complement strand
CTCGCGGCAGGTGCTTTTTGAAGGCGGGCCGAAGATGGGCGCGGAGTTGCGCTACTTTGAGATCGAGCCGGGCGGGCATTCGACGCTGGAGCGGCATGATCACATCCATTCCGTGATGGTGATTCGTGGAAAAGGAAAGTGCCTGGTGGGCGATGCGATTTACGATATCACGAACAACGATCTGGTTTATGTGCCGACGATGACGTGGCACCAGTTTCGAGCGGATTCCAGCGAGCCGCTGGGTTTTCTTTGCCTCGTGAATACGGAGCGGGACCGGCCGGAGCGGCCGGATGAGAAGAATACGGCGATGCTGAAGGCGTTGCCGAAGGTCGGGGAGTTTATCCGGCTTTAAGGTAAAGTCCGCTTTCTCAGCAACACGTGTCTGGTCCTTCGACAAGCTCAGGATGACAGAACTTTAAAGCGAAGCTTTTTGCCGGGCGCGGAATTTTTCGACGCAGGCAGTGGCGCTGGGGAAGAGCGCGGGACAGCAGCCGATGGTCGTACAGAAGGCCTTGCTGAAATGGCTGAGGGAGGAGTAGCCGACTTCCATGGCGGCCTCGGTGACGTTGTGGCGGCCTTCGAGGAGCAACTCAGCGGCGCGTTCCATCCGGACCTGACGGAGGTATTGCGGGATGGTCATGCCGATTTCCTTGGAGAAAAGACGGCTGAGATAGAAGGGACTACAGCCGACCTGTGCGCCGAGGGCCTCAATGTCGGGCGGTTCAGTGAGATGGCTACGGAGGATGGCGGTGGCGCGTTCGATGCGCTCGCGGGAGACGCGCTTTTGGCGCTGGCAGAAGAACTCGGCCTGGGGCGTGGGCTGGAAAAGGACTTGGGAGAGGAGCTCGAGGGTCTTGGCCTGATACCAGAGTTTTTGCGCGGCCATGGGTACGGGCGGTTGTCTCAGGGATTGGAAGGTGAGTTCCTGACCGGGCGACATCGCGCCGACGGCGGCGGCGGAACCGCCCTTGTTGATCAACCAGCGACGGAGGGCGGGATGGAGGTCGTCCTCCATGGTGTGAACCTGCGTTTGCAGGTAATCCCGGGAAAGCTCGATGGTGATGAAGGAGTGGGTTTCGCCGGCGGCGCGATTCGCCTCGAGATCGGACTTGGCGTTGCAGTAGAAGCCGACGGTGTGGGGGGAGTACCGGGCCTCGGTTTTCTTGTCGCGGACGGTGCCGTTGCCGCGGAGATTCAGGCAGAGCTCGACGCTATTATGGTGAAAACTGCGGCCCCAATTGACGGCCTCGACCGCCTTGAACTCATGGTTCTCGACGCTGACCCCTTCGCGCGAAAAGGATCCGTAGAGCTGTCGCCAGCCTTCCTTCACTTGCGCCCAAGCGCTGCTTTCATATGCGGTAGCCATAGGGATCGTTCACCTAGAGGCTAGAGCTAACGGGTGGAAAGTCAACGCAGGCAACCTCGTGCTCCGCTACTGTTTCCACCAGATATAGGTGACGTAGGAGAGCGTGAAGACTGCGATTGCGACGAGGATGGGAATGTAACCGTCGAAGAAATTGTGCCAATAGGCGCCGACAATTACGCCCAAGGCCAACATTCCCCATTTAAACAACGCCCCTTCCCACCACTTTAACGTGAACGTTTTGAAAATTGTCATATAAACCTTCTTTCGCTGCTTAATGGAATATAGCCCAAATTGGGCTAATTCATAGGAGGCAGGTAGCGGAAAGACGCTAGGTGGCGGGTCTGAACGAGTTACAATTCCAGCAGCTTCCGAAATTTGGTGGATTGATTTCGGAGCAAGAGGGGCATTTCCACTCTTCGGTATAAACCGGGACCTCTTGTTGTTGTGGTTTTAGAAGGTCGATTGCCTTGTTGTAGTCAGTATCCCTGATGACGCAGAGGGCTGGAAAGAAGTTTGCACCGGCCATCTCGGGATTATTGCTATTTTCGTTTTGGATATACGAAGCGATACCGGCTTCATCCAAAATCGATTTGTAATAGCCCACTTGGGTGGAGTCCTGGCTGGTGTAAACTTGCCGCATAGCTTGAGATTTTATTTGGAAGTCGAATGTGGACTGCCAGCGCGGATGATTCCAAGGTAAGTAACTTTTTTATCTGAAATAAACACCTCAAACCCACCATAGTTTGAGCTGCTATTTCTGGAGGCTCGGGGATCGACCAAATATTCCCATACTTCCGATCCAGCATTTCCGGGGCTAACGATGTTGGGAGGACCGAAGCTCTTGAGCACGGTGGTTGAGTCTTCTCCAATTTTAATAAAGGATTTAGCATCCTCCTCTGTCACGCGGGTATAAGGAACTAAAGGCGTAAGGTGTATCCACAGGCTCAAACTAAACGCAGCTATCGCTAGTAGAGATAGAAACAGAGCGGCCAATGCGATGCTAAAAATTTTAACGCGGCGCAAGAAAGGCACACCTGCATTCTAAGTGTTACTATCGCTACTAAAAGCCCATTTTAACCTACCTCTGGTCAATACCCATCAGTTCCGCTAATCTGAGGAGATGTTGGCTGAACTATGGATTAAAGTCCCCGGACAGGCTGGGGTCATTCTTTTACTGATCGGGGCGAATGCATTTTTCGTCGCGACGGAGTTCGCCTTTGTCAAAATCCGGGCTTCGCAGCTCCGGGCGATGCAGGTAAAGGGGAGGAAGGACTGGCGATTGGGGCTGGCCATTCGGGTGACCAAGCACCTCGATCGTTACCTATCCGCCACACAATTGGGCATCACGCTGACGAGTCTGGGCCTGGGCTGGGTGGGCGAGCCGGTGGTGGCGCGCTGGATCGAAGCGCCGTTGGCACATGTGGGGATTGTCAGTCCAACCGCGGTGACTTCGATTGCGTATGCGCTGGCGTTTGCGGCAATCACCTTCATCGACATTGTTTTCGGGGAATTGGTACCGAAATATTTTGCGATCCGTCGTCCCCGGACGGTGGTGATGTGGTTTTCCGCCCCACTCATTGTCTTTTATAACGCGGCCTATCCGTTCATCTGGCTGCTCAATCGCACAGCGAACCAGTTGCTGATGTGGATGGGCATTCCGCCGACCAAGGAATTTGATCACGGGATCAACCAGGAAGAGTTGCAGTACGTGCTGATGAATTCGCGGCATGTGCATCCCTCGGATGATCTGGTGAACAAGATCATGCTGAAGGCGATCCGCCTGAAGGAGACGACGGCGGAGCAGGTGATGTTGCCGCGCGACCAGGTGGTGGTGTTGTGGCGCGACCAATCCTTGATGGATAATCTGACCGTGGCGCAAAAGTCGGGGTACAGCCGATTGCCGTTTTGCGGGGACACGCGCGACCAAGTGCTGGGCGTGATCCACGTGAAGGAATTGCTGTGGCAATATCATGTGCTGGGCGACCAGACGAATCTCTCCGCGATTGTACGGCCGATTTTGACGTTCATGGCGAAGACGCGCCTGCCGGCGATGCTGGAGCTTTTCCGGAAATCGCGGAACCATCTTGCGCTCGTCCTGGATGCGGACGAGAAGATGATCGGGCTGGTCAGTTTCGAGGACGTGCTAGAGGAACTGGTCGGAGATATCCGCGATGAGTTTGATATCGAGAAGGGGCCGTTCTATGAGCGGAGCCCCGACGCGGTGCTGGTCGATGCCGATTTGCCGTTGCGCGATCTCGCGAGCGAAACGGGGTGGCCGCTGGAGACCAAGACGACGCAGACGGTGGAGAAGTGGGCCCTCGGACATTGGGGGCATGTGCCACATCCCGGCGATTTACTGGAGATCGCGGGCTTTCAGCTCGTGGCGACGGAAGTGAGCTTGCGGAGGATTCGGCGCGTGAGGATTATTCGCAAGCACCCGCCCGTGGTGGAGGGCGAGGAAGCGCCGGTGGAAGAGGAGCATGCGGCGTGAGGGCGCACGCGGATTTTTGAGGTTTGAATTTTAGGCAAAGAGCGGTTGGCTGGCTTTGAGAAATCATATCGATGGCGCTGTTTCCATTGGTGAGGAAAGAAGCCAGGTCCTTCGACGGCGGCTCGGCTGAGTTTTGGGAAGAACGGCAATCGGTGGTTCGCCTCTGCTCAGGATGACGGCCTTTTAAATCGGAGATATAATTGTTTATACGCGGCCCGGACGGAGCCGAGCCTTTCAGAAACTCTACTACCTTGAGCTTGTCCAAGAGGAGGCTTCGATTAGATTTAATTTCTTCTCTCATGAAATTTCCTGAATTGCATCCGGCTGTAATGGGCACGGTGACGACGCCGGCAGGCTTGCGCGCGCTGGCGAAGAAGCAGCTGCCTTGTCATGCGGTGGAGGTGCGGGTTGATGCGCTATTGGCGAAGAAGGTGACGGTGGAGGAGATCGAAAGCGCCTTGAAGGCGAGGAAGCATCCGGTCTTGCTGACACTGCGCATTCCGCCGGAGGGCGGTCATCGTTCGTGGAAAGTGGCGGAACGGCGCGCGCTATTTTTACAGCTGGTGTCGCAGGTTGAAGCGATCGATGTGGAGCTGGCGACGGCCAAGGCGATGGCTCCGGTCATTGCGCGTGCGCGAGAATTGAAGAAGACGGTGGTGCTTTCCGCGCATGCGCTGAAGAAGCCGGCGACGGTGGCGCAACTGGACGCGTGGACGGGCGGATTTTCCAGAGAGACCCGGACGATTCTGAAGATTGCCGGGCAGATCAAATCGTGGCGCGACCTGCAGCAGTTGGCGGCGATTTTGGTGAATCATCCCGAGTGGCCGGTGGCGGTGATGGGGCTGGGGCCGCATGCGGCGCAATCGCGTTCGGTGCTGGCGGCGTTGGGTTCACGACTGGTTTACGGCTATCTCGATGAAGCAGCTGCGCCGGGACAGCCTTCGGCGGCTGAGGTGCGGAAGATGGTGGCAGGCGTTCAGGGCCGCGCAAAATAAATTTTATGAGCGAGCAGGTTTCCAAGGCACATGCGACGGTTGTATCGCCGGGTGTTGGGCAGGTGATTCACGCCTTTGGCGTGGAGATGATTTTTCATCTGACCGGCAAGGAGACCGAGGGAAGATTGATGCTGGCGACGATCATTGCGCCACCGGGGGATGGGCCGCCCCTCCATTATCACGAGAACGAGGATGAGACTTTTTTGGTGCAGGAAGGTCGGGTCAGCTTTTACGTCGATGGGCAGTGGGGCGAGGTGGCGCCGGGGACGGTGGTGTTTGCGCCGAAGGGATCGGTGCATTCGTTGAAGACGTTGGGAGATAAGCCGAGTCGCGTGCTGGTTTCGGCGGCTCCTTCAGGGTTTGAAATTTTCTTTGCGCGATGTGCGGAAGAATTTGCCAAGCCGGGCGGGCCGGACATGGCGCGGATCGTGGAGATCAGCGCGGAGCATGGGATTCATTACGTGTAGGTGATCTGCCGATTGTTTCGGTGGCACGCAGCGGTGGACTTTCCTTAAGAAAGGGTATCGATTGCGCTGGCATGATCGCAGAATTAGAGAGGCTAGGTCCTTCGACTGCGGCTCGAGCCAGTCTGGGGAGGAGAATAGGTCAACGGCTCGCCTCCGCTCAGAATGACGGCCTTTTTAAAAGGAGATTGGTTGAAGAAGCGCACATCACTGGGAGCTGATCCTTCGACAAGCTCAGGATGACGGAGTTTCTAAAGAGACTATTTGTTCTGAGACTCCACCTTGGTGAGGGTGATTTCGTTGGTGAAGAGCTTGTCGAGGTCGGCTTTTTGGAGAAATTTGAACAGGACGTCGCTATCGTCGGTCAGATACACATCTTCATTTTTGTCTGCACTGACGGAGCCTTTGAGTTTCCCTGAGTGGACTGCGGCGGCGGACGCCTTCGAAGACAAGGACCACATTTTAAGGGTGCCCGTTGTGGAGGTGGAGTACCGGATGAAGGTAAAGGCGGTGGGAGGCAGGGCCGGATTGTCCTTATTGTTGAGGACGACGTTGGCGAAGGTATTCTTTCCCACAGTCGTGGAAAAGAAGTCGTACGAATCGGTCTTGGCCCCGGCCTTCAAAACATCGACGTGCATCCATGAGCTGTCCTTCGCGGTGATGCGATAGGTTTCCTGGTCCTCCTTGTTGAGCCAGTCGCCGATCAGGCTGGAATCGACGTGGGCGTCCTTGGGAAGGGAAAGAGGACACTGGGAACCGGGAACGCAGGAGGAGAGGACGAGGCACGCTATGGCTGTGAAGGTGAGGAGGGAGGATGTTTTCACTGTTTTATGATCGCGATTAGGGGTTGGGATATTACGGAACTTTAAAAGAGGGTTGATTGAGGAGGCGGTTGTCGCCGGCGGCTGATCCTTCGACAAGCTCAGGATGACAGATTTTTATTTAGTGGTTGAAGGTGACGGCGTCGCCAGCGCCGGTGTAGAGGTTGAGGGGCCCGTCGAGTTCGACTTTGATGACGGTGGCGTCAGAGTCAAGGGCGCTTTCGAGGATATCGATCCAGAGGATGCCCGGGAGATGGGCCCACGGCGCTCCGCCGATTTTCTTTTGAGCGAGTTCACCGCCGCCGACCACGCTGGTGCGTTTAATGGCATTTTGGATTCCCTTCACGGCCACCTGACCGTTGGGGCGATCGAAGCAGACAAGATAAAGGATGTCGCGATTTTTACTGAGCGTGGAGGTGCCGTAGAAGTGGCCCGGGGGCAGCCCGGCGACAGTGCCATGGATCGCCTCGGAATGTTTGAGGGCCCAACGACCGAGACCCTTGAGGACGTCGGTTTGTTCCGGGAGGATGGTGCCATCGCTTTTCGGGCCGACATCAAGGAGGAGGTTGCCGCCCATGCCGGAACATTCTGCCAGCATGCGAATGCATTGGCGGGGCGACTTGAAATTGGTGTCGTGCTTCTGATAACCCCAGGAGTCGTTGATGGTGACGCAGAATTCCCACGGGCCTTTCGGTTGAGTGATCGGCATGGCCTGCTCAGGCGTTCCGTAATCGCCATAGCCGCCCATGCGACTGTTGAGGATGACGCCGGGCGCCCAGGTGAGAAGTTGTTTGCGCAATTCCTTGAAGCGCCATTGTTCCGGATCGCGCTCCCAGTCGCCGTCGAACCAAAGGAGGTCGGGTGAATAGCGGGTGCAGAGCTCCTTCAATTGTGCGCGATGGAAATCGAGGAAGCGTTCCCAAGCGGCGGGATCCTCAGGGCCTTGCGGGTAGCCAAAACGATTTTTGTGCAGATTACCGTGATCGTGCACTTGCTTGCCCTTGGGAAGGATCGAGGCGTAGTCAGGATGCGACCAATCGAGGTGAGAATAATAGAGTCCGACCTTGAGACCATGTTTCCGAAGGGCATCGCAGAAGGGGCCGATCAAATCGCGTCCGGCAGGTGATCCATCCTTTGCGTTGAGTTTGTTGGTCTTGGTATCCCAAAGGGCAAAGCCGTCGTGGTGCTTGGTGGTAAGAACGGCGTACTTGGCGCCAGCTTCCGCGAAGAGTTTGGCCCAAGCATCGGGATCGTAATTTGATGCCGTGAAGGTTTTGGCCTGGGCCATGTAGTCTTCGTGGGAAATGGTTCCTTGAAAAAAGGCCCACGATTCGCTGGTGTCGCCCGCGGAATAGATTCCCCAATGGATGAAAACGCCGAGTTTGGCGTCGAGGAACCAGTCGGGGAGCATAAGAAGCGATCGAGTTAGTTGGCGGGCTTGTCGGTGAAACTATCGGCAATGACGGGTTCGATGTCTTTTTTTGAAACCCAGCCGAAGTGATGGTCGCGAGCCTCGATACGGTAGTAGTCGTTGTGGAAGTCTTCGACGGTGACGAGCTCCCCTTCGGGGATGGTGCCGACGCTTTCCGCGCCGTCGAAGGGCGAGAGATGGAGGGTCGCTTCCTTGGATGCAATGATGACACCTTCGATGCGGTTGTTGAAACCGATGCAGGCGAGTTCGACGAAACCGAAAATGAGCGTGAGCGGAATGAAGACGAACAGGATTCCCTTGAAGATTTTGCGCAAAGTCGGCGCGGGGACTTTGGTGGATGCTTCGAGGGAGGAGGCATAGGCGGTTCCGACCAAAGCGACCAGCAAAAGCGTAAGTCCGGCGAGAATGAGTCCGAGCCAGAAGGTCCAGTTGATGCTGCGCATCATCGCCTGCCACCAGCGGAAGGCATTGGGTTCGAGCCCGGCCTGTTTGCGTTCGAGTTGCAGGTTGTGGTTGATGTCGCTGTCACCGGGAGCAAGGTAACGGGCACGTTCGTAATTGAGCAGGGCGAGACCGGGCCGACCGGCCTTGGCCTCGGCATTGGCGAGATTGAAACAGAGCGCCGCGGAGTAGCCGCGGGTCAGGATCATTTTCTGGAAGAGACCGGCGGCCTCGTCATAGCTGCCGTAGGTATAGGCGCGATTGGCGGCATCCAGTTCAGGATCGGAGCCATCCGCACGGAGATGCGAAGCGAGGGCGCACGCGATCAACAGAGCGAGCGAGTAAACCAGCACCCGTAAAGGAGAGTGAGAGAAAGTCATGATTTGGAGGCCGGTACGCGGGATTGGAGAAGCTCGCTGACGTGGCGTCCCCAGTGGGCGAGATCGATTCCCTTGGCGGTGCCGCCGGAGTAGACGATTTCATCCGTCTGGAGAAAGAAAGGTTCGAGGGATTCGGCAAGCTCCGGGTCGCGCGCGCGAATTTCCGAGAGCGTGAGTGTTTCCGGTTTAACGCCCCACTCGGTGCCGAGATGAAGTTGAATGGCGTGGCGTGCGGCGATGAAGAAAGCGGGCGCATCCTTGCTTGAGACGGCTTCGCTCATGGCATCGACTTCGCGATCGAGAGCCTGTTGGCGGGCCAGGCGATCCGCGAGGGTCGTATCGGGTTTGCGCCGGGAACGCAGGAAAAAGATCAAACCGCCGAGAATAAGGAGGCAAAGAAGGCCACCCTGCACGGCCCAGAACCAGGGTTGCCAGTAGATGGGGCGGAAGCTGGTCTGCAGGTTGCCGGGCTCGATGCGATTGGGAAGAAGTCCCTCGGCAGCGGGTGCTGCGCCTGGGATGGATGTCGAGTCGGCGATGGCTCCTGGAGTTCCCGGCGCGGAAGGCATCGAACCGGTGACGGTGATGGGCGGAAGATCAATCGGGACCGTCGTATATTTTTTCGCCGTAGGGTCGAAGTAGCTGAAGGTGGCTTGGGGAAGCGGCACCGTCCCGTTCTTCCTGGGAATGACGGCCATCTCGAAGGTCTTGGTGCCTTGGGTGTGGGTCTCATCACCTCCATAGTCGATCTTGGAGGAGGGGATGTAGGCTTTCCACGCGGGATCTTCCGGAAGGGTGGGGCAACGGACATAATCGAAATTGCCCTGGCCGCTGATGGTGAAGTGAAGCGTCACCGGCTCACCGACAGCGACCGATTGAGGAGCGGCGGTTCCTGTGACGGTGAACTGGCCGATCGCACCGGTGAAGTTGGCGGGTCGGCCCTCGTCAGGAAGAGCGTGAACGTGAATGACCGTCTGGTTGCTGCCCACCATTTCGTGCGCGAGATTGGGGCGGGCTGGGAAGAAATTGATGTAGGGGTTGGTATTGGAATTCGATTTTACCCAATAGGTGTTACGTTCCATTTGGAGCGGGAAGTCGCCGCTTTTTGGAGCGGAAATGGAGGTGTTCCAAGTCTCTCGATGGAAGGCTTCATTCATCAGGCCAAGCTCATCCTCGCGGGGGCGGACGGAAAGGCTGTTCATAAGAAAATCGTTGCCCTTGATGGTGGGGAGGGAGTCTTGTTGCGCCGCGGAATCGAGCCGGATATAGAACTCGATTTTCAGCGGAATTGACTGGCCGACATAGGCGTCGGTGGTCTGGGGCTTGATGCCCATGAAAACCTTGGTGGGGCGACCGTCGGGGTCGGTGGGAATGGTGAGGTTGCCATTTCCGGTGTCGACGGGAGCGGGTTGCGGGGCTTGCTGCGGAGGGGGAGTGGCGTTGGGATAAACCACCGGACCGTTCGGGTTGAAATTCTGCATGGCGGGCGGGGGCTGCTGGGGAGCCGGCTGAGGTTGCACGGTCGGGGGCGGGGCTGCGCCGGTGGAGAGGACATGCAATTTCATCTCGCGCGTGCGGAGAACGCCTCCGTCCTGGAGATGGATATCAAAGGCGGGGATGGTGAAGTCGCCGGCGTGGAGAGGCGAAACTCCAAAGGCTTGCGAGCGGACACTGGAGAACGAACCGTTGTCGAGGGCCATCTGGATGGAGGTACTGTTACTAATCACCTGGAGCCCTTCGATTTCGGGTAATCGGATGCTAACGCTACCACCATCCTTAATCGTATAGGTCACGGAGACCGTATCGCCGATATTGGCTTCGGGGGGATCGATTTGCTGGCTGAGGGAGGCGGCGGCGAAGGACGAGAGGGTCGAGCAGAAAAATAGCGCGACCAGCCGCAAACCGAGGCCCGTCGATCTGGAGGTGGCGAAGAAACGGGGGTTCATTTCTACCAGTCCTTGCCCGAGGGCGGTGGGGGCGGTTGCTCGTTGTTGCCATTGAGAACGCGCGCGGTGACGTGATGCTCGTCGTCCTTGAGGGAATCAAGAAGGGCCTCGGCTTCCTCGCGGGATTTCGCGCCGGGATCGGCTTTGTCCTGTTCGCGGGTGCCGGAGTAGGCCTTCATCTGGCTCTTGTCCTTGCTGCCGTTGGAGGCTTGTGACTGTTGGCCGTTTTTGTCTTTGTCTTGATCGGGAGAACCGGGCTTCTTGTCCTGACCCTGCTTATCGCCCGGTTGGGACTTGGAATCCTGATCTTTCCCGGGGTCGTCACTCTGTTGATTCTGGTCGTTCGGGTTCTGGCCGTCTTTGCCCTTGGAATCCTTGCCGGATTTGTCCTGCTTATCACCCGGTTTGGAGGGGCTGTTTTTGTCGTTTTGTTGATCTTGTTGTTGCTGCTTTTTCAACTGCTCCAGCTTTTCCTTCACGACTTCATAGTTGTGCTTGGCGTCGGCAGAAGTCTTGAGCTTGAGGGAGGACGTGTACGATTTGAGCGCTTTTTCCCAAAGGTCGATGGTTTTTTGCGTATCGACTTTCTGCAACGCCTCTCCGTGCTTGAACTGGGCGTTGCCGAGGTTGAAGTAGGCGTTTTCCTGGAGGTTGAGATCAGGCGTGTGGAGGGATTTTTGGAAGGCGTCCTCGGCCTCGGAATATTTCCCGGCCTTGTACGTGGCATCGCCGAGATCGTAGATGAGGTCGTTGCGATCGGGTTGGTTTTGCACCGCCTTCTGATAATTCTGGGCGGCATCGTCGTATTTTTCTGACTTATAGTCACGTTGAGCGGCATCGGTGCTGGAGGCATATACGGAAGAGTGGGCAAAGAAAAAAGCCGCGGCAATCAGGGGCACGGTCGCAACTGCATTTCGCGCGGCACGACGATGCCTGGAGCGTCGCTTCGGTTCGGACGCCTGGGGTTCGATCGGGGTTAGCGCGGCGCGTTCGTTGATCATGAGTTCCGCCATCAAAAGTAAAATAGCCAGGCTAAGGGGCCACTCAAATCGTTCGATCGGCATTTTTTCGTGACGCTCTTCCAGTTTTTGCTGAGGCAGCGTGGCGATGTAGTGGTTGAAGATATCATCCAGGCCCTCACCGTTCTGGCCGAGGGGGACGTAGACTCCGCCGGTGATGGTGGCGATTTGTCGCAAGGTGCCTTCGTCGAGTTTCGATTGTACATACTGTCCACTCGCGTCTTTAT
>Ga0068858_100006274_pt1 | contig 11586 bp, 11 predicted proteins | sample KBSSwiS12_FD_66589 | JGI IMG/M metagenome (GOLD analysis project Ga0068858, IMG submission 66589) | Switchgrass rhizosphere microbial communities from Kellogg Biological Station, Michigan, USA - KBS Switchgrass S1-2 | ecosystem: Host-associated > Plants > Roots > Rhizosphere > Soil ... | reverse complement strand
CGTAGTCCGGCAAGGCGTCCCAAGAGCGGGTGTCGGCGAGATGTTGTTCGTTGTTGAAGTTGAGGTCGGCCTGCCAGAGCACCATCACGCCCTTTGCCCCGATTCTCGCTGCGTACTCGAATCCTTCGTGGAGCCAATGGATGTCCGCCGCTTTTCGGGCCACTTCCTCGGCTCTCTGGCGGTCGATCTCCGTCTGCGAGCGGCTTTCGCCATCGACGCCCGCGTACGGGTAGTTGTCGTTCGATCCCTGGACGTTCAGGCCGATATAGACGACCGGACCAAACCTCCAGCGCACGTTTTCCGAGTACAGACTGTATACGCCGCCCTCGCTCGATTGGCGAGTCAGCGTGAGCGTCTTTTGACCGAGACTCTGATCGGTGGAGGTGAAGAGTTGACGCTCGAAGTCGAGCCGCTCGAGCGGGTCGGAGTAGGGGAGTGTACTCGGACCGTAGCGGCCCCAGCAGTCGGTCCAGTCATTGTCCCCCGGGACCCAGATGAGGGGCCGCTCGAGCTTGTTGAAATTTGCTATCGACGTGTAGTAGAGGCTGTCGTCGCACGGGCCGTCGCCCCCGGACTTCAAGTCGCCGTCGAAGACCGAAAACGCAACGTGACTCCTGTTGATGTCGGCGAGCAGAGCAGGATACTGGGACCTCCCCAGCGTGTTGTACGGCATGTCGCCGAACAACCCGATGGTGTAGGCGTCGGGTCCCCCCTCCCTCGAGTCGTTGTCGATTCCACTGGCATCGAGGATGTGAGCGGGATTGACAATGGCGGCGGCGGCGGCCAGCGCGGCCAGCGCGCCACAAATCTTCGATGACGATCGTGACATCTTCGCACTCTCCTTGTTCGTGATGAGCGTGTGATTGCCGCGGCGTGCTGGACGCGCTCATCGCTGTCGTCTGAACGTCAGGCACGGTCCGCGTTCAGCAGAATCACATCGATGGATAACGATGTGGTGATCGGGACGCGACCAGCTCGTAACATTTCGAAGTAACGCATGAGCCACTTCATGGGTGGCTGCGCGAGGCTGCGAGAGCCGAGGTGAGTCGGATGAGCCTTGACCGTGTCGATGCCTTCACGTATGCGTTACACCCATCGCGTACACTCGTACTCTCTGCTCTCGCCACCACATATGACCGAGTTCGAAATAGCCGCCGATCAGTCGCAGTTGCGCGATTGGTTGCAGGTAATTCGCGGCGAGTATGAGGAAATTCCGGATCTGCAGCTGACCCAGGCTCAGGCCGAGGAGATGTGGGGGCTTGATGCCACGGTCGCTGAAACGCTCCTCGGCGCTCTTGTCACATCCGGTGTCTTGAAGAAAACCCGTGAAGGCGCATATGTGCGGACCGGCGCGGGATGAATCCTGTGAACGTTCAGAGGGATACAAACGCATATGACGATAAACAAGACTCCTGCCACAACGCGACGCGAATCCTCGAACGAGACGGCTTCCCGTTCGGAGAGTCCACTGCGTCGTCCTCCGACCGCTGCGACGCGAACGAAGCGAACAACTGGCACCCGTGCGGATGCACAGGTAGGCGTGACGGAAGAACACATTCGCGTCCGCGCCTACTATGTGTCTCTTGAGCGAGAGGGATGTCCCCCTGACCCGCTTGGCGATTGGCTCCGTGCGGAGCGCGAGTTGAGCGAGGGGACGGGTCACACGGAGTAACTCCCGATCGCCCATCCGTCTGGGCCGTCAATTTGATGTCGGACAGGTCCACGTGACCGCGGGAGTCACGCGACATTTCTGCAACGCGACGGTCGACGATCTGGGAGGCGAGCCTCCGGCGCCTTGTGCGCGTACGGCGCTCAGTGGACATTACGTGCGGAAAATGTCCCCTTCGCGCCCGGGTGACGCGGAGTCGGTGCATCGCGCGCGGCTTCGACTCGGGTGGGAGGCGCCAGTCGCAGCTCTCTGATTGCCTGGTCTTCCGACGCCATTGCGGCCCGCGTCTCGAATGAGCGGCACGCTCCGCCCCTTCGCTCCAATCCGATGCGCGAATACAACACCGCCAGGGACGCTTCGTCGGTGACCTCTGGCGCGTCGGCAATCTCCACTGCATGCTGCAGTTCGTGGGCGAGCATGGCGAGCTGAGCGGGCCTGGACAGCTCCCACTGAATCCGGATGCGGACGTATCGCCACCCTCCGCTTGCGGTGACGAACGTGACGTAGCCGCCGATCCCGCGTATCGGGCCGCGGTCGTAGTCGATGTGCACCACGAGATCTGAGGTTTCCAGGCGCGCGACTCGCGCGGCCAGCGTGTTCGAGCGCCGCACTCCGTCTTGGAGCAATGCGCTCAGCTCCGGCGCGTTCACGCGAACGTGCGGACTTCCGAGCGGAAGTAACCCCGCGACCAGTAACCAGCCGAGCGCCATGACATTCGCCTCCGAAGTGATTCAACGGTAGCGTTCGCCTGTGACAGGACGTGGACGGACGAACGACGACCGTGAAAATGTTTGCGGGTTTACGTGTGGGAAGCCGCTTGGCGCTTGCCGGCTGCCACTGTGCGCGGGAAACGCTGCGGGCGCACGGCCAACGGGACCGTTGCTGCGGGACAGTCTGGATAGACGAGCCGTTGGGCCAGCCATTGCGGGTTCGTCACTCGAAGTGAACTGAACACCCGCGAACATCGATCACAGCGAAACCAGTTGAACGGACTGTCGTTGCCGGGGTCGACGAGAGAGACGCCCCAGGCGGCGCGGCATGACGGGCAGATGATCGGAGGGCGATCCAGTGTGTGTGCGATGGTCATGATGTTGATCTGAGCAAGCAGTGTGCCCGAACGCACGATCACGAATTCACCCACGCGTGTTCGTTGAATCCCATCGAAGGCATAAGGATCACGCGTGCACATCCAACAACAATGTCGATAAGTGCGGGTTTTGTAGCGACAAAAATGGCAGACGTCTCTCCTAGCTGTCTTTCGTCAGTCGCAACTCCAATCCAATGCCTCTGGACTCAATTTCACAACATCCGAAGCGGCTTTCCTTTGCCATCCGCTCGAGCTGCTCCCGGGTGTACGCGGCGCGCAACAAGCCATGGCGGAAGATGAAGCGAGTGAACAGCGCGTTCCAGGCGGCCAGGTGCATCCCGCGCACTTCGGCCGCGATGTCTTGCAATGAGGCGTCCTTCCTCAAGTCGAAGATTGACGCCTGGCCTCCCGGCCTCAGTACTCTGTGCATCTCGTTGATCGCACCGGTCGGGTCGGTGAAGTTCTTGAAGGCCGCCATGCACACGACGAAGTCGAACGACGCATCAGCCAACGGCATCGCCGAACCGTTCCCGTGGCGGACGTCGACGGACACGCCGCTCCTGGCGGCGTTCTCCAGAGCAATGCGTACGAAGGACTTGCTGATGTCGAGCGCCGTCACGGCATAGCCGCGCTTGGCCATTTCGATGGCCAGGTAACCAGGGCCCGGCGCCACTTCGAGCACGTCACCGCCGGGACGGACGCGCTCCGCCACGAGCCGAGCCGTGTCCGTGAATCTCCGCATGTCCCGGCTCGTGTTTCGCGCGTACCACGTCGCGATCATGCCCTCCATGGGAAGTCCCTTGTACGCCTTCGTCGTCACCATGGTGCCTCCATTTTCCCCTGCTGCAAACATCGGTCACATACTGCTAACATTGTTAGTCTAGGCCCACATCGTTTGAGGCGTCAACCTGAAGTTGTTAGGATGCCGACGAGATCGACATGACCATGGTCCCGTTTCGCGAGACCGAGCGCCGCCGGAAACGCCAGCCTCTCGACCAGGCGCAGGTCGTGCGCGCCGCGCTCGCCCTGCTCGATGAGGTGGGCCTTGACGAGCTGACGATGCGCCGGTTGGCGGAGCGGCTCGGTGTGAAAGCGGCGTCCTTGTATCGGCACGTGCGGAACAAGGACGAGTTGCTGGCTTTGCTCGGGGACGAGATCAGCAGCGAAATCCCGTTTGCTCGGGCGACGGGTTCCTGGCGGAATCAGTTGAAAGAGATGGCGTGGAACGTACGGCGTGCTTTACTCGCCCACCGTGATGCGGCGCGGGTCCTCGCCAACACGCCGCCGGTCGGGCCACGCCGGCTCAAACATATCGAGGCAGTGCTGCACGCCCTCCGTGCCGCGGGCCTGAAGGACCGCGATGCCGCACGCGCGGCCTACCATCTGAATAACGTCGTCACAGAGTTTGCGGCGGACGAAGCAAGGTTCGCGGCGTACGTCTCCAGCCCCGGCTCGAGTCGCCGGAAGATCCTTGCCGAGGCGCGCCGGCAGTTCAAGTCGCTCCCTGAACAGGAATACCCAACCATTGTCGCGCTCGCCGATCATCTGACGGAAGACGCGCAAGACGACCTGTTTCAATTCGGCATCGACATGTGCCTGAGCGGCGTTCAAGTCCTCCTGAAACGGGACTCCTGAGTGCAGCGGTCGTCCCCGTCCTGGCGTGTTGAGCATGCCTGCTTCGATCGAGGAACGTGCTTCTCATGATGGCAAACCGCTACGCACCCATTGAAGACTACGGCATCATTGGCGACCTTCACACAGTCGCGCTGGTGGGCAAGAACGGGTCGATCGACTTCCTCTGCCTCCCGTCGTTCGACTCACCTTCGGTGTTTGCCGCTCTCCTCGACGCCGATTGCGGCGGCCGCTTCCAGATCGCGCCAAAGCTCGACGACGCGGTACACAGGCAGCTTTATCTGCCAGACACCAATGTGCTGCTTACGAGGTTCCTGTCCGAGAGCGGCGTCGCCGAAGTATCTGACTTCATGCCGGTAGAAGACGCTGGCGTTGCACACAACCTCGTGCGTCGCGCGAAGACGGTCCGAGGCGAGATACGTTTTGGGATGCGATGCGATCCGCGTTTCGACTACGCGCGCGCCACGCACACGGTCGAGCGGCGCAGCGACACGGAAATACTGTTCGTCGGCCGCTCCGGCGCGCGCGAGCTGGTGCTACGGCTGCGGTCATCGGTCCCGATGCAGGTCGCGGAGGGAGCCGCGGAGGCCCAGTTCATGCTCGGGGCCGACCAATCGGCGTGGTTCGTTCTCGAGATGGTGATTGGAGACGAGCCGTCGCCCGTCGCGCACCCCGATTACGTGAGCGACTCATTCAAAGAAACCGTGAACTTCTGGCGCGGCTGGATCGGCCGCAGCACGTACAAGAACCGCTGGCGCGAGACCGTGAACCGTTCCGCGCTCGTGCTGAAGCTGCTGACGTCCAGAGAGCACGGGTCGATCGTGGCCGCACCCACGTTCGGGTTGCCCGAGACGATCGGCGGCGTGCGGAACTGGGACTATCGCTATTCGTGGATTCGCGATTCGTCTTTTACTCTCTACGGACTCATGCGGCTGGGCTACACGGACGAGGCCGCGGCGTTCATGCGCTGGATAATGGCGCGCTGTGAGGAGCTGGCGCCAGACCGATCGCTCCAGATCATGTACGCGATCGACGGGCGTCCGACGATGCGCGAGGAGACACTGAACCACTTCGAGGGCTACATGGGCTCGCGTCCGGTCCGCATTGGCAACGATGCGCACACGCATCTTCAGCTCGATATCTACGGTGAGTTGATGGATTCAGTGTACCTGTATGACAAGTACGGCTCTCCGATTGGGCACGACGCGTGGAGGAATGTCGTCCGGCTCATCGAGTGGGTGTGCGAGCACTGGCGGGAGAAGGACGAGAGCATCTGGGAAGTGCGAGGCGGGCGACGTGAGTTCCTCTACTCGCGGGTGATGTGCTGGGTGGCGGTCGACCGGGCCATCCGCCTTGCGAACAGACGCTCGTTCCCGGCTCCCTTTTCACGCTGGTATGAGACACGGGACACCATCTACGGCGATATCTACGAGCGCTTCTGGGACCCGGCGCGCCGCGGCTTCGTCCAGCACCCGGGCGCGGCCACGTTCGATGCCGCAGCGCTGCTCATGCCCCTGGTGCGCTTCGTCTCGCCGACCGACCCGCGCTGGATCGACACTCTGCGCGGCATTGAGCAGGAGCTGGTGAGCGACTCGCTGGTGTATCGCTATCGTCTCGGGGAGCGTTTCTCCGACGGCCTCACCGGTCAGGAGGGCACGTTCTCGATGTGCTCCTTCTGGTACGTCGAGTGCCTGTCCCGCATGGGTGATCTCCCGAAGGCGCGGTTCTTCTTCGAGAAGATGCTTGGCTATGCGAATCACCTGGGACTGTACGGTGAGGAACTGGGCCCGCGAGCGCAGCACCTCGGCAACTTCCCACAGGCCTTCACGCACCTGGCGCTGATCAGCGCGGCCTACGATCTGGACCGGCGGCTCTCGGCCGCAGGCCACGCCGGTTGATCGCGTTTCGCGAAGTGCCGACGGGCTCGCAGGTCGCGGTACGATCGATGGTCAGCTCAGCGCGCCACAAATCTTGGATGACGTTCGTGACATCTTCGCATTCTCCTTGTTCGTGACGAGCGTGTGATTTCCGCGGAGTGCTGACACGCTCATCGCAGTCGTCTTCACCGTCCGGCACGGTCCGCATTCAGCAACGTCACATCGACCGTGTGGTGATCGGGACGCGACCAGAAATTCAAACCACCGCGGGGTTCACCGTTCACGCGCCTGGCGTGCGCACGACGTCGGCGCTGCTCAGTCCGCGCTCATCGACCTGCGACCAACGGAACGACTGCCGGGCCTGCTGCGTGTCATCACACCGCTCCAGGGCCAGATCGCGTCGGCGGTACGCCGGTGATATGAGTGCAGGTGTGCCCGCGATCTCGCCCTTGGTATTTGCGACCGAGACGCACAAATCGCGCCGCGAGTCCGGAGTGAGACGCCCCCATGTGAACGTCCAGCGCTGCGCCGGCGCCGACGTGCACGCCCGAACGACGAGTCTGGCGCCGGGCTCGAGTGCCGTAGCCGCCAGACAGCGATCGTAGGCGCTGGCCTTGATGGCGCCGTTGGCGACCGGCTCGAAGCGCTGATCGTCGAGCGGTCCGCCGTACTTGCACGTGTGCGCATGGAGCGGGTCATCGAGACGCAGCGTCGCGTCGGCGCCCGCGATATCGATGCAGTAGCCGCGTCCCTCGTCGAGAGCGTGAGCCGTGCGCAGCAGCCCCACGTCGGCCTTGCTGACGGCCGGATGTGCCGCCACGAGCAGCAGCACCAAGATTGACAGGCGTGCGTTCGTCATATCTGCCTTCCACGATATCATTCGCGCGGAAATCGCAAACTGGTCTTGTTCCGGTCAGCCCCGCCGCGCCGCCTCGATGGTGGCGACGTCGATCTTCTTCATCGGCATGATCGCTTCATCGTCGCAGTCGGAAGGGTATGCGTGTCCTCGATCGCGTCAGAACCAAAATCAAGGTTTACCTTGTAGACGCGATAGCGGGATCCCTGGTGATACACCAGCGCCCGAGCGCCGAACTCAGAAATGGCCAAGAGACGTGGACGTGACAAGAACTCCTCGCGGCCCTTGTTCGCGCTTCGGCCCGGCACGTAGGCAGAAATCGGCAGGCGGGGGAAGTTGTAGCCGGGCAGGAACCCTTCCGCCGCGAAATACCGGTACGAATAGAAATCACTCTCGTAAATGCCCTCCGCTTCCGTTAGTAATCGAATCTGGCTCTCAGCCTGCGCGCGAAGACGCTTCGAGTGATTCCGCTCAGCATCCGGTCTCATGTGGTTCGACGATGATGTTGTGGTGCAGCTCGCGCTGCCGCACTGCGGACCGATACAGACTGCGCCACCGGTCGCAGGCGCCGTCAAACGTGAGCTCGATCAGGTCGAGTGCCTCTCTCGTCCAAGAGTCGTGGAACCAAGTGGCACCGACCAGAAGGCCGCTGATGCTTGCAATGAGGCCCTCTGCTTTCTCGAGTGCCGCGGCTCTGTGCGCTGGGCTCTCAAGCTCGCGCTTTATGGAGTCTTTGACCGGCAGCTCAATTCGACCGTCTTGCGTCTGGATATCAACTCCTGCGCATGGCGGGAGACGCTGATGCCGCTCAGTGGACATCGGGTCAGGGGACGATGGCACAATCGCCCAAGTACATCTCGGGGTTCGAAGTGAAGCCCGGCAGGGTCACGTCCGCATGCTCGTGCCGGGTGTGGACAGCCCTAAGCCGGCCCCGAGTGGTTTCCTTGGCAATGACGGTCGTCGTGTAGAGGGGACCTGCGCCGTACATCTGCATCAGGTGCATGTAGCCGTTGACCGCCTTGACGATGATGGGCGCGCCGCCGAAGCGGCTGTCGGCCTCCGCGGTGCCCTCGTCTGTGTTGATGTTGCTGAAGGTGACCTTCACCTGGGCGGGCGCCACCTTAGCGCCGGCCACGCCGGCGGTCCAGGTCGCCGTGACCAACTGCGAGAACGTGCAGGTCAAGCCCGTGGCCTTGGCGAGGCGCTGGTAGAGGGCAAGGCTCGAGGCCTGTCCCGCAGCAGGCGGAGGGGCTGGAGAGCCTAAAAGCGTCAGCAGTGAGGACAGGAAAACAGGGATCAACACGCGACGATTATGTGACGTTTTGCTTTTTCGAGTGGTATGTTTCTTGTCAACCAGACGTAACCAGGTACAGGACGCGCTTCGTCACGAGGTTGGTATCTAGATCGTTGTCGAACAGCTCAGCCGACGCGATTTGACGCATCGGTCTCGTATCGCGATTCGCCCACAGCGCCCAACCGATGCCCGCCGATACCAGCAGTGTTACGACGGCGGTTGCGACAACTGTCTGCACCCTCCGGGCTCGCTGCCACGGCGGGGGAAGCGTTTGGTAGTCGTGCAAGAAGGCCGCAAGGCGAAGCCGCTCCTCTTCGAATGGCCGCACTTGCGCACGATTGAGCAGGCGCCTGACGCCTGTGCCTGGCGAATTGAAAGTTGCTGACCATTTCTTGGATTTCGCGACCTTGGCAGGCTGGTGCCATGCGCGACTGGGCCGTCTTGTTTCTCCGTCTCCTGGCGACAGTCGCCGGACTCGGCGGTCCCGGTGGGGGGCGCGTGCGTGGTGGCCGAATCCGTCCTCCTCAAACACCGACTGCTGATCCTCAATCGTTCCCGGAGACGCGAACTCGCCCACACGCGCCCCTGTAGGGGCCGGCACTTGTGCCCCGTTTTGTGCCCCCTTGAGATAGTCAAACGATGAGAATCAGTGAGAGAGCGTGATGCTCAGAAGAATGGGCACCTGACGCCACACGTGGGAATTAGGCCATTCTCAAGCGTTTTCGCGATGTGCTGACTCGCCCTTTCAAGGCCAAAACACGGGTTCGAATCCCGTTGGGGACGTACCCGCTGTTGCGAGGAAAATTCCACTGAACAACTTCCCGTAGTCGGCCTGGCCTGACAGTTCCACCTTCCCATCGTCCCGCGGCGTCGCCGTGACGCGCCCGCGGAGGAGCTTTCTCAGGATCTGTCGACCTTGCGCAACGGTCCGGGCCGCCATCGTGCGCCATTCACGGACGCGCGCCAGGAGCTCGCGCTCGACCGCTGTGACGTCCACCGGGGCACTGACCACGCGCTCCAACTGTTCGCGCTCTTTCCGGGTGCGCTGGCGCTCCTGCTCGCGGTGTTTCATCCCCTCGAGGAGCCCAGCGAATTCCCCACCGGCGGCAATGGCGGCGGTCAGTCGTTCAATCTCACCAGTCAGCTCACGCTCACGGGTGCGCAGCGACTGGATCCGGTCCGCGGCGGGCGATCAGGCGGAAGCTCTGGCCTTTGGCGCAGCGCTCGAAAATCTCGCGCACGATGGCGGCCTCCGCCTCGTTGATCACGCGGATCACGCCGCCGCCCTGATCGCAGCGAAGATTGTCGTAGCCAAACGTCCGGCCGCCCGTAACCTGGCCGGCCCGCGCCTTACGCAGCATCGCGTCATACGTGCGCTGGCGCGCCTTCTCGCGCTCGAGCTCATCGGCGAACGCCGTCAGCGACATCATGATCTTGTCGGTCGGACTGTCGAGCGTTTCCCATCGAGCTGGAGAAGGTCGAAGGCGTAGTACACCAGAGCGAGGCTGGCGGTGCGGCGGTGTTGCAACGCTTGGAATGAGGGTCGACCGGTCGCGTCGATGGCGACGATCTCCCCGTCGAGGACGACGTCAGCCGGCTTCAGGCGCGCGATCGCCGCAGCGATGCCCGGATAGTCGCCGGTGAGGTTCTTCAGGTTTCTGGAGAGCAGCCGGACGGTGGAGCGCGACTTGATCGCGAGGGTCCGATAGCCGTCCCATTTGACCTCATATGTCCAGGCGGGGGCCGGTCGGAAGCGTGTTCGCGGCGGTGGCGAGCATCGGGCTAGACAATTTCGACTTCTCTGTAGAACGTAGTGTCGGGCTTTAGCCGACCTCAGTACGTGGTGTCCGGCTTTAGCCGGACTTCGCGCGTGGTCCGCCTGAAGGCGGACACCAGGACTCACGGCGCGAGCGGTTCAGCGAGCGGAAGCGGCGCGCTGGCGCGGCGCTCCCGCAACACCTCGGCGTGCGGTTTCAACAGCGCCACACCGACAATCGACGCGACGTTTGCGACGATCTGATACCAGGCCGGGACCATCGGATCCTTCGTCCAGTCGATCAGCCACGCCACGACGAACTGCGTCGTCCCCCCGAAAATCGTGACGCCAATGGCATACAGGATGGCCAATCCGCTGGATCGCACCGCTTTCGGAAACGCCTCCGGCAAGAAGGCGTACATCGCCCCGAGCCCGACCGAGAAGAACAGGTTGAGCAGCATATTGACGACGATGATCGTCGTCAGGGTTGTTCCGGGCGCCGTGAGGATCCGATACGCCGGATAGATGGTGAGCAGAAAAAACACGCGCGACGCGATGAGCATGGTCTTGCGTCCGAAACGATCGATCCACACGCCCAACGCAATGCCGGCCATCGCGGCCACGCTTCCGGTCATCGTCAGAGTAGTGCCGATTGTCTCCGAGAGATGCAGCGTGGTGATGGCGTAGGTCGTCATGTAAATCAACACGTAGGTCGAAATCGTTCCTCCACAGATGATGAGGATTCCCAAGGCAACCGCCCGCGAGTGGTGACGCACGAGGTTGGCGAGCACGGCGCCGCCCGATTCGTGAGTCTCGTGCACCTTGATGGTTTCGGGCAGCTGGCGGCGGATGTAGAGACCGACAGGCGCGATGAGAATGCCGAGCAGAAACGGCACGCGCCAGCCCCAGCCGTACAGCTGTTCTCTCGACAAGCTCGCCGACAGGATGACGCCGACCAGACTTCCCAGAAGTTGCGCGAGATACTGGCTGTACCCTTGCCAGGCCGTGATCGCCGCCCGACGATGCGGCGGCGCCGATTCGAGCAAATACGTAGTCGCCGGGCCCACTTCGCCGCCACACGAGAAGCCCTGAATGAGCCTTGCAATGACGAGCACGATTGGCGCGGCGATGCCGATCTGCGCGTACGACGGCGTCAGGCCCACGATGGCGGAGCCGAGCGACATGAGCAGCAGCGTGAGCGTCAGCGCGGCACGGCGGCCGGCCCTGTCGGCATACGCGCCGATGACGGCGGCGCCCACGGGCCTCGTGACGAAGCTCACGCCGAACGTCGCAAGCGCGCCGAGCAGCCGCCCGATGTCCGAACCTCCGGGAAAGAACGCGTCGCCGATCATCACGGCGAAGAACGTGAACACGAGGAAGTCGTAGAACTCGAGCCAGTTCCCGACCACAACCGC
>Ga0068858_100006273_pt1 | contig 11586 bp, 9 predicted proteins | sample KBSSwiS12_FD_66589 | JGI IMG/M metagenome (GOLD analysis project Ga0068858, IMG submission 66589) | Switchgrass rhizosphere microbial communities from Kellogg Biological Station, Michigan, USA - KBS Switchgrass S1-2 | ecosystem: Host-associated > Plants > Roots > Rhizosphere > Soil ... | reverse complement strand
CTGTCGACCGTGACCTTGCCGAACTGGCTCATGTCCTTGCCCTTGGTGCGGGCGGCGAGCAGGCATTTGGCAAGAATGTCGGCGTCGCGCTGGCGCTCGGCATCGTGGGTCGTGAGCATCACTTCGCAATGCTCTTCGAAGTTCATCAGCCAGTAGGGCAATTGGAGGTTGTCGACGTTGAACAGCTCGCCGCAGCCCTTGAACGCGGCCGAATATTCGCCGTGCGGGTCGATCATCACGATATGACCCTCGGGCGACAGCTGCGAGATGCGGTGCAGGATCAGCGAGACCGAGGTTGATTTGCCGGTACCGGTGGATCCCAGCACTGCAAAGTGCTTGCCGAGCATCGGATCCACATAGAGCGCGCCCCGAATGTCGTCCGTCGGATAGACCGTCCCGATCTCGATATGCGCCTCGTCGCTCGCCGCGAACACGGCGCGCAAATCCTCGGTGCTGACGGCATGGACCTCGCAGCCCGGCACGGGGTAGCGGGTGACGCCGCGGCGGAAGTTGCTCATTTGGCCCGTCGCGTCGCGACTGCCCTCGCCGAGGAAGTCGACGTTGGCGACGACTTCGCCGCTTTCGTCGGCCCTCATCGTGCGAACGTTGGCGATCAGCCAGTTGGTGCCGACGACCATCTTGACCTGGCTTCCGACCTGGCCCGACATGGCGACCGCCGGATCGCCGTGCGACTGCAGTTTCAGGAGCTCGGACGCATCGATGCAGATCTGCGATCCCGAGCCGGCAATCTCGAGCACCTTGCCGATCGGGGGCAGCGCCTGGCCCGATTTGGCGGGGACCGGCGCGCCGGCCGGCTCCTCGGCAAAGCTGTTCACCTCGTCGAGGAACTGACGCAAGTTCGGCTGATCGTTCATAACTGCTCCGCTACCCCACTGACAGGCGTGTGGGCGTCATACGCGCGAGCGGTTAAAATTGGCTTAGGGTTAAAGACGTCTGCGGAAGGCTGCCGCGGCCGCCCAGCCGAGGCCGAGCGAGAGGGCGACGGCCGCCAATCCGTACAATCCCTCGTGACGCCGGGCGGCGAGCGCGACGAACCGCTCGAAGCCCGACTTGTCGATCTGGATGTCGCGCGTTGCGACCGCGAGCACCCGGCCCGGCCGGTCGGGCGACGGGCGATCGACCAGGAAGGTCTCGGCGGTGTAGGTCCCGACCGGGACCTGGCTGGGGATGGTGATCGTCGCCCGGTAGAGGACCCGGTCGCTGATTTCGACGCCGCGCGGATTCTCCGCATAGAGGCCGTGGCGGCGACGGAGGTCGAGCAGGCCGGCCTCGAACCGCCGCTCCTTCTCCGGCAGGGCGCCCCCGCCCGGCGACAGCTGCAAATTGTGCAAGCCCATTTCGTAGATGGCTGCGGTCCGCTCATCGACCAGCTCGGAGATCGGCCGTGACGACGCGACCGAGTAGAACGACGGCGCCGAGCGGAAGCGGTTCGAATCCGCGTTCATCCAGATGTGCAGGATGCGCTGCTTCTCGCGGACCAGGATCGGCTGAACCGGGCCGCGCAGCACGACGACGATGTCGGCGGGCCGGCTCGGCGGCCGCCCGCCGGGATAGACGATCGCCCCGAACAGCAGCAGCTGCGCGCCGGTGAAGCTGTAGCGGATTTCGACCTTGCGGGCCGAGATGTCGGGAACCAGCACGGGCTTGTCCGCGGCGACCAGCAGCGGCGCCAGTGCCGCCAGGAGCAGGGGGGCGGCGTGCCGGCTCACAGATACTCGATCGAATAGACTTCGTCGGGATGCCAGGCGAGGCCGAGCGCCATGCGCAGCGCGACGAGCAGGATGATGACCGCCAGGGCGAAGCGCAACAGATCCGGCTTCACCCGGGTCGCGAGCACCGCGCCATATTGCGCGCCGACCACGCCGCCGACGAGCAGCAGAGCGGCGAGGACGATATCGACCGAGCGCGTGGTCAGCGCGTGGACCATCGTGGTCGCGGCACTGACCGCGAGGATCATCACCAGGCTGGTGCCGATCACCACCCGGGCCGCCATCCCGAGCAGGTAGATCATGGCCGGAACGAGGATGAACCCGCCGCCGATGCCGAGCAGCACCGTCAGCATGCCGGCGATGAAGCCGAGTGCGAGCGGGGCAAGCGGCGAGACGTAGAGGCCGGAGCTGTAGAATCGCCAGCGCAGCGGCAGCGAGGCGACCCAGCGATTGTGGCGGGTCGCGGGCTTCTGCACAGACGGCGCGGTCACATAGCCCAGCGCGACCAGCGCGTCCTTGAGCATCAGGCCGCCGATCCAGCCGAGGATGAGGACGTAGAGCGCGCCGATAACGAGGTCGATCTGGCCGGTCGACTGGAGCAGCCGGAACAGGACCGCGCCGACGAGCGAGCCGAACACCCCGCCGACGATCATTACCCCGCCCATCTTCAGGTCGACCCCGCCGCGGCGCATGTGGACCATCACCCCCGAGACGCTGGCCCCGGTTATCTGCGTCGCGGCCGAGGCCACCGCGACGGTCGGGGGGATCCCGTAGAAAATCAGCAGCGGGGTGGTGAGGAAGCCCCCGCCGACCCCGAACATGCCGGACAGGACGCCGACCAGGAAGCCGAGCACGACCATGAACAGCGCATTGACCGATTGGCCGGCGATCGGGAGGTAGATGTCCATGGGCGCCGTACGACTAGCCGCAAAGTGCGGCCGGGGCCAAGCTTCAGCCGCGCTTGGTTCCGACGCTGAGCAGCGCTTTCAGCCGCGCCTTGACCGCGTCGGCGAGATGCGTGTCGACGACCGGGGCGCTGGCGAACCGGACCCCGAGCGGGTTGACCGGCTGGCCGTCGCGGCGGACTTCGTAATGCAGATGCGGACCGGTCGACAGACCTGACGAGCCGACATAGCCGATCAGCTGACCCTGGTGGACGAAGCTGCCGGGCTCGGCGGCGATCTGGCTCATGTGGCTGTAGGTGGTGAGGATGCCGCCGCCGTGCGCGATCCGCACCTGGCGGCCGTAGCCCCCGGCCCAGCCCGCGCCGACCACCTGGCCGTCCGCCGCGGCGACGATCGGGCTGCCCCAACTCGCGCCGAAGTCGAGGCCCGCATGAAAGCGCGTGAAATGCAGGATCGGGTGATAGCGATAGCCGAAGTAAGAGGTGATGCGCCCGGCAACTGGCCAGGCCATGCCGGTCGATGCCGGGGCGGGCTGCTCGGCGTTGCCGGCGTCGATCCATTGGTCGCGGCCGTTCGCGGTCCAGCGCACCAGCTGGAGGTCGGAGGCGGCGATCCGGTCGAGCCCGGCATATTGCAGGCTTCCGCCGTTGGCGAAGACGAGGTCGAACTGGTCGCCCGGCGAAACGTCGCCGCCGACGTCGATCTCGGTCGCCAGCGCGGCCAGATATTGCGCCGCGGCTTGCGGCGAGGCGCCGGCCGCGCGCAGCGACCAGTAGAGCCCGTCGCCGACCCGCCCGCTGATGCGCAGCGGCCCGGTGGGAAGGGAGGCCGGCTTCGGCTGCGCGAGTGCCGTCGGGAGCGGCTGAGCCTTGCGCAGCGGGACGACGTCGATCGCCTCGACCGCCGGCGTCGCATCCATCCGCAGGCCGGACGCGCCGCCATTCGCCAGCGGTGCGATTCCCAGCGCCTGCCACTGCAGCCGCTCGTCGGCACGCAGGTCGTGCGGCTTGGGCAGGGAGGCCCAGGCAACGCCGCTGCACAGCAGCGCGAGCAATCCCGCGCTCATCCATCCCGGCCGCGGCAAAGCGCGGCCGGGCGACCGCGCGCCCGTCCGCCGGCCGAAGCCGGATCCAAGCCTGGGCTGACCCCTCAACACGACGACGGGTTTCGCGAATCGAGGTTAAAACCGTCCTAATCCTTGCGTTCGCCGCCGGTGCTGCCACATTCGGAGGATCATGGCGCCGCGTAACGATGCGCCCGTCCGGGCGATCCTTGGCCCAACCAACACGGGCAAGACGCATCTCGCGATCGAGCGGATGTGCGGCCATTCCTCCGGGGTCATCGGCTTTCCGCTGCGGCTGCTCGCGCGCGAGGTCTACGACCGGGTCGTGGCGATGAAGGGCGAGGCCCAGGTCGCCCTGCTCACCGGCGAGGAGCGCATCGTCCCGCCCCGCGCCCGCTATTTCCTGTGCACCGCCGAGAGCATGCCGGTGCCCGGCGGCGACGGCCATCACGATCATGACTTCCAGCGCGACTTCGCCTTTGCCGCGATCGATGAGGCCCAGCTCGGCATCGACCCTGAGCGCGGCCATGTGTTCACCGACCGGATGCTGCGGGTCCGCGGCCGCGAGGAGACTTTGATCCTCGGCTCGGACACGCTGAAGCCGGTCGTCCGCAAGTTGCTGCCCGAGGCTGAGATCGTCAGCCGGCCGCGCTTCTCGACCTTGCGCTTTGCCGGCAGCGTCAAGCTGTCGCGCCTGCCGCCGCGCTCGGCGGTCGTCGCTTTCTCCGCTGAGCAGGTCTATGCGCTGGCCGAGATGCTGCGCCGCTTCAAGGGCGGTGCCGCGGTCGTCATGGGCGCCTTATCGCCGGCGACCCGCAACGCCCAGGTCGCGATGTTCCAGCGCGGCGAGGTCGATTATCTCGTCGCGACCGACGCCATCGGCATGGGCCTCAACATGGACGTGACGCATGTCGCCTTCGCCGGCCTCGAGAAGTTCGACGGGCGTCGCGACCGCCGGCTGACCATTGCCGAGATGGCCCAGATCGCCGGCCGCGCCGGCCGCCACCAGAAAGACGGCAGCTTCGGGACGCTCGGCCTGACCGAGGACACCGGAGGCTTCAGCGAGGAAGAGACCGCGGCGATCGAGGACCATCGCTTCCGGCCGCTCGACTTCCTCTACTGGCGCAACGCCGAGCTCGATTTCGGCGACGTCCGGGGCCTGATCGCCAGCCTCGAACGCAAGAGCGACGATCCGCTGCTCAAGTCCGCGCCGGAAGCGATCGACCTCGCCGTGCTCAAGATCTGCGCCGAGGATCCGGCGATCGCCGCCAAGCAGGGCGCGCAGGCGCGGCGGCTGTGGGCGGTGTGCGGGTTGCCCGACTTCCGCAAGGTCGGCCCGATGCACCACAGCCGGATGGTCCGCCGGCTCTACAGCTACGTCGGGGAGGGCGGCCATATCCCGCACGAATGGTTCGCGGCCGAGGTGGCCCGACTCGACAATATGAGCGGCGACATCGAGGCGCTCGCCGACCGCCTCGCCGGCATCCGCAGCTGGGCTTACATCGCGCATCGCGCCGACTGGCTGACCGAGCCCGCGAAATGGGCCGAACGCACGCGCGAGGTCGAGGCGCGGCTGTCGGACGCGCTCCACGAGCGGCTGACCCAGCGATTCGTCGACCGCCGCACGGCGGTGCTGGTGCGCGACATCGGTGCGCGCGGGGCGGACGCCTTGCCGGTGACGGTCGCCGCCGACGGCGAAGTCAGCGTCGGGCCCGAGCCGATCGGCCACCTGACCGGCTTCGAGTTCCGGGTCGACCCGTCGGCGCGGCTCGCCGACAAGCGCCTGCTGCTCGCCGCGGCCGAGCGCCGGCTCGGCGACGAGCTCGAGCGCCGCGCGACCTTCCTGGTCGAAGCGCCCGACACCGCGTTCGAGCTGGTCGTCGAGGACGGCGGCGGGCTGGCGGTCGCCTGGCAGGGGCACGTCCTCGCCCGGCTCGCCCCCGGCCGCTCCCTGCTCGAGCCTGCGCTGCGCACCGCGCGGGCGCTCGACCGGCTGTCGGCGCATGGCCGCGCCGCGCTTCGCTCCCGGCTCGAAGCCTGGCTCGACGTCCAGGTCAGCCGCCAGCTTCGCCCGCTCGAGGCGCTCGCCGCGGCTGCCGCCGATCCCGCCAACTCGGCAGGCGTCCGGGCGATCGCGGCGATGCTGGCCGACGCGGGCGGCCTGCTTCCGCGAAAGGCGGTACTCGGTGCCATTTCCCAGCTCGAGCAAGCCGACCGGCAGGCGCTGCACAAGCTGCGCCTGCGCCTCGGCCCGCTCGACGTGTACGTCGATTCGCTGCTGAAGCCGGCCGCGCAATACTGGCGGGCCGCTCTGCTCTCGGTCCGCTCGGGCCAGGGCATGCCGGCGCTGCCCAAGCCGGGCGCGGCCACCCTCGCCGCCGACGTCGATCCGCGCGGCGCGGCACTCGCTTATCGCCGAGTCGGACGGACGTGGCTGCGCATCGATCTCGCCGACCGGCTCGCGAGCCATGCGCGCAAGGTCCGGTCGGCGGGCGGCGACAGCCCGGTCGACGTCGCGCTGGCGACCTCGATCGGACTCGACGAGGCGGCGATCGACCAGCTGATGGGCGAGGTCGGGTTCACCCGGGCCGGGGACGCGTGGCGCTGGCGCGGGCGGCGGCCGCCGCGCGACGACCGCCGCGGCGCCGCGTCCCACGCCTTCGCCGAGCTGGCGAAATTGAAGCGGTGAGGATCGACCGCTATTTGCACTGCATCCGGCTTGTGAAGAGCCGCACCCTGGCCCAGGCGGTGATCGAAGCGGGCCATGTCCGGATCGACGGCAGGCGCGTCGAGAAGCCGGCGGAAGCCGTCCGCGCCGGCAGCATCGTCGCGCTCCCGCTCGGCGACCGGGTCCGGGTGCTCAAGGTGCTTGCGCTGCCCGTGCGCCGCGGTCCGGCGAGCGAAGCCCGCGCCTGCTATGAAGAGCTGGGAATTGACGAGCCGCAGGGAGCGACATAGCGAAGCGTTGAGAGGGAGCACGCTTTCATGACCTACGTCGTCACCGACGCCTGCATCAAATGCAAATATATGGACTGCGTCGAGGTCTGCCCCGTCGATTGCTTCTACGAGGGCGAAGTGATGCTGGTCATCAACCCCAACGAATGCATCGATTGCGGTGTCTGCGAGCCGGAATGTCCGGCCGAGGCGATTCTTCCGGATACCGAGAGCGGGCTCGAAAAATGGCTCGAGCTCAACACCAATTTTTCGGCGGAATGGCCGAACATCACCCGCAAGAAGGACAGCCCGGCCGACGCCGACGAGCACAAGGGCGAAGAGGGCAAGTACGACAAATACTTTACGCCCGAGGGCGGAGCGGGCGACTAAGCCCTTCTGGCGGCGGCGCTTTTGCGGGCGAACTTCCGGAAACCCTTAACCCCTGTCATAGTTATTGCGCAAAACAGGGGAATTGAGATGCGTCGTCTCGCCGTCGCCGCGCTCGCGGTTTGTTTCGCGTCACCAGCACTCGCCCAGGCCGCTCCCGCGGCCGGTCCGCTGCCCAGCCCCGCCGGCGTCGCCAATCGGGATTCGGTGACCGTCGGGGTCGGCGCTGCCGTCATCCCCGATTACGAAGGATCGGACGACTATCGGGTGATTCCGGCGGCGGCGATCCGCGGCAAGGTCAGCGGCTTCTCCTTCTCGACGCGCGGCAGCTATTTCTATTTCGACGCGATCCCGCATCGCGGGGCGAGCAAGGTCGATTTCAACCTCGGTCCGATCATCGGGCTTCGGCTCAACAAGCGGACCCACATCAAGGACGACGTGGTCGATCTGCTGCCGGCGCGGAAGACGGCGATCGAGGCCGGCGGCTTCGCGGGCGTCAGCATCCACCAGCTGACCAACCCCTATGACACGCTTGCCTTCCGATTGGACGTGCTTCACGACATCGGCAGCGCGCACAAATCGACGGTGTTCAGCCCGAACGTGGAATTTTCGACCCCGGTGTCGCGCCGGACCTATGTCAGCCTCAGCGCCGGGGCGGAGTTCGTCGGCAACAAATATGCCGATTATTATTACACCATCACCCCGGCGGATTCGGTCGCGACCGGCGGCGTCCTGCCGCCGTTCAACGCCGATGGGGGCCTCAAGGATTGGAAGCTAGGCCTGCTGGTCAACCAGTCGATCACCGGGGACCTCCTGGGCGGCTTCTCGATCTTCGGGGCCGGACAATATTCGCGTCTCGTCGGCGATTTTCGGCGCTCGCCGCTGGTGGCGCAGCGCGGCAGCGCCGGCCAGTGGCTCGGCGCGCTCGGCCTCGCCTACACCTGGTAGCGGGCTACTTCCGCTTCAGCAGCTGCTCGACGATCAGGTCGGCCGCTTCGTCCGGACTGAGTTCGGTGGTGTCGATGCGGATCTCGGCATTCTCGGGCGGCTCGTACGGGCTGTCGATGCCGGTGAAGTTCTTGAGCTCGCCCGCGCGCGCCTTGGCGTAGAGCCCCTTGGTGTCGCGCTCCTCGGCGACGCCGAGCGGCGTGTCGACGAAGATCTCGAAGAACTCGCCTTCCGGAATCATCCGCCGGACCATGTGCCGCTCGGCGCGGAACGGCGAGATGAAGGCGGTCAGCACGATCAGCCCGGCGTCGGACATGAGCCGCGCGACCTCCCCGACTCGGCGGATGTTCTCGATGCGGTCGGCCTCGGTGAAGCCGAGGTCGCGGTTGAGGCCGTGGCGGATGTTGTCGCCGTCGAGCAGGAAGGTGTGCCGCCCGCGCGCTGCGAGCTTCTTCTCGACGATATTGGCGATGGTCGACTTGCCCGCGCCCGACAGACCGGTGAACCACAGCACCGCCGGCTTCTGTCCCTTGAGATGGGCGTGGGTCTCGCGGCTGACGTCCAGGTGCTGGCGATGGATGTTGAGCGAGCGGCGGAGCGCGAAATGGAGCATCCCGCAAGCCACCGTCGCGTTGGTCAGCTTGTCTATCAGGATGAACCCGCCAAGCGCCTTGTTCGGGCTGCCGCCTTCGACCGCATAAGGTTCGAAGACGATCTCGCGGTCGGTCGCGACCTCGGCGACACCGATCGCGTTGAGGCCCAGGGTCGGCGCCGCAAGATGCTCTAACGTATTGACGTTGATCTCATATTTCGGGTGTTGGACCATGGCGGTGACCATTTGGGTCCCGATCTTCATCCAATAACCGCGGCCGGGCAGCAGCTCTTCGTCCGCCATCCAGACGACGGTTGCTTCGAACTGGTCCGCGGCTTCGGGCGGATCACCGGCGGCGGCGATCACGTCGCCTCGCGAACAATCGACCTCGTCCGCGAAGGTCACCGTCACCGATTGGCCGGCGACCGCTTCCTCGAGGTCACCGTCGAGAGTCACCACCCGATCGATCCGGGTCGTCCGGCCCGATGGAAGCACGCGCACCTCGGTACCCGGCCCCATCGTCCCCGACGCGATCTGGCCGGAGAAGCCGCGGAAATGCTGGTTCGGCCGGTTGACCCATTGCACCGGCATCCGCAGCGCCTTCGCTGCATCGGCGGCAGCTTCGAGCGGCACGGTGTCGAGATGCTCGAGCAGCGTCGGTCCGTCGTACCAGCCGGTTGCCTCGCTCTGGGTCATGATGTTGTCGCCGTTGAGGCCCGACACGGGGATGGCGATCCAGTCGTCGATCCCGATCTGCGCGGCAAACTCGCGATAATCGGCGGTGATCGCGTCGAAGACGTCCTGGTCGTAGTCGACCAGGTCCATCTTGTTCACCGCCAGGACGAAGCGGCGGATCCCGACCAGCTTGGCGAGATAGGAATGGCGCTTGGTCTGCGTGAGGATGCCCTTGCGCGCGTCGACCAGCAGTACCGCGAGGTCGGCGGTCGACGCACCGGTCACCATGTTGCGCGTATATTGCTCGTGTCCCGGCGTGTCGGCGACGATGAACTTGCGCTTGGCGCTCGAGAAGAAACGGTAGGCGACGTCGATGGTGATGCCCTGCTCGCGCTCCGCCGACAGGCCGTCGACCAGCAACGCGAAATCGATCTTCTTGCCCTGCGTCCCGTGCCGCTTGCTGTCGCTCTCGAGCGCATCGAGCTGGTCGTCGAAGATCTGCTTGGATTCGTAGAGCAGCCGCCCGATCAGGGTCGACTTGCCGTCATCGACGCTGCCGCAGGTGATGAAGCGCAGCAGCTCCTTCGCCTCCTGCTGCGCGAGCCAGCTGCGCACGTCATGGCGAATCAGTTCCTCGTCGGAATGGAGCGGGCGGGACATTAGAAATATCCCTCCTGCTTCTTCTTCTCCATCGATGCGCTGCCGCCGTCCTTGTCGATGATCCGTCCCTGGCGTTCCGAGGTCTTGGTGAGCAGCATCTCGGCGACGATGTCTTCGATCGTCGCGGCGTCGCTTTCGACCGCGCCCGACAGCGGATAGCAGCCGAGCGTCCGGAAGCGGACCTTGCGCATCACGGGCTTGTCGCCGTCGAGCGGGAAGCGTTCGTCATCGACCATCAGGATCAGGCCGTCGCGCAGCACCGTCGGGCGCTCGGCGGCGAAATAGAGCGGCACGATCTCGATCTTCTCGCGCATGATGTATTGCCACACGTCGAGCTCGGTCCAGTTGGACAAGGGGAAGACGCGGATGCTTTCGCCCTTGTTCTTCCTGACGTTGTAGAGCGACCACAGCTCGGGGCGCTGGCGCTTCGGGTCCCAGCGGTGGTTGCGGTCGCGGAAGCTGAACACCCGCTCCTTGGCGCGACTCTTCTCTTCGTCGCGCCGGGCGCCGCCGAAAGCCGCGTCGAAGCCATGCTCGTCGAGCGCCTGCTTCAGCCCTTCGGTCTTCCACATGTCGGTGTGGAGCGGGCCGTGCTCGAACGGATTGATGCCCTTCTTCTCGGCTTCGGGGTTGCGATAGACGATGAGGTCGATCCCGGGCTCGTCGCCGACCTTGTCGCGGAGCGCGTACATGTCCCTGAACTTCCAGGTCGTATCGACGTGCATCAGCGGGAAGGGCAGCGGGCTCGGGAAGAAGGCCTTCTTGGCCAGGTGCAGCATCACCGCCGAATCCTTGCCGATCGAATAGAGCATCACGGGCTTGTCGGCCTCCGCGACGGTCTCGCGCAGGATGTGGATGCTCTCGGCCTCAAGCCGGTCGAGATGGGTCAAAGAATGCATAAGTGGTTGTGATTCCCCGCAGCTCATTGCCGCCATGGACGGCTAAATGGAAGAGCGCGATGGGAAATTCGAGGGACGCAAACGAAAAGGCGGGAGCCGCAGCCCCCGCCTTCATGACTTAGCCCAAGTCCGGTCAGGCGACCGGTTCGGCCTTGGCCTTTTTGTCGCCCTTCGGCTTGTCGCCCTTGGTCTTTTCGGGCTTCTTCTCGGCCTTGCCGGCCTTGGCCGGCTTGGCCTCGACCGCGTCGATCAGCGGCTGCAGGCCCGGACCGTATTTCCGCCAGCGCTCGACCGACGTCTTGTAGATTGGCTTGCGCACCTGGGCGACGCTTGCCGTCTTCACCGGGCGGTCGGACTTGTGGAAGTCGACGCACTTGTCGTTCCACGGCAGCCCGAGGAAATCGATCAGGCGCTTCGCCTGCCCCTCGGTGTCCGCGACCACTTCCTCATACTGGACGGTGATCATGAACCCCTCGGGCAGAACCTTCTCCCAATGCTCCATCAGCTCGCGGTACTTGCCGTAATAACGGCCGAGCTCGCCGAGGTCGTAGCTGTGCGGCATGTCGTCCTTGAACAGCTTGGTGAAGCCGCTGAGGCAGGTGTCGACCGGGTCCCGCTGCGTGTTGATGACCTTGGCCTTCGGGAACAGCAGGTTGATCAGCCCGAGGAAGAAATAATTGGTCAGCAGCTTGTCGGTGATCCTCTTGGCTTCGCCCGCGCCCGCGCCCAGCGCCTGCTGGTAGCTCTTGGCGACGATGTCGAACTGCGCCGGAGTCATCTTCGCGGCCATGTC
>Ga0068858_100006272_pt1 | contig 11587 bp, 9 predicted proteins | sample KBSSwiS12_FD_66589 | JGI IMG/M metagenome (GOLD analysis project Ga0068858, IMG submission 66589) | Switchgrass rhizosphere microbial communities from Kellogg Biological Station, Michigan, USA - KBS Switchgrass S1-2 | ecosystem: Host-associated > Plants > Roots > Rhizosphere > Soil ... | reverse complement strand
TCGACGTCGACTACGGGATCGAGTCGTCGATCGGCCTGCTGGTGCCGATCGCGATGCGCGAGCGTTACGAGATCCGCCACGACGGATCGCGGGTCGACGGCGAAGCGTCCTACAGCCACTTCCGCCAGTTCCAGGTGAAGGTGGACGAGAAGCTGGCACCGGTCGTCAAATAGGTGATGGCGATGCGGACGATTTCGTGGAGCCTTGCGGCGGCGATGTGGGCGGCGGCGCCGGCCGCCGCGCCACAGCCGCCGCTCGCGACGGTGCTGGAGCGCGCCGCCGCGTACGTCGCCGACTTCCATCGCCAGCTGTCGAGCATCGTCGCCGAGGAGCACTACGCTCAGGACTGGGAGCGCGTCCTCGACAGACGCCGCGGGACCAACGCGATCGGCCACCGCGAACTGCTCTCCGATCTGCTGCTGGTCAAGCCGGACGGCTTCAGAGCCTGGATGGAGTTCCGCGACGTCTTCGAAGTGGACGGCCTGCCGGTCCGCGAGCGCGACGAGCGGCTCGTAAAAATGTTCCTGACCCCGACGGTGTCGACCAACGAGCAGATTGCCAGGATTCTGTCCGAGAGCGCGCGCTTCAACATCGGCGACATCAACCGCAACGTCAACACGCCGATCTTCCCGCTCCTGTTCCTGGAACACGACAATCACTATCGCTTCAAGTTCAAGCAGACCGCGGATCGAAAGCCGACGAACTCCGCCGACGCGCCGGCGGACGGCGCGTTTCGCGTGTCCACCGAAGTCTGGGTCGTCGCCTACGAGGAGAAAGCCTCCCACACGATGATCCGGACCGACGGCGAAAAGGACCTGCCGTCGAGGGGACGCTTCTGGATCGATCCGGCCACCGGTCACGTGCTGATGAGCGAGTTGACGGCGGAGAATCGTCATATCGCGGCGACGATCGACGTGAGCTATCAGTCCGAGCCGCTGCTCGGCCTGCTGGTGCCCGTCGAGATGCGTGAGCGTTACGAGAGCAAGAGGAGCGGGACCCTGGTCGAGGGCCGGGCCACGTACGGCCGGTTCCGGCAGTTCCAGGTAAAAGTCGACGAGAAACTCGGACCGATCGTCAAACCGAAATAACGGGAGAATGGAAGCCGTTCCCTTTTTGAAAAGAGCAGGAGCCTATGGCCGCGCGACCGACGTGGAAGGGATATCTCAAGATCAGCCTGGTCAACATTCCCATCAAAGTCTTTCCGGCGACTGACGCGGGAGCGACGCTGAGCTTCAACCAGCTGCACGGCGAGTGTCAGACGCGCATCCAGCAGAAGCGCTGGTGCCCCAAGTGCGAACGCGAAGTCCCCAACACCGACATCGTCAAGGGCTTCGAATTCGAGAAGGGCCGCTACGTCATCGTCGACGAGGAGGACATCGAGAAAGTCCGGGTCGACTCGACGCGCGTGATCAACCTCGAGAAATTCACCGAGGACACGGCGATCGATCCGATTTATCTCGAGCGGCCGTACTATCTGGCGCCCGACGGCCCGGTGTCACGCGAAGCGTTCGCGGTGATCCGTGAAGGGATGAAGGGGAAAGCCGGCATCGGCAAGGTGGCGCTGTATGGACGGGAGTATCTCGTGAAAGTCCAGCCGCGTGATCAGGGGCTGGTCATGTACACGCTGCGGCACGCCAACGAGATTCGCAGCATGGAGGCGATCGACGAGCTCAGCGACATGCCGGGCACGGTAAAGCCGGAAGAAGTGAAGCTGGCCAAACAGGTCATGGGCACTTTCGAAGGCGACGTCGACCTGCAGGAATATCGCGACGACTACCAGGTCGGGCTCCGCGAGATCATCGACGCAAAGATCGAAGGCCGCGAGGTGGTGGCGCCGGAAGTCGAAGCGCCGCCCAAGGTCGTGAACCTGATGGAGGCGCTGCGCAAGAGCCTCGACACGATTGGCGCGAAGAAGAAGACCGCAGCGGTGACACCCGCTGCGGACGAAAAGAAACGGAAGCGGGCGTAGCGCTGGGGGCCAGGGACCAGGGCTTAGGGCTTAGGGCTTAGGGCTTAGGGCTAGGGCTTATGAAAAAACTGATCTGTGTGTGCGTCGTGATTGCTTCGCTTGGCTTCGCGGCGCCGTTGCTCGCGCAGACGCGAGGGATGACCTCGGAGGACTACTTCGCGTTCGAGACGCTCGGCGATCCGCATTTCTCGCCGGACGGATCCACGATCGCGTACGTCGTCACGACGATCGATCAGAAACAGAACCGGCGGCGGTCGGCGATCTGGTCGGTGCCTGCCGACGGCTCGCACGAGCCGACGCCGCTGACCACCGCGCCGCAGTCGTCCAACAGTCCCCGATGGCGGCCCGACGGCAAGGCCATCGCGTTTCTCTCGGCGCGGCCCTCGCCGGGTGACGCGGCGGGCGAGACGCCGCGCACGCAGGTCTGGCTGCTTTCGCTGACCGGCGGCGAGCCGCGGAAAATCACCAGCCTGCTCAACGGCGTGTCCGGATTTCAATGGTCTCCCGACGGCACGCAACTCGTTCTCGTCGGGCGCAGCGGACCGAGCGATACGGCGAAGTCTCCCAGCGACGTCCGGCACTACGCGCACGCCAACTACAAGTTCAACGACAGCGGATGGTTTGACGACAAGCGCACGCACCTCTGGGTCACCGACGTGGCGACGGGGACGTCGGCGCAGATCACATCCGGCGACGACTGGAACGATTCGGATCCGCAGTGGTCGCCCGATGGCCGGAAGATCGCCTTCGTGTCGGATCGCACGGGCAAGGCGTTCGACATGGGGCACAACACCGACGTCTGGGTGATTGCGTCCACCGGCGGAACGTTGACGAAGATCTCGGATCACACGACCGGCGACAACTCGCCGCGCTGGTCGCCCGACGGTCAGACGATCGCGTTTCTCAGCGCAGTACCGGAGAAATCGCATGCGAAGATCTGGCTCGCCCCCTTCGACTCGGCGGCACAACGCGCCGCTCAGGGAAGGCCGGCGACACCTCCGGCATCGAAGCTCGCGGCGGACGGGATCGATCTGATTCCCAGCGCGCTGCGCTGGGCGGCGGATGGCAAAGGACTCTACTTCGAGACCGGCTACGAGGGGACGAGCCAGCTGTTCCGCGTCGATCTGGCCGCGCGAAAGGCGTCCGCCGTCACGACGGGAGATCGCACCGTTCATCTCGTGGACGTGAGCGAAAAAAACGGGCGGCTCGCGTACGCGATCAATGACCCGACGCACCTCGACGATCTGTACGTGGCCGATCTCAACGGCCGCAACGAGAAGCAGTTGACGCACCTCAACGCGGCGCTGTGGAAGCAGGTGGAGCTCTCGCCCGTCGAGCGCGTGCCGTTCAAGGGCGCCGACGGCTGGGACGTGGACGGCTTCTTCATGAAGCCGGTCGGCTGGGTCGCGGGCAAGAAGTATCCGATGATCCTGACCATTCACGGCGGCCCCGCCGGTCAGTTCGGCTTCGACTGGTATCACGAATTCCAGGTGTACGCCGCGCACGGGTGGGCCGTGTTCTTCACGAACCCGCGCGGCTCCACCGGCTACGGCGAGAAGTTCGAACGGGGCATCGAGCTGAACTGGGGCGGCAAGGACTACATCGACGTCATGAACGGCGTGGACGCCGTGCTGGCGAAGTACTCATGGCTCGACAAGGATCGACTCGGCGTGACGGGCGGAAGCTACGGCGGCTACCTGACGAACTGGATCGTCAGCCACACGAACCGCTTCAAGGCGGCGGTCACCCTTCGCAGCATCTCCAACTTCGTGAGCGACGATGGGACGAGGGATGGAGCGTACGGGCATGCGGACGACTTCACCGGCGACATCTTCGAGAAGCACGATCTCTACTGGAACGCGTCGCCGCTGAAGTACGTGCAGAACGTCAAGACGCCGACGCTCGTGCTCCACTCGGACAACGACTTCCGGGTCCCGATCGAGCAGGGGGAGCAGTGGTTCCGCGCGCTGCAGCACTTCGGAGTCCCGAGCGAGATCGTGTTCTTCCCGCGCGAGAACCACAACCTGACCAGGACCGGCGAACCGAAGCACCTGGTCGAGAGCATCAACTGGCAGGTGTACTGGTTCGAGCGCTACATCAACGGCAACGCGAGCGCGCTGCCGCCGGATGCTCCCGCGCGTGCGAGCGCGGCCGGGACGCAGGATCGGCCTTAGAAAGTTAGAAGTTAGAAGTGAGAGGTTAGAAGTAGAAGTTAGAAGAAGAAGCCTGAAGTCTGAAGTCTGACTCAGGCTTCGGCTGTGGCTGAGACGTGATCCACGAGGGTCGCCCAGCCGTGGACGGCGGCGGCGTTGCCCGAGATCGCGGCGCCACAGATCCAGTGACGCTCGCCTGTGCGGGTCTCCCACACGAGGTTCACGTCAACCGACACCGGCGGGCTGGCCACGGTCAGGCTGAAAGATGGCGGCAGCGCGTGTTCGCGCTCGATCTCGAATCTCACGCCGCCGTAGCTGACGTTCACGAGATGTGCGTCGACGTTCTCGATCTGTGCCGAAACCTGCGGCCCCACCGGCTTGCGATCCCAGCGGCGCGTCGAGCCGCGCGACTGACGCTGGGCGGCCTTGACGAGCGTTTCCTCGACCAGCGTCAGCAGCCGTTCCGGGTTGACCGGCTTGGTGATGTAGTGCGCGCCGAGCTTTCGCGCATCGGCGGCCAGCACGGAGTCGGGAAATCCGGTCACGATGATGCTCGGCAGCCCCAGGGGGATGCCGGCGACAAGCTGCAGTCCGTTGAAGGCGCCGAGGCGCAGGTCGGCGATCAGGAGGTCGGGCTGCTGTTCCGCGATCGCCCGGCGACCGTCCGCAAAGGTCCCGGCTGACCTGACCTCATACCCCGCATTGCTGAGCAATGCCTGAAGACCCTGGCGGGTAGCCTCGTGGTCTTCGACGATCAATATCCTGTACGGAGTTGGCATTTCCAAATTCCCGTAGGGGCAATACATGTGCCGGTGCGCTCACGGCGAAAATACGTCAATTTCGCTCGAAAGTCGACAGTTCTTGACGAGAACCCGAAAAGGGGCGTCACGTTTTTGAAAGCCGACCCACGAATATCGTGGTCATGGCCCTGCAATTTCGTGGTTTTGACGGTCGTTTCTGCACGGTTTCCGACGAATCTGGTGTATCGAACGGTCGAGGCTACTCAACTGCCGACGAGCAGGGCTGAAGCCCTGCACCACATCCGGGGATCACCTGCACCACATCCAGGGATCACCTGCACCACATCCGGGGGTCAGACAGCCTGGAAGTCAATGAACCCCCGATCGATGTTGACCGCCGAAAGGCGCACGCGTAGCCGATCGCCCACGTCCAGACCGTCGTTCGAGCCCATCAGTTTTCCTTCGATGGGCGGCGAGAATACCCGAACGAACGTGCCCTTGCTGGACGCACCGGTGACCATCGCGTCGAACGTCTCGCCGATCCGCGACTGGACGATCATCGCGGCCGCCGATTTCCTCACCTGCCGCTCGACCTTGTTCGCCGCGTCCTCCTGTGCGGTGCAGCGGGTCGCGATACTGTCCAGCTCACCAATACTGTAGGGCGCCGGATGTCCCGCAAGCGCCGCCTTCACCAGGCGCTGCGTGACGAGATCCGGAAACCGGCGGTTGGGCGCCGTCGAATGCGAATAGTCGCGGACCGCGAGGCCGAAATGTCCCGGCGGCTCCGCGCCCGGCGGATCGACGACGTACTCGCCGCGGCCGAGCAGACGGATGATGCTCATCGACAGGTCGGGAAAGGCTTGAGGATCGGCTTTCTTGCGGCGATCGAGAAACGCCGCCAGCGCGATCGAATCGGCGTCGGCCGGCAGGGTCTCGCCGAGCTGCTCCGCCAGCGCCCGAATGCGATCCCACCGCTCGGGTGACTTCACCACGCGGCGCAGCGACGGAAACCCTCGCGCGTCGAGAAACCGCGCGGTGACGCCGTTGGCCGCGATCATCAGGTTGGCGATGAGCGACTTGGCACGGTTGGGCGCTTGCGGACGCACCTCCTGCGGCGTATCGCCGTCGAAGACGGTCTCGACTTCGATCGTCTCGAAGCCAAGCGCGCCGTGCTGGGCGCGCAGCGCGTCGAGCGTCTGTGCGACCCGATCCTGCAGCCGCAGTTGATCGTCCATGCCCGGCACCGCGGCGGCTGCTGGCGGCAGCGGCGACGAACCGGCCAGCCACGCGCCTACACCGTTGTAGGCGAGCTTCGACTTGTTGTTGACCGACGCACCGTAGAGCTCGGACGACTTCACGCCGCCGTCCTTCGCAACAACGAACTCGATCACGACCGACAGGCGATCCTCACCCGCGGCAAGCGACGTGAGGTCGGTCGACAGCCGTTCGGGCAGCATCGGAAAAATGACGCCGGGCGTGTAGACGGACGTCGTGTTCTGCGCGGCATGGCGATCGACGGCCGTGCCCTTCGCGACAGCCGCATCGACGTCGGCGATCGCCACGAGCACCTTGACGTCACCGTTCGACAGCGCCTCCGCCACCGACAGCTGATCGAGATCGCGCGAGTCGTCGTTGTCGATCGAGCACCAGAGCATGTTCCGCAGATCGCGAGTCGGCTCCTCGGTCGTGGTCGGCGCGTTCTTGATCGCCTCGGCCTGCGCGATGGCGTCCCGGGGGATGTCGGGCTCGAGCCCGCGTTCGCGCATGGCGCGAACGGCGATCGTTCGAAGGTGGTCGCGATTCGAAGGGTTGGTCACGGACGAATCTCCTCGATGGCGGCCGTCATGTCCTCGACGAGCGCATCGATCTGGGGTTGATGCGTGCGGAAACTGAGGACGCACACACGACCGAGGACCCGGCCGTGCGCCGAGCAGCCGGTCAGCATCACGCGGCCGCGTGCCGTCGTCTTCTCCATCAGCGCACGGGTCGCGGCGTCCTCGTCGGCCTTCGACGCGCCGGGCCATGTCAGGTGAAACGCAAACAGCGAGAGCTCGGGTTCGGCGTCGATGACGATGCCGGGCAGCGCGGCGACGCGGCGGAACGCGTCGAGCGTCAGCGAGCGTTTCTCAGCGATCGCGTCGCGAAACGCCCTGGCGCCGAGCAGCTTCACCGACAGCCATACACGGAGTCCCGGGTATCCGCGTGACAGCTCCGGTCCGTGCTGGCTCGGATCGTAGAAGTCTTCCGGGTGAGGCATTGCCGGCAGGTAGTCCGCTGTGGCTTCGTGCGCCGCCCGAAGCGCCGCGCCGTCGCGGACGAGCAGCGCGCCGGTGCCGTAGGGAAGGAACATGCCCTTGTGCGGATCGAGCGTCAGCGAATCGGCCCGCGGAAGGCCACGCAGGGTCACGCGCAGATCCGCGGACAGATAGAAGAACGCGCCGTAGGCGCCGTCGATGTGATGCCAGAGCCTTTCTCGCGCGCACACATCGGCGATCGCGTCCAACGGATCCACGGCTCCGGTGTTCGTCGTCCCCGCGCTGGACACCACGGCGAACGGTGTGAGGCCGGCGCGGCGATCGGCCTCGATGGCGTCGCTCAACCGGTCGAGGCGCATCCTGAAGCGGTCGTCCGACGCAATCGGCCGCACGCGATCGGGCATCACGCCGGCGAGCTTCGCCGACTTCAACACCGAGTGGTGCGCCTGATCGGACGTGTACAGCACACCGCGGCGGATCTCGGCGCCAAGGTACCGTTCCCTGGCGCAGACGATCGCGTTGAAGGTGGCCATCGAGCCGCCGCTGGTGAACAGGCCGCGCGCTTCCGGCGGAAATCCCATCCAGTCGCGCAGCCAGTCGAGCGCGTTGGCCTCGAGCTGCACGAGCGCCGGCGCCGCCTGCCACACGCCGGTGTAGCGATTGGTCGTGCCGGCGATAAAGTCGGCGAGCGCCGCCGGATAGAGGCCGCCGCCGGGAATGTAGGCGAGATACCCCGGGCTCGGCGCGGTAAAGGAGCGCGGAATCCAGTCGCGGAACAATTGATCGAGCAACGGCTCGAGCGGAACGCCGTGCTCTGGCACCGACTCCCGCAACGTGCGGCACAGCTCCGCCGCATCCACGTCTCCGCACGCGGGCTGTCTGTCGAGCGACGCGATATGGTCGATGCATCGCGTGACGACCTGGTCGGCCATCGCGCGCATGAGCGCCGGTGAGAACTCGAGATCTAGGTCAGCCAATCTTTCACCTGATAGTAGGCACCCACGAGCGGCAGGAACCAGGGATTCCCGGAGTACAACGGGATCGACGGAAAGCGATCGTCGAACAGCGGGTGATCGATCGGCTCGCCACCGATTCTGCGCGCGATCTGTTCGCCCAGATACGTCGCCATGGCGACGCCGTGTCCGCAGTAGCCGCCTGCATAGTTCAACCCGTGCAGGCGGCCGGCGCGCGGCATCTGGTCGCGTGTGAACGCCACGTTGCCGCCCCAGGCGTAGTCGATGCCGACGCCGGACAATTCCGGAAACACGGTGTCCATCCCCTTTCGCAGAATCGACGCAGCCCTCCGGGTCGTATGTTCGTCGGGCCGTCCGAACTCCGCCCGTCCGCCGAACAGCAGGCGCCGGTCGCTCGTCACGCGGAAGTAGAACAGAAAGTGTTTCGAATCGAACGCCATGCGGCGCCGCGGGAGCAGCGCCGTCGCGACATGTTCGTCGAGCGGTTCGGTCGCGATGATGTAGCTGCCGATCGGCACGAAACGCCGCTGCAGCGCGGGGACTGCGGCGCCGGAGTAGCCGTTGGTCGCTACCAGCAGATCCGGCGTTTCGATGTCTCCGCCTGTGGTGCGAACGCGCCACGCCCCGGGCTTCCGCTCCAACGAGGTGACGCCGACGCCGGTCACGATGGCCGCGCCCGCGCGCACGGCGGCAGCGGCGAGGCCGCGGACGTACTGCGCGGGATTCAAGCCGCGGCTCCGCTCGTCGACGAGGACACCGTGATAGGCGTCGCTGCCGATCTCCGCGCGCTGCTCGGATCGCGGCAGCACGCGCACGTCATGATCGAACACCCGCGCGAGCAGGGCCTGCTCCTCGCGAAACGCGTCGAAGTGAGAGGGCTTGAACGCCGCTTGAAGGTGGCCGACACGTGCGTAGCCGCAGTCGATCGCTTCCTCTTCGATCAGCGCTTCGAGCCGGACGATCGACGCGGTCGCGACGTCGAACAGCTCCCGCGCGCGGACCTCGCCGAAGCGGGCGACCAGCGTCGACACATCGAGCTTCATCCCGGTGAGCACCTGGCCGCCGTTTCGCGAGCTGGCGCCCCAACCGACGTCTTCGCGCTCGACGACCACGACAGCCGCACCAACCCGCGCTAGTTGACGCGCCGCCGCCAGACCCGTGTAGCCCGCACCGACGATGACGACGTCCGCGCGCGCCGGAACGCCCCGGGCCTTCTGACTTCTACCTTCTAACTTCAGACTTTCTGCCGGAGGCAGAGTATCCCACCAGTACGGATACTCTTTCACGGGTGAGCGTTCTTCACGTGCGCCGATGCGGACGCAAGAATCGCGCGGCCCCGGGACTGCTGCACGAACGCGACGACCGAGAGGCGATCGGACTGCCACTCGCTGGCGAGCGGGATCGCGGCCTCTCCCGAACCGGTCGTCGATCCATCGTCCGGCACGTGACCGATGGTCGCGAGGTAACGGACAACCGGCGCGTGCGACAAGGTGCGGCCGTGGTTCTCGCCTCGCTTGACCTCGGTGCGAAGGCCGCTCTCGGTGACGAGGACGACGATATCGGCGCGATCGCCCTTTGGGATCGGAGGAAGGTTGTTCGCCGACACCTTTACATGGACCGCGGAGCCTTCAGTGTTGCCGCCGCGGACGACCGCCGGCCCCACCACGTCGAGCGTCACGACGCCGTGCTGAACGGTGATCGCGTGCTCAATGGCTTTCCGCGCCGCATTCGCGTCGCTGCCAACGAACTCCGCGCGTCCGTCGACGACCATCTGCGGAGTGTAGATGCTCTCTGTGCCGAAGCGCGTCTGATACCCCTGCTGACGGCTCGTCACCGAGGCTGACGAAAAGCGATCCTTCCAGCCGAGGCGATCCCAGTAGTCGACGTGCTCACCCAGGGCGATGATCTCGGCTCCGGCCACCGGCTGTGCCGCGACGAGTTTTTCGAGCAGCGTGTCGGCCGGCGGGCAATCCGAGCAGCCTTCGGACGTGAACAGCTCGACCACGATCGGCGTCGACGGCGGCGCGGGCGCCGCGTGCACCGCGAACGACGCAATCGTCAGGGCGACCGCACTCAGCCATCCCGGGTGACGCATGATTCGCATTTTATCAGTCGCTCGGGGTCTACGCGTGCTTCTCGCTCGCGCCCTTCCGCACGATCCACCACACGAGCGCGCCAAACCCGGCGGCCACCGCCAGAAAGGTCGCGCCGAACAGAAACAGCGTGGTGTACAGGATCGATTGCGATTCCATCCGCGCGGCGAGAACGCCGACGCCGTCCGTCACGTCGCGCGTGACCGCCTCGCTCCGCAGGCGCTCGGACAGCGGCTGTTCCCACGCGAGAATGTTGCCGCGCCCGACATCGCGTTTCGTGTTGTGGTACCGGATCTTGCTCGGCAGGTGCAGGCGGAAGGCCACGAGCTCGCTTCCGTTCCAACCGGCGCTCCCGGGGTCCTTGTTTGCGGCGGCTCCCACAGCCTGGCGATAGACGAACAGATCGCCCTCACGGGCGAACCGGTACGTCGACCACGCGAACGGCGCGGCGTTTCCCAGCGTCGTGATGTCGGCGACTTCGAGCCTGACATGGACGAACCGCCGGCCGTTGCGGCGCGACTGGCTCACGCGCACGACGTGCGTCGAGGGACTCGTGTAGTAGGCGCGAATCGCGTTCACGTCGACGCGCGCCGACGGACTCGTGTCGAAGGCCGTTCCCCTGAGTGCGTTCAGCGCCGCCAGTGAACTGTTGACGTACACCGTCGCCGTGCCGTCGAGCGATAGATAGATTTCCTCCTCGTATTCGTACTGACGGAACATCGAGGGCGTGCCGCTGCACGCGCTCACCGTCACCAGCATGGCGAGCGCATAGAGCGCGCGGACGCGAAGCCGCATAACCTTCAAATGATATAGTAAAAATTTGTGCTCTATCTGATCGACGGCAGCTCGCAGATGTACCGCGCGTATCACGCGCCGGTGCGCACGGCCGAAGGCGGACTGCTGCGCAACGCGCAGGGGACGCCGACCAACGCCGTCTACATCTTCGTCAACATGCTCCGGAAGCTGCTCAACGAGCACAAGCCGGAGTTCATCGCCGCGTCCTTCGACCTGCCGGGCCGCACGTTCCGTGACGATCTCGTCGACGACTACAAGGCCAACCGCGCGCCGATGCCGAGCGAGCTCGCGCAGCAGATTCCGATGGTGCACGCCGCGTGCGAAGCGCTCGGGGTGCCGATTCTCACATCGGAGCGCTACGAAGCAGACGATGTGATTGGCACGCTGGCCTTGAAAGCGGCGGCCGCCGGCTTCGAAGTCGCGATCGTCACGATGGACAAGGATTTCTTTCAGCTCGTCGGCGGCGGCATCCGCGTCTACAACCCGCGTGACGAGGGCACCTGGTACGACACCGAAGGGGTGAAGGAGAAGTTCGGCGTCGCTCCCGATCACGTGGTCGACGTGCTGGCGCTCATGGGCGACACCATCGACAACATCAAGGGCGTGCC
>Ga0068858_100006270_pt1 | contig 11591 bp, 9 predicted proteins | sample KBSSwiS12_FD_66589 | JGI IMG/M metagenome (GOLD analysis project Ga0068858, IMG submission 66589) | Switchgrass rhizosphere microbial communities from Kellogg Biological Station, Michigan, USA - KBS Switchgrass S1-2 | ecosystem: Host-associated > Plants > Roots > Rhizosphere > Soil ... | reverse complement strand
GACCAGCCTCGTCATCGTGGCCGTGATTGCCTGGGGCACCTGGGGTCTGGCCAAGGACGCGCTGAAGCTCGGCCTCGCCGGTGTGCCGCCGGGGATCGACGAGAGCCGGGTCCGTGCGTTCCTCGCCGCCCAGGCGGGCGTAGTTGCGGTCCACGACCTCCACATCTGGGCCATGAGCACCACCGAAACCGCGCTCACCGCGCACCTCGTCATGCCGGCGGGCTGCCCCGGCGACGACTTCCTTCACGAGCTCGCGCACGAACTGGGGCACGATTTCGGGATCGGCCATGCGACCGTGCAGGTCGAGCAAGGCGCCGATGCGAGCTGCGCGCTGGAGAGCGACCGGGTGGTATAAGCCTGGGCCCGGTCAACCCCGGCGGTCTGTCCCGTCGGCGACCGCGCCGAGGTGGCGGATGACGATCTCCGGATCGTACCCGCCCGCGGCCAGCAGCTCGCGCCAGCCCGACAGGTCGACCCCGAACGGATTGTCGCGCAGGAGTTGCACCTTGACGAACGGGAATTGCTCATCAAGCAGGCGGCGCCAGCCGGTGAGCGTCGGATTGCGATGGTCGACCGCGCGATGGACTGGCGTGCAGGCCAGGCCAGCGGCGGCCAGAGTTTCGAACAGGCGCAGCTCGTAGCGGAGCACCACGGTAGCCCGCTCCCCGGTGCGCACGCCGCTCCAGAACCTGCGGAAAGCCGGGTGCGTCAGCGCCCGGGGGCGGAACACCAGCATGAAGCTCTGGAAGTGTCGCCGCAGATGCCCGCTCTCGACCGGGCCGATCACATCGCCCGGTCGCGCGTCGATCAGCCGCATATACTCGGCCAGATCCCCGACCGGACCATAAACGCTGTCATTGGCGATGATGAGCTCACCGGCCTCGGCAAGCTCGGGAAGCATCCCGATGGCCGCGGCCCACGCCCCGAAATCGTAGCCCCGATTGTCGCGCCGCAGGATGCCGCAGGCCGCGGCCAGCGGCGCGGTGTCGATCTCCGCCCGCGGGTCGGGCGAGACCAGCAGCACCACGACCTCGCACGGCAGGGCGGCCCAGGCCTCGAACTGCCGAAGGCTGTGCTCGGGAACGACTCCTTCCGGACAGAAGATCACCATCAGGCACACCCGCGAGCCGGGCGTGAGCGCCGGTCGCCGGAGCCAGGCGCAGGGTACGGCGGTGTGGTGGGGGCTGAGCGCCGCGCGCAGGCGGGCAAAGGAATCCATGGCGAAGTAATACACCGCATCCTTGAGCGGTGCCCTGCCGATCCCGGTTTCCGTCATGCCCCGCCCCCGCAGCCTGGCCTAACGAGGGTCAGGTTCGGTGCGGGAGGCGGCAACGCGCCGCAAGCCGCGCAGCGGCTCGCCACGCGGGCGTGCGGCGACGGCGACCCGGCCGGACAAGGCGCCGGGCCCGACGACCGTCAGGCCGCCTCTTCCTTGCCCTTGTGCACGCGCACCGGTTCCTTGCGGCCTTCGACCACGTCCTTGTCGACCACGACCTCCGAGATGTTCTCCTCGGTCGGGATGTCGAACATGGTGTCGAGCAGCAGGCCCTCGACAATCGACCGCAACCCGCGCGCGCCAGTCTTGCGTTCGATGGCTTTCTTGGCGATCGCTTCGAGCGCATCGTCGGTGAAGGTCAGCTGGACGTCCTCGAGTTCGAACAGCTTGGCGTACTGCTTCACGAGGGCGTTCTTCGGCTCCTGCAGGATCTTGACCAGCGCCTCGATGTCGAGGTCGTTCAGGGTCGCGATCACCGGCAGGCGGCCGACGAACTCGGGGATCAGGCCGAACTTCAGGAGATCTTCCGGTTCCGCCTTCTGGAGCAGCTCGCCCACGCGGCGCTTGTCCGGATCGGCGACATGCGCGCCGAACCCGATCGAGCGCTTCTGCAGGCGGTCGGCAATGATCTTCTCGAGGCCGGCGAAAGCGCCGCCGCAGATGAACAGGATGTTGGTCGTATCGACCTGGAGGAACTCCTGCTGCGGATGCTTGCGCCCGCCCTGCGGCGGAACCGAGGCAGTGGTGCCCTCCATCAGCTTCAGGAGCGCCTGCTGCACGCCCTCGCCCGAAACGTCGCGGGTGATCGACGGGTTCTCGGCCTTGCGGCTGATCTTGTCGATCTCGTCGATGTAGACGATCCCGTGCTGCGCCTTCTCGACGTTGTAGTCGGAAGCCTGGAGCAGCTTGAGGATGATGTTCTCGACGTCTTCGCCGACATAGCCCGCCTCGGTGAGGGTCGTGGCATCGGCCATGGTGAAGGGCACGTCGAAGGTCTTCGCCAGCGTCTGCGCAAGCAGGGTCTTGCCCGACCCGGTCGGCCCGACCAGCAGGATGTTGCTCTTCGAGAGCTCGACATCGCCACCCTTGCCGCTGTGCTTCAGCCGCTTGTAGTGGTTGTGCACGGCGACCGAGAGCACGCGCTTGGCCCGGTCCTGTCCGATCACATAGTCGTTCAGGGTCTCGAAAATGTCGCGCGGAGACGGTACGCCGCCGTCCTTCTTGCCGGCGATGCCGGCCTTGGTTTCCTCGCGGATGATGTCGTTGCACAGCTCGACGCATTCATCGCAGATGAACACGGTGGGGCCGGCGATGAGCTTGCGCACCTCGTGCTGCGACTTCCCGCAGAAGCTGCAGTAGAGAGTGCTCTTGGCGTCGGATCCGCTCAGTTTCGTCATTTTATCTCCAAGCGAGCGACCGATTCCCCGGCCGCTCCCACCTCAAGAGGCTTAATCTAGCCGCTCGCCCCTCCATTACAAGGCGACAAATACCCGCCGGGGGATGAGTTCCGATAAGGCTCATCGACAGAACCGGTTGTGAACGAACGGAGTTAAGACGGCGTCCGCGCTACCGCGGGAGAACGCTTGGCTCCCCCGGCGCGCCGGGTGGGGGCGGCGCCGGGGTGCGAAAGATGCGCTCTGCGCGTCCGGTCAGGCCGGGCTGTCCGAGCCCGAGCTCTCGCCCACCGCGTCGGTCGCCGGGCGGCTCTCGAACACCTTGTCGACGAGCCCGAACGCCAGCGCTTCCTCGGCCTCGAGGAAGGTGTCGCGGTCCATCGCCTTCTCGATCTCGTCGAGCGACTTGCCGGTGTACTTCACGTAAAGCGAGTTGAGCCGCGTCCGCATGCGCAGGATCTCGCGGGCCTGGATCTCGATGTCGGAGGCCATGCCGCGCGCGCCGCCGGAGGGCTGGTGCACCATGATCCGCGCATTGGGCAGCGCGATGCGCATCCCCGGCTCACCGGCGGCGAGCAGGAACGAGCCCATCGAGGCCGCCTGACCAATGCAGACGGTGGACACACGCGGGCGGATGTACTGCATGGTATCGTGGATCGCCATGCCGGCAGTCACCACGCCGCCGGGCGAGTTAATGTACATCGAGATGTCCTTCGAGGGGTTCTCGCTCTCGAGGAACAGCAACTGGGCAACGATCACCGAGGCCATGTGGTCCTCGACCTCGCCGGTCACGAAGATGATCCGCTCGCGCAGCAGGCGCGAGTAGATGTCGAACGAGCGCTCACCGCGGCTCGACTGCTCGACCACCACCGGGATCAGCGCGCCGGTCACTGGGTCGACGTTGAACTTGCCCTGGTTGCCATAAGCATTTGCGCTGGCGGCGCCGAACAGATCGAGCATGAAAGGTCCTCATTGAATGGTCGCGCCTATGTCGCGCGGGGGAGGCGGATGTTCAAGGGGCTAAACAGGCCGTGCTCGGTTTTGGCCCGAAGCCACGAAAACGGGCGGAGCCGCTAGGCCCCGCCCGTTTTCGCTCAGGCAACCGCGCGCCGCCAGGGGCGCGGGCCGCCGTGGTCAGCTCAGCCCTCGACCTTCTTCTTGGCCGGAGCCTTCTTCTTGGGCGCGGCCTCGGCAGCAGCGGCCTCCGCGGCGGGAGCCTCGTCAGCGTTTGCGGCAGCAGCCTTCCTCGCCGGAGCCTTCTTGGCAGGCTTCACCGCTTCGCTGGCCTCGGCAGCGGGAGCTTCGTCCGCCTTCTTCTTGGCCGGAGCCTTCTTCTTGGCCGCCGGCTTCTCGCCATGGTCATGGCCGCAATCCGGCCCGTGGACGTGCCCTTCTTCCGCTTCGATCGCGGCCTGCAGCTCGTCGCGGGTCACTTCGCGCTCTGTCACCTCGGCCTTGTCGAACAGGAAGTCGACGACCTTGTCCTCATAGAGCGGCGCGCGCAGCTGGGCGGCGGCGAGCGGCTCGGAGCGGATGTACTCCATGAACCGCTGGCGATCTTCGGGGCGATACTGCTGCGCGGCCTGCGTCAGCAGCATCGACATTTCCTGCTGGCTCACTTCTACGCCATTGGCCTGTCCGATTTCCGACAGCAGCAGGCCAAGGCGCACACGGCGCTGGGCGATGCGGCGATAGTCTTCCTTCTCGGCTTCCAGCTCCTTGGCGGCAGCCTCGGGGTCTTCCTCCCCGGCGGCTTCCTGGGTGAGCTGCTGCCAGATCTGGTCGAACTCGGCCTCGACCATGGTCGGCGGCACGTCGAAATCGTGGCCGGCGGCGAGGATGTCGAGCAGCTGGCGCTTCATCTGGGTGCGGGTGAGACCAGCAGTCTCCTGCTCGAGCTGGCCGCGGATCAGGCCCTGCAGCTGCTCGAGGCTCTCGAGACCCAGGTTCTTGGCGAAGTCGTCGTCGAGCTGGCTCTCGCCGGCAACCTTGACCGCCTTGACGGTGACATCGAAGGTCGCGTCCTGGCCCTTGAGGTTCTCGGCCGGGTAATCCGCCGGGAAGGTCACCTTGAGCTGGCGCTCATCGCCCGCCTTCACCCCGACGAGCTGTTCCTCGAAGCCGGGGATGAACCGGCCGGCACCCAGTTCGAGCGCGACATCCTCGGCGCTGCCGCCCTCGAACGCCTCATCGCCGAGCTTGCCGACGAAGTCGATCACGACCTGGTCGCCGGTCTCGGCTTTCTTGCCCTTCTTCGCGTCAACGAAGTTCTTGGCCCCCGCCGCGATCCGTCCCAGCGCCTCGGTCACCGCTTCGTCGCTGACCGGAACGACCAGCTTCTCGAGCTTCAGTCCGTCAAGCGCCGGCGCCTCGATCGTCGGCAGCACTTCGAGTGCCACGGTCAGCTCGGCGTCCTTGCCTTCCTCGTAGCCCTCGCCCAGCGAGACCGCCGGCTGCATCGCCGGGCGCAGCTGATTGTCGGCCACGAGCTTGTCCATCGCCTCGCGGATGACGGCCTGCAGGGCGTCCTGGTGGATCGCCGGGCCGTGCATCTTCTTCACCAGGTTCGCGGGCACCTTGCCGGGACGGAAGCCCGGCATGCGCACTTGCGGGGCGATCTTCTTGATCTCGCCTTCGATCCGCTCGGCAATCAGGGTGGCGGCGATCGTGATCGTGTAGCCGCGCTTCAAACCCTCGTTGGTGGTCTCGACAATCTGCATGACGGTAAATGCCTTCTCATCAAAGCAATGCGCTTCGCCTGGGGCCGGAGGAGGAGGGAATTGGTGCGGGCGAAGGGACTCGAACCCCCACATCTTGCGATACTGGTACCTAAAACCAGCGCGTCTACCAATTCCGCCACGCCCGCGGTCGACGAAGCCCGAATTCCAAGAGCGCTGGCCCGTAGCGGTCTGCCGCGAAAAGGGCAAGCGCTGGCGGTCGGGCGGAACTATATTGCGGCCAACCCGTCGGAGTCGTCCGGCATCAGGAGAATATCACATGGCTACCCAGCCGCCGCCCCGGCCCGATCAGGCCGACCCGATCGACCCTTCGGTCCCCGGCGAACTGCCGCCCGTGATCTCCCCCGAGGAGCTGCCGAACGAGCCGCAGGGCGTGCCCGAAGTCTCGCCCGACTTCGACCAGCCCGATACCGGGCCGGCGGAAATTCCGGAGTACTGAACAGCCCGGAGCGGCGGGGGAGGATCAGGACAGCAGCCGCACCAGTTCCGACCACAATCCCGACCGCTCCGGCACCGGCCTCGCCCCCGGGAGCACCGGGCAAGCCAGGCACAGCGCCTGCGCGCCCTGGGCCCCGATCATGTGCTGGGCGCTGGCGACCGCCGTGAGCAGCCGGCCCTGCTGAAGCCGTGCCAGCCGCGCAAAGGCGTCCGACTCCGGCGCAGCGCCGTCGTCCGACCCTGAAAGCCGTTCGAGCAGCGAGGCATAGGAGCCGGCATCCTCGCCGAGGTAGGCGGCGTGCCACTCGCCCTTGCCGAGCTTCGCCTGCCCCGCGACCCAGCCGAGCGCATCGTCGAGCGTGCCGAACTGGTCGACGAGGCCGAGCTGACGCGCGGTGCCGCCGTCCCACACCCGCCCTTGCGCGATGCGGTCGACATCGGCGAAGCTCTTGCCCCGGGCCTGCGCGACGAGGTTGACGAAGCGGGCGTAACCCGCGTCGATCCCGCCCTGGAGCATCGCGTCGAATTCGGGGGTAAATCCGCCGAACATGTCGGGCTGGCCGGACAGTTTGGTGGCGCGGACCCCGTCCGTCGTCACCCCGACCGCTGCAAGCGAGCGCTCGAACGAGGGCAGGACCGCGAAAATGCCGATCGACCCGGTGACCGTCGCGGGTTCGGCGAAGATCCGGCTGCCTGGGGTCGATACCCAGTAGCCGCCGCTCGCCGCGTAGTTCGCCATCGACACCGCAACCGGAATGCCGCGGGCCTTGGCCCTGAGGATCGCCTTGCGGATCTGCTCGGAGGCCATGACCGACCCGCCCGGCGAATCGACCCGGACGACCAGCCCGGCGAGGTCCTTGCCGTCCTTGCCGTCGAGCAGCCGGGCAATGCGGTCGCCGCCCGCCACCCCCGGCCCGGCCGTGCCATCGACGATATCGCCGGCGACGGTGACGACGCCGATCTTCTTGCCGCCGGTGGGCAGCGGATGCGCGGCGAGGAGCGCCGCGGGGCTGGTGTGCGCGAAGGTGCCCGGCAGGTCGTTGCCGTGCTCCTTGCCCGCCAGCGCGGCCACGCGCGCGCCGAATTCGGTCTGGTCGCCGACCCGGTCGACCAGACCGGAGGCCAGCGCAGCCTTGGCCGGATCGCCGCCGACGCTGCGGAACCAACCCACCGGATCGGCCACCACGAAGGCGAGGTTGGCTTTGGGGCGGGCGCGATGCACATCCGCCTGCCACTGCGCAAACCCGGCCTGCACCACCGCAGTGCGCGCCTGCCGGGAGGCATCCGACATCGAATCGCGTTCGAGCGGCTCGATCGCGTCCTTGAAGGTGCCGACGCGGTAGACGTGGAGGTTGACCTTCAGCTTGTCGAGCAGGCCCTTGTAGTATTGCTGCGGCCCGCCGGGCCCGAGCACGTAGAGCGCGCCCATCGGGTGGATCCAGGCCTCGCTCGCATGCGCGGCGATCAGCACGGCGTCGTCGTCATAGCCGGTGGAATAGACCAGCACCGGCTTGTTCACAGCGCGCACCCGGTCCATCGCCGCGCCGAGCTCGGTCAGGTGGACAAGACCGCCGCCGCCGAACCCCGACAGATCGAACGCGACCGCCTTGATCCGGCTGTCTGCCGCGGCGGCATCGAGCGCCCGCACGAGATCGCGGGCGCGATACTGCGGCGTCGGCAGGCTCCGGCTGGTGAGCAGCGCGAGCGGCTCGGCCACGGCGGGCTCTTCCACCACCGGGCCCTTGAGGCGCAGCAAGAGCGCGCCATCGTGAACCGCGCCCGGGCTCGGCCGCATTGCCAGCACGCCGTAAAGCAGGCCGAAAAACAGCAGCATGAACAGGAGAACGAGGCCGTCCTTGATGGCCACCAGCAGGTGCCAGATTTTGCGCGCGAAGATCATCGTGGCGACACCTTACGTGGGGGGCGGCGGGAGGAACAGGGGGCTTGGCGAGGGCGGAAGCGAAGGGTGACAGGGGCGACGGGCGTGTCACCCGGGGAATCCTTTCAAATCATAAGATTGGGTGGTGGATGGGTGACACTGGGTGACACCGGTGTCACCCGGATTTATTCATTTTATTCAGTGGCTTGCTGGTGTTTGGGTGACACTTGTGCGTATTTTGTTCGTTTTCGCGGGTCGGGCAGGTCTGATGGTGCGCATTGTGGTCGCTCGGGGCGGTGTAGGAAACGTGATTTCGCCACGCTGTGCCTGGAGTGAAGTTGGCGACAGGCAAGGTTGCCACTGAACGTCAGGCAGCAGCCTCGGGTCGAACCCGGGACGATGCAATTGGTGGACATCGCAGCGCGCCCCCTTGAGGCGGGGGCCGGCCTTCCCTAAGGCACCGTCTTCAATGACAGCTGCGCAAACCCCTGCCGGTGCAGGCTCCGGTCGCTACCCGGCCGGCCGCCTCGCCTTCCCGCACCGCAACCTGCTGGGCCTGGCCGGTCTTGCTCCCCACGAACTCATGTTCCTCCTCGACGAGGCGGAGCAATGGGTCGAGCTCAACCGCCAGCCGATGAAGCGGGCCGAGCTGCTGCGTGGCCTGACGATCATCAACGCCTTCTTCGAGAACTCGACCCGCACGCTGCTGAGCTTCGAGATCGCGGGCAAGCGCCTTGGCGCGGACGTGGTCAACATGCATGCCGCCACCAGCAGCGTGAAGAAGGGCGAGACGCTGATCGATACCGCGCTCACGCTCAACGCGATGCGCGCCGATGCCATCGTGATTCGCCACGCCAGCTCGGGCGCGGTGCGGCTGATCGCCGAGAAGGTCGATTGCCCGGTGCTCAATGCCGGCGACGGCCAGCACGAGCACCCCACCCAGGGCCTGCTCGACGCGCTCACCATCCGCCGCGCCCTGCGCGCGCGCGGTGAGACCGAGGAGACCTTCAGCGGGCTCAAGGTCGTGATCTGCGGCGATATCCTGCACAGCCGAGTCGCCCGCTCGAACATTCATGCGCTGACGACGCTGGGGGCCGAGGTCCGCGTCTGCGCTCCGCCGGCGCTGATGCCGGCCGAGATCGAGCAGCTCAAGGTCCAGCCGTTCCACGACTTCGACGCCGCCCTCGCCGGTGCGGACGTGGTGATGATGCTGCGCCTCCAGCTCGAGCGCATGCAGGGCCAGTTCGTCCCCTCCCCGCGCGAATACCGCCACCTCTACGGGCTCACGCTCGAGCGGCTGGCCAGGGCCGCGCCCGATTCGCTGGTGATGCACCCCGGGCCGATGAACCGCGGGATCGAGATCGACAGCAACGTTGCCGATCACGCGCTGCAATCGCTCATCACCACGCAGGTCGAGATGGGCGTCGCGATGCGCATGGCCTGTCTCGACGTGCTGACGCGCAAGGCTCGCGGGCAGGAGGGCTGGGCATGATCTCGACCCCGCTGACGATCATCAACGCGCGGCTGGTCCTGCCGTCGGGCGACCCGGTGGCCGGCGCACTGCGCACCGAGGGTGACCGGATCATCGCGGTCGGCCCCGACGTGAGCCCGCAAGGCGGCGACCGGGTCCACGACGCCAAGGGGCTGCTCGTCACCCCCGGGCTGGTCGACCTCGGCGTGTTCGCGATCGACAAGGCCGCGTTCCACTTCGGCGGGATCACCCGCGCCGCGCTGATGCCCGACCAGGCTCCCCCGCTCGATCATCCGGCCCGGGTGCGCTTCGCCGCCCAGTCGGGCAAGCCCGGGCTGTGGGTCCATCCCCTCGCCGCCGCGACCCGCGGGCTCGACGGCACCGAAATGGCCGAGATCGCGCTGATGCGCGATGCCGGCGCGCGCGCGGTCAGCACCGGGCGCGGGTGGATCGGCGATTCGGGGACGATGCTGCGACTGCTGCGCTACTGCGCGATGCTGGGCATGGTGGTGGTGAGCCATGCCGAGGACGCCGGGCTCACCGGCAGCGCGGTCGCCACGGCGAGCGAGATGGCAACCCGCCTCGGCCTGCCCAGTGCCCCGGCCGAAGCAGAGGCGCTTGCGGTGGCGCGCGACATCGCGCTGGCCGAGATTGCCGGGGCGCGGCTCCACTTCCGGCAAGTGACGACCGCCGCTGCGCTCGATCTCGTCCGAGCCGCCAAGCGTCGCGGCGTGGCCGTCACCGCGGGCGTGACCCCGGCGCACTTCATGCTCTCGGACACGGCGCTCGGCGATTTCCGCACCTTCCTCAGGCTGTCCCCCCCGCTGCGCAGCGAAGCGGACCGCAAGGCGGTGATCGCCGCCATTGCCGACGGCACGATCGACGTGATCGCCTCCGGCCACGATCCCCACGGCCCCGAAGACAAGCGACTCCCGTTCGCCGATGCCGAACCCGGCATGGCCGGCGCCGAGACGCTGCTCGCCACCACTCTCTCGCTGGTGCGTGACGGCGTGATCGACGTGACCCGGATGATCGAACTGCTCGCCGGAACGCCCGCGCGGCTGCTCGGGGTCGAAGCCGGGCGGCTCGAAGCCGGCGGCGAGGCGGACATCGCGGTGATCGATGCCGACCGCCCGTGGATGGTCGATTCCGACAAGATGGCCGCCAGCGCGGGCAACACCCCGTTCGACCGGCAGGGCGTCCAGGGCCGCTGCGTCGCGCTGTTCAAGGGCGCGACGCAAGTCGCCTAGGCGGGCAAGCGGCGGGCCGGACGCACGAGCCCGGCCCCGCCTGATGTTACCAGCCGCGCCGCCAGCCGCCATGGGCGGAGTTCTCGATCCAGCCCTGGATGCGGTCGAAGCGTTGCGCGATGTTCCAGATCGCGCGGCGGTCGCCCTCGTCGCATTCGCCGCGCGAGCGGTCCTCGAGCCGATCGATGGCGTCGTGGATGCGGTCGGCCGTATCCGGATCGATGTCGCCGTCGCGCTGCTCGTGGCGCAGCCGCGCTTCGAGGCCGCGCGCCCGCTCGCCCGAGCAAACCCCGCGCAGCGGGCTATCGCCGCCCCAGAACCCCCAACCCTGCGCATGGCCCGCGCTCGCCGACGCCAGCGTCCCGGCAGCCACTGCGATCATCGCGACCTTGGGTAAATAAAACCGCATGCTTCATCTCCATTCCCAAAGTGGTTCCTCCGACACGGGAATGGCTATCGCAGCGGTCTTGGAGCGTGGCTGAACGGCGCTGTCGGCAACCGTTCAGGTAAGTAGCCGGCGCGCGGCACGAAAGAACCCCGCCGGTTGCCCGACGGGGTCCTTGAATTCGGTTCAACGCCCTCCCCGCATCGCTGCGGGCACGGCGCTATCCGGATCAGCGGCGCGCGCGCTGCGGGGCCGAGAGGTCGCGGCCGGGCGCGGAGGGCGCCGGGGTTGCGCGGGTCGGCAGCGCATAGGCGAAACAGGCGCTGCCGTTCGACCGGAGCTGGGCGCACAGCCCGTTGGCGGCGAAGCGGCCCGCGAAGCCGCTGGCGGCGACGCGCCAGAGCTGCTTGCCCCTGATCACCGCCGGCACGATCAACGGGCGATAGGCCGCAAGCTTCGGGTTCTGCCGGGTGTAGATGCCCCAGGCGCGGTGGGCATTCTTCTCACTCGAGAAGGCGCCGAGCTGGACCACATGCGTGCCATTGGCGAAGGGGCGGGCCAGCGACGCGGCAACAGCGCGGACGCGGGCCGGAGCCGGCGCGTGGATCGGCTGGAACTTGGGCTGGTACTCGCGCCCGGCGAAGGCCTGGGCCACTTGCGCCATTGCCGTGGTGCGAGCGGGCTTGGCCATCGGCATAGTCGCCACGGGAGCGGGAGCGGTCTGCGCGGCGAGATTGGCCGCAACGGTCGTCGGCTGCGC
>Ga0068858_100006268_pt1 | contig 11593 bp, 4 predicted proteins | sample KBSSwiS12_FD_66589 | JGI IMG/M metagenome (GOLD analysis project Ga0068858, IMG submission 66589) | Switchgrass rhizosphere microbial communities from Kellogg Biological Station, Michigan, USA - KBS Switchgrass S1-2 | ecosystem: Host-associated > Plants > Roots > Rhizosphere > Soil ... | reverse complement strand
CGCTGGGCAACCTCGATCCGCACATCCATTTCGCGATCCTCAGCGATCTCGTCGACGCCGATTCGTGCGAACTGCCCGGCGATTCACCGATTGTTGCTGCCGCACGCGCGGGAATCGAGGACCTGAATCGACGGTTCGGCCCCGACCACGCAGATCGTTTCTTTCTCTTTCATCGCTCGCGGCGCTGGAATGCGCGAGAGCACGCGTGGATGGGGTGGGAGCGCAAACGCGGAAAAATCGAGGAATTCAACCGGCTGCTGCGAGGCGCGGCCGGCACGAGCTTCAGCGTGCAAGTCGGCCAACTGGACATCCTCGCGTCGGTACGCTTTTGCATCACGCTCGACACCGACACGCGCTTGCCGCGCGACGCCGCCAAAGCGCTCGTCGGGATCATTTCGCATCCCCTCAATCGTCCGCACTTTGACGCGCACGTCGGCCGCGTGACGGACGGTTACGGGATTCTGCAGCCTCGAGTCAGCGTCACCATGGCCAGCGCGGCCGGGTCGCTGTTCGCCCGGACGTACGCCGGCCACACCGGTGTGGACCCGTACACCACCGCCGTTTCGGACGTCTACCAGGATCTGTTCGACGAAGGCATTTTTACGGGCAAGGGTCTCTATGACGTCGACGCGTTCGTGGCGTCGCTCGAAGGGCGCGTGCCGGAAAACGCATTGCTGTCGCATGACCTCTTCGAGGGCCTCTATGCGCGGACCGCCCTGGTGAGCGATGTCGAGCTGGTCGACGACTACCCGTCGAGCGTCCTCGCGCACTCGAGACGCCAGCACCGCTGGGTGCGCGGTGACTGGCAGATTCTGTGGTGGCTGTTTCCGTTCGTACCCTCCCGGACGGGTCTGCAGCGGAATCGTCTGCCGCTCGTGTCGCGCTGGAAGATTCTCGACAATCTGCGGCGCAGCCTGATGGCACCGGCAACGCTGGCCCTGCTTCTGCTCGGCTGGACCGTCCTGCCGGGTCCGCCGCTCGCATGGACGGCGATCGGTCTGGCTGCGATCGCGTTGCCGATGTGTCTGCGCCTGTTCCAGCTGCTCCAGGGGCCGGCACGGTTTGAATCGGGGACAGCGTTCCTGCGCGCCACCCTCGAGGATCTCAACACGGACGCCGCGCGCGTCTCGTTGCAGCTGGCATTCCTCGCGAATCAGGCCTGGGAGATGCTGCACGCGATCATCGTGACGCTCGTGCGTCTCGGGATCACGAAGCAGCGATTGCTCGAGTGGGAGACGGCGGCGGCCAGCGCCGATCGCGGCGGACCGCCGCGCCTGCGCGTGTTCATGAAGGACATGATCGCCAGCCCGCTGATTGCAGCCGGCGGCCTGGCCCTTGTCCTCCTGGTCCGCCCGCACGCGCTGCCGGCGGCGGCGCCAATCCTCGCGCTATGGGCGGCGGCACCGCTCATCGCGTATGCGCTCAGCCGTCCGGTACCGACCCGCCGTGCGGAGCTCGGCCCCGCGGACCGGGAGCTGTTCCAGTCGCTCGCGCACAAGACGTGGCGGTACTTCGAAACGTTCGTGGGACCGGAAGATCATGCGCTGCCGCCTGATAACGTCCAGCTCGTCCCGGAACTCACGATCGCGCACCGGACGTCGCCAACCAACATCGCGATGGCGATGCTGGCGACACTCGCGGCTCACGACTTCGGGTTCATCGACACTGACGATCTGACCGACCGGATAGAGGCCACGCTGACGACCGTCGAGAGCCTGGAACGCTTCGAGGGTCACCTGCTGAACTGGTACGACACGCGCACCCTGGCACCGCTTCCGCCAGCCTACGTCTCGACCGTCGACAGCGGAAACCTCGCCGGCGCGCTCTTGACGATGTCGGTGGCGCTCTCGCAGCTGGCGGGGCCTTTGGAGCCCGGTGCAGCGACGCGCCTGAACGATCTGGCCAGTCGAGCCGTCGCTTTGTTCGATGGCATGAACTTCAAATTCCTCTACGACCCGCTGCGGCAGTTGTTCACCATCGGCTATCGTCTCGCGGACGACGAGGGGCCCGGGCGGCGCGATCCCTCGTACTACGACCTGTTGGCGTCCGAAGCACGGCTGGCCAGCTTTCTCGCCATCGCCAAGGGCGACGTCGGTGAATCCCACTGGTTCCATCTGGGACGCGCCGTGACCAGTGTCCGTGGCGCGCCGGTCCTGCTGTCGTGGAGCGCCACGATGTTCGAGTACCTGATGCCGCTGCTCGTCATGCGCAGCTATCCGGACACGCTTCTCGATGAATCGTGTCGATTGGTCGTGCGGCGCCAGGTGGAGTACGCCATCGCTCGCGGCGTGCCCTGGGGCATCTCGGAGTCCGCCTACAACGTCGTCGACCGACACGGCACGTTCCAGTACAAGGCCTTCGGCGTCCCCGGGCTCGGGCTGACGCGCGGGCTGGGCGACGAGCTGGTGGTGGCCCCCTACGCTTCCGTGCTCGCCGCGATGATCGATCCGGCGCAGAGCGCGACCAACCTCCGGCGGTTGACCGCTGCGGGTCTCGAGGGCGACTGCGGATTTTTCGACGCCATCGACTACACCTCGCGCGAGGCCGACCATCACCCTGATGCCGCGGTTGAAACGGACCGCCCCGCCGCCGGCGCCGTAATCCGCACCTACTTCGCTCATCATGCCGGCATGAGCCTGGTCGCGCTGGCGAACGCGCTGCTCGGCGATCCGATGGTGAAGCGCTTTCACGCCGACCCACGAGTGCAGGCGACCGAGCTGTTGCTGCAGGAGCGCGTGCCGCGTCGCACGCCGACGATTCAACCGCGGCCGCTCGATGAAATGCGTGTCGTCGCGCCGCCGCCGGCCATGCCCGTGCGGCGGTATCGCTCGCCGCACACAGCCGTTCCGCATGCGCAGTTTCTGTCGAACGGCAATTACGTGACGGTCGTGACAAACGCCGGTGGCGGGAGCAGCTTCTGCCACGGCCTCGCGGTGACGAAGTCGCGGCGCGACCCGACGCGCGATCCGGGCAGCCAATGTATCTACTTCCGCGATGTGCGGAGCGGGGCGGTCTGGTCCGCCACCTATCATCCGACCGCCGTGGAGCCCGACGACTACATGGTCGAATTCCGTGCGGAGCGAGCGACGTTCCGCCGCCGCGACGACGAGATCTCCACGCAGCTCGACATCGCCGTGTCGACTGAAGACGATGTGGAGGTCCGTCGGGTGACGGTGATCAATCAGAGTACCCGGATCCGCGAAATCGACGTCACCAGTTACGCGGAGATCGTTCTGGCTCTCCCGGCCGACGATCTCGCGCATCCGGCCTTTGGCAAGCTGTTTCTCGAAACGGAATACCTGGCTGGCAGCGGAGCACTCGTCTGCCATCGACGCCCGCGCGATTCTCGAGATCCGGCCGTATGGGCGGTACACGTCCTCAGCCTCGGCGGCCGGCCGCAAGGGCCCGTCGAATGGGAGACCGATCGCGTTCGATTCCTCGGTCGCGGCCGCGACACTGACCGCCCCGTCGCGCTCGACGGCCGCGCGTTGTCCGGCACGACGGGCGTCGTCCTCGACCCCATCCTCAGTCTCCGCCAGCGAATCAGGCTGCTCCCGGGGGCGTCGGTGCGCCTCTGTTTTGCCACCGGCATCGCAGCGGATCGAGAGACGGCCGAAGCGCTTGCCCGCAAGTACCGCGACCCGAGCGCGGCCTCACGCACATTCGCGCTCGCCTTCACGCACGCGCAGAGCGGTCTGCGTCATCTGGATATCTCGAACGACGAGGCGCTCATGTTCGAACGCCTTGCCTCGAGGGTGCTGTTCGCCGATGGTTCGCTGCGTGCGGGTCCCGACACGATTCGGTCGAACCAGCTCGGTCAAGCGGGGCTGTGGCCACACGGCATCTCCGGCGATCTCCCCATCTTGCTCGTGCGTGTCATCGGAGACAACGATGTCGCCCTCGTGCGTCAGGTCCTTCAAGCGCAGGAGTACTGGCGCCTGAAAGGGTTGAGCGCGGATGTCGTCATCCTGAACGAGCATCCATCCAGCTATCTGGACGAGATCCACGCCCAGCTCTCGGCGCTGCTCGATAACGGGCCGTGGCGCACGTGGAAGCACCGATCGGGCGGTGCGTACCTCCTGCGCGGAGACCTGATCGGCAAGGTCGAACGGACGCTGATCGAGGCCGTCGCGCGCGCGGTCCTTGGTGGGAATCGAGGCGATCTCCGCGCCCAACTCGACAAACCGCACCCGGCCCAGGACCGTCGGCGTCCGGCGTTTTCGGCTGTACCCTTTTCGGAGTCGGCCATCTCGCCGTTCAACGACCCGCCGATCGCACCTCCGTCACTGACGTTGACGAATGGCCTTGGCGGGTTCACCGCCGAGGGGCGAGCCTACGCCATCGTCCTTGAGGGCGACCAGGAAACCCCGCTGCCCTGGGCCAACGTCATCGCGAACCCACACTTTGGCACCGTCGTGACGGCGTCAGGTTCGGCGCACACCTGGTCGGAGAACAGTCGCGAGAACCGGCTCACGTCCTTCGCCAACGATCCCGTCGTCGACCCGACGGCTGAAGCCTTGTTCATCCGCGACGACGACTCCGGGGATGCGTGGTCGCCGACGCCGGGACCGATGACGCGTCACCCCGCCAGCGGCCAGTTCGTCGTCCATCATTCGGCCGGAGTCACCCGCTTCTCGCGCGTAACCCGAGGCATTCGCCACGAGCTCGACGTGTTCGTGGACGTCGACGATTCCGTGAAGTTCTCGCTCCTCACGCTGACGATTGACGGTGGGCCGTCACGGAGACTGAGCCTCTTTGCGTACAACGATTGGATGCTCGGCCCGCCACGGGAGAGCCAGGCCGGGCATGTCACAACGACCTACGACGTGACGAGCGGGACGATCCTCGCGCGAAATGCCTACGCTGACGAGTTTGCGGAGCGCGTCGCGTTCGTTCATGCGAGCGAGACGCCGCGATCAGCGACGGCCCACCGACTCTCGTTCATCGGCCGCAACGGGTCGATGCGCCGGCCGGCCGCCTTGCGCCACTTGACGCTCGAGCCGCAATTCGGCGCGGGGCTGGATCCCTGCGCCGCGCTGCACGTGCAAGTCGTTCTCAATCCTGGAGAGAGTCGCCGCATCGTGTTTCTGTTGGGTCAGGGCGCCGACGCGGATCACGTCAAGCGATTGATCGCTCGTCACGGAACGGTTGACGACGCCGTCGTCGCGCTAGGCAAGGTGCAGGCCTCCTGGAACAGCACGCTCGAGACGATCCGCGTCCGGACTCCGGACGATTCCTTTGACGTCCTGATGAATCGATGGCTGGTGTACCAGGACGTGAGCTGCCGTCTCTGGACGCGCGCCGGCTACTACCAGCCGGGCGGAGCCTACGGCTTTCGCGATCAGTTGCAGGACGTGATGGCGTTGCTGCTGGCGAGGCCCGAGATTGCCAGGGCGCATCTGGTCCGAGCTGCCGGCCGGCAGTTCGTCGAAGGCGACGTCCAGCACTGGTGGCACGAACCGAGCGGCCGCGGCCTGCGTTCGCGGTGCTCCGACGATCTGCTGTGGCTGCCCTATGCGGTGGCGGAGTATGTCCGCACGACGGGCGACGTGGGCGTCCTGGCCGAAAGGGTGCCGTTCCTGGAGGCGCCGCTTCTTGCGCCAGACGCGCACGAGGCGTACGGTCAGCCGCGCGTGTCCTCCGAGGACGGGACCCTCTTCGAGCATTGTGTGCGGGCGATCGACAAAGGTCTCACCGCCGGAGTCCACGGTCTCCCGCTCATCGGCACCGGGGATTGGAACGACGGCATGAACCGCGTTGGACCGGCGGGACGCGGCGAAAGCACCTGGCTGGGCTTCTTCCTGCACTGCGTCCTCAGCGACTTCGTCACGCTCTGCCGGGCACGGAAGGACGAGGTTCGCGCCGACCGGTACATGCACGAAGCGCGGCGGCTGGCGACCCAGCTTGAACAGTCGTGGGACGGCGAGTGGTACCGGCGTGGCTACTACGACGACGGCACTCCCCTGGGCTCGGCAGAGAATGATGAATGCCGCATCGACTCCATCTCGCAGTCGTGGGCGGTTCTCTCTGGCGCCGTCCCGATCCGCTTTGCCGAGCGCGCGATGGATGCGGTGCGCACGTCGCTGATTGCGCGCGGGTCGCAGATGCTGTTGCTGCTCAACCCGCCGTTCGACAAGTCGGTGCAGGAACCCGGCTATATCAAGGGATACCCACCGGGCGTCCGGGAGAATGGCGGGCAGTACACGCACGCGGCCGTCTGGATCGTGATGGCGCTGGCCCACCTCGGCAGCGGTGACGAAGCCGCTGAATTCTTCCACATGCTGAACCCGGTCAACCATGGCCGCACGGCGGCGGACGTGGCGCGCTACAAAACGGAGCCGTACGTGATGGCCGGCGACGTCTACGCGCGGCCACCGCACGCCGGACGCGGCGGGTGGAGCTGGTACACGGGATCGGCCGGCTGGATGTATCGTGCCGGCCTCGAGCGCATTCTCGGTCTGCGGCGACGAGGCGACACCTTCGTCATCGACCCGTGCATCCCCTCGTCGTGGCCCGAGTACGGAATCACCTGGCGGTTCCTCGACAGCCGCTACGAGATCACCGTATCGAACCCCACGCGTCGGTGTCGAGACGTCGTGACGGCCACGTTGGACGGCGCGCCAGTCAATGCTGCAGCAATCCCGCTCGTCAACGACGGCGGGACCCACGATGTGCAGATCGTCCTGGGAGATCCACTGCCGCGGCTGCTCGAGATTCCGCGACTGGCGCTGGCGTCCGAACGCGGATAACGAGGTCCTCGAACCAGCTCGGCCACACGCACGGAACGTCCCGGACCCACTGTGCCCGATTGGACAGACGGATCGCGGCGAAGAGCCTAATCTGATCGGCATGACAAAACTGATAACGCTCACATGCTGTTTCGCAGTCGCCGGTGCGATGACTCTCGGTGCGCAATCGAGCAAAACGACGACCAAGACGAAAATCGAGGTGAAGGACGGCAAGGACGTCAAGGTCACCGGCTGCGTCGAGTCGGACGCCAACGGCGGCTTCGTGCTGACGCATGTTGCCGACAAGGGCGGCGCCCTGCATCGCTACATGCTGGTGTCGGACAGCGACGACTTCTCCAAGGTCATCGGGCACCGCGTCCAGATCGAGGGCAAGGTCGCCGATCGCGACAACGGCAAGGTGGAGATCAAGTCGGAGACGAAAGTCGACGGCGCGGGCAAGGACACATCCTCCAGGTCCGAGGGCAGCGGCCCCTACCTGGGCGTGAAGCACATGAACTCGGTCGCGGCCTCCTGCCCGTAAGGCGGAGTCCAACCAGCTAGTCGAACGGCGGTTGGCGGTAGCGCGCCAACCGTCCAGCGCCGCGCTATTATCCCACCGCATGAACGTCAGCCCCCTCGCTGGCGAGCCCGCCGGACCGGCGAGCCTGATCGATGTGTCCAGCCTCGTCGCCGCGTACTACAGCCGACATCCCGACCCGTCGGTATCGGAACAGCGCGTGGCGTTCGGCACATCCGGGCACCGCGGCTCCTCGTTCGATACCACGTTCAACGAATGGCATATCTACGCCATCGCTCAAGCGATCTGCCTGTACCGGACCGCGCACCAGATCGATGGACCGATGTTTCTCGGCATGGACACGCATGCGCTGTCACGCCCGGCGCTCACAAGCGCGCTCGAGGTATTGGCCGCCAACGGCGTTGACGTGATGCTCGCCGTGAACGACGAGTACACCCCGACGCCTGCCATCTCTCACGCGATCCTCTGTTACAACCGCAACCGGGCCCGTGGCCTCGCCGACGGCATCGTGGTGACGCCGTCGCACAATCCACCGCGCGACGGCGGCTTCAAGTACAACGCGACGAACGGCGGACCCGCGGAACCGGCGATCACGCGGTGGATCGAGGACAAGGCGAACGATCTGCTGACGACCAAGCTGCAGGGAGTAAAACGCATCGGGTCCGATCAGGCGCTCCGCGCCTCAACGACCCATCGTCACGATTACCTGGACGCCTACGCTCGCGATCTCGATCAGGTGATCGACGTGGATGTGATCCGCGGCTCGAAGCTCAAACTGGCTGTCGATCCTCTCGGCGGCGCGGGCGTCCACTACTGGGGGCCGATCGCCGAACGCTACGGTTTCGATCTCACGAGCGTCAACGACATCGTGGACCCGACCTTCGCGTTCATGACGCTCGACTGGGACGGGCAGATCCGGATGGACCCCTCGTCACCCTTCGCGATGAGGCGATCGAACGATCTGCTCGATCGCTTCGACCTCGCGTTCGCATGCGACACGGACCACGACCGCCACGGCATCGTCACGAGAACCGGCGGACTGCTGCGACCCAATCACTATCTGTCGGCCGCAGTTTCTTACCTCTTCCAGCACCGGCCGCGCTGGCGCCCGGACGCGGGTGTCGGCAAAACGGTGGTGACGAGCGCGATGATCGATCGTGTGAGCAAGAGGCTTGGCCGGCCGCTCTACGACACGCCCGTGGGCTTCAAGTGGTTCGTGGACGGCTTGCTCGACGGATCGCTGGGATTCGGCGGTGAAGAGAGCGCGGGCGCGTCGTGCCTCCGTCTCGACGGCAGCGTCTGGACGACGGATAAGGACGGCATGGTGCTGGCGCTGCTGGCAGCCGAAATGACGGCTCGCATGGGGCGCGACCCGGCGGAGATCTACCGTGGGCTCACGCGCGAGCTCGGCGATCCGCAGTACGAGCGCGTCGAAGCGCCGGCGACACCCGCGGGGAAAGCGGCACTGCAACGCCTGTCGCCGCAGGCGATTCGCTCCACCGAGCTCGCGGGCGAGACCATCCAGACCATTCTCACGAAGGCGCCCGGCAACGGCGCACCGCTCGGCGGAGTGAAGGTCGTCTCGGAGAGCGGCTGGTTTGCCGCACGGCCGTCCGGCACGGAAAGCATCTACAAGATCTACGCGGAGAGTTTCCGCGACCCGGATCATCTGCGCCGCATCCTGTCGGAAGCCCAGGTCATCGTCGACGCCGCGCTGACGGCGACGCCGTAGCGCGATGCTGCCCGCCATTCCGCCTTCATGGCAACCGCTGCTCGAAGAAGAAACGAAGAAACCGTACTATCGAGAACTGGACGCCTTCCTGGATCTCGAGGTGGCTGCCGGCCGGAACGTGCTGCCCGCGCCCGCGGACATCTTCAACGCCCTGCTCCTCACGCCCTGCGATCAGGTCAAGGTCCTGCTCGTCGGCCAGGATCCTTATCCGAATCCCGGCGACGCTCACGGCTTGTGTTTCTCAGTGCGCTCGAAGGAACGGCCGCTGCCGGCGTCGCTGAAGAACGTCTATCAGGAACTGCACGACGATGTGGGTTTCCGCAAAACCGGGAACGGCAACCTCGAGCCGTGGGCGCGGCAAGGGATACTCATGTTGAACACCGTGCTGACCGTGCGCGCGCATGAACCCAACTCCCACCAGCAGCGCGGCTGGGAGACCTTCACCAATCGGATTATCGAGATCGTCAACGACCGTCCAACGCGCGTGGTGTTCCTGCTGTGGGGGAAGTCGGCGCAGGAGAAAGAAAAGTTCGTCAAGCGCGAGTGGCACCGGGTCGTGAAGTGCGCGCACCCGTCGCCGCTGGCGGCGAAGAAGTTCTTCGGCCGCCGCTGCTTTTCCGAGGTGAACCGGCTCCTGGTCGAAGGCGGCCGCACGCCGATCGACTGGCAGATTCCGGACTGACCCCTTGTATCAAATACCAGGAGCTTGTGAAAGTTGCACCGGCTCGGGTTGACGGAGGGCGATGATTGCCGCGAGCACGAGAAACAGCGCGAGCGCGACCATCGCCGTGCCGAATCCGCCGGTCGCATCCTTGAGCAAGCCGACCACGTAGGGTCCGACGAACCCCGCCAGGTTGCCCACGGAGTTGATCCACGCGATCCCGGCTGCCGCGGTCGATCCGGTCAGCACCGACGTCGACATCGCCCAGAACGGGCCGAGGGAGCCCCAGATGCCGAGCGCCGCGAGCGAGATGCTCACCAGGGCCAGCGCGGGCACCTGCGTCTGCGTGCTCAGCACAAAGCCAAACGCGGCCAGGAGTGCCGGGCCGGCTACGTGCCACCGGCGCTCCTGGTGTCGATCGGAATGACGACCGATCCACACCATGCCCACCGCCGCGACGATGTACGGCAACGCAGAGAGGATGCCGACGAGAAAATCACTGCCCCCGGAAAGGCCTTTGAGAATCTGTGGAAGCCAGAAGCTGATGCTGTAAAGGCCCAGAACGATGAGAAAGTACAGCACACAGAACCCCCACACGCGCCGGTCCGAAAAGACCTGCCGGACCGCGAGCTTGTGGCTGGCGGTGTGACTGTGAGCCGTGCGATCCGCGGCGAGCCGTGCTTTCAGCCACTGCCGTTCCTGATCGCTCAGCCATGCCGCCTCCTGCGGGCCATCGGGAAGATAGGCGAGCGTCACGAGGCCCAGCGCCACCGCCGGCAGTCCTTCGAGGAGAAACAACCACTGCCAGCCCGCAAGGCCACCCAGGCCGTGCATCGTGAGCAGCGCGCCGGAAATGGGGCCGCCGACCACGCCGGCCGTCGCGTTGGCGGTCATGAACAGCGCAATGGCCCGGGCATGATCGCGCCGCGGGAACCAGTAGGTCAGGTACAGAATCATGCCTGGAAAGAATCCTGCCTCGGCGAGTCCGAGCAGGAAGCGCAGCGCGTAGAAGCTCGCCGGGCCCTTCATGAACATCATGGCGGCCGACACCAGCCCCCACGAGACCATGATGCGGGCGATCCAGAGACGCGCGCCGATGCGTTCCATGATCAGGTTGCTGGGCACCTCGAACAGGAAGTACCCGATGAAGAAAATGCCCGAGCCGAGGCCGAACACCGACGCGCTCAGTCCCAGGTCCGTGTTCATCTGCAGCGCGGCGAACCCTACGTTGACGCGATCGACGTAGGACACGATGTAAAGCAGGAACATGAAGGGGATCAGGCGTCGCCTGATCTTCGCGAGCACCTGGCCTTCGTCCTGAGGCTCCGCCACGTGCGCGACGGGCCGATCGGGGGGCGTTGAGCGTCCTGCGAGTGCCATCAGTCGTCCGTCACGGCTCGACTCCTGCCTCGAGCAGCTCGATCAGCACCGACACATCCAGGCCACCCTGATTCCGGGCCATCAGCGTGTCGATGTGCTTCATCACGACCGATGCCGCGGGTAACGCCTGCCCCGCCTCGTTCGCGATGTCGAACACGATGTGGAGATCCTTGTGATAGAGGCGCGCCGGAAAGAGCGGGTCGGACGGCCGGTCGATCATGCGGGCGCCGAAGACGTCGAGCACGCGGCTCGCGGCAATGCCGCCGAGCAGCGCCCGCCGGACCATCGAAGGGTCGAGGCCGCAGCGTCGGGCCAGGGCGAGCGCCTCCGCGACGCCTTCGGCGTTAACGAGCAGCGCCAGTTGATTGCAGGCCTTCGCCGTCTGGCCGGCTCCGTGCCCACCCATGTGAACGATGTTGGTGCCCAGACAGTCGAGAACCGGCCTCACCCGATCCAGGACCGGCCGCTCACCACCTACCATGATGGTCAGCGTTCCCTGCCCGGCGCCGGCGACGCCGCCCGTGACCGGCGCATCCAGCATGTGAAGGCCGCGC
>Ga0068858_100006266_pt1 | contig 11594 bp, 8 predicted proteins | sample KBSSwiS12_FD_66589 | JGI IMG/M metagenome (GOLD analysis project Ga0068858, IMG submission 66589) | Switchgrass rhizosphere microbial communities from Kellogg Biological Station, Michigan, USA - KBS Switchgrass S1-2 | ecosystem: Host-associated > Plants > Roots > Rhizosphere > Soil ... | reverse complement strand
TTCACCGTCTTGCCGGTGCCGATGCACAGCAGGATGTCGTGCGGCTGGTAGTCCCCCTGACGCAGGTAGTGCACGTCGTTGGTGGCGACGAGCGGCAGATCGAGCTCCCGCGCGAGCGGGATGAGCCCTTTGTTGACGATCTTCTGCTCCTCGATCCCCTGGTACTGCATCTCGAGGAAGAAGTTCTTCGGGCCGAGGATGTCGCGCAGCCGCGCCGCCGCTTCGAGCGCCGGGCGCGCCTGTTCGACACGCAACGCGCTCGCCACCTCGCCCTTCAGGCAGCTGCTGAGACCGATGAGCCCCTTGGAGTGCTTCGCCAGCAGCTCCTTGTCGATGCGCGGCCGGTAGTAGAACCCCTCGGTGTAGCCCGCCGAGGAGAGTTTGATCAGGTTCGCGTAGCCCTCGTCCGACTCGGCCAGCAGCACCAGGTGGTTCGTCTCGGTCTGCGGACCGCTCTTGTCGAACCGGCTCCCCTGCGCGACGTACACCTCGCAGCCGAGGATCGGCTTGAGGCCGCGGTCCTTCGCGTGATCGTGGAAGGCCACCGACGAGAACATGTTGCCGTGCTCGGTGACCGCGAGCGCCGGCATCTTCAGCTTGACCGCTTCGTCGAGGAGCTCGTCGACGCGGCAGGCGCCGTCGAGCAGCGAGAATTCCGTGTGCAGGTGGAGGTGAACGAACTCCTGCGCCATCCCGTCTAGCCTATTCCCACTCGATCGTCGAAGGCGGCTTCGACGAGATGTCGTACACGACGCGGTTGATGCCGCGCACTTCGTTGACGATCCGAGACGAGATCGCCGCCAGCAGATCGTGCGGCAGCCGCGCCCAATCGGCCGTCATGCCGTCGAGGCTTTCAACCGCGCGGATCGCCACCGTGTACTCGTAGGTGCGGGCGTCGCCCATCACGCCCACGCTCTGCACCGGCAGCAGCACTGCAAAACTCTGCCACACCCGCTCGTACCAGCCGGCCCTCCGGATCTCGTCGGCCACGATGCGATCCGCGAGCCGCAGCAGGTTCAACCGGTCGCGCGTAATCGCGCCGACGATGCGCACGGCGAGCCCCGGACCCGGGAACGGCTGCCGGACGACGAACTCCTTCTCGAGTCCGAGGTCGAGGCCTACGCGCCGCACTTCGTCCTTGAACAGGTCGCGCAGCGGCTCGACGAGCGCGAACTTCATCCGCTCCGGCAGTCCGCCCACGTTGTGGTGGCTCTTGATGACGACCGCCGGGCCGAGCACCGAGGCCGACTCGATCACGTCGGGATAGAGCGTCCCCTGCCCAAGGAACCCGAATCCACCGAGCTCGGTGGCGCGCTGCTCGAACACGTCGATGAACGTGCCGCCGATGATCTTGCGCTTCTGCTCCGGGTCGGTGACGCCGTCGAGCCGCGTCAGGAAGGTGTCGGTGGCGTCCACGAAGTCGAGCGGCAGCTGCAGCTTCTCGCGGAACCGCTTCTGAATCTGGTTCGCTTCGTCGTAACGGAGCAGGCCGTTGTCGACGAAGATGCAGGTGAGGCGATCGCCGATGGCGCGGTGCATGAGCATCGCCGCCACGGTAGAGTCCACACCGCCGGAGAGACCGCACACCACCTTGCCCGCCGGGCCCACCTGCTTCCGAATGCGTTCGGTGGCCTCCTCGATGAACGACGCAATCGTCCAGTCGCCCCGGCAGCCGCACACGTCGAAGGCGAAGTGCCGCAGGATCTCCTTGCCGTGCTCGGTATGCACCACCTCGGGGTGGAAGAGCAGCCCGTACAGCGACCGCTCGGGCGCCTCCATCGCGACAATCGGCGCCGTGCTGCTGGTGGCGGCCACGGAAAAGCCACCGGGCACGCGGCCCACGTCGTCGCCGTGACTCGCCCACACGCGGAAATCGTCCGGCACGCCGGCAAAGAGGCGCGGGCGCGCGGCGGCGGCCGCCGCCACGTGCACGTGCGCATGGCCGAACTCGCGCTGCCCCGATCGCCGGACCTCGCCGCCGAGCACGTCGGTCATCAGCTGCATGCCGTAACAGATGCCCAGCACCGGCATGCCGACGTCGAAGAGCGCCGGATCGCAGCGCGGCGCGTCGGTATCCGACACGCTCTTCGGACCGCCCGAGAGAATGATGCCGGCCGGCTTTCTGGCCCGCAGCTTCTCGATCGGCGTGTTGAAGGGAACGACCTCGGAGTACACCGACAGCTCCCGCAGGCGGCGCGCGATGAGCTGGGTGTACTGCGACCCGAAATCGAGAACGACGATGGTCTGATGCGACACGGTCACGTCCGGCGGGAATCGCTATTATATGTGGTCGTGGCCGCCACACGCCCAAGATATTGCGGCGTCCTGCTGGTCGCGGCGCTGTGGCTCACCGCGGGATCGATCTGCCCCGACGGCAGGCTCGCCGCCCAGCAGGCGAAACGCAAACCGCCGCTGCCGCCGTTCTCGGCGCTCTTTCCGCTCGAAGAGGCGTGGATGATCACGCTGCCGGCGGCGCCGACGCACCCCGCCGCACGCGACGGCGGCCACGTCATCGTCCCCGTGGAATCGGGCGCGTTGGTGGCGCTCGATTGGGAGAGCGGCGAGACCGTCTGGTCCATACCGCTCCGCGCGACGTCGGCAGCGGTGGCCGCCGGGGGCGTGCTCTACATCGGCGCCGGCGACTCGCTGCGCGCGCTCGATCCAGCCACCGGTGCAGACCGCTGGAGCGCGCACGCCAACGGCACCCTGGACAAGATCACGTTCGCCGGCGGCGTCGTGCTCGGTGCAGGCGGCGGGCTTGCGCAGGCGTTCGACGCCGGTTCCGGCACCTCACGCTGGACGCAGACACAGCTCCCGCCGCGCGAGCTGACCGGCGTCTCCGCCTCGAACGACGTGTTCGTGGCGTCGTTCGCCGACGGCGCGGTCGTCGCGATGGCGCTCACGGACGGACGGGTGCTGTGGACGCACATGCTCAAGGGGCGCCCAGGCCCGCCGCTCGTGTTCAAGGGTGCGGTGTACGTGGGCGCCACTGACAACCGCCTGTACGCCCTGGCGGTCAAAGACGGCCGCCAACGCTGGGCCTGGCAGATCGGCGGCGACGTGGTCGGTGCCGCGGCCGACGACAAGGCGATCTATTACTCCTCGCTCGACAACGTCGTCCGTGCCGTCAATCCAGGAAATGGCAACCAGCGGTGGAAGCGTGACGGCGGCACGCGCGCCCTGGCGCCGCCCATTGCCGTCGACGGCAGCGTGGTGGTGGCGGGACTCTCGCCGGCGCTCTCGGGGTTCGCGCCGCTGACGGGGGTTCCACAGGGCACCTTCGATCTGCCCTCGGGCGAGTTGAGCGGCGCGCCGCTCCTCAGCCCGATGCTGGTGCCCCGCACCGTGGCGGTGGCGGTCGTCCTGAAGGACGGACGCGCCTACGGCCTGCGGTCGTTGTCGCTCATGTTCAATGAGAACGCCCCACAGCCCTTGACGACGCTTCCAGGCAAATCGCTCACGCGCGAACGGCTGCCCTGAGCGCACGCGCCAAGCGCTCGACCCCCTCGTCGATCTCGGCCACGCGTGCCGCCGAGAACGCTAGCCGGACGGTGTCGTGGCCGCCCCCGTCCACGAAGAAAGCGCTCCCGCTCACGAAGATCAATCGCTCTTCGAGCGCACGGTCGAGCAGCGCGTCGTCGCGCTCGCCGGGCGGCAGCGTGACCCACAGGAAGAACCCGCCGTGCGGGACCACCCACGAGAGCCGCCCGCCGAGCCGTGAGGTCAGCGCGGCGATCATCGCGTCTCGCCGTGCGCGATACGCCGCGCGCAGGGTCGGCACGAGCCGATCCACCACGCCCCGCCGCATCGCTTCGCATGCGATCCGCTGATCGAGCGAGCCGCTCGCCAGATCTCCGCCCTGCTTGGCCGTCTCGAAGCGTTCGACGAGCGGCGCCACGGCCGCCATCCAGCCGACGCGGAATCCCGGGGCCAGCGTCTTCGAGAACGAACTGAGATAGATCACCCGGCCGGCGTCGTCGTCCGCCTTCAGCGGCCGCACGGCGGCGGCGTCGACCTCGCCTTCGAAGTACAGCGCGCCGTACGGATCGTCCTCCACAATCAGGCAGTCGTGTCGCTCGGCCCAGGCGAGCAGCGCGCGGCGGCGATCCTGTGGCAGGAGCTTCCCGGTGGGGTTCTGGAAGTTCGGTACGACGTAGAGCAGCTTCGGCCGCGTGCCCTCGCGCTCCAGCCGCGCCGTCACCTGCTCGAGATGCTCGAGGTCGATGCCCTCGTCATCCTGCCGGACGCTGGCGAGACACCGCGGGCGCGCATTGCCGAACGCGGAGATGGCGCCGGTGAACGTCGGCGCTTCTACGAGCACGGCATCGTCGGGGCCGACGAGCACGCGCGCCACCAGATCGAGCCCTTGCTGCGAGCCGGTCGTCACGAGCAGCTCCGATGCCTGCACGGACACGTCGCGCTGCGCCATTTCCGCCACGAGCGCGTCGATGAGCGGCGCGTACCCACGCGTCGGCCCATATTGAATCGCGTCGCCGCCGCCGGCGAGCAGATCGGCGGCAATCACTCGGAGTTCATCGACCGGAAAGAGCTCGGTGGCCGGATAGCCGGCCGCAAACGAGATGACGTCCGGACGGCGCGCGGCCACCGTGCCCATGCGCCGGATCGCGGACCCGTGCAGCTCCCGCCCCACCGGCGAGAAAAAGCGTTCGAGGTTGCTGAGCGGCATGGGTCTACCCCGCCTCCGCGCGTGCCGGGCGTACGGCGACCGAGTCGGCGGGCTCGATGCTCTCGGACGAGTGCCCGCGATAGAGCGCCGAGTAGGCGCCAACCGATGCCAGCGCGATGTACTGCAGCACGAGACTGCGCAGCACGAGCGCGAGCAGCTGCAACGGCAGTACGGCCAGCCCCACGAACGGGACGAATCCGATGAGGCCGAGCGCCGTGGCCGCCACGAGCGACGCGAACGTGGCGAGCAGCACGAGCCCCAGCGTCGCCAGGCACACCGCCGCCACCGTACGGGGCACCCGTCGCACGAAACCCGCCGCGCGGCGAATGGCCACCCCGACGCCGCACCCTTCGGCGGCCATCACGATCTGCGCCAGCAGGTACAGCAGGTTGATCGCGGTGATCCCGCCGACGAAGAGCACCGTCGCCGCAATCGGCACGATCCATCCGTCGGCTCCACCGCGCCCGAAGGCGACCATCGCCAGCCCCAGGCCCGAGAGCGCGTATGCCGCCATCAGCACGAATCCCAGGCGGAGGAAACGGGGGAAGAGATCGCGGCAGTTCTCGATGAACCGCTCGACGGTGAACACGGCGCCGGTCGCCACCACCGCGAACTGCAGCGGCGGCTCCTCCACCGCGCCCGCGTCGCGCTCGGCGCGCACGAGCAGCGCCACGGTGCCCCCCTTCAACAGGAAGATGAACACCGCGGCACCGATGACCGCCACCGCCATCGCGGCGGCAAACGACGTGAGCGCGACGGGACGCGCCAGGAGCAGCGCGAGAATCGTCGCAGCCAGATCGCGGACGTCCAGGCCGAGCAGGGCGCCCGGCTCGGCGCCGACGATGAGCGCCACGAGCACGACGCCGCCCACGAAAGGGACGGCAACCACGAGCTTGAACAGCGCGTCGGCCGAAGCCTGAATGAAAACGATCGGCCAGTTCGCCGCTGCCACCAGACCGCCGCGCTTCAGCGCCCGCCGAGCGGTTTGAAACCGCTTCACAGCCTCAATGGTACCCTGACCCCAGTCCGCCCAGTCCGCCCACTCTGCCTACTCTGCCTTCTCCGCCCACTCTGCCTACAATGGTCGCCAGTGTCTGACCCGTTTCCATGGCGGGCCGTCGCGCGGCTGGCGGCGTGGGGTCTCGTCTGCGCGGGCGCGGTCTACCTGGCCGGGCTGTTCATCGGCTACCGCATCCTCGGCGCCGACGACGACGCCATGCGTGGCCGTATCGTCGGCGAGGTCCAGCGCTCCTTTGCCACCTTGACCGCCGAGCTCGAGCGCCGGGCACGGGCCGTCGCCGAACCCGCTCCGGTGCGGGCCGCCCTCAACGAAGACCTGCCCGCCACGCGCGCGCTCTTCGAGCGCCTCGCGCAGTCCCCCGGCATCGCGGCCGGCGATTTGTCGCTCAGTGTCTACTCTCCCACCGGGCAGCCGCTCGCGTGGGCAGGCCGCCCCTCGGAACTGCCGGTCGATCGCGCCCAGGACGGCGAGTCGTGGTTCATCATCGAAGGCGCGCTCGGCCTGCGGCTCGTCTACGTGCTGCCGGTCGTCGAGGGAGCCACCCGCATCGGACTCGTCTCTGCCGAACGCGAGCTCGACGTGTCGGGGCGCGGGCGCGCCTCGGCGTCGTTGCAGGGCGCGCCCGAGGGCTATCACCTCGACACGTTCCTGGCGCCGGTGTCGCTGGCGCTGCCGTTCGAGCGGACCAGTTCGACCGAGCGGACCTCGTTCGACATCACCGCGCCCGCGGGTCAGCGCCTCCTGAGCGCGAGCGTCAGCCCCGCGGATCTTGCCGCGACCCGCGTGCGCTGGCAGCAGGCGCTGCGAACGCTCACTCTGGCCGTCGTGGCGGCATGGCTCCTGCTTCTCGCCGCGCCCATCCTCGACTGGCGCCGCACGTCCGCCGCGTGGCGCGCTCGCCTTGCGTCGTCGCTGGCGCTGGCGGCCCTGCTCGCGGGGGCACGTTTCGTCCTCGAGCTCGCGCCCGCGTCGCGCTGGGCCACGTGGCCGCTGGTCACGGGCGAGGCCTACGCGTCGACGCTCGTGGGATCGCTCCTGTCGTCGCCGCTCGATTTCCTGCTCACGGCGTTTCTCGTCGGTGGACTCGTGGCGGTCGTCTTCTTCGCGGTCATCACCGGCCATCCGCGCGCGCACCGGCGGCGTCCGGTCGACACCGTACCGGCACTCACCATCTACGGCATGGAGCAGATTCTGGCCGGCGTCACCGCCGCCATCGTGCTGCTCGTGCACACAGCGCTCCTGCGCGACACGGTGGCGCAATCCACCCTCGATCTCCTGCGGCTCTCGCTCCCGCCGTGGAACGGGGCCACCATCGCGCTGCAAGTGGGTCTCGTGGCAGCGCACGCGGCGGCCTTCGGCCTCATCGTGATGCTGCTCCTGGCGGTGTCCACCCGCTGGCGCCTGCGGCGCCGGTGGTACGGGCGCGCCTTCACCATCGGCTGCTGGGTGCTGCCGCTCCTCGCGTGGCACGGCCTCACCCACCTCGACGCCGGCGAGCAGATGCCGCAGCTGGCCGCCCTGGCCACGGCGATCGCCATCGCGCTCTTTGCGCGACCGATTCGCGCGCGTTACCGCCACGGGTCGCAGGCCTTCCGCATGATCCTGCTGGCGCTCGGGCTCGTCGTGCCGGCGGTGGCGTTCTATCCCACGATGTTCCACCTCGCCTGGCAGGCGAAATCGCGCCTCATCGAGGCCCGCTACGCACCGGTGGCGCTCAGCCAGCGCGCCACGGTGCAGGCGCAGCTGCAGGAGAGCCTGGCGCAGATCGATCAGATCCCTGGGCTCGCGGACCTGGTTGGGGCGGTGGCGCCGCGCGCCCCGTTCGACACGTCCACTGACCGCGCGTTCCAGATCTGGCAGTCCACTTCGCTGGCCCGCTACCCCGTGACGTCGTCGGTGGAGGTGTACGGCCGCGACGGCACGCTCGTGAGCCGCTTCGCGTTCAACCTGCCCGAGGATCTCAGCGCGGCGCCGCGGTCGCAGGAGCGCACCTGCAACTGGGACGTCGCCGAGGAGGTGACGCCCTTCTTCGCCGAGGAACGCCGCATCCTGCACGCCGGACGGGCGCTGTGCGTCGCCGGGTCGCCCGACGCCATCGTCGGGTCGATCGTCGTCCATGCGGTGCTCGACTACGAGAACCTGCCGTTCACGTCGTCGCGGACCCCCTACGTGCAGGTGCTGCAGACGACCGACCCGCTCCGGACGGCCGGTCAGTCGGGCGAGGACGTTGAGTACGCCGTCTACGGCTGGAGCCGGTCGCCGCTCTACTCGTCGCGCGGCACCGCGTGGCCGCTCGACGACGACGTCTTCGCGCAGGTCGAGCAGTCGAGAGATCCGGTGTGGGCCCGGCTGCGGCGCGGCGCGCAGCCGTTCGACGTCTATCTGTTGAACGACCGCGGCGGCATCTACGCGCTCGGGTTCCCCAGCGTCACCGCATTCGGCCACTTCTTCAACGTCGCCGAGCTCACGGTCCTCGCGGTCCTCACTTACGTGCTGCTGCTCGGCGTCAACGGGCTGTTCGTGCTGACCGGCCGGCGGTGGCCGACCGGGCGCTCGCTCTTCCGTGAGGTCCGCGCGAGCTTCTACCGCAAGCTGTTCCTCGCGTTCGTGCTCGCCGTCTTCGTACCCGTGGTGCTGCTGGCCATCGTGACGCGAAACTTCGTGGCCAACGAGATGCGCGCCAACGTCGAGGCCGAGGCGCAGCGGACCGCCACCGCCGCCACGCGCGTCGTGGAAGACCTCGTCGAGCGCAGCGCCGTGCTGCAGGGCGCTGGTGTCGACGACAACCTGATGGTGTGGGTGTCGCGCCTGATCGATCAGGACGCCAACATCTTTGCCGGCGCGCGCCTGGTGGCGACGAGCGAGCGCAACCTGTTCGCGTCGGGGCTGCTGCCCACGCGCGCCAACGCCGACGTCTACCGGGCGCTCGCCCTTCAGCGCCAGGCGGCCGCCGTGGCGCGCGAACGGATCGGCGACTTCGAATACCTGCTGGCCGCCGCGCCGGTCGTGGTCCGGACGACGGACGCCATCCTCACCGTGCCGCTCACGTCGCAGCAGCGCGAAATCGACGCGCAGATCGATGCGCTCGATCGCCGGGTGCTGCTGGCGGCGCTGCTCTTCATCCTCGCCGGCGCCGGCCTCGGCTACACCATGGCCGAGCGCATCGCCGACCCGGTGAGCCGGCTGACGCGCGCCACCCGGCGCATCGCACGCGGCGACTTCGACGTGCACATGGCCGCCACCTCGTCGGACGAGCTGCGGAGGCTGGTCGAAGACTTCAATCAGATGGCGTCCGAGCTGCAGCGCCAGCGCGCCGAGCTCGAGCGGACGAACCGTCTCGAAGCGTGGGCCGAGATGGCCCGCCAGGTGGCACACGAGATCAAGAACCCGCTGACGCCGATTCAGCTCAATGCCGAGCATCTCCGGCGCGTGCATGCCGACCGCGGCGAGCCGCTCGGTCCGGTGCTGCGCGAGTGTGTCGAGACGATCCTCACCCAGGTGCGCCTGCTGCGGCAGATCTCCTCGGAGTTCTCGAACTTCGCGTCGTCGCCCACCGCGAAGCCGAGCGTGGTGCGCGTCCCCGATCTCCTGCGCGACATCGTGGACCCCTACCGCGCCGGACTCGCAGATCGGCTCGAGCTGGTGGTGGATGCTCCCGAGTCGTTGCCACCGGTGCTCGTGGACCGCACGCTGGTAACGCGCTCGCTCACGAACGTCGTCGAGAACGCGCTGCACGCGATGCCGGGGCGCGGCAGATTGTCGGTCACCGCGGCCGCGGATGGGGCGTTCGTCGAGATCCGCGTGTCCGATACCGGCGGCGGCATGGATCCGGAGGCGCTGGCGCGGGCGTTCGAGCCGTACTTCTCGACCAAAGCCACCGGCACAGGGCTGGGGCTGCCGATCGCGCGCCGGAACATCGAGTTGAGCGGTGGCTCCGTCGCAATCGAGAGCGCGCTCGAACGCGGGACGACCGTGATCGTCCGCCTGCCGGTCGCCTAGGCTGGCGGGAGCGGCCGCCGGCGCAGGCGCGCCCACGCCATGCCGACGAACGCCGAGGCCAAGTACATGTAGGCGGCGACGAGCAGCACTTCTTCGGGGCGCGCCGCCAGCGCCGCCAAACCGAGCGCGATGAGCAGGAGTACTGGATAGCTTCGCCGCGACTGCAGGTCGAAGGTCTTGAAACTGCGGAAACGGATGGTGCTCACCATCAGCAGCGCCGGCACGATGACCATCGCCAGCACCGCCGCGGCTTCCCACGGGCCCGTCAACCCCTGCGGGAACATGAACACGGTGGCGGCGGGCACACCGGCCGCCGGCGGGCTGGGCATGCCGACGAAATAGCGCTTGTCCTGGTGCGACGCGGACTGGATGTTGAAGCGCGCCAGGCGCACCGCCGCGGCGGCGACGAACAGGAATCCGGCCGCCCAGCCGATGCGCCCGAGCGGGTGCAGCCCCCACGCGAACGACAGGATGGCCGGCGCGACGCCAAACGACACCACGTCGGCCAGCGAGTCGAACTCGAGTCCGAACGCGCTGGTGGTGCCGGTCATCCGCGCCACGCGCCCATCGAGCATGTCGAGCACGATCGCGACGCCGATGAAGGCGGCGGCCGCGTGAAACTCGCTGCGCATCGCATGCACGATGCACGCGTAGCCGCAGAACATGTTCCCCATCGTGAGCGCGCTCGGCAGAAGGTACGCGCCACGCCGGACCCCGCGTTCGGTGGTGTCGGTCCGGCGGCGCGACTTGCTGAGCACCGAAAAACGGCGTCGCGACTCGAGTGGGTCAGCCATGCCTGTCTACCTTGTATCGGGTTCGGGCAGGACGGCAATCAGGGTGATCCCGGCCGCCACCCGGTCCCCGACTTTCACCCGCAGCGCGCTGCCCCGCGGGACGAACACGTCCATCCGCGACCCGAACTTCATCACCCCGAACCGCGCGCCCGCTCCCACGTCGTCGCCCTCGCGAACGCGGCAGACGATGCGCCGCGCCAGGATGCCGACGATCTGCCGGACCACGATGGTCTGCCCGCCGTGGTCGAGCACCACCTCGGTGTGCTCGTTGAGGTCCCCCGCCTCCCGCTTGTAGGCCGGCAGGAACTTCCCGGGCGTGTATTTCACCGACTTCACCCGACCCGCCAAGGGCATCCGGTTGACGTGGACGTCCATCGGCGACAGGAAAATGGTGATCTGCTGCCAGATCGCCGGATCGAAGCCTCCGGTCGGCGTGCCCGCCACCATCACCTTGCCGTCGGCCGGCGACACCACGTCCCGCGGCCCAATCGCCGTATGGCGTTCGGGGTCGCGGAAAAAGAAGAGAAAAAAAGCCGGAAGCACCAGGGCGGCAAGGCCATAGATGCTTCCGGCGGTGGCGGCCACGACAGCCGCGATCACGAGTCCAAGTCCTACGAACGGCCAACCGGCCGGGTCGATGCGCATCAGACGAGTCCGCGGTCATTCTCCCGTACCCGGAGGCTATCAGCACCGCCCGGGCATCGCGGACCCGCAGGTGGCGTCAGGATGTCGTCGAATGATGGTCGCGGGCCCACTCCAGGACAATCTGCTCCATACGGTCCTTGAGGGCCAGCTTCCGCTTTTTGAGGGTGGATTCTTCGACCTGTTCGGTCTCTGAGAGGTGGTGCCGTTCGGTGAGTTCGTGAAGGCGATCGTCCAGCTCGTGGTGACGGGCGGCCAGTTCCCGGTACTGATCGTGGCTCTGCAGCAGGAAGTGCTTTGCCTCCTGCGCTTCCGCAGTGTTCATGCTCGTACCCTCCTTTCGGGGACGACTGACTTGTTCTGCCGAGGGCAAGGTAACACAGACGTAAGGGACGCTCAATCCCCCGTTCCTATGACTGTATTAGCCGCATTAGCCGGGTTTTCCGGGTCG
>Ga0068858_100006265_pt1 | contig 11596 bp, 10 predicted proteins | sample KBSSwiS12_FD_66589 | JGI IMG/M metagenome (GOLD analysis project Ga0068858, IMG submission 66589) | Switchgrass rhizosphere microbial communities from Kellogg Biological Station, Michigan, USA - KBS Switchgrass S1-2 | ecosystem: Host-associated > Plants > Roots > Rhizosphere > Soil ... | reverse complement strand
CAAGAGGGCGGCACAAGCACCGCCCGGTCCACTCCCGCGGCGTCCATGTGCGACAACACCTCGTCGGCACTCCAGGGTTGTTCACGCTGCGGCGCCGCGGTGCGCCCGCCCAAGCCGGCCGCCGGCCAGGGCCGCTCGGGCGTGTTGGCGCCCCAAATATGAATCTGGGCGTCGACAATCATCACGATATTGCCGCCTTTATTTTGCGCATCTCTGAAGCAATGCCTGCTCACCCTTTGCCGGGCATGCCGATCTCAGCCGCCGGCCCGGCGGGCGGCCGCGCTCTGCATAAGGGTTTCGCCGAAAGTCATGAGAATGGCCGAGTGCAGGTTGCCCAGGCCTCCCGCCACAATGGGAACGATCTGTTGGGGTCCTGTGGCCGCGTGGACACGTCCACGGCTATCGATGCGGCCGCGCTCCCCGAGGAGTTTTCGCATGCGCGTCGGAAAGACATCGGCAGGCTGCCAAGCGTGCTCGTACAAGTAGCTCTGCAAGTCCTCAACCTTCGGCCAAGAGGCACCAAAACGCTCTGCCCACATTGGGTTGAGCACCACAATAACTTCGCCTCGGCGGTGCACGGGCGGTACGTAAAGGTTGGTCATCGGCATGGCCAGGGTCTTGGCAATCAGATGGGCCAGTTCCCGGTCGTCGTCGGTGTTGACATCCACGAGCGGGATGATGCCCATTCCGCCATGCACGGTAACGACCTCCTGATAGGGCTGGAAGCCGCGCCGTACCGCCAGGGAGGGCCACTCGGAGCGCTCTTCCCACTCGGCGAAACACATGCCGAATCGCGCAGGCTGGCCGAGCACCGAGCGCGAGGTGTCGCCCGCGCGCAGACCGCCGATATTTCGCAGGCACAATGCGACCGCCCGCCCCACGCTCACTGAACCCCGGCCCGCCGCGCCGCCAAGGCAGCCTGCGCGGTAGTCGAATTGCAGCTCGTCCCGGGTGGGACCGTTTACGATCAGGTAAGGAGTGACGGGCGCGGTAGTGGTCGCCAGCGCGAAGCCGTTGTAGCCGGGTTCGGCCAGCGCCTCAATGGCCGCGATTACCAGCGGGAACATGCGCGGAGTGCAGCCCGCTATGACGGCATTGATGGCGAGCAGTTCGACCGTGGCGCCGCCGCGGCGGGGCGGCAGCACGGCGACGATTTCGGCGGAGTCGCGCGGTGTTTCCGCCAACATCGCCAGCACGCGCTCGCGCGTGGGCGGAACGACCGGTGCGCCGTCGCCCCACTTTTCGGCCAGTGACAGCTCGTACACGGCTGCCGTGTCATTGTCGACTTCGAGGGTGGCGGTGCGCAGTTCGCTCATGAGCGAATTCCGATCAACCCGAGCAATTTTGGGTACCACATATCCGCGATGTGCCGCAGTTCGGTTTCGGGGCGGTTCTCCAAGGGATAGGGAAGGATGAGTTGCTTCAGCCCGGAATGCCCTTCCATGTTCGCGACATTCAGGCCGTGGGTCTGAAACTCCTCCGTGACGATTGCCACCACCGGCTTGCCGGCTTTTTCCACAACGACCGCGTCACGCACGGTCCACAGGGTGCAGGAGCCTCATGTCCCGACGCCGACGATGGCACAGTCGATCCGTCTGATCCAGTCCTCCAGGGCCGCTTCGGTCGCGGCGGTCTGACTGCCGGTGTGTTCGCTCACCTGGATGATCAGCGGATGCGCCCCCGCCGCGGCCATCTTCGCGCTCCATAGTTCAAGGATGAATTTCCAGGACTGCCACAGTCCGTCATGCCGCAGGCCCACTTTCAGCCCCTGCAGCGGCCGATCGACGGTATAAGCGGGCGCCGATTCGCGTGCCGGCATAACGGCGGTAGGCTTGTGGATAAGTATCTTCGCAGGCACGCGGTCTGAGCTCATCTCACATCTCCTTTGACGACCGCTCGAAAGCGGGATTCTTTTCCCGGAGAAGAAGGTGGGCAAGCGCAATCCTGCTTTTTCCCCAAGGTGGGAATTGGTGCGACGCGCCAATACGCCCTCGCAAACTACCGCAGGTGCTTCTTTGCAACTTTGCGAATCAGAAGTCCCAGTTCCCGCTCGTACGCCTCATCTCTGGGGGAATTCTTCACTATCAAACTGACGGCGATCGGCGCCTTGTCAGGGGAGTGTTTCACTGCGACGGCTATCGCCACCGCCCCGGGAAATGAAAAACCCTTCCAGGCCGCATATCCATCGAGCCGCGCCCGGTTGATAAACTCCATCAAGTTGCCAAATCCGCGCGCATCGAGTTCGAGGTAGCCGTGGTCACGCGCGCGTTGCGCTGCGTCCGATATCTCCCGGTCGGTCTTCTGCGCCATCAAGGCGTTTCCCGGGGCTGATCCAAGGATGGGTGAGCGCATGCCCTCGCCGTGGACGGCGGGGTCATAGTGACTGCCTGGAATGGCGGCTACGCTCTGAACCCAGCAATCGTTCTGAACGCACAGGGTGACCGTGTCACCGGTCTCGCGATGCAGTTCTTCCATGATGTGTCCCAAGGCGGTGCCGCCGTGAAATGCCGACGCGAGATCGGACGCGGCGATCACCATTCGGTAGCTCGGAGAATAAAGCCTGCTCACAAAATCGAACTGCAAATATCCCTGCCGCACCAGTACTTTCAGCATCCGGTCCACACTGGAACTTGGCAGCTGCAAGGCGCGGCTGACCTCAATCGAACGCATCGCCCGGCCCGTTTCGCGAAAAAACTCGAAGACATGCAGGACGCGCATGCTTAAACTCGCGCGTTCATCCGGCCCTTCGACAAACGGATCGTCGCCGGCGCGCGCGCTGCGTCTGGGTACGAAGACGGCGCGCCTGCCCGCGGGAGTACGCGGGATCTGACTGGGCGATGCGCGATTCGATTTGATTTTTCCCATTACCTAGTCATTAATCTGGCAGCGCTTTGCCCACCTCGTCATCCATCTCTTCTCGTAGAACGGCCCACGACCCGTTGGGCGGAGCGAGGTTCGAACTTGGCAGGCTCGGCCCTTTTCATGGCCGCTCCCGCGGGACGGCGACATTCGGCTGATGTCCACTCAATGGGCAGCAAAATGTCGGCGATCTACCCATGCCGTCGCCAGCTCGGAGAACTCGGGCTAAAAGAGTTCAACGTCATCAAGAGATTGCTGCGCGCGCCCGCCACGGGAAGCCGCCAAGTATGGACCGACACCTGACAATCCTCAAGGCCGATGCAGGGTTCGAATCGCCCGATACGCGCGGCGGGCACGTCGCCTTCACCGCGACGTTTGGCAGCGGCGCTAGCCTACCCGTGGCAACGGCATGGCGCGCCCATCATCGACGGCCAGCTTACCGCCGTCAGCCACGGACAGGAACAGCGCTTCCAGCCGTCTGACCACCACGTCCCAGTCCAGACGTTCCGCGGTGGCCCGCGCAGCGGCGCCAAGCGCGCGCAAGGCGGTATGGTCGACACAGCGTTCGGCCGCTAGGCGCGTGAAGGCCTGGGCGTCGCCGAACTCTGCCAAGTAGCCGTTCTCGCCGTGGCGGATATGCTCGGCGGCGGCGGCGTAGTTGAAGGCCAGCACCGCCAGCCCGCTGGCCATGGCTTCCAGCGTGACGTTGCCGAAGGTCTCGGTCATGCTGGGAAAGAGGAACACGTCGCCGGAGGCGTAGTACGTGGCCAGCTCCTCGCCGCGCCGCAGGCCGGCGAACACCGCCTGGGGGAACTGGCGTTCCAGGGCGCCGCGTCCCGGGCCGTCGCCCACCAGCACCAGCCTGGCCTCGGGCCGCGCGCGGCTGAGCGCCTCGAAGGCCGAGCCCACCAGGGCGAGGTTCTTTTCCGGGGCTAACCGGCCGACGTACAGCGCGACCAGATCGTTCGGGCCCACGCCCCAGGATTCGCGCAGCTTCTGGCTGCGGCGTTCGGGATTGAACAGGGGGGTGTCCACGCCGCGCGCCACCACCTTGAGCTCGCGAAAACCCAGCCGCGCCAGCTCGCGCCGCTGGTGCTCGGTGGGCACCATGGTCATGAGAGTGCGGTTGTGGAACTTGCGCAGGTAGGAGGCGATGGGCTTTTTCAGCCAGCCCACGCCGTAGTGCCCGCTGTAGGCGTGGAAGTTGGTGCGGAAATCCGAGGTCACCGGCAGCTTCATTTTCAGCGCGGCCTGCAGCGCCGACCATCCCAGCGGGCCCTCGGTGACGATGTGCACCAGATCGGGCCGCGACACCGACCACATTTCCTTGAGCGCGCGCTTGGCCGGCAGGCCCATTTTCAGCCCGGGATAGCGGGGAATGGGCAGGCCGCGCATGAGCACTTCTTCCATGCCTTCGCCGGCGCGGTCGGCGCGGGTCTGGCGCGGCCGGATCAGCTGGATGTCGTGGTTGCGCCGCCGCAGGCCTTCGATGAAGCGCGCCACGCTCAACGACACTCCGTTGATCTCGGGCGGATAAGTCTCGGTGACGAAGGCGATGCGCAGCGATCTCGCCTGGCCGGGAAGGCGTTCGAGCACGATCATGTCGCTGTCCATGCGCGCATGCTGCGCCCCTTGCGCGAAAGAATCATGTCAATAAGGTGACAATTCAATGACACAGGAAAACGTCGCAGGCGTTTGACTGACATGGAATTGCAATATCCGGTTAAACACAAATGTCACTAAAACGTAACCGGATTGCAGCACATCAAGGCTACCTTTCCCATGCGCTGAATGGCGCCCACGACACTATGAAAGGACAGGCCATGCAAGGTTTCCTGGAAGCCCTCCGTATACAGCGCTGGGACGACCACCGCTTCTATCACCACAGCCGCATCAACCAGTCGCTGCACTTCATCTCGGCGTTGAGCTTCCTCTACGCCTATTGCATGCTGTTCATCGACCCCGTCATCGCCGGCCTGGTGGGATGGCTGGTGTCCATGGTCACGCGCCAGAGCGGCCACTTCTTCTTCGAGCCCAAGGGCTACGATGAAATGAACCAGGCCTCGCACGAATACAAGGAAGCGGTGAAGGTGGGCTACAACCTGCGCCGCAAGGTGGTGCTGCTGGCCATCTGGGCCGCGTCGCCGCTGCTGCTGGTCATCGATCCCACCCTGTTCGGAGTCTTTCCCGCCGACGGCCATGGACCCGATTTCGTGCACCGCGTCGGTCTGATGTGGCTGGGACTGGGCGTTGTCGGCCTCGCGTTTCGCACCGTGCATCTGTTCTTCCTGCGCGACGTGCAGACCGGCCTGGTGTGGATGACCAAGATCCTCACCGATCCCTTCCACGACGCCAAACTGTATTGCAAGGCGCCGCTATACCTGATGCGCGGCCAGTTGATCGATCCGGGCCTGTCGCGGCAAGGGTCGTAACTTATTCAGCGTTCTTGATTTTCACCAGGCTTCCGGCTTCGACGGAAGGGATAAAGGCGACCGTGCCTTGCGCAACGGAGTTCGATTGTTTTTAGACCCTCCCCGCGAAGCGGGGAGCCTCGTGAAACAGCCTCTGGATTCTCGCCTGCGAGGGAATAACGGCTTCGGTGCGCCGAGCAGGGTTACAGGATCGGGCTTACGAATTGCCTCCAGCCGATCTGAAGCCCAGTTTCCGCCTCATAATCTCTTTAAGAATCGTCCGCCGGATGGACTTGTTGGTCATGTCCGGCGCGGTCCACCACCAGCCGTCGCGGCGCATGGCCTCGCCCGCCGCGACGATGCGCTCCTCCACCGTGTTCAGTTCCTCGTCGCCGTAGTTCAGGCTGAACACCAGCCGCCCCGTGCCTACCCAGGACAGCGCCAGGTTCTCGGCGCGCAGGTAGTACTGGTACATCCAGTGGTAGCGCGAGGGCTGGGTGTAGTACATGGTCCACACCGACGACATATTGGCCACGCGCACCGGCAGGCCGGCCGCGGCCAGCCTGGCGTTCAGGCGCGTGGCGCGGCCGTCCCAGCGCTCCTCGTTGCCTCGGTACAGCGCCTGTATCTCGGGCGAGTCCAGCCGCTCCAGGAAGGCGCGCATGGCGCCCATCACGTAGGGGTGCGCGTTGAAGGTGCCGCGCGCGAAGCAGATGTCGGCCGGGCGGTCGTCGCGGTAGCGCTTCATCAGCTCGCGCTTGCCGGCCACCACGCCCACCGGCAGCCCGCCGCCCAGGGTCTTGCCGTAGGTCACCATGTCGGCGCGCACGCCGAAGTAGTCCTGCGCGCCGCCCGGGGCGAGGCGGAAGCCTATGAACACCTCGTCGAAAATGAGCGCGATGCCGCGCTCGCTGCACACCTCGCGCAGGCGCTTCAGCCACGCCGTGTAGGCCTCGCGGTCGAAGGCGGCGCTGCGGCCGCCGTCCACCAGCGCGGAATCGCCCGGCGCGTTGGCGTTGGGGTGCAGGGCCTGAAGGGGATTTACGAGCACGCAGGCTATGTTGTTGCGCCGGCGCAGCACGCGCAGCGTGTCCTCGTCCATGTCCTTCAAGGTGTAGGTGTCGCGCGCCGGCTGGGGGTTGCCCACGCCGGGCTGCACGTCGCCCCACCAGCCGTGGTAGGCACCGCAGAAGCGCACCAGGTGGGAGCGCCCGGTGTGGTAGCGCGCCAGGCGCACCGCCTGCATCACCGCCTCGGTGCCGGACATGTGGAAGGACACTTCGTCCAGGCCCGACAGCTCGGCGATGCGCTTGGCGTTGTAAGCCACGGCCGGATGGTAGCTGCCCAGCACCGGCCCCAGCTCGGCGGCGGCGCGGCTGCCCTCGGCAATGCACTGCTTGTAGAAGTCGTAGCCGAATACGTTCACGCCGTAGGAGCCGGTGAGGTCGTACAGGCGGTTGCCGTCCAGGTCCTTGAACATGACCCCTTCCGAGGCGCTCAAAAACGAGCCGCCCTTGAGGTGGGCCTGCACCATGCGCCGGTACTGGAAGGGCACGCGGTAGGCGCTGGTGAACTGCAGGTCGGAAATGCGCTGCGCGGCCTCGGACGTCAGCCCGGCCGAGCAGGCGAAGCGCTCGCGGTACAGCTCGGACAGGCGGTCGAAGCCAGCTTTGCGCAGGCGCACCACGTCGTCGGGCGCGCCGTCGGAGCGGAAAAAGCGCTCGCCCTCGTAGCTGTAGAAGGGAATCAGGCCGGCCATGCGCCGCGACAGGCGGGAGTGGCCCGCCAGCGACGGATGCTTGGCCTTGGCCAGTTCCAGCCGCTGGCGCAGCGGCCCCATCGTAACGGCTGCCGCCACGGCGGCGGAAAGGTATAAGGTGATTTTTTCCATTGCTTGCTCCTCGGTTGTTCGTCTACCCCGGGTTCATCGCCGGCGGAGCGCGCCATGAACGGCAGCGCGCTCGCCGCGGTCCTCAAGGAGGACCTGAATTTCCTGCTCACCAACCGCATTCCGCGCACGCTGGCCACGCGCTTCATGGGCTGGTTCAGCCAGATTCGCCAGCCGCTGGTGCGCGACCTGTCCATCGCGCTGTGGCGGCGCTTCGCCGACCTGCACCTGGAAGAAGCCGCGAAGACCCGCTTCGACAGCGTGCACGATTGCTTCATCCGCGAGCTCAAGCCCGGCGCGCGCCCCGTGAATAGGGACCCTGCCGTGCTGACCAGCCCCTGCGACGCCATCGTCGGCCAGTGCGGTGAGGTGGAAGGCACGCATGTGATCCAGGCCAAGGGCTTCCCGTACACCCTCATGGACTTGCTGGGCGACCCGGCGCTGGTGGAGCGCCACCGCGACGGCTGCTACACCACGCTGCGCATCACCTCCAGCATGTATCACCGCTTCCACGCCCCCTGCGATCTCGAAGTCACGCACGTGCGCCACATCCATGGCGACACCTGGAACGTCAACCCCATCGCGCTCAAGCGCGTGGAAAAGCTGTTCTGCAAGAACGAGCGCGCCGCGGTGCAGACGCGGCTCACCATGGGTGGCACTGCGGGTGGCACTGCGGGTGGCGCTGCCGGTGGCGCAGCGGCCGGCCACGCCGTCACGCTGGTGCCGGTGGCGGCCATCCTGGTGGCGGGCATCCGTCTCAAGTTCCTCGACGCGCTGCTGGACGCCCGGTACACGGGCCCCCAGGACATCGACTGCTCGGCGCGCTTCGCCAAGGGCGAGCAGATGGGCTGGTTTCAGCACGGCTCCACCATCATCGTGTTCGCGCCCAAGGGGTTCACCCTCGCGCCGGAAGTCGCGGCGGGGCGGCACATCCGTGTGGGCGAGGCGCTTATGCGCCTGCCGCCCTGATCGCGGCGGCGGCGAGGGCCTGCTCGGTCAGCGCGGGCAGCACGACAGCGGCCTCGGCCTCGTCGTCGGACAACATGGCAAGGTCGTCCACGGGCTCCGCGCGCTCGCCCCACTGGATAAGCTCCATGCGGCCGTCGAGGTGCTCGACAATGGCCGTGCAACTGTCCACCCAGTCGCCGCAGTTCAGGTAGGCGGTGCCGTTGACGTCCTTGATGGCGGCGCTGTGGATGTGCCCGCAGATCACGCCGTCCAGCTTGCGGCCGCGGGCATGGTGCGCCACCGACTCCTCGAAGCCGTACACGAATTCCAGCGCGCCCTTGATGCGGCGCTTGGCATAGCCGGCCAGCGACCAGTAGCCGGGGCGGCGCAGCTTGCGCCGGCACCACGACAGCCAGATGTTGATGCGCACCAGCACCGTGTAGGCCACGTCGCCGAGCACCGCGATCCAGCGGTGGTAGCGCGTGATCTGGTCGAACTCGTCGCCGTGCATGAGCAGGTAGCGCCGCCCGTCGGCGGCCGTGTGCACGGCCTCGCGCATCACCTGGATGTCGCCGAAATCCGTGCCCACGTACTCGCGCAGCGCCTCGTCATGGTTGCCGGGAATGAACACCACGTGCACCTTCTTGCGCGCGCGCTTGAGCAGCTTCTGCACGAAGGTGTTGTGCAGCACCGGCCAGTGCACGCCGCGCGCCAGGGACCAGAAATCGATGATGTCGCCCAGCAGGTAGATGTGGTGCGCCTCGTGGTGGCGCAGGAACGACAGCAGTTGCTCGGCCTGGCAGGCGCGGGTGCCGAGGTGGATGTCGGAGAGGAAAATGGAGCGCACTTGCAGCGCCATGGCTTCGACTTTCATGAAGCCTCCCTGCGGCGCTGCGGCTGCCGCACCCTCCGGCGCTGTGCTGGTAACAGTCGCGCCGGGAACAATCCTAAAGAGTCATCCGCTTGCCGGTTCAATGAGCACCCTGTGTTGGGTTTGCTGCAAACGGGAAGTCAGCTTAGGCCGGCAATGTGACAGAGTCATGAAAGCCGGATTCATGAAAGCATTTTTAAAACAGCGCTTTCCCTCCCCGGGCATTTCTCCCGACGAGAGGGTTTACAGCCGCCCATGCGAGTCACCGCCTCGCGTGTGCTTCCTAGCCGAACAGCACCAGTCCCCACACCACGGCCACGTTGACCAGGCTGAGGAACACCGCGGCGCTGCCGATGTCCTTGGCGCGCTTGGCGAGGCGATGGTTTTCCAGGGAAATGCGGTCCACGGCCGCTTCCACCGCCGAGTTGAGCAGTTCCACCACCAGCACCAGCAGCACGCTGAAAATCAGCATGGCCTTCGCGGTGCCGGGGACGTTCAGCCAGGCCGCGATGGCCGCCAGCACCACGGCCAGCAGCGCTTCCTGGCGAAAGGCCTCCTCGTGCCGGAAGGCCGAGCCGAAGCCGCTCACCGAGTAGCCGATGGCGTTGATCAGCCGGCGCAGGCCGGTCTTGCCCTTGAAGGGGCTTTCGTCCATGACCCGCTCCTTCACTACGTTTGCTTCCGGTTCCATCCACCCTCCCGTTGCAAGGTCCGCGGCATTGTCTGTCAACAACATTTCACTCAAATGTAACGCCGCTGTCACGGCCTGTTTTCACCATGCGCAGCCAATTTCTTCGGCTGCTCATCCGCAGTTCATTGTAATGGGCGCTGAATGCACACCCAAGGCTCCCGCTTGCTTCGATTAGACTCTGGCTGACGCCGCCTGACCCGCCCTTCCCGGGGGAGACCCGCGATGTCTTCGTGCCCTGTCATCCAACTGTAACAAGTCGCGGGGAACATGCCGCGCAACCCCCCTTGTTGGAGACTCCGAATGGGCATCACCGCCAGCGCCGCCCCGGCGCCTGCTTTCCCGCGCACGCAATTCGTCTTGAGCGCCATCGCCGCCGCGGCTTTATGGCTTGGAGCGACGGCGCCCGCGCTGGCGGGGCTTGACGACGACGCGCCCTTTCGCGGCGACGGCGCCACCGCCAACGCCGTGCAGCCCATCCAGGGCGGGCGCAACCTCGCCGACTTTCCCACCAACGCCGAGCCCAATTCCGGCCTGCGCCTGCTGCCGCCCACCGGCACGCAGTTGATCGCCGGCCAGCGCTTCGACCTGCGGGTGGAAACGCAACTGCCGGCCAAGGCCGCGCCCGAACTGAAGCGGCTGACCGTCAACGGCCGCGACATCACCGCCCAGTTCAATGCCCGCATCGCCAAACAGGGCGCGGGCCTGGAAAGCGGCACGCCGGCGTCGCCGCTGTTGTACGGCGCCACGGCGCGCAACCTGTTGCTGGACCGTGCCGGCGTGTACACCGTCGAGGCGGTGGTGGCCGTGGACGGCGTGGAGCGCAGCATTGCCAACACCTACCCCGTGGCCGCGTCGCCCTTTGGGCCCAATGGTGTAATGGGAGGCAAGGTGAAGCGCGTGGTGTTCTTTCTCGGTGACGCCATGGGGCTGCCGGTGCGCACTGCCGCGCGCATCGTCGGCAAGGGCGTGTTCGAGGGCCGCTCGGCGGCCACGCACATGGACAGCATGGACGAGTTCGGGCTGGTGAAGACATCGTCCTTCGACAGCATCATCACCGACTCGGCGCCGGGCATGGCCACCTACGTCACGGGCATGAAGCAGGCCAACAACGCCCTCAACGTGGCCGTGGACAACACGCCCGAGAACGGCCTCGACAACCCGCGCATCGAGACGCTGTGGGAGTTCCTCAAGCGCACGCGCGGCTGGAAAACCGGCGTGGTCACCGACGCCTTCGTCACCGACGCCACGCCCGCGGCCGTGGCCGCGCACACCCGCGCGCGCTCGGCGCGGGCCGCCATCGCGCAGCAGATGCTGGGCTTCTACCGCGACGACACGCAGCAGAAGGCCGCCGGCTTCAAGGGGCTGGCCGAGCTCACCCAGCCGCTGGACGTGATCCTGGGCGGCGGCGCGCGCGACTGGATGCTCAAATCCAACCCGGCGCTGAAGAACTTCTACCAGTACGGCGGCGCCAACGACGGCCGCGGTGACGTGGACCTGTTCGCCGACGTCGCGCCTTCGCGCGGCTATGCCACGGCCCGCAACCTCGCCGAGCTGAACGCCGCGCCCGACGACAAGCCGCTGCTGGGCATTTTCACCGGCGAGTTCCGCGCCACTTCCGGCGGCCTCGGCGGCGACAACATCACCGGCGTGCTCGACCGGCGCGTGGCGCGCGGCCTCGCCACCATCCGCGGCAAGGATGCAACGGCACCGGAGATCGGCATGAGCGGCGCGCCGCCCCAGGGCACGGGCTGCGGCGCCACCATCGCCGAGTGCTTCCGCGCCGTGCCCTCCAAGGTGGAGATGGTGAAGAAGGCCGTGAGCGTGCTCGACCGCCTGGCGGGAGGGAAGAGCGGCGGCGGCAAGAAAGACGGCGGCTGGATACTGCTGGTGGAGCAGTCGCAGACCGACAAGCTGGCCCATCCGCTGGA
>Ga0068858_100006264_pt1 | contig 11596 bp, 11 predicted proteins | sample KBSSwiS12_FD_66589 | JGI IMG/M metagenome (GOLD analysis project Ga0068858, IMG submission 66589) | Switchgrass rhizosphere microbial communities from Kellogg Biological Station, Michigan, USA - KBS Switchgrass S1-2 | ecosystem: Host-associated > Plants > Roots > Rhizosphere > Soil ... | reverse complement strand
TTTGCCGCGAGATTATTTGCTAGCGACCTGCGCTGGCTGCGGCCGTCTGTTCTCCTGATCGAGAGTTTGGGACGCCCGGCCAGCAAGGCCGGGTGACACCTGTTCCGTTTCGGCGCCTGAAAGGTCGAGACGGACGATCGCGATCGGATGAGACGTGGTGCGATGGAGCTGACGCTGTACGACACCCTGGCGCGCGCGAAGCGGCCGTTCGCGCCGATCGATCCCGCGCGGGTGCGGATGTATGTGTGCGGGCCGACGGTCTATGACTTCGCCCATATCGGCAATGCGCGGCCGGTCATCGTGTTCGACGTGCTGTTCCGGCTGCTGCGCCACCTCTACGGCGCCGACCACGTCACCTATGTGCGCAACATCACCGACGTCGACGACAAGATCAACGCGCGCGCGGCGCAAGAATATCCTGGCCTTCCACTGAACGAGGCCATTCGCACCGTCACGCAAAAAACCGAACGGCAATTCCACGAGGACGTCGCCGCGCTCGGCTGCCTGCGTCCCACGCTCGAGCCACGCGCGACCGAGCACATCGTGGCGATGAAGACGTTGATCGAGCGTCTCGTCGCCGCGGGCAGCGCCTATGTGGCAGAGGATCACGTGCTGTTCAGCGTGGCCGGGATGAAGGATTACGGGCAACTATCGAAGCGTTCGCTCGACGAGATGATCGCGGGATCGCGGGTAGAGGTCGCTCCCTACAAGCGCGACCCCATGGACTTCGTGCTGTGGAAGCCCTCGAAGCCGGGCGAGCCGGCGTGGCCGTCGCCGGCGGGCATCGCCACACCGGGCCGTCCGGGCTGGCACATCGAGTGCTCGGCGATGGCGTGGCAGCACCTCGGCGAAACCTTCGACATCCACGGCGGCGGAATCGATCTCGTGTTTCCGCACCATGAGAACGAGATCGCGCAATCGCGGTGCTCGTTCAATACGCCCGTCATGGCGAACTACTGGATGCACAACGGCTTCTTGCAGGTCGAAGGCGAGAAGATGGCCAAGAGCGCAGGCAATTTCTTTACGATCCGGGAATTGCTGGCGAACTGGCATGGCCAGATTTTGCGCTTGAACATGCTACGAACTCACTATCGCCAACCGATTGATTGGACGGAAAGCGGGCTGGAACAAAGTTGGGCGACGTTGGAGGATTGGTGGAGCTTCGCATCACCGGTTTACCCACCTGCGCCATCACAAACCGTGTTAGCGGCCCTGAGTGACGATTTGAACTCGCCGAAAGCGATCGCAGAACTTCACGTGATCCGAAACCGGATCAGCACTGCGGGCGAGGGTCCGCACGCCGTCGAGCTGGCTCAAAATCTGGCCTTTCTGGGCTTTGATCGCGCGAGCTTCCTCGCCTGGGAAGAAAAGAAAACGGCGGAAGCCCTCAAGACATCCAGTGGTCTGGACGAAACCGCGATCAAGAAACTCATCGATGCTCGCAATGCCGCCCGCAAAGCGAAGAATTTCAAGGAGGCCGACCGAATCCGCGACGAGCTCAAGGCGAAGGGTGTCGAGCTTGAGGACAAGAAGGATGGCGGCACAGCTTGGAGGATGAAGCGATGAATGCGCCGCGGGCTTCAAGCGTGGGGGTGACAAAATAATGGCGCGCGCGCATCCGAAGCTCGCGCTGCGGCCATTCCTGCCGGCTGACGTGCCGATGCTGGCCGAAATCTTTCGCGCCAGCATCGAGGAGCTTGCCGCGGACGACTACAGCGAGTCCCAGCGCGAGGCCTGGGCCGCAACGGCGGAGGACGAGGCCGCGTTCGGCGCGCGGCTCGCCAAGGCCTTGACCCTGCTCGGCACGATGGACGGCTCGCCGGTCGGCTTCGCCTCGCTCGAGGGGCCCGAGCGCCTCACCATGCTCTACGTGCATCCGGCGGCAGCGGGGCATGGCGTCGGCTCCATGTTGATCGACGCCCTGGAGAAGCTCGCGGCCTCGCGCGGCGCGCCGCGGTTGACGGCCGATGTCAGCGACAGCGCGGAGGAGTTCTTCAAGCGCCGCGGGTTCGTGCCGCAGCAGCGCAACACCACTCCGCTCGGCGACGAGTGGCTCGCCAACACCACGATGGAAAAGAAGCTCGCTGCCAAGGAGCGCACGCCATGAAACACAAGTCCGAAATGCCGGCACCCCGCTTCCAGCGGCATCATTTCATCCTCTCGATCGTGGCCATCGTCGTGGCCGTCGCGCTGGCGCTGAACTATTACCTCTGGTGACGCCATGGCGCCCGAACGTCTCTATCTCTTCGACACCACGTTGCGCGACGGCGCGCAGACTAACGGCGTCGATTTCACGCTTGGCGACAAGCTGACGATCGCCAAAATGCTGGACGATCTTGGCATCGACTATGTCGAGGGCGGCTATCCCGGCGCGAATCCGACCGACACTCAGCTGTTCGCCGAGGACCGCAACCTGGGCGCCACCTTCACCGCGTTCGGAATGACGCGGCGGCCGGGACGCTCGACCTCGAACGATCCCGGGCTCGCGGCCCTGCTCGAGGCCAAGGCCGACGCCATCTGCTTCGTGGCGAAATCCTGGGATTACCACGTGCGCGTCGCGCTCGAGACGACGCCGGAGGAAAACCTGGCTTCGATCCGCGACAGCGTCGGCGCGGCCGTCGCCACGGGACGCGAGGTGCTGCTCGACTGCGAGCATTTCTTCGACGGCTACAAGGCCAATCCACAATTCGCGCTCGCCTGCGCCAAGGCCGGCTATGATCAGGGCGCGCGCTGGATCGTGCTGTGTGACACCAATGGCGGTGCGCTGCCGCATGAGGTGGAGACGGTCGTCGGCGAGGTGATCAAGCTGATCCCCGGCGACCACGTCGGCATTCATGCTCACAACGACACCGAGCAGGCGGTGGCCAATTCGCTGGCGGCCGTGCGCGCCGGTGCGCGCCAGATTCAAGGCACGCTCAACGGCCTCGGCGAGCGCTGTGGCAACGCCAATCTCGTGTCCATCATCCCCACGCTCAAGCTCAAGCCGGAATTCGCCGACCGTTTCGAGATCGGCGTCTCGGATGCGCAGCTCAAGAGCCTAGCGCATGCGTCCCATACGCTCGACGAGATGCTCAACCGCGCCCCCAATCGCCACGCGCCTTATGTCGGCGAAAGCGCTTTCGCGACCAAGGCCGGCATCCATGCCTCCGCCATCATGAAGGATCCCGCGACCTACGAGCATGTCTCGCCCGATCGCGTTGGCAACCGGCGCAAGCTTCTGGTGTCGGATCAGGCCGGAAAATCCAACGTGCTGGCGGAGCTCGAACGCATTGGCCTGAAGGTCGACAAGGACGATGCCCGCATCATGCAGCTCCTTGACGTGGTGAAGGAGCGCGAGGCGATCGGCTATGCCTACGAGGCTGCCGATGCCTCGTTCGAACTACTGGCGCGGCGCGTCCTCGGCAAGGTGCCGAACTACTTCGACGTCGAAAAGTTCGACGTCAATATCGAACAGCGCGACAATGCGGTCGGCCAGCGCGTCACGGTGTCGTTGGCGGTCGTCAAGGTCAAGGTTGACGGCGAGACGCTGATCTCGGCCGCGGAAGGCATCGGTCCGGTCAACGCGCTGGACCTCGCGCTGCGCAAGGATCTCGGGAAATACCAGGGCTATATCAACGGGCTCGAGCTGACCGACTACCGCGTGCGCATCCTCAACGGCGGCACCGAAGCGGTGACCCGCGTCCTGATCGAGAGCCAGGACGAAAGCGGCGAGCGCTGGACCACTGTCGGCGTCTCTCCCAACATCATCGATGCCTCGTTCCAGGCACTGATGGATTCCATCGTGTACAAGCTGGTGCGCGCGGGCGCGCCGGTGTGAGCCTTCGATGATCGACCACGTCTCCATTGGCGTTCGCGATCTCGACCAGGCAACGCGCTTCTACCAAGCCGTGCTGGGCGCGGTCGGCTACACGAAGCTGGAGGCCCGCCCGGCGACCGTCGGCTTCGGCAAGACTTACCCGGAGTTCTGGATCAACTTGCGAGCCACCATGGCGCCCGTCGCCAGCGATAGCGGTTCGCATGTGGGGCTGCGGGTGCGCACGGTCGAACTGGTCGACGCGTTCCATGCCGCGGCGCTCGCCGCCGGCGGCACGTGCGATGGCGCGCCGGGATTGCGACCGCAGCACGGCGAGGGCTACTACGCCGGGTTCATCCGCGATCCCGAGGGCAACCGCCTGGAAGCGGTGACTTTTCTCAAGGCCGATTCGTGATCTCCACGGAAGCAATGGAAAAACCTCGATGCGTGCGCGTATCCTGATTCCGGCGCTGATCGTTGCGGCCGGCCTGTCGACCGCGGCCTTCGGTCAGGGCGCACCCCGGGTCGTCGTCGGCGACAATCCGTCGCTCTCCGGCGCGCCGCTCTACGTGGCGCTGGAGAAGGGGTACTACCGCGAGGCCGGCATCGACGTGCAGCTGGAGATGAGCGGCACCTCAAGCGACATGGCGGTGCTGCTGGCGACCAACCGGCTGCAAGTCATCGGCGGCGCGCTCTCGGCCGGCTTCTTCAATTCGCTGAGCAAGGGTCTCCCGATCGGCCTGCTGATGGCGCGGGCGACCAGCCCCTATTTCCACTACCTGATGATCCGCCCCGATCTGAAAGCGAAGTTCCGGGAGCCGTCCGATCTCAAGGGCCGTACCGTCGCGGTCGCTGCCCGCGGTGCGATCCTGGTCTATGAGCTCGGCAAGATCCTCGAGGCCGGCGGCCTTTCGCTTGGCGACATCGAGTTGAAATATATTCCCTTCGGTCAGATGGCGACCGCGCTCACCACCGGCGCGGTCGACGCCGCCCTGATGATCTCGCCGTTGCAGGATCAGGTCGAAGCCAAGGGCATCGGGATCAAATGGATCAACGCCGACAGCAAGATCAAGGCGCAGCCGGTCCTGGTATCGGTATGGCAGATGAACACGGATTGGATGCGGCAGAACGAGGACGCCGCGAGAAAATTCGTGCGGGCGACGTTGCGCGGCGTGCGCGACTACTGCAATGCCTACCATCGCGGTCCGAACCGGGACGAGATCACCCGTATCCTGGCGAAGTATTCAGACGTCAAGGACCCCGCGCTGATCAATCAGATCGAATGGGGCGCGACCGACGTTCATGGGCGCATCTTCGAGGCGAGCGTCAGCGACATTCAGGACACGTTTCTCAAGGAGAAGCTCGTCGCCGACCGGGTTCCGATCGGTAAGATCGCGCCTGTTGGCTGGGTGGGCGAGGTGGCGGCGCAGCTGGGACCGTTCCAGCTCGTCCATGACGACGGCACGCCCGGCTGCCGGTGACGGAAGAACTGCCGTTCTCCGCGGCGCTGCCGGCCCGCGAAGCCTACATCCGCTCGGCCGCAACCGGCCTCATTTCCTTTTCCGCTTCCGACACGGCGCGCGCCGCCTCAAGCAGTTGCGGCAAAATTTCCTCGACCCGGTCGGTGACCAGGTATTTGACCGAAAGTCCCGGGCGAATGAATGCCAGTTTCTCCATCTGGTCGAGCAGTACGCAGAGCGGGTCCCAGAACCCATCGACGTTGAGAATCAGGATCGGTTTCTTGTGCCGGCCGAGTTGCGCCCAGGTCATTTGCTCGACCAGCTCCTCGAGGGTGCCAACCCCGCCGGGCAAGGCGACGAAGGCGTCCGCGCGCTCGAACATCACCCGCTTGCGTTCATGCATGTCGGGCGTGACGATTCGCTCCTGCACCCGTGTCAGCATGTGCTCGCGGTTGACCAGAAAGTCGGGGATGACGCCGGTCACCAATCCCCCGTGGTCGAGGACCGATTCGGCGAGCGCGCCCATCAGGCCGACGGCGCCGCCGCCATAGACCAGGCGAATGCCGTTCTCGGCCAGAATCCGCCCAAAGCGGGTGGCCGCTTGCATGTAGGCGGGATTCTTGCCGGGGCCGGAGGCGCAATAGACGCAGATCGATTTGATTGTGCTCATGGCCGATGGATGTGGCCTCGGGGGAGCGGCCCGTCAAGCCACCGCGTGGCATGGCCTTGGCGGTGTCTGGCGCTTTGATGGTCGGATTTTCTCCCGTGGGGTGATTGCAGTCTGGAAAATCTCTATATGAGGGGGGTTCGACGGTTCGCCGCTGCGGCCCGTCACTCCGGGCCAGCGAGAATGGATTCTCAGCCGCGATCAACCGAGGCGTTGAAACGAGAGGTGTCCGCCGAGGACGGCGGCTCGCTCCTCGCTATCATGCGCGGGCTATGGCCGTTCATCTGGCCGACCGACCGCCCCGACCTGCAGCGCCGGGTCGGGTTTTCCATGCTGCTCCTGCTCGCGGCCAAGCTCGCGACCATGGCGGTGCCCTTCACCTTCAAATGGGCGACCGACGCGCTGACCGGCGAGGGAACCGCGCCGGTGGCGCCGTCGTCCTGGCTGTTGTGGGTGTTTGCGGCGCCGGTGGCGATGACCATCGCCTACGGCGGGACGCGCATCCTGATGGCGCTGCTCACCCAAGCGCGCGATGGCATCTTCGCGAAGGTGGCGATGAACGCGGTGCGGCGGCTCGCCTTCCGCACCTTCGAGCACATGCACCAGCTCTCGCTGCGCTTTCACCTCGAGCGCAAGACCGGCGGCCTGACGCGGGTCCTCGAGCGCGGCCGCAACGCCATCGAGACCATCGTGCGCATGGTGATCATGCAGCTCGTGCCGACCATCATCGAGCTCGTGTTCATTGTAGTGGTGCTGCTCTATCAGTTCGACTGGCGCTACGTCGTCGTCGTTCTCGGCGTCGTCGCGCTCTACATGGCGTACACCTACAAGGCGACCGAGTGGCGCATCAACATCCGTCGCCGCATGAACGACAGCGACACCGAGGCCAACGTCAAGGCCGTCGACTCGCTCCTCAACTATGAGACGGTGAAGTATTTCGTGGCCGAGGAGCGCGAGGCCCGACGCTACGACCGCTCGATGGAGCGCTACGAGACGGCGAGCGTGCAGGCCTATGTGTCGCTCGCCGTGCTCAATGCCGGACAGGCGGCGATCTTTACCGTCGGACTTGCCGCCGTCATGGTGATGTGCGCCTACGGCATCAAGCAGGGCACCAACACCGTTGGCGATTTCGTCATGATCAACGCCATGATGATCCAGCTCTACCAGCCGCTCAATTTCATGGGGATGGTCTATCGCGAGATCAAGCAGGCGGTGATCGACATCGAGAAGATGTTCGTCATCCTCGCGCGCGAGCCGGAGATCAAGGACAAGCCCAGCGCCAAGCCGCTCGACATCAAGCGCGGCGCCATCCGTTTCGAGAACGTCTCGTTCGCCTACGACCCGGAGCGGGAAATCCTCAAGGGCATCAGCTTCGAGGTCCCGGCCGGACATCGGGTGGCGGTGGTCGGCCCCTCCGGCGCCGGCAAGTCGACCATCTCGCGGCTGCTGTTCCGCTTCTACGAGGTCAGCGGCGGGCGCATCTCGATCGATGGCCAGGACATCCGCGACGTCACGCAGAAATCGCTTCGCTCGGCGATCGGCATGGTCCCGCAGGACACCGTCCTGTTCAACGACACCATCCGCTACAACATCCGTTACGGCCGCTGGGAGGCGACCGACGCGGAGGTCGAGGAGGCGGCGCGGCTCGCCCAGATCGACGATTTCATCCGGCTTTCGCCCAAGGGCTACGACACCGAGGTCGGCGAGCGCGGCCTGAAGCTCTCGGGTGGCGAGAAGCAACGCGTCGCCATCGCCCGCACGATCCTCAAGGCGCCGCCGATCCTGTTGCTCGACGAGGCGACCTCGGCGCTCGACAGTCACACCGAAATGGAGATCCAGGACGCGCTCGAACGGGTGTCGGAGAACCGCACCACACTGGTCATCGCCCATCGGCTCTCCACCATCATCGGCGCCGACGAGATCATCGTGCTCGACCGCGGCGTGATCGTTGAGCGCGGGAGTCACCACCAGCTGCTGGCCAAAGGCGGGCTCTATGCCAGCATGTGGAACCGGCAGCGCGAGGCGGCGCAGGCGCGCGAGAAGCTCGCGCTGGTCGATGACGAGCCGGCCGCGCCCAACCGCAATCCGCCGACGGTAGCCGAGATTCTGGCCGAGCCGTCGGATGACGAGCCGCGGCCCGAGCCGCCGATCGACCGTGCCGACGCAGCGGAGTGATCATGTCCGTTCTCGCCTCCATCCGCTCCCAGCTGGCGCCGATCCACCGCGAGGGTCTGCCGTTCATCGGCACTTTCGCTCTGGTGAGCCTGTTTCTGTTCTGGCTGTGGTCGCCGCTGGGCTGGCTCGGCACCATGGCCACCCTGTGGTGCATCTATTTTTTTCGTGACCCTGAGCGCGTGACGCCCGTGCGCGAGGGCATCGTGGTGTCGCCCGCCGACGGGCGCGTGAGCCGGATCACCAACGCGGTTCCGCCCAAGGACCTCGAGCTCGGCGAGCGGTCCCTGCCGCGGGTGTCGATCTTCATGAGCGTGTTCGACTGTCACGTGAACCGCAGCCCCGTCACCGGCAAGATCGAGCGCATCGCCTATCATCATGGCGCGTTTCTCAGCGCCGACCTCGACAAGGCAAGCGAGAACAACGAGCGCAACTCCCTCGTCATCGCGACCGAGAAGGGCCGGATCGGCGTGGTGCAGATCGCCGGACTGGTCGCACGCCGGATTCTCTGCTTCGTGCGCGCGGGCGCCACTGTGGGCGTCGGCGAGCGCATCGGCATGATCCGCTTTGGCTCGCGTCTTGACGTCTATCTGCCCGACGGGGTACGGCCGCTGGTGGCCGAGGGACAGACCGCCATCGCCGGTGAGACCATTATCGCCGATCTGCGCGCCGGCGATCCGCAACGTACCTTCCGCGTAGGGTAGGGCGCATCCCGACGGGTTGCTCGGCGGGGAGGCTGCTCCAAGCTCATCATCGATAATGGTAAATCCGTCGCGGCGCTGGTGCCGTGGCATGCTCTCCGCTATACTGGCGCCATGCCATACTCGCCGTTCGACCCCGCCCGCGTTGACGCCAGGCGCCGGCGTTTCCGGCTCATCCCGGTGCGCACGTTGGTGCCGAACCTGATCACCCTGCTGGCGCTATGCGCCGGCCTGACGGCGATCAGGCTGTCGGTCGAGGACAAGCTCGAATGGGCGGTCGCGGCTATTGTCTTCGCCGCGCTGCTCGACGGCATCGATGGGCGGGTTGCGCGCATGCTCAAGGGCACGTCGCGCTTCGGCGCCGAGCTCGACAGCCTCGCCGACTTCGTGAATTTCGGCGTCGCGCCCGCGCTGATCCTGTATTTTTGGGGACTGCACGAGCTCGGCAATGCCGGCTGGATCGCCGCCATGGTGTTTGCGATCAGTACCGGGCTGCGGCTCGCGCGCTTCAACGTGATGATCGACGATCCGAACAAGCCGGCCTGGGCCGGAAACTTCTTCGTCGGCGTGCCGGCGCCCGCCGGCGCGATCACCGTGCTATTGCCGATCTACGTCTATTTTCTCGGCATGCCGCGGCTGGCGTTCGTGGCGCCGGTGACGCTGGTCTACACGCTCGCCATCGCTTTTCTGATGGTGTCGCGGCTGCCGGTGTTCTCCGGCAAACGGGTCGGCAAACGCATTGCGCCCGAAATGGTGCTGCCGGTGTTCGTCGCGGTGGTGCTGTTTTTCGCGCTGCTGGTGTCCTATCCGTGGATCGTGCTGACCATCGGCACCGTGCTCTATCTTGCGAGCCTGCCGTTGGGCTGGCTCTCCTACCGCAGGCACGAGCGCAAGGACGCTGCGACCACGAGCGCGGCGCCGGCGAGCCCGGACGCACGCCCACGGTCACAGGGCGAGGAGGCGCCGTCGCTCTCGCCCGGTCACCCGGACCAGCCTCCCCATCGGCCCACCCGGCTGAATTGAGCGGCGGGCGTCGGCACGAACAAAGCCTCTGAGGCGATCTCCGCCACGCAGGTGCGCGGCCTCGGCACGTCGCACTGCGATCTGGCCTCCAAAAAAAATGGATTTTTTTAGCCCCACCCCCTTCCAGCCTTATCGCTTTGAACTTCCAACGCGCGTGTTTAAATTTTTGAATTTAATTCCCGGTCGGGATGTATGTCGATTGGAGTGTGCACTTCACCCCGACTTCGGCGTCATGGATCAATCAGGTCGAGCGCTGGTTCGCTGAGCTCACGAGAAAGCGGCTCCAGCGCGGTGTTCATACCTCCGTCAGGCAACTCGAAGCCGATATCCGAGCTTTCATCGATCGGCACAACCAAAATCCCCGGCCGTTCAAATGGACAAAATCGGCCGACCAAATCTTGGCCTCAGTGAAGCGCTTCTGCCACAAAGCGCAGCAGACATTATGCAGCGAACTTTAGATTCACGTGACTAGCCAAAAGCGGCTCACTGCCGGTCTACTCGGACATAGGTGAGCGAGTAGACCGGGTTTACTCGGACACTGGTGAGCGAGTAGGTCCTCTCGAATTTTCCAAGTTACCCCACAGCCACAGGCATAACTTGCATTTGACCTTATACGTTTTAGTCTATCGATTTTACAGACTTAAAGATTTTATTCGTTCGCGCAAACTTCTCCCAAATACCATCGCCGCCAAATGGTTTGATGATTTAATGCTATAATGTCATAATACCTTAATGCCATAGTGGCCTCAAACGAGCTGGAGCGCATCTTCCCGTGGCCGCGATGTACCCAGAACGCTTTCACCGCACCGAGTAACAGCCATCTGGTTAATTCGGCTTCCGTCCTTGTCCCGGTCGCGGACTATCCACCTGTTTTTGGAGCAGGGTGGCAAGTTTCCTCGCGTCCTCTTTTGAGAACAGGAAATGGAGCCAGCCATATCGCGGATCGCGGATGTGCAGGATAGAGTTGCCCAGCATAGTGTCTGTTTCAGTCGCCCATGGTGCGTTTGCAATTCCTCGAACGACCTGACCAAGCGCGAAATTCCTTGGGTGTGGCGGCTTCATTTTTGTGCGCAGTTCTCCCAGCTTTCGGAGATGGTCATCGACTTGGTCTGCAGTCCATCGGATCACGACCCTCGGTGACGTCGACAACGTGATCGTCATCGTATTCAAGTGTTTGTCCACCTTCCATTCGGTGCCAGCCATTTCGGCTCCCTCCACACGAGTCTGAGACGATCTTGTCCTAGGTTCAATGCGGCGGGGGAACAAGCCCCTGAGCCGGCACCGGCTCGGGCGGTCTTGATCTCGCGCGCTGTTAGGGCCTTGGCGACTCCACTGAGGCTCGTGATTCGACTGGCCTGTATCTCCCTGATTGATCGGCCGCATGTTGGAGTATGATCCCCATGCGTGGGTGGCGCTCTGCCGATTCGGGAAACTTCGCCAGCCGCTCCTGGCCCGACGGCAATGCCAGCGCGTTTACGACCTCGTCGCGCAGCTTGCCGACAGTGGGGCGTGGTGTCCTCACCGCGGTCATCGCTGCTAGGTCCATAACAAGCATCAAGGAGCCGGAGGCGCTAACATTCAACTCTAATGCTTGGTTCGGGGGGAGCGCGCTCGTTCCTGGCGCGTGTTACGATGTGCATCTGAAGTTTCCAACAGCTTGTTTGAATTTTTGAATTTAAATCGAAATTAGGTGTTGGTCCCCGGTTTGGGCAAATCTCAGCGCCCAGGTCCGCCGTTATGCTCTTGTTGGCGAACTTCGGCACGGAGGGGAAGCAGCAGC
>Ga0068858_100006256_pt1 | contig 11601 bp, 13 predicted proteins | sample KBSSwiS12_FD_66589 | JGI IMG/M metagenome (GOLD analysis project Ga0068858, IMG submission 66589) | Switchgrass rhizosphere microbial communities from Kellogg Biological Station, Michigan, USA - KBS Switchgrass S1-2 | ecosystem: Host-associated > Plants > Roots > Rhizosphere > Soil ... | reverse complement strand
CCGACAGGCCGGCGAGGGCGTTTTTCGTATCCATATTTCATGTATTATAGAAATAATAGTGGAGGTCAATGATCTTTCGCTGCGATCCGCTAAGCTTAGGTCATGTTCGAAGGGGTAATCCGAGTCGCATCCGAACAGGATGCCCAGGCCGTGGTGACGATCTACGCGCCCATTGTGTGTGACACGACGATTTCCTTTGAGATCGAGCCGCCCACGCCAGAGGAAATGGCACGGCGTATTGCCAAGACGCTGGAGACGCATCCGTGGCTGGTGGCGGAACGGGAAGGCCGGATCCTCGGCTATGCCTATGCCGGTATACATCGCGACCGAGCCGCCTATCGCTGGTCTGTGGATGTCACCGCCTATGTCGCAGAACACGCGCGCCGGAGCGGTGTGGGACGGGCGCTGTATGAAAGGCTGATCGCGATTCTAAAAGCGCAGGGCTTTCACAGCGCCTATGCCGGTATCGCCTTGCCAAATGAGGCGAGCATCGGGCTGCATGAGGCGGTGGGGTTCAAGCATATCGGCATATACAAAGACGTCGGCTTTAAGCATGGACAATGGCGTGACACCGGCTGGTGGCATCTAGAGTTGTCACGCGAAACCGCCGCGCCGTCAGAACCGATTCTTTTTCCGGACCTGCCGCGTTAGCTCGCACGAAATTCATAATCGTAAATTTCTCTGGCCTATTCAGGCCAAGAAATTGTGTCGCATGATTCATGAAACATTGTTCGCGCGGAACCCGCCGATGTCACAAGGCATCCGACACCGCTTGCGCTAGCGTCCTAAGAGTCGCTTCAATGCCAAGTGGGTTGCATGCAAAAACTGCGCAGTGCTGTGTTCTATCTGAAGAGCCCGGTCTATTGGGCGCATTTCAGCCACCGGGCGATGCGCTATTTTCAGGCCAATCTCGATGGCGATTTTTATCGGGCGCAGGCGTCAGCCTGGGCGCGCGAAAGGGCGCAACCCTTGACGGCGTTGTTGGCGCAATTCGGACTGATCGCCGGCCCGGGCGCGGTTTTGCCGGGCATGGATCCCGACATGCTGAAAGCCGCCAAGCGGCGGGCGGAGCGCGCCCGGCATAAGATGGGCGGCGGCGCTCATATCGACTTGATCTATACCATCGCGCGGTTGACCGCGGCGCGCGCCTGTCTGGAGACCGGCGTGGCGTATGGCTGGAGCAGCCTGGCTTTCCTGGCGGCGATGGAAAAAAACGGCGATGGCCGGCTGGTCAGTGTCGACCGGCCTTATCCCGGCATGGGCAATGAAGGCGATGTGGGCATTGTGGTGCCGGAACGCTTCAAGTACCGCTGGACCATTGTGCGCGAGCCGGACCGCAACGGCTTGCATCGCGCGGCAGACGCTTTTCCCGAAGGAGCCGACATCGCCCATTATGATTCCGACAAATCCTATCGCGGCCGGATGTTCGGTTACGACATTCTGTGGAAGGCGCTGAAGCCGGGCGGCATATTCCTGTCCGACGACATTCAGGACAACATGGCTTTCGCCGATTTCGTGCGCCAGAAGGATGCCAGCTTTGGCGTGGTGGAAGGCGGCGGCAAATATATCGGCCTGGCGATGAAACCCGGCTTGCGCAACTAAGGCGCAGGTTCCGGGAACCTTTCCGTCGCTGTCATCTTATCTCTCTTGGCTTTCCAATGCCGGCTCTCGAAGGCATGACGGAGATTTCGGATGTCATTACTTCTGATCATTCTGCTTGTTCTGCTTCTGGCCGGCGGCGGCTTTGGCTATAGCCGTTTTGGCGCGGTTGGCGGCAGCGGCATTGTCGGCACAATCCTGATCGTGATCCTGGTTCTGTATCTGTTGGGCGCGCTTGGCGCCGCCCATGCCTGATCCGAACTGCCCTCTGAAGCGTTATGAATGCTTCAGAGGGAAACACCTATGTTGGGATGGATTGCGCTCGGTATCGTGATTTCGGCCACGCCTGTCGCGGCGAAATCCAGTCATCCCGCGGCGCAACCGGCGGCAGAGGGCTCGCGGCCGCAAAAAGACTCCGATAAGCCGGAAAAGAAAGCGCGGTCGAGCACGGCAACGCAGGAAAGTTTGCGTCCGCCCATCGGGCCGCGAACCACCCAGGGCCTGGCGGAGGACGCCATCAGCCGGGGCGGTCGCTAACGGCCGGCAGTGACGGTTTTTTGTGGGATTTTTTGCGGGCTTCCCGCCAAACTGTCATCCTGCATCATCAGGAACAATCCGCCGGCAATTAAGGCTAAGGCCGTCAGGCTGAGACGTAAAATCGAGGACTTGTCTTTATCGGTGGACTGCGAATCGCGCATAGCGATGGGTTTACGTGTGGTCCGTGCGCGAAGCAATGGCATTTCAGCGGCAGATTTTCAACATGCGCGGCAAAATGGGCGCGCGTCTGTTTGTGCATGCAAGGCACGATACGCTTGGACCGAATTGGGCGCCTTTTGGGCAAGATCACGACATTACAGCAACATGGGAACAAGCAGGGCGTTGGTCCGTAAATTAGGTATATCGGTCGGATCCCGCCTTGGGCCGCATGTTTTGCATCCTACGGAGCGGAGAGCCGGCAAAGTAGAAATGAGTTCGCCAATGACCGCCCGTTTGGTGTGGAGCAATCCCAGTTTTCCGTTCGCGGAAAGGCCCCGCGCGAAGCCGGCCTGGCGATCGGTGTTGGCTGTCGTGTCGCCGTTGAAGCAGGGTCGCCAAACAGGAAATGGAGACGCGCCCATGTCGTCATCCAGAATTCTGACGATCGATGGCCGGGGTCACACGCCGGCTTGCCCGCAGTACAAAAAAGCGGCTCCGGGCGCGGATGAAAAATACTCGCATGCCGATCTGTTTTGCGGCTGCCACAGCTGGAGCGAGCCAAAAATCTTGCCCAACGGCACCAACATCGCCTGGCCGGCGGGATGGACGCAGAGCCAGGCAACAGCCTGGCGCGTGAAGTGTGGGCTGGCGGCGCCAGCGGCGGCGGGGTAGGCGGGTGTTTTTCGTTTTGATAAACCCTCCTTCGCCAAGGCTTCGGAGGGCATTTTTCCAGCGCGCGACGCGCGCAGGAAAAATGGTGCCGGAAGAGGGGATTGAACCCCCGACCTTCGGTTTACAAAACCGCTGCTCTACCGCTGAGCTATTCCGGCCAAAAAGTAGCGAAAATCGAGCCGGAGCAATAAACACAGTGCCCCTTAAAGGCAAGTTTTAGACCATCATTTTGCCGGTTTGGGGGGCTAAAACACCCCTGAACTCGAAAGCGCCTTAAGCCGGCCGGAGACAGGTATGGGCAAATTCGTCATGGGGCTGATGATCGGGCTGCTGATCGGCCTGGTCTTTTCAGACCAGATTTTCCCCGACGGCTTCAACAATGCCGTCAGCCATTGGGGCGAACGGGTCCGCAGCAAGATCCCGGGCCGCTGAAACCCGCGCCCGCCTTAATTTTAAAACGATTTCATTTTTTTCTACTTGAATCGCATCATCGTGTTTTTAAATTTCTGGACTGTCTTTCAAACCTTCAGGGAGACAGTTATGCGTTTGGTACACTCGTTACTCTTGGCCGGCGCCGCGGTTGCGGGCTTGGCTATCCTGGCCCCCAGCATCGCGGGCGAAACCCATCGCCTCAGCATCCCGCTTCCCGGCGGCGGCGTGGAAACCATCGAATATAGCGGCCCGGTTGCGCCGCGTGTGGCCTTCCACCCCGTGATGCTGCGGCCGGTTGCCGATCCATGGGCGGACGGCTTCTGGTCCGCCGGTTTCGCCATGCCGTCCTTCGCCGCTTTTGACCGTATCGCCGCGGAGATGGACGCGCATATGGATGCGATGATGCGGCAGACGGAGATTATGGCCCGGAACAGCCAACCACTCGGCAGCGCGGTGCTCAAGGACATGCCGCCCGGCACCACCAGCTTTTCCATTGTCTCACAATCCAGCGGCAATGGTGTCTGCACCCATGTGACTCGGGTGACGCGAGGCGCCGGGGATGCCAAGCCGCAGGTCGTTTCTGAGACCAGTGGTGATTGCGGCGCGGTGCAAGCTGGCGCATCCGGTTTGACGCCCATCAACTACCAGGGGCCTGCGGCTGGGCCTCGGCACGCGCCCTTATAAGGCTTTCGCCCCGGGGGCCCCGCGCTCCTGGGGCGGGCTTTCAATGCAGGCGGAACACGCCGTCGACGCAGGTCCATTCCGACGGCTTAAGCAGCCGGTGATGCGCCACGCGCACCGAATGCAGCGCGCCTTCCAGCTCGCGCTGCCAGAAATCCAAAAACTGCTTGAGGCCGGGAAAGAGCGGCGCCAGGTCGTATTCCTGCCAGATGAATTGCTGCAACAGCTTGGGATGGTCTGGCATATGGTAATGGATGTCCGCGGTCGTCAGGCCGTAACCCTCGAGCCGTATCAGGAAGTCCTTGCTCACCATGGCGCTTCCGAACAAATGATCTCGTGCAACAGTAATGCGCCGCACCTGTCTGAAAGGTGAATAGCCGCGAAAATTTTCCTCAGGAATATTACGATAGCGGCCATAGGCCGTCCACGGACGAAAACCAAAATCCAAAGTAGCTCAATCGGTTAACTCGGCCCCGGCAAAATCAAAAATTTTGGCAGCCGCCTCTTGAAGCTGCTAGCGCCGCGCCTAATTCAAAAAAAGCCGGCGGGGAGCCGGCATCATGAACACCGTTGTTATGCGCGAGGAGGTTCGCATGCCCATCCATTCGCTGCATGGCCGCGTGGCCGTGCGTCCCATCTGCGGCCGAGGGGGAAGGCAATGCCGGATTTGATCTTCGCCTATCTCGCTGTCTGGGCAGTGATCCTGGGCCGGCTGGCTTTTGATGAATGGTATCTCCACCGCAGACGGCTCGGCAGGCGCAGGCCTGCCGCGAACACGATGTGACGGCAATAGATCCTGGCGCTGTTTGGCGGAGTGTCTCATGGAGAATATCGTTTTTCTGAAAAGACGGACTCTGGAAAATCTGTCCGGACCGGTTTCATGGTCCTATCCCCACCAGGTGGTGAATGATCCCGCATTGAAGCTTGAGGAAAAGCGCACGATTCTCGCCGCCTGGGCTTCGGATGCGCATGCCGTGGAATCGCTACCGGTGCTTAGGCGCCTGCCCGGCACGCCCTTTCCCGTCACTTTTTCCTCGATCATGGACGCCATGGCGCGGCTGGACAGGATGGAGGAGGACGACGATCCACCCCCGCCCCCCGTCCGAATGAGGCCCGGCAGGCCGCCGCCGCAAGAAGCCGCTTAGGCGCGGCTATTCCATTTCGCCCAGGCTTCGGCGACGCTTTGACCCGAGACTTGCGGATTGGCGTGGCAGTCGTCGCTGTCACAGCCGACGATGAAGCAGCCGGCGATTTGGGCGGCCAAGGGCGGATCGCAGCCGCAGAACGGACAAGTGAGGGCTACAATTGGCCGGGGGTCGCGCCGGGCCGCTTCGGCAGCGCCCGCAACGATGACCTCCAGCATGTTCATTGCCGGGAACACTACAAGAACACTTGCAGGATGTCAACAAGGTGAGCTTGTTGGTGGCTATTCAGACGTTGTAGGTCACATTCACCAAGGTTGAGATGCAGCCGCCTGGCCAGGGCTTCCACTTCCAGTTTGATTTTACATGTGTAACCGTGATGGCATCTACGGACGGATAGTCACTGGATTTGACGATCTTGGCGCTCAGGACCTTACCGTCGTTGCCTATCATCAGCAGCAATTGCAGTGTCAATTGCTTTGCTACACGTCCAAAGTTTTGCGTTAAAGGTGGTATGGAATGTGTCTTAAGGATGGCGTGAAGCGGCACCTTCGGACCCATAGGTCGACAGTTCTGGGCCTCGGCCTGCGACAGGCCGGCTAGAAATAGCAGTGCCGCAACGCCACTCTTCTTCATGGCCGCATATTAGCTGCGGCTGGGGACAAAGAAAAACGGCTCCGGTCGGGGGAGATGACCGGAGCCGTGGAGTTTACCTGCGAACGGCTAGAGACTCGCGCGCAGGCCAAGCGTGAAGTAACGGCCCATCGGACTCTGAATGCTGTAGCCGTTGAGGCCGGTCTGGGCGGTCGAATAGATCTGACCGATGGTCCCGTTGGGCACGTAAGCAGGCTGGGCGTTGAGGGCGTTCTGGATCACGAGATAGGCGGCCATGTCGGTGCCGCTCATGGTGAAATTGCGGGTGATGTTCAGGTCCACCTGGTTCCAGCTATTCACATGCGGGTTGACCCAGTTGTTGAGGCCATTCGGAGCAGCGTTGCTGTACAGAGTGGTGCCGGCCGGCAGGACCGGACCAGCCGCCTGGCTGAAGCCCGACTGCCATTCGTCTTGAACGCCGAAGCTCCAGTCGCCCAGGGCGTAGTTCAGCATCCAGGTGATGCGGGTGCTGGAATCGACGGAACGGGTGAAAGGCTGGCCCGGGATCAGCGTCTGGTTGTTGATCACCGGCTGGTAGGTCGCCAGCAACCGGCCAGTCCAGGAACCGTCCCAGCCGTCGATCATGTCAGACATGGCCCAGGCATAATTGGTTTCGAAGTCCCAGCCTTCGGTCGAAACCGAGGCGGCGTTGAGGTTGAAGGTGAACAGCTTGGTGGCGAAATTCGCGGGCGTGTGGTCGCTGAACGGCAGCGGACGCTGGTAGTTCGCGCAATAGATCGAGGTGCCGCCCGAAGCTTCGCACAAGGTCTGGCTGGTGGTCGAAGTGCCGAGCGGCGCGATGGCGTTGGCCAGATGGATGCGGAAGTAATCCAGAGACATGGTTAGCCCCTGAATGAAGTCCGGGGACCAGACCACGCCCATCGTATAGGTGCGCGCCACTTCCGGCACCAGCTTGGCATTGCCCTGGCTGCTGAAGGTGGTCGTGTTGCTCGCGAACCCGCCGCCAGGCAGAGGAATGTGCAGATCGGTGAAGACGTTCTGGACCAGGGTCGCCGGACGGAACAGGTCGTCCAAGGTTGGCGCACGAATGTCGATCGAGGTCGTGCCGCGGAAGCGCAGGCTGTCGATCACATTCCAGACAAAGCCCAGTTTCCATGTCTGCACCGAACCGGACACCGAATAATCGGTGTAGCGGCCCGCCATGTTGAGGTTGAAGGACTGGATCATCGGAACGTCCTTGAGCAGCGGCACTTCCGCTTCGCCCGCGAACTCCCAAACATTCTGGCTGGCGCTGATCGGCGAAATGATCGACTGGGCCCAGCTCGGCAGCGCCGGGTTGCAGATACGCAGGCCCGTGCAGTCCACAAAGGTGCTGCTGGGTGTGCTGGAGGTGATGTCATAGCTGTTCCAGCGCGCTTCGCCCGACAGAGCGGCGGTGATCGGGCCGGCCCAACCGTCCATCACCGTGCCCGAAATGCCGCCGCCGACATTGTCCATGGTATTGGTTTCGTGGAAGGCGGTGGTCTGGAAGACATATTTGAAGGCCGACTGGCTCACCGAATTGATGCCGAAGGGATTGAACGGCACGCAGTTGGCATATTTGGCCGCGGTCGCCGCCTGGGTGGCGGCATAGCAAGCCACGGTGCCCGCCGGTGTCAGCACCGCGTCCTCAGCCGCATACATGTTCTGGAGGTTCTGGTTGTTGATCAAATCGACAGTCAGGCGGTTCTCGCCATGGCTGTAGAACAGGTTCCAGTTGAAGCGGCCGTTCATGAAGCTGCCGTCAAGACCGGTGCGCATGCTGAGCACGCGGTTGACGCTGCCGGTGGCGTTGATCTCGGTCTGGCCGTTGCCGATCAGAAATTCGCCAATCTGGAAGGTGTTGCCGGCCTGCGCCGTACCAAGCTGGGTCGGATTGGTGCCGTTGTTGCCCAATTGCGTCTGCACCGCGGGCGACAGGAAGGGGTTGTTCTTGTAAAATATGGCGGCCTGGTTTGCGTTTGAGGTCGTGCCCGGCTGAATCTTCTGGGGAAAGTACCAGCCGAAGCTATAGGCTTCCGAGGCCGTGCCCTGGACATAGAAATTGATATTGTCGGTCACATCATAGCTGAAGCGGCCGAACACGCTGCCCTGGTGATAGCCGTTGAACACCTGGCCATAGGGATTATAAGCGCCATCGCCGCCCGAATTGAAATTGCTGGTGCCGATGGTCTTGTTGCCGTTGGCATCCGTTGCGCCGGTGACGCCGGGGAAGAAGGGCACCAAGGTGCCGCCGGGCGAAAACTGCATCTGATTGGCCAGCGGGCAGGCCGGCTGGCAGGCCTGGACAAGTCCGCCGAAGGTGGAATTGGGACGCCGCGCATTGGCGATCCGGTTGAAGGGATTGGCCGCCTGGCCGGTGCCGGCTTCGCCGTCCGGAGCCATGAGCAAGGTCGGGCCATAGGGGCGGGCCGACTGGTTGACGGGATCGCGGTGACGATATTCGACCGCAGCCTCGAAATGACCGCGGCCGCCGAACAGGTCGGCGCCGGCCGCCGCGCCGAGATTGTAGCTCATGGCGTCGGCATAGGTGGAAATGCCGCTGTTGATGTCGGCCTTGAAGCCGGTGAATTTCTTGTTCAGGACGAAGTTGACCACGCCGGTCACCGCGTCGGAGCCATAAACGGCGGAGGCGCCGCCGGTGACGATATCCACGCTGGAAACCAGCATCTGCGGAATGGTGTCGACGTCCACCGTGCCGTCGTCATTCGACGGGGTGACGCGGTGGCCATCCAGCAGCACCAGGGTGCGCTGGGCGCCGAAATTGCGCAGGTTCAGGGTGCTGCTGGAGAAGTTGTGGCTGCCGTCGCCGGGACGGCCGACGATCTGCGAACCCTGGAAGACCGGCAGCTTGTTCAAGCCGTCCGGAAGATTGCCCGGGGAGGAGGCCTTGAGGTCTTCGGTCGAGACCACGGTCAAGGGCGTGGGCGAATTGGCGGCGTCGGAGATGACGCGCGAACCGGTGACGGTGACCGATTCTGTGCCGATGCCGGCGGCCTGGGCGTAAACCGCGGTGGGCAAAGTGGCGAATGCCGCGCCGCAAACGAGCAAATGCTTGATCTTCAAAGCCATGATATCCCCCTGAAAAATTTTACAGGCCCCCGCTACAGAGGGCTTTTCGCGGCCTAGACGGGCGGGGGATCACAAATCCGCCATGTGCGGCGATGCGTTTTGGGTATTGGTAATAAGGTTTGGAGAGGGGTGAGGCGCGGCCCGCGCAGCGGGTGAGCAGGTCCAGTGGACCTGCGAAAGCGCCGAACGCCGCAGCGGCGCGCATTTCAGGCGCGCCGCGAGGCCGGGACGCCGCGAGCTTAGGCGAGCGGCCGGCTTGAAGATTGTCGGAGAGTGTTGCGGATAGGACGCATCACGCCTCTGCGGCGGCTCACATCTCCGCCCGCAGCCCGAGCGTGAAATACCGCCCCATCGGGCTCTGGATGCTGTAGCCGGTGGTATAGACCGGATACCACTGGCCGATGGTGCCGTTGGGCACATAGGCGGGCTGAGCGTTGAACAGATTCTGCACCACGAAATAGGCGGACATGTCGATCTCGTCCAAGGCGAAGTCGCGGGTGATGTTCACGTCGACTTGATTCCAGGAATGCACATAGGGATTGACCCAATTGTTGATGGCCGGGGTGACGGGCCCTGCCACCTGGCTGAAGCCCGACACCCAGACGTCCTGAACGCCGATGCTCCAGGGCTTTGCCGTATAGTCCAGGAATGTGCTGATACGGGTGTTGGAGTTGGGCGTGCGGGTGAAAGGCGCGCCGGGGAACAGCACCGATTTGTTGATCACCGGCTGATAGGTGGCCAGCACGCGCAGTTTCCAGGCGCCCCTCCAGTCCCGCACCAGGTCCGCCATTTGCCAGCCATAATTGGTCTCGAAGTCCCAGCCTTCGGTCGAGGTCGAGGCGGTGTTGAGGTTGAAGGTGAAAAGCTTGGTGGCGAAATTCGCCAGGCTGTGATCGCCGAAGGCAAGGGGGCGCTGATAGTTGGCGCAATAAATCGATGTGCCGCCCGACTGCTCGCAAAGGGTCTGGATGGTGATGGACGGCGCGATCTGCCCGATCGCGTTGGCCATATGGATGCGGTAATAATCCAGTGACACGGCAAGGCCCGGAGCGAAATCCGGCGTCCAGACCGCGCCCATCGTATAGGTGCGCGCCACTTCCGGCACCAGTTTGACATTGCCCTGGCTGACGAAGGTCGTGGTGCCCGCGTAATATTGCGGCGTGGGGGTTTGCGGTTTGGCTGGATCGGGAATGTGCAGATCGGTGAAGACGTTCTGCAGCAAGGTCGCCGGGCGGAACAAATCGTCCAGGGTCGGCGCGCGAATATCGATCGAGGTGGTGCCGCGCAGGCGCAGGCTATCAACGGCATTCCAGTTGAAGCCGATCTTCCAGGTCTGCACCGAACCGGAAACGGAATAGTCGGTGTAACGCCCTGCCAGGTTGAGTTCGAAACTCTGGATCAGCGGCAGGTTCCTGGCCACCGGTATTTCGCTCTCCAGCGCCATTTCCCAGACATTGTTGCTGGCATGGACCGTCTGCAGCACTGCTTGCGAATAACTCGGCAACGCGGCGTTGCACAGGCGCAGGCCGGTGCAGTCCACGAAGGTGCTGCTGGGCACATTGCTGTTGATGTCATAGGCGTTGAAACGCGCTTCCGCCGAAAGCGCCGCGGTGATGGGTCCCGCCCAGCCTTCCAGCACCTTGCCCGCGATACTGCCGCCCGCGTTCTCCATACGGTTTGTCTCATGAAAGGCGGTTGTCTGGAAAATATAGCTGAGGGCGCTCTGGCTCGGCGCGGTGGGGCCGAAAGGATTGATCGGCGCGCAGTCGCTATATTTGGCGGCCGTCGCGGCTTGGGTTGCGGCATAGCAAGCCACATTGCCGCCTTGTGTCAGCACCGCATCCTGCGCCGCATACATGCGCTGAAGATTCTGGTTGTTGACGATATTCACCGCCAGGCGGTTTTCGGCGTGGGTGAAGTACAGATTCCAATTGAAACGCCCATTCAGGATGGCGCCATCCAATCCGGTCTGCAGGCTGAGCACGCGGTTGACGCTGCCGGTGGCGTTCATCTCGGTCTGGCCATTGCCGACCAGGAATTCGCCAAGCTGGAACGTGTTGGAGGGCTGCACCGCGGGATTGGCGACCGGGTTCTGCAACGGGTTGGTGCCGTCATTGCCCAACTGCGCCCGCACACCGGGCGAAAGGAAGGGATTGTTCTTGTAGAACAGGTCGGCCTGGCCCGCGCCCGGCTGGATCTTCTGCGGGAAGTACCAGCCGAAGCTGTAGGCTTCCGCTGCTTGGCCCTGAAGATAGAAGGTGACGTTGTCGGCCAGGTCATAGCTGAAGCGGCCGAACAAGGTGCCCTGGTGAAAGCCGTTGAACAGCGTGCCGTAAGGGTTGTAAGCGCCATCGCCGCCGGAGTTCAGATTGCTGGTGCCGGCAGTCGGGTTGCCGTTGGCGTCGGTGGCGCCGGGAGTGCCGGGATTAAAAGGGCTGAGCACGCCATTGACGGCGAACTGTGTTCCCGCCGCCAGCGGGCAGGCGGGCACGCAGCCCTGGACGACACCGCCGAAACTGGAATTGGGCCGCCGTCCATGGGGGATGGTGTTGATGGGATTGGTTGCCGTACCGGTGCCCGCCATTGCTCCGTAATTTGCGGCGGGGCCGTATGGCCGGGCGGACTGATTGACGGGATCGCGGCGGCGCCATTC
>Ga0068858_100006254_pt1 | contig 11602 bp, 12 predicted proteins | sample KBSSwiS12_FD_66589 | JGI IMG/M metagenome (GOLD analysis project Ga0068858, IMG submission 66589) | Switchgrass rhizosphere microbial communities from Kellogg Biological Station, Michigan, USA - KBS Switchgrass S1-2 | ecosystem: Host-associated > Plants > Roots > Rhizosphere > Soil ... | reverse complement strand
CAGCAGCGCGATCCGGGCGGTGCGGTTCGGGTCGTACTCGATGTGCGCGACCTTGGCCGGCACGCCGTCCTTGTCCCGACGGAAGTCGATGACACGGTAGGCGCGCTTGTGGCCACCGCCCTGGTGCCGGGTGGTGATCCGCCCGTGCGCGTTACGGCCGCCCTTGGAATGCAGGGGGCGGACCAGCGACTTCTCCGGGTGGTCACGGGTGATCTCGACGAAGTCGGACACACTCGCGCCGCGGCGCCCCGGAGTGGTGGGCTTGTAACGACGAATTCCCATGACTAATCCAGCTCTCCGTTACGCGCCCGGGCCACCGAAGATCTCGATGGAGTCACCGGGGGCCAGGCTGACCATGGCCCGCTTGGTGGCCTTGCGCTGGCCCCAGCCGTACTTGGTCCGCTTGCGCTTGCCAGCCCGGTTGATGGTGTTGACGCTCAGCACCCGGACGTTGAAGATCTGCTGGACCGCGATCTTGATCTGGGTCTTGTTCGCGTCTGGGTGGACGACGAACGTGTAGACGTTGTCGTCCAGCAGGCCGTAGCTCTTCTCCGAGACGACCGGCTTCAGGATGATGTCCCGCGGGTCGGGGATCACTGGTCCGCCTCCTCGGCACTGTCCTGGGCGGCCTTGCCGCGGCCGACGAACGAGGCGAGCGCGTCCTGGGTGAAGACGACGTCGTCGCTGATCAGCACGTCGTAGGTGTTCAGCTGGCCCGGGTCGAGCAGGTGCACCGTCGAGACGTTGCGCAGGCTCTTCCAGGTCAGCTCGTCGTTCCGGCCGACGACGACCAGCACGTGCCGGGTGCTCGCGATCTCCGCGAGCGCGGCGAGCGCGGCCTTCGTCGACGGCGTCTCCCCCGAGACGAGCGAGGAGACGACGTGCAGCCGGTTGCCGCGGGCCCGGTCCGAGAGGGCGCCACGCAGGGCGGCGGCCTTCATCTTCTTCGGGGTCCGCTGCTCGTAGTTGCGCGGCGTCGGGCCGTGCACCGTGCCACCGCCGGCGAACTGCGGGGCGCGCAGCGAGCCCTGCCGCGCGCGGCCGGTGCCCTTCTGCCGGTACGGCTTCTTGCCACCGCCGCGAACCTCGCCGCGGGTCTTGGTGTCGTGCGTGCCCTGCCGGGCGGCAGCCTGCTGGGCGATGACGACCTGGTGGATCAGCGGGACGTTCACCTGAACGTCGAAGATCTCGCCAGGCAGCTCGGCGCTGCCGGCCTCGCCACCGGCGGGGGCGTGAACCGTCACGGTCCGCGTCTCGCCGACAGGCGCCTTACGGAATGTCGTGCTCATGCGGAGACCTCAGCCTTCTGCGCCTCGGCCGGGGTGAAGTCGGCCGGCGCGGGCCGCTTGGCCGCGCTGCGCACGAAGACCAGACCACCGTCGACGCCGGGAACCGCGCCCTTGATCAGCAGCAGGCCCCGCTCGGCGTCGACCGCGTGCACGGTCAGGCCAGGCACGGTGACCCGCACGTTGCCCATGCGGCCCGCCATCCGCAGGCCCTTGAAGACCCGGCCCGGGGTGGCACAGCCACCGACCGAACCCGGGGAGCGGTGCTTGCGCTCGACGCCGTGACCGGCGCCCAGGCCCTTGAAGCCGTGCCGCTTCATGACACCCGCGAAGCCCTTGCCCTTCGAGGTGCCGGTGACATCCACGACCGTGCCGGGCTCGAAGACCGAGCTGTCGAGCTGCAGGCCGGTGGTGTAGTTGCCCGCGTCGGCGGTCCGCAGCTCGGCCAGGTGGCGGCGCGGAGTCACGCCGGCGGCGGCGAAGTGCCCCCGGGTCGGCTTGTTGGTCTTCCGGGGGTCGATCTCGCCGTAGCCCAGCTGCACGGCCGTGTATCCGTCGGTGTCCAGGGTCTTCACCTGGGTCACGACGTTGGGGCCGGCCTGGATCACGGTGATCGGTACGACGCGGTTCTGCGCGTCCCAGACCTGGGTCATCCCGAGCTTGGTGCCCAGGAGCCCCCTGTAGTTACGGTTGAGCATGGCTGCGCCGGCCCCTCTTACAGCTTGATCTCGATGTCGACGCCGGCTGGGAGGTCGAGGCGCATCAGCGAGTCGACCGTCTTCGGCGTCGGGTCAAGGATGTCGATGAGCCGCTTGTGCGTGCGCATCTCGAAGTGCTCGCGGCTGTCCTTGTACTTGTGCGGCGACCGGATGACGCAGTAGATGTTCTTCTCCGTCGGCAGCGGCACAGGGCCCGCGACCTGCGCCCCGGTCCGGGTCACGGTCTCGACGATCTTACGTGCCGAGCTGTCGATGACCTCGTGGTCATAGGCCTTGAGCCGGATGCGGATCTTCTGTGCCGCCATGGTGGGCTTCGCCTGTCCTGTCTGTCTCGTCACCCGGGGTACCGCGACCGGGCTCCGGGGTCTCACCGGTAACCGGGCGTACCGCTTCTTCTTTGCTCCGTGCCGGACGTTCCGGGTTGGAGCCAAACACCTGCGCCAGCAGTCGCCATCAGGCGGCGGACGCGGCGTCCGTTCTCAGGACGCCGCGACCCGCCGCCCGATGGATCGAACTACTTGATGACCTTCAGGACCTGGCCGGCGCCGACGGTACGGCCACCCTCACGGATGGCGAACCGCAGGCCCTCCTCCATGGCGATGGGCTGGATCAGCTCGACCGTCATCTCGGTGTTGTCACCCGGCATGACCATCTCGGTGCCCTCGGGGAGGGTCACGACGCCGGTCACGTCGGTGGTCCGGAAGTAGAACTGCGGACGGTAGTTGTTGAAGAACGGCGTGTGGCGGCCGCCCTCGTCCTTGTTCAGGATGTAGACCCGGGCCTCGAACACGGTGTGCGGCGTGATGCTCTTCGGCTTCACGACGACCTGGCCGCGCTCAACGTCCTCGCGCTTGATGCCGCGCAGGAGCAGACCGACGTTGTCACCGGCCTGGCCCTGGTCGAGCAGCTTGCGGAACATCTCGACGCCGGTGACCGTGGTGGTCGTGGTCTCCGGCTTGATGCCGACGATCTCGACGGTCTCGGAGACCTTGACGATGCCGCGCTCGACTCGGCCGGTGACGACCGTGCCACGACCGGTGATCGTGAAGACGTCCTCGATCGGCATCAGGAACGGCTTCTCGATGTCCCGGACCGGCTCGGGGATCGCCTCGTCGACGGCGGCCATCAGCTCGAGGAGCTTGCCGCCCCACTCCTTGTCGCCCTCCAGGGCCTTCAGAGCGGAGACACGGATCACGGGGACGTCGTCGCCCGGGAACTCGTACTCGTTGAGCAGCTCGCGGACCTCGAGCTCGACGAGCTCCAGGATCTCCTCGTCGTCGACCATGTCGGCCTTGTTCAGGGCGACGACGATGTACGGCACACCGACCTGACGAGCGAGCAGCACGTGCTCCTTCGTCTGCGGCATCGGGCCGTCGGTGGCCGCCACGACCAGGATCGCGCCGTCCATCTGCGCGGCACCCGTGATCATGTTCTTGATGTAGTCGGCGTGCCCCGGGCAGTCGACGTGCGCGTAGTGCCGGGCGTCCGTCTGGTACTCGACGTGCGCGATGGAGATGGTGATGCCGCGGGCCTTCTCCTCGGGCGCCTTGTCGATCTGGTCGAACGGGGTGAACGGGTTCAGGTCCGGGTGGGCGTCGTGCAGGACCTTGGTGATCGCCGCCGTCAGCGTGGTCTTGCCATGGTCGATGTGACCGATGGTGCCGATGTTGACGTGCGGCTTGGTCCGCTCGAACTTCTGCTTCGCCACGGGTGTCCCTCCAAGGACGGGTGGTGTCGTGCTGTGCTTCGTCTAGGGATTGCTGGCGGGACGGACCCGTCTATTCGCCCCGGGCCTTCGCGATGATTTCCTTCGCGACGTTGCCCGGGACCTCGGCGTAGGAGTCGAACTGCATGGAGTAGTTCGCCCGGCCAGAGGTCTTCGACCGCAGGTCTCCGACGTAGCCGAACATCTCCGACAGCGGGACCAGCGCCCGGACGATCCGGGAGCCGCCGCGCTCGTCCATCGCCTGGATCTGGCCGCGCCGCGAGTTCAGGTCGCCGATGACGTCACCCATGTAGTCCTCCGGGGTGGTCACCTCGACCGACATCATCGGCTCCAGCAGAACCGGGTCGGCCTTGCGCGCCGCCTCCTTGAACGCCATCGAACCAGCGATCTTGAAGGCGAGCTCGGACGAGTCGACGTCGTGGTACTGGCCGTCCTGCAGGGTGACCTTGACATCGACCAGCGGGTAGCCGGCGAGCACGCCGAACTCCATGGCCTCCTGGCAGCCCGCGTCCACCGAGGGGATGTACTCCTTGGGGATGCGGCCACCGGTGACCTTGTTCACGAACTCGTAGCCACCGCCGTCGCCGCCGGAGGGCTCCAGGTCGATGATCACCCGCGCGTACTGGCCGGAACCACCGGTCTGCTTCTTGTGGGTGTAGTCGACCTTCTCCACCTTGCGGCGGATGGTCTCCCGGTAGGCGACCTGCGGGCGGCCGACGTTGGCGTCGACGGAGAACTCGCGCTTCATCCGGTCGACGAGGATCTCCAGGTGGAGCTCGCCCATCCCGGAGATGACGGTCTGGCCGGTCTCCTCGTCGGTCCTGACCTGGAAGGTCGGGTCCTCCTCGGCGAGCCGCTGGATCGCGGTGCCCAGCTTCTGCTGGTCGGCCTTGGTCTTCGGCTCGATCGCGACGTGGATGACGGGGGCAGGGAACGTCATCGACTCGAGCACTACCGGCGTGTTCGGGTCGCAGAGCGTGTCACCGGTGGTGGTCTGCTTCAGGCCCTGCACCGCGACGATCTGACCGGCGCCGACGCCTTCCCGGTCCTCCCGGTGGTTGGCGTGCATCTGCAGGATGCGGCCGATCCGCTCCTTGCGGTCCTTGGTGGAGTTGAGCACCGCGGAGCCGGCGGTGATCTTGCCCGAGTACACCCGGATGTAGGTCAGCTTGCCCATGAACGGGTCGGACATGATCTTGAAGGCCAGCGCGGCGAACGGCTCGTCCTCGCTCGGGGCCCGCTTGACCTCGACCTCTTCGTTGCCCGGCTTGTGACCGACCGTCTCGCCGATGTCGATCGGGCTCGGCAGGAAGTCGACGACGGCGTCGAGCATGGGCTGCACGCCCTTGTTCTTGAACGCCGTGCCGCACATGACCGGGTTGATCGCGCCGGTGAGGGTCGCGCGCCGGATCGCCGCGAGCAGCTCCGCCTCGGTGGGCTCCTCGCCCTCGAGGTACTTCTCCATGAGCTCGTCGTCGTTCTCGGCGACCGTCTCAAGGAGCTTGTCGCGCCACTCCTGCGCGGCCTCCAGGTGGTCGCGCGGGATGTCGACGGTGTCGTAGGACGCGCCCTTGTCCTCGCTGTGCCAGATCAGACCCTTCATGCGGATCAGGTCGATGACACCCTTGAAGTCGGACTCGACGCCCCACGGGAGCTGGATGACGGCCGGCGTCGCGTCGAGCCGGTCGACCATCATCTCGACGCAGCGGTGGAACTCCGCGCCGACCCGGTCCATCTTGTTGACGAACGCGATCCGCGGCACGTTGTACTTGTCCGCCTGCCGCCACACGGTCTCGCTCTGCGGCTCGACACCGGCCACCGCGTCGAAGACCGCCACGGCGCCGTCGAGAACACGCAGCGAGCGCTCCACCTCGACGGTGAAGTCGACGTGGCCCGGGGTGTCGATGATGTTGATGGTGTGGTCGCGCCACATGCAGGTGGTGGCGGCGGAGGTGATGGTGATCCCCCGCTCCTGCTCCTGCTCCATCCAGTCCATCGTGGCGCCACCCTCGTGGACTTCACCGATCTTGTAGTTCACACCGGTGTAGTAGAGGATGCGCTCGGTCGTCGTGGTCTTGCCGGCGTCGATGTGGGCCATGATCCCGATGTTGCGGGTCGTGGCCAGGGCGGCACGTACATCAGCCATGACAGGTCACCAGCGGTAGTGGGCGAAGGCCTTGTTGGACTCGGCCATCTTGTGGGTGTCCTCCCGGCGCTTCACGCTCGCGCCGAGACCGTTGCTCGCGTCGATCAGCTCGTTCATGAGCCGCTCGGTCATCGTCTTCTCACGCCGGCCGCGCGAGTAGGCGACCAGCCAGCGCAGCGCCAGAGTGGTGCTGCGGCCGGCGCGGACCTCGATCGGCACCTGGTAGGTGGCGCCACCGACCCGGCGGCTGCGCACCTCCAGCGTCGGCTTGACGTTGTCCAGCGCCCGCTTGAGCGTGACCACCGGGTCGTTGCCGGTCTTCTCCTTGGCGCCCTCGAGCGCGCCGTAGACGATCCGCTCGGCGACCGACTTCTTACCGCTCAGCAGCACCTTGTTGACCAGGGCGGTCACCAGCGGCGACCCGTACACCGGGTCGACGACGACGGTGTGCTTGGGAGCGGGCCCCTTGCGCGGCATCAGCCCTTCTCCTTCTTCGCGCCGTAACGGCTACGAGCCTGCTTGCGGTTGCGGACACCCTGGGTGTCCAGCGCGCCGCGGACGATCTTGTAACGAACGCCCGGGAGATCCTTCACTCGGCCGCCGCGCACCAGGACCATCGAGTGCTCCTGGAGGTTGTGGCCGACACCCGGGATGTACGCGGTGACCTCGATCCCGCTGGAGAGCCGGACACGGGCGACCTTGCGCAGCGCCGAGTTCGGCTTCTTGGGGGTGGTCGTGTAGACGCGGGTGCACACGCCACGACGCTGCGGGCTCCCCTTGAGGGCAGGGGTCTTGGTCTTCTCGACCTTGTCCTGCCGGCCCTTGCGGACCAGCTGCTGGATCGTGGGCAACGCCGCTCCCGTTCTTCTTCCAACTCGTGGTGCTGTGTCTTCCGGGTACCTCACCCGGACCCCGCCTGGCATGCCAGACCCATCCGGACGGTCCTACTACCTGCGGTGCGAGGCAGTCGGCCGACCCACGCGGTCGGGCGTGTCGCGCCCGCCAGCACCGCTCGACTTCCGCCGATCCGCACTGAGGGGTGTGCGCCTGCCCGCCCGACCGGCCCCGGAGGGATCCGGCCACAGGCTCGAGCAGGCCCGGCAGTCCCTGCGTCAACCGGAGACACCGACCGCTTGGTACACGCGGGGATACCCCTGAGGGTCACCCGTGCTCCGACGGCCTGCGTCGCCCCGGCTGGAGGACTGTCGCTCTGCCTCGACCCAGTGGCGGTGGGCCAACCAGCAACCAGCCCAGGTCCAGCATCCAGGCTATCCCGCGACGCGACCGAAGCCCGGCAACCAGCCGGGCACCCACGCTCGTGGCCGCGAAGCGGCCCTCGGGGGTCCGGGGGGTCGCCCCCCCGGGTCAGCATCACGGGCCTCCGGGAAGCTGACCGAAGGTCAGCGAACAGGCTTGCCCGACTCGACACACGCCAGAGTCGCATGGACTCCGGCCACAGGACGCAACATTACTCCACGCCCACGTCAAGTGTCGAACCGGGTCTCCTTTGCGCCCACGACCTGCCGGCCGCCCGCCGGGCGTCTGAAGGAGTCCCCGCGTCCCGCCTCCCGAGCGGACGCGTCCCGGTTGTTCGTCGCCGTTGACGTGTCGTGTGCTGGCTATGGGGCCAGCCGCCCCGCTCCGCTGGGACCGTTGTACCGGCCCCAGGTCTCGCCCAAATTGCGTTGGGTTACCGCTGATCGACAGTCACCCACCCCGCTGGCGTCATTGTGCCGCTCTGGCAGGCTGGATGCAGGCAAAACGCCAAGGTTGGCATTTGGATCTCGCCTCCGGCAGGCCAGAAGCGGCCGACCAAACACGATGGGAGAACGCTCCGTGACCACGAGTCCCCCTCGGGTCGCCCAGACCGGCGGATCCGGGTCGGGCAGGTCAGCCGGCATCGATCCGGATCGCGGTGCCAGCCCCACCCCAGCCAGCCCGGGCAGCCATGGCGATCCCCGCCGCAGGCCGACCCGCGACGAGCTCCAGGCCGCCTACGACCGCGCCGTCCCCGATCTCATCGCCCCCGGGCTGAAGGTCCTGATCTGCGGGATCAACCCGTCGCTCGCCGCCGGTGCGACCGGCTTCCACTTCGGCGGCACCGCCAACCGCCTCTGGGCGACGCTGCACCAGGCCGGCTTCACCGACCGTCAGCTCCACCCGTCCGAGACCGACGAACTGCTCGCCGCCGGCATCGGCATCACCAACATCGTCAACCGCGCCACCGCCCGCGCCGACGAGATCCACGACGACGAGATCCGCGCCGGAGTGGGCCGCCTGACCGCCACCGTCGCCGAGTACCAGCCCGGCTGGCTAGCGTTCCTGGGCCTCGGCGCCTACCGCATCGCGTTCAACCAGAAGAAGGCCGCGGTCGGCCGCCAGCCCGACCATCTCGGCCCCACCGGCGTCTGGCTGCTCCCCAACCCCAGTGGCCTCAACGCCCACTACTCCCTGCCGGCCCTCGTCGAGGCCTACCGGGAGCTGTACGACGCGGCATACCCGGCCTGACGCGCCCCGACGAGCCAATCGCGAGCCGACCGCCTGCCCGCGCCAGGCGCCCCGCGGCGTGATCGCCGTTTCGACTTGGCCCGATGGTGCGGCCGGCGCGGGCCTCCCCGCGGCTCGGACTCGCGGTCAGGTGATGACGTGGACGTCGACGACGCGTCCCTCGGGGTCACGCAGGACATGGTTTCCCGGCTCGAGCGAGACAGCCACGTCATCCTGCTTCACGGTGAGGCCGAGCCGAATCCTGCCCGTCGATGCCCCGCTGCCCGCTGGATAGAGCTCGAGAACCGCTCCCCCGTCAAGGACGGCCGCATAGTGCTCCGGACCCGAGCCGTGCCTCTCCCGGGCCAGCACGAGCCCCAGTGATCGATAGAAGTCCCGGCACGACGGAAGGTCGGAGCAATAGACGACGAGGAGGCCGATCCGGGCACCCACCATTCGGTCACTGTATGTACACGGCCCCTCGTTTCCACCAGAACTGGTCAATGCGGGCGGCGATTCCGGTGCCCCGGGAAGCCGCGGAAACAGCCTGAAGCGCCGCCGAATACCGGGAAATCGCCATCGTTCACGCTCTGACCACCGACCAGCCGGCGCCGAGAGGGAGACTGGGGCACTGTGGACGGGCATGTGGTCGTGGCCGGTGTGGTCAACGTGCAGCTGACCGTGCCCGTCGAAGGATTCCCTGTCCCGTATGCTCCCGTGCGGTACCCGGCGGATCAGCTGCGACTGGCGGCGTCGGGCGTCGGGCTGAACGTCGCCAGAACGCTGCGTGCCCTCGGGTCGCCCGTGTCGCTGGCCACCACGGTCGGCGCGGACCCGGCTGGCGCCCTCGTCCGGGCGGAGCTGAAGCGTGCCGGCCTGCTCGGCGACGGCGTGCTGACGACGGCCGCCACCGCGATGTCCGCGATCCTGGTGGATCCGTCCGGCGCCCGGCAGGTGAACACCGATCTCAAGGACCTGGCCGAAGTCCGCTATCCCCCAGCGCTGTTCCGCGGCCTGCTGGAAGGGGCGCGGCTGGCCGCCGTGTCGACGATCGGATTCGCGCGGTCGCTGCTGCCCGTGGCCGAGGCAGCCCGCGTCCCGGTCGCTGTGGATGTGCAGACGGTCGGCGGCCCGGACGACTCCTACAGTCAGCCGTGGCTGCGGGCGGCCGATATTCTCTTCTGCTCCGCGGAACGGCTGAGCCTCGCGCCCACGGCCTTCGCCGAGGCGGTCCTGACGCGATTCCCGGCGCGGATCGTCGTCGTCGGTCTCGGTTCCGACGGCTGCCTGCTCGCCGTCCGAGGCCAGCCGCCACGGCACATCCCGGCCGTCGCGCCACACGGCGTGGTCGACACGACCGGCGCCGGCGACGCACTCTTCGCGGGCTTCCTGCACTACTGGCTCAAGTCCGGCGACCCGACTGCGGCAGCCGAGCACGCGGTCCTCGTAGCCGGCTGCGCCGTCGGTACCCCCGGAACTGATTCACACGTCGACGCCACACACATCGCCGAACTGCGCGCACACCACGGTTAGACCCGGCCCGCGCCCCTAAAGCAGGATTGGACGTGCCGCTTTGATGACGACCGACGACGATAACCGCGGGCGGCGGGTTGTCGAGCCGGTCGTCTTCACCTTGATGGGCGCGGCCTACGAACCGGAGTTCGCGGCGGTGACCAGCGCGGCCGCCGTCGCCGTGACCCAGGACGACCGGCTCGTGATCGCACTGCTCGACCGGGGCCCCGACATTCCCGGCGGCCACGTGGAGCGGGACGAAACCTCGGCAGAAGACACCGTCCGTCGGGAGACCTGGGAGGAGGTCCGCGTCCGCCTCGGGCCGCTCACCAAAATAGAGGTGATCCAGACCACCTACAATGGACCGGACGATCCCACCTACATGGTGATCTACGCGGCGCGAGTCGCCGAACTCGCTCCCTGGGAAGGCGGTTTCGAGTCGGCCGGACGCTCCCTCATGGAGCCGGCTGATTTTCTCGCCCATTACCGCGGCGACATCCCAGCGATCATGCGCACCGTCGTGACCTCGGCGCTCGCCGCCGTCGCAGGCGGTGATCCAGGCGGGGCCGGCTCCTGATCGTCGCCAGCCGCGCGGCACGTTCCGCGGAGCGCCGCACCTGGGCTACTTGTCCGGAAGGCTCTCGACGACGACGGTTCGGTAGGGCGCGGCCAACCGGGACAGGTCATCGGGGTCGCCGGTCAGCACTACCCCACACGCCATGCTGGGACACCAATCCAGTCATGCGTGGTGGCCGGGGATCTCGACCTCTTACGTCCAGGGCGTATGACTAGATCACCGCTTCCCTGTCCAGGGCACAACCCGCCGGCACGCGAACGGCGGGGCCCCCGTGAGGGGACACCCGCCGTCGTGCATTGCGGCTCTGAGAGTCGCGGCTAGGGCTTACCGGTAGTCGCGGCTGCCGAAGTCGTACTCGTCGAGCGGGACGGCCTGGCCGGAGCCGGTGCCGAAGGCGCCGAACTCGACCGTGCCACCTTCGTCGAACCCGCCGACCGTGTACATCTGGGCGCGCGCCTCCTCGGTCGGCTCGACCCGGATGTTGCGGTACCGACCGATGCCGGTACCGGCCGGGATGAGCTTGCCGATGATGACGTTCTCCTTCAGGCCGACCAGCGAGTCCGAGCGGGCGTTGATCGCCGCGTCGGTGAGCACCCGGGTCGTCTCCTGGAAGGAGGCCGCCGACAGCCACGACTCGGTGGCCAGCGACGCCTTGGTGATGCCCATGAGCACCGGCCGGGCCGACGCCGGCTGGCCGCCGGCCTCGACGACGCGCCGGTTCTCGGCCTCGAACTTCGCCCGCTCGACCAGCTCGCCCGGCAGCAGCGTCGTCTCACCCGACTCCAGCACGTTCACCCGCTTGAGCATCTGGCGGATGATGATCTCGATGTGCTTGTCGTGGATCGACACACCCTGCGACCGGTACACCTCCTGCACCTGCTCGACGAGGTGCAGCTGCACCTGGCGCGGGCCGAGGATGCGCAGCACCTCGTGCGGGTCGACGGCACCGTCGATGAGCTTGGTGCCCACCTCGATGTGCTCGCCCTCGGTGACCCGCAGGCGGGAACGCCGCGGCACCGGGTAGGGCATCTCCTCGGAGCCGTCGTCGGGGACGATGACGACCTTGAGGGTCTTGTCCGTCTCCTCGATCTTGACCCGGCCGACGACCTCGCTGATCGGGGCCTTGCCCTTGGGGCTGCGGGCCTCGAA
>Ga0068858_100006249_pt1 | contig 11608 bp, 8 predicted proteins | sample KBSSwiS12_FD_66589 | JGI IMG/M metagenome (GOLD analysis project Ga0068858, IMG submission 66589) | Switchgrass rhizosphere microbial communities from Kellogg Biological Station, Michigan, USA - KBS Switchgrass S1-2 | ecosystem: Host-associated > Plants > Roots > Rhizosphere > Soil ... | reverse complement strand
GTGGTCCTGTTCCTCTGGATGAAACACTGGGGGATTACGGCGCCCTCCCGCGTCGAGGAACATCAAGCGATTCCGGTGGTTCTGCGCACCTCGGCCTGATCGTACTTCTGGTTGCCGCGATCGTTTTCCTGGGCTGCATTATCAGCCCGCCCTCTCTGATGGACGACGTGGACGCCGTCCAGGCGCAGATTTCCCGCAACATGCTGGATTCCGGCGACTGGGTGACGGCCCGTCTGGACGGAATCGCGTACCTCGAAAAGTCTCCGCTCAAATACTGGATGATCGCCCTCGCATTCAAGGTGCTGGGCGTCCATGACTGGGTGGCGCGCTTGCCCGTGGCGCTGTCCGCCGTGCTGCTGTGCTGGCTGACCTATTGCATCGGAACGTGGGCGTTTTCGCGGCGAGCGGGGATGTATGCGGGATTGACTCTGGCGACCTGTGTGGGATTGTTTCTCTTCACGCGCATTCAGATTCCGGATGTAACCATCACCGCGACCATCGCCCTGGCCTTATGGGCATTTCTGCGCGCGCTCGATCCTGAAGAGACTCGGCCGGGCACATGGAGCGCGATCATGGCGGCGTCCATCGGAACCGGATTATTGCTGAAGGGCTTGATCGCCGCGCTATTCCCGATAGCTGCCATGCTTCTGTTTTTGGGTTTCACCAGTGAATGGAAGTCGCGAGAAAGCTGGCGGCGGTTGCACGTGTTCCGCGGAATTCTTTTGGCACTAGCCATCGCTGCGCCGTGGCACATCCTGGCCACGCTGCGGAATCCTCCGTATTTCGATTTCACGATGCACAGCGGCCCCGGGGAGTATCGGGGATTCTTCTGGTTCTATTTTTTCAACGAGCATCTGTTGCGATTTTTGAACCTGCGATATCCGCGCGACTATAACACCGTCCCTCGTCTGTACTTCTGGCTGTTCCACCTGCTGTGGCTGTTTCCCTGGAGCGTGTACTTGCCGGCCACCATCAAGCTGAATTATCGTGGCGCGGATCGGGCCTCGCGGATGCGATTGCTGTGCCTGTGCTGGGCCGGATTCCTGCTGCTGTTTTTCACCTTTTCCTCGACTCAGGAATACTATTCAATGCCGTGCTATCCGGCGCTGGCGCTGCTCATCGGAAGCGCACTAACCGACAAGCGCGCCGCATCCTGGGTCCGCAAGGGGCACGTCGCCCTGGCGGTAGTCGCAACGCTGGCCCTGGCGGCCATCGGCTTCATCTTGTCGCAGGTGTGGAATCTACCCGCGCCGGGCGATATTTCCCGGGCGCTCACGCAGCATCCGGAAGCGTATACACTCTCGCTCGGCCATATGGGCGATTTGACGATGGCATCGTTCGCTTATCTGCGAACTCCTCTGTTGCTGGCGGGTCTTGGATTTCTAGTGGGCGCGGCCGCAGCGTGGCGGGGCAAGGTTCTGGGCGCGGTGGTGATGATGATTCTGTTCATCCACGCCGCGCGTCTCGCGCTGGTGGTGTTCGATCCTTACCTTGCTTCGCGCCCCTTGGCGGAGGCGCTCAATCAAGCGCCCCGCGGGACGCTGATTCTCGACGACCAGTACTATACATTTTCTTCTGTTGTCTTCTATGCCGAGGCGTATCACGGCCAAAGAGTCCTGTTACTGAACGGGCGCGTCAACAATCTTGAATATGGGTCGTATGCTCCGGACGCCCCGCGCGATGTGTTTATCGACGACGCGGGATTCCGCGACCGATGGCTCTCCCAGGATCTGTATTACATCTGCGTTGAAGCGCCGCAAGTACAGCGCCTGGAGAAGCTGGTGAGCCGGGAAGCGCTGCATCCTGTGATCGAGAGCGGCGGAAAGTTCGTGTTCAGCAATCGTAGCTGATTGTCTTAATGTGACATGCGGATCACGATTGACGCGACTTCGGCTCTTCTCCGCAGCGCGGGAGTGAAGGGCTACACGTATCACTGGCTGCGGAGTCTTCGTCACCAAGCCGGTGCGAATGAGGAAATCCGCGCGTTTCCGCTGTTGAAAACGTGGGGTCGCCTGGATCATGAACATTCGGCGCTGCCGCTCGCGCCTACAATCGCGCGGCTCGCGGCGCTGCATGCCGCCAACGTTCTCGGCGGTTCGGTTTTGGATATACTGCTGCGCGGGACCGATATCTTCCATGCCGGAAATTTAGTCCGCCAGGCGCCGGGCAAGGCGCGTCTCACCGCCACCATCCACGACCTGACGTCCTGGATCATGCCCGAAGTCCATACGCAATCGACTCTGCGCGCCGACCGTACCTTCGAGGAACGCATCCTGAAACGCGCGCACGGGCTGATCGCGGTATCCGAAAACACACGACAAGACGCGATTCGGCTGCTCGGGATCGAGCCCCGACGAATCCGCACCATCCATTCCGGGGTCGCCGAAGAATACTTCGATGCCCAGCCGCAGGCTCGCGCCAAACCCTATGCCCTGCTCGTTGGGACTGTCGAGCCTCGCAAGAACCTGGACACGCTGCTGGATGCCTGGCGGTCGGTGAGACGAGACGTCCGCGAGCATTTCGATCTGGTCGTCGCGGGTCCTGAAGGCTGGAACTCGTCCGCTACGATGGCGCGCATTCGCCAGGAAGCGACCTACTTGGGCTACGTGCCGGAAGCGGATATGCCCGGCTTGGTGGCGGGCGCGTCGCTATTCGTCTATCCATCGCTCTACGAAGGTTTCGGATTTCCGTTGGTCCAGGCGATGGCGGCCCGTGTTCCTGCGCTCGTCTCGCAAACGTCGTGCTTGCCGGAAATCGCCGGCGACGCCGCGGCGTTCGTCGATCCTCTGAGTCCTTCTGAAATGTCGGCGCAGCTGACCCGGTTGCTGGAATCGCCGGAGGAGCGGTCGAGGCTTGCGAAATTGGGCCGCGCGCGGGCGGAAGTCTATCGTTGGGAGCGCTGCGCGCAGCAATCGCTAGTATTTTTCCGGGAAATAGCAGGATAGTTATTTTGCGGGTGCGCCGAACCCGAAATCCCACACCTGCCAGTTCAACGCGCCCTCGCTGTATTGCACGAGCGCGTACTCGCCGGGTTCGAGTGGCTGCTCCGGCCAAATCTTGTAGGTTCGTTCGGACACCTGCTTTTTGAAAGTGGGGACCAGCTTCAGATCCTCGATGACTTCGTTGGTCACCGGCAGGATGCTGATGGTTTCCAGCAGCCGCCCGTTTTTCTTCTTCGAGAGCTTGATGATTCCGAAGCGTTCGTCATCCGATAGGCGCAGGTAAAACTCGGGCTTATCACCCGGGGAGCGGTACGCCGCCGATTCGCCCTTAATCTCCACCGTGCTCTTGCCGGGAACAATGGGGATCGGCGCCAGCACCTTCAAAACACTTCGGCCCTTGCTGGAATTTACCGCGACTTCGGCCAGCTTCAGCGATTCGATTTTCTCGCCGACCACGTAGTAGACGCCGGGCTCCACAGGTACTTGAGCGGCTTCTTTTTTCTCGGCGCGGATCGCTTTATCCTCAACGTCCTGCTCCTTGGCCTCGGCCTCGACGGCAGCCTGGCGCTCGACGGCGTCCTTCTTGGTGCGGTCGAGATCCACCAGTTCGATGGGGATTTCTTCCCAATCGCCGCGCTCCGTGCTGAAGTAGCGCACGCGATCGGTGAGCACCTGATATTCGCGCACCAGTTGGTAATCGCCGTCCTTGAGATACAGACGGCTGTTGGCCCCGAACGCGGCCACAGCCAAGGCAAATAGAATGGCGATGCGGAGATACATACCGCTCCTGCCTCTATTATGGAATATCGTGCGAATTGGGTTACATACGTCGATCGCGGGCGCGCTGGAGCGATCCGCGCTCAAGGCCGCCGAGCTGGGGGCGAACACGTTCCAGATTTTCTCGTCGAGCCCGCGGCAATGGAAAGCCTCGGTGCCGAGCTTGCCCGCGATCCGGCTGCTGAACCAAGCCCGGGAGAAGCACGATCTGTATCCGTTGGCGATTCACGACAACTACCTGATCAACCTCGCGTCGGCACATGAAAAAACCCGGCAGCTCTCGATTGAGGCGTTCCGCGGCGAGTTAGTCCGCGCGGTGGCGATTGGCGCGGAATACTTGATCGCACATCCCGGGAACTACAAGGGCCACACCGTCGAGCAGGGGATCATGCATTTTCTGGAAGGGGTCGGAGAGGCGGCGCGCGGATTGGAACTGGGGAAGCTGATGCTGCTGATCGAGAATACGGTTGGCGCTGGGGCGCAGCTCGGCGGGAGATTCGAAGAGCTGCATGTAATGCGCGAGTTCGCCCCCAAGCTGACCGACGTCCCCATCGGGTTCTGCCTGGATACCTGCCATTTATTGGCAAGCGGTTTCGATATCGCCAATGAGGCGGGGCTGCGGGATATGCTGGCCGAAGCGGACCGTCTCCTGGGGCTCGACAATGTGCGCGTGATTCACGCTAACGATTCCAAGGGAGCGCTGGGGTCGCATATCGACCGGCATCAGAATATCGGCAACGGTTATATTGGATTAGACGGGTTTCGCCGCATCCTGCATCATCCGCGACTGCGTTCCAAGGCTTTCATTCTGGAAACGCCGATGGACGACGGCTGGGACAAGAAAGATCTCGACACCCTTAGAACACTATGGAAGAAATCGCCCCCGACATCCAGGCAGACCCAACGCGCTACGACCACAACCAGATCGAGCTGAAGTGGCAGGAGCGCTGGAATAGCGACCCGAACCTGTACAAGGCGGCCGCCGATTCCACGCGTCCGCATTACTACGTGCTCGAGATGCTGCCGTACCCGAGCGGAGCCTTGCACATCGGGCATTTGCGCGTGTACGCGATCGGCGACGCGCTCGCGCGTTACATGTGGATGAAGGGCCATAATGTTCTGCACCCCATGGGATGGGATGCCTTCGGCCTGCCCGCCGAGAACGCCGCCATCCAAAACGGCCGGCATCCACGTGAGTGGACCCAGACCAACATTGCCCAGATGAAGCGGCAGCATCGCCGCATGGGGTTCAGCTACGACTGGGATCTGGAAATCAGCACATGCGAACCCGAGTATTACCGCTGGAACCAGTGGTTCTTTCTGAAGATGCTGGAACGAGGGCTGGCCTATCGCAAGCAGGCCATGCTCAACTGGTGCCCGGAATGCGGCACGGTGCTGGCGAACGAACAGGTGGTCGACGGCTGCTGCTGGCGTCATGAGAGCACGCCCGTCGAGCAGCGCGCACTGGAACAGTGGTTCTGGAAAATCACCGCCTATGCCGACGAACTGCTGCGGGACATCGACGATAAGCTCGAAGGCCACTGGCCGGATCGTGTGCTGGCCATGCAGCGCAACTGGATCGGCAAATCGGTGGGCTCGGAGATCGACTTTAAGCTGGAGAAAACCGGCGAGCCCATCCGCGTATTCACCACGCGCGTCGATACCATCTATGGCGCAACGTGTGTGATCCTGGCGCCGGAGCATCCTCTGGCGGCGCAACTGCTCGATGAAGCCGGCCGGGCGCGCGCGAAGCAGATGATCGACGGACGTGCGCAGAAGGGTCCGGGCGACATTGAGAAAGACGGCTATTTTACGGGTCACTACGCCGTAAATCCTTACAGCGGCGAAAAGGTTCCGATCTGGATCGGCAACTTCGTGCTGATGGGCTACGGCACAGGCGCGATCATGGCGGTCCCGGCGCACGATGAGCGCGACTTCGAGTTCTGTACGACGTATGGGATTCCGATTCGCCCGGTGATCAGGCCCGTGGACGGCGTGCTCGACGAAAATCCGAAAGCCGCGTTCACCGAGGATGGGATCGTCGAGAAATCGGGCGATTTTTCGGGCCTGCCGAGTGCTGACGCGCGCGCACGCATGAATAAGAAAGCCGAGAGCGAAGGATTCGGCAAAGCCGCCGTCACCTATCGCATCAAGGACTGGGGAATTTCCCGGCAACGCTACTGGGGCACGCCGATCCCCGTCATCCACTGCCCTAAGGACGGCATGGTTCCGGTGCCAGAGAAGGACTTGCCGGTGGTGCTTCCCGTGGATGTCCAACTCACGGGCAAGGGTCGCTCGCCGCTGGCTGATGTCGCGGCGTTCGTGAACGTGAAGTGTCCCAAGTGCGGTGGGGATGCTCGGCGTGAGACCGACACGATGGATACATTCGTCGATTCGTCCTGGTATTTTTATCGCTATTGCGATGCGCACAACTCGACGGCACCGTTCGACTCGAAGAAGGCGGCTGCGTGGATTCCGGTGGACCAATACATCGGCGGCGTCGAGCACGCGATTCTGCATTTGATCTACGCCCGCTTTTTCACTAAGGTCATGCGCGATATCGGGTTGATCCAGAACGGCGAGCCTTTCAAACGGCTGTTCACCCAGGGCATGGTAGTCAAGGACGGCGCGAAGATGTCGAAGTCCAAGGGCAACGTGGTCAGCCTGGATGAGATGACCGAGCGCTTTGGCGCCGACACCGGCCGCGTGTTTGAATTGTTCGCCGCGCCGCCTGAAAAAGACATGGACTGGACGGATACCGGCGCCGAAGGAGCGTACCGCTTCCTGAGCCGTGTGTTCCGATTTGTGGTTCGCAATGCGGGCCGGCGTCCCGAGGGAGATCCGCTGGCCGATCGGCGCGCGCTGCGCAAACTCCATCAGACCATCCGCAAGGTCACCGAAGATTTCGATAATCGGTGGCACTTCAATACGTCGATTGCGGCACTGATGGAGCTCATCAATACTCTGTATGACGAGGAGGCCGGTCTCTCCGGCGGTGCGCTCCATCAGATCTTGCCATCGCTCGCGTTGCTATTGGGACCGTTCGCGCCGTATCTCGCCGAGGAGCTGTGGGAGCAACTCGGCAACAAGGGTCCTGTGTTCCGGCAGCCCTGGCCGACTTACGACGAAGCCCTCGCAAAAGAAGACGCCGCCGATATCGTCTTGCAGGTCAATGGCAAAGTTCGCGGCCGCCTGTCGGTTCCCTTCGGAACGTCGGAGGACGAGTTAACGAAGCTCGCCCTGGCCGATCCCAAGGTGCAGCCGTTCCTCGAAGGGAAACAGGTGGTGAAGGTGATCGTGGTGCCGGATAAGCTGGTGAACATCGTCGTAAAATGAAGCCATGGCCTCGCGGACGCTGATCTCCGTCGAAGAGTACCTCAGGACGAGTTACCGCCCTGATTGCGACTACGTCGATGGGGAGGTGCTCGAAAGAAACGTGGGGGAAACGGATCATAGCTGGTTGCAAACGATGTTGAGCGCCTACCTGGTGAATCGGCGATCTCAGTGGGGGATCACGGTGCTGGTGGAGCAGCGCGTGCAGGTAAAAGCGACGCGTTTTCGCATTCCGGATATCTGCGTGACCCTGGGTCCGAAACCGGCTGAACAGATTCTGACCAAGCCGCCGTTTATCTGCATCGAGATTCTTTCTCCGGAGGACCGCTGGCCCCGAACCCAGCAGCGAATCGACGACTATCTGGCCATGGGCGTCGCTTACGTTTGGGTGCTCGACCCCTCGACCAAGACGGCCTATTCGGCGACTCCCTCCGAGAGAACTCAGCAGGTTACCGGCGGCATCCTCAAGACTCTCGACCCTTCTGTCGAACTCCCTCTTAGCGAGATCTTTTCCTAAACCAACAGGGTCAGAAATTTGACCCTGTAGAATGGAACTAGAGTGTCCATAGCAATTCAGGCCGTCGACCTCTCCAAGGTTTACCGCTCCGGCGAGTCCGAGCTGGTCATTTTCGACCAACTCAACTTCGAAGTCGAGCAGGGCGAGCAGGTCGCACTCGTCGGCGAGTCGGGCGCGGGTAAAAGCACGCTGCTGCACTTGCTTGGAGGTCTGGACACGCCAACGAAGGGTGCGATATACTTCGGGCAGAACAACATATGCCGGCTTCCGGCGGATGAACTGGCGAAGTTCCGCAACCGGGAATTGGGTTTTGTCTGGCAGATTCAGTCTCTTCTGGCCGAATTCACGGCCGTGGAGAACGTGATGATGCCGCTGCTGATACGGGGTCAAGCTAGAGAAGAAGCGGAACCAGTCGCATTAGCGAGGTTGAATGAAGTTGGCTTACGAAACCGCGCTGAGCATCGCGCGGGTGAGCTTTCGGGCGGAGAGCAGCAGCGAGTCGTTCTGGCCCGCGCGCTGGTTGGCGACCCTCGCGTCCTGTTGGCCGACGAACCCACGGGCAATCTCGACTTCCGGACCGGCGAGATGATCATGGATCTGCTCCAGGATCTGCATCGGTCCCGGAAGTTAACGTCGCTGCACGTCACTCACAATTTAAATTTCGCGCGCCGCGCGGACCGGACGCTTGCTCTGGAACGCGGGCATCTGGCGTCTCTGGGAGTCCACAACCAGGAAACTCCGGAACAAGGCAGGAACTATGTTTGAACGTTATACCGAAAAAGCCCGGCGAGTCATCTTCTTCGCCCGTTACGAGGCCAGCCAGTTCGGCAGCCCCTGTATCGAAACGGAGCATTTGCTGCTGGGTCTGCTGCGGGAAGACAAGGTTCTCACCAATCGCTTTTTGCGCTCAAGCGCGGCAGTGGAATCGATCCGCAAACAGATCGAAGCGCAAACCACCATGCGGGAAAAGGTGTCGACTTCCGTCGATCTTCCTCTCAGCCATGAATGCAAGCGCGTGCTTGCCTATGGCGCGGAGGAGGCCGAACGGCTCAACCACAAGCACATTGGAACAGAGCATCTCCTTCTCGGGCTCCTGCGCGAAGAGAAATCTTTCGCGGCGGATATTTTGCACGAGCGCGGCCTGCGCCTGACGCAGGTTCGCGAAGAGATCGCTCGGTCGAGCTCGGAGAAAATGTCATCCAATCGCCCCAAGGAAAGCTCTTTACTGAGCGAATTCAGCCGCGACCTGACCCAGGCCGCGATGGACGGTCTGCTCGACCCCTTGGTCGGGCGCGACTACGAACTTGAGCGCGTGACGCAGATCCTGTGCCGGCGCACCAAGAACAATCCGGTGCTGATCGGCGAGCCCGGCGTCGGCAAAACTGCCATCGTCGAAGGCCTCGCCCAGCGCATTGCGGACGGCGACGTGCCATCGTTCCTGTCTGACAAACGGATCCTCGCCCTGGATCTCTCTCTCATCGTCGCGGGTACCAAGTATCGCGGCCAGTTCGAAGAGCGCTTGAAGACCATCATGAAGGAGCTGATGGAGCACCAGAATGCCATCATCTTCATCGATGAGCTGCACACGCTGGTTGGCGCGGGATCCGCTGAAGGCTCGCTCGACGCCGCCAATATCCTGAAGCCGGCGCTATCGCGCGGCGAAATCCAGTGCATCGGCGCGACCACGCCTGCCGAATATCGCAAGTCCATCGAGAAAGATCGTTCGCTCGAACGCCGCTTCCAGGCCGTGAAGGTTCCGCCGCCTAACGAAGAGGACGCCACGCGGATTCTGTTCGGCATCAAGGAACGCTACGAGAAATTCCACGCTGTCGCGTACACCGACGAGGCCATCGAGAATGCCGTTCACGCCTCCACCCGCTTTATTCCGGACCGATTCCTGCCGGACAAGGCCATCGATCTCATCGACGAAGCCGGCGCGCGCGTGAAGCTGCGCCAGACGACGCTGCCGGGCGAGGTCGCCGACATTCAGAAGAGCATCAAGTTCATCGTGCATCGCATGGAAAACGCGATCGCGAATCACGAGTTTGAAAAAGCCCGCTTCTACTCCGACGAGGAGCGCAAGAAGCGCGAAGATCTGCGCGTGCTACGCGAGAAGTACAACCTGGACGACACCTCGACCGGCGTCGTGACCAAGGACGACATCGACGACGTGGTCGCCCGCTGGACGGGTATTCCCATGACGGCGATCCGGGAAGAGGAAGTCTCCAAGCTCCTGCGAATCGAACAGGAGCTGCATACTCGCATCATCAGTCAGGAAAAAGCGATCTCTGCTCTGTCGCGTGCGATTCGACGGTCGCGTGCGGGCTTGAAATCGCCGAAGCGCCCGGCTGGATCGTTCCTGTTCCTGGGACCCACCGGCGTCGGCAAGACCGAAGTCGCCCGGGCTCTGGCTGAGTTCCTCTTCGGCAGCGAAAAATCGCTCATCCGCTTCGACATGTCCGAGTTCATGGAAAAGCACTCCGTCTCGAAGCTGATCGGCTCGCCTCCTGGATATGTGGGTTATGAAGAGGGCGGGCAGCTCACCGAGCGAGTCAAGCGGGCTCCGTACTCCATCATCCTGCTGGATGAAATCGAAAAGGCGCACCCGGATGTCTATAACATCCTGCTGCAGGTGTTTGAAGACGGCCAGCTGACCGATGGACTCGGCAATACGGTGGACTTCAAGAACACCATCATCATCATGACTTCGAACCTGGGCGCGCGCTTCCTTGAGAAGCGCAATCCCATGGGCTTTTCGGCGGCCGGCGGCTTGCCGGCGAAGGTGGAAGACCAGGTGATGACGGAGGTGAAGAAGGCCTTCAATCCCGAGTTCCTGAACCGCCTGGATGAGATCATTCTGTTCACTTCGCTGTCGGACGACGATCTATTGAAGATCGTCTACCTGCTGACCGAGCAGATCAACAAGAATCTGGTCGCCAAGCAGATCAAGATCCGGATTCGCGAAGATGCGGCTCGCTACATTCTGGAGAAAACCTGCACCGACCGCAGCTACGGTGCGCGGCCGCTGCGCAGGGCTCTTCAGAAGTACATCGAAGATCCGCTGAGCGAGGCGCTGATCCAGGGATCGTTGGCTCGGCCCGCCGAGTTCGAAGTCTACCTGGATGAGCACGGCATCTATTGCCGCCAGCTGCAATCCGTGGATCAGTTGCAGCCCGTGGCCGCGGGCGAAGGCGCTCCGCCGGCCGAGGAAGTTGCTCCGGTCGCACCCGGCATTCCGCTGTACATGTTCGAGTAATCGCCGCAAATAAACGCGAATCAACGCGAATATGTCTGACCGCCTCGACGAGCTGCGCCGCCGCCATGCCCGCGCGGAAGCCGGAGGGGGCGAAGAGCGTCGTGAACGTCAGCACGCCGAAGGTAAGCTCTCGGCACGCGAGCGCATCGAACTCCTGCTGGACGAAGGCACGTTCGTCGAAACCGACAAGCTGGTCCGCCATCGCTGCAACGATTTCGGCATGGCCGACCAGGTGATCGACGGTGATGGCTTCGTCACCGGCTACGGCCTGATCCACGGACGCACGGCCTACGTCTTCGCGCAGGATTTCACCGTGTTCGGCGGGTCACTTTCGGAAACCAACGCCAAGAAGATCGTCAAGATCATGGATCTGGCGCTCAAGACCGGCGCGCCCGTGATCGGCCTCAATGATTCCGGTGGCGCGCGGATCCAGGAAGGCGTACTGTCGCTCGCAGGGTACGCCGATATCTTCCTTCGCAACACTCTCGGAAGCGGCGTGGTCCCGCAGATCTCGGCCATCATGGGACCCTGTGCCGGCGGAGCGGTCTACTCCCCCGCCCTCACCGATTTCACGTTCATGGTGGACGGCAGCAGTTACATGTTCATCACCGGTCCTGAGGTAATCAAGACCGTCACGCATGAGGACGTCACCAAGGAAGAGTTGGGCGGCGCCGTCACGCACAACACCACCAGCGGCGTGGCGCACTTCCTGGCTCATGGCGATGCCGAGTGCCTCCAGATGATCCGCGAGCTGCTGAGCTACCTGCCGCAGAACAATCGCGA
>Ga0068858_100006242_pt1 | contig 11614 bp, 9 predicted proteins | sample KBSSwiS12_FD_66589 | JGI IMG/M metagenome (GOLD analysis project Ga0068858, IMG submission 66589) | Switchgrass rhizosphere microbial communities from Kellogg Biological Station, Michigan, USA - KBS Switchgrass S1-2 | ecosystem: Host-associated > Plants > Roots > Rhizosphere > Soil ... | reverse complement strand
CGAGCGCTTTGCCCGCCTGCCGGCGACTGCGATCGATCCCCCCGAGTCCGGTCCGTTCGCGCCCGAGTTCGCCATTCAAAGCTATCTCGAAGTACATGCCCGCAAGTTCGTGAGCGCGTTTGATCCCAACTGTTACCTGTATCTGTCGCGCGCCATGGATCGCTTTGATCTGGCGGCACATGGTGGCTCGCACGTCGCAGCCATCAAACGCTCCGCGGTCGAGAAAGCGCTGGTCATCGGTGTCGAGTCGGACATGTTGTTCGCCATCGATGAGCAGGAGCGCCTGGCAAAGGCATTCGAGCAGGCGGGAGCGGGGACTACCTATGCGCCGTTGGATTGCATCGAAGGGCACGACTCGTTCCTGATCGATATCAAGCGCTTTGGGAATGAGATGCGCCGGTTCCTGGATGAAAAATAGGCAAAGGACAGTGGAGCAACGCGCACACTGTCCGCAGCAATTCTGACTCCGCTTCCGTCATCACCTCATCGCTGGTGATGGCTTTCACCAGGCCATCGATCAGGCGCTTCTTGGCGAACGGCTCCAACTGCTCGAGCCGCGGCAGCGCCTCGCTCAACTGCCGGGCCCAGTCACTCAGCGGCGTGTATTCCGGGGTGCGCATGGGCAGCACTACCGTCATCCCCGCCTCATGCGCCATCCGGGCGTCGTGTTCATTCGCAGCGCCCAGTTGCGCAAGCGCCGTAAATAACACGTTGACCTCCTCCTGGGCGGCCTCGAGGGACACCGTGCCATGCGGCACGCGAGCTTCCAACTCGTCGCTCAGCAGGGTTTCCAGCAGCTTCATCAATGAGAACTCAAACGCATCGATGCGGGAATCGGCGTAAATGAGCTCGGAGGCCAGCACTGCAAGCGCCCGCCGCTGTTGCACGGGCACTCGGCGTAACGCGGGGAAAACCTGTTGTAGTGCCGGAAGGCGCGACATGGGATCGATGGCATCCACCGTGGGCGCTATCTGTTGGATGAAGTTGAAGTTGGCAGGGCTCAGCTTCTGTCCCAACGAGGCATATTGCCGCTGACGCACGGCAGGCTCCTTGCTCAACAGCAGCGCCACAACAAAGGCCTGCGCACGTCCAGGCGATTGAAACTCGCCGATCGCGCGCGGTAAATCCCGCGCGTAACCCATGGTGCCCGTGAGCGCGGAAATACTCTCGAGTCCAGCGCCAGGCCCCGGGGGGCGTGGCACGCCCGCATCGGCCCGGACCGGCTCTTCGGCATCCATCTGCGCCGCCACGCGCGCAATCTCGCCCTCATCAAACTGCGGATCCAACTCCCGGATGCGTTCGAGCAGCGGCGGATGAGTTGCGAATGCCCGATGCAGGCCTTCTGCAAAAAACATGTGCGCGGCCTGTTCCGCCTGCGGCGTGGCCAGAGTCGAGCCATCGGGCATGGCCGCAATCCTGATGAGCGCCTCCTTCAGCCCCTGCGGGTTGCGGGTGAACTGCACACCCGAGGCGTCGGCAAGTCGCTCGCGTTGTCGCGAGACGGCGGCCTGCAACAATCGGCCGAAGAACATTCCAACATATCCCAGCACCATGACCGCAAGTCCCAGCACGACGATGGCATTGTTGTTGTTCCGCCGGTCGCGTGGGCTGAAATCGAGAATCAGCCGCCCGATCAGCCCGACGACAAACAACCCGAACACCCAGCCCATGAGCTGCACATTCAGACGCATGTCGCCGTTCAGAATGTGACTGAACTCGTGCCCGATCACCCCCTGCAGTTGATCCCGGCTCAACCGGTCGAGCGCACCCTGGGTCACCGTCACCGCGGCATTCGCCGGCGTGTGTCCCGCGGCGAAGGCATTGATCGCCGTCTCCTGCTCGAGCACATACACCTCGGGCATCGGCACACCCGAGGCAATCGCCATCTCGGACACGACATTCAACAGCCGCTTGCGCCGGGTGTCCCGCGTGTCCGGATCGACCAGCACGCCCCCGAGGCTGCGGGCGACAACCCCACCTCCGCCCCGCAGCTCCACCGATTTGTACAGGCTCGCCAGTCCCAGCACGCCCATCACGAGCAATGTGGAGAAAATCGCCGCCCCCGGGTTGCGGGCCGCGTATCCCAGTGGATCAATATCGAGTCCGTGAGCCCTGGAAGAGGCCAGGAACGTGAACAACACCAGATCGAGGGCAAGCGCTACCGCGAGCAGCGATAGAAAGAAGCTGACGAGCAGCCAGCGGCTCTGGCCGCGAGCGGCTGCCTGCCGTGCGAAAAAATCCACGAGCGCGCCGCGCCGCCGTCAGTCAGGTAAAGCTGACCTTCGGAGCCTCGCGCGCTTCGGGCTTCGCGATATCGAGCGGGCTCGCCGGCTGGAAATTGAACATCCCGGCCAAAATGCTGCTGGGGAACACTTCCCGTGCGTTGTTGTAGCTCATCACCGAGTCGTTGTAGGCCTGACGCGCGAACGCGACCTTGTTTTCCGTCGAGGTGAGCTCTTCCGACAACTGCATCATGTTCTGGTTGGCTTTCAGGTCGGGATAGGCTTCCGCAACCGCCATCAACCGCCCCAGCGCGCCGCCCAACTGCTGGTCGGCACCTGAAAGCTGCTGCACGGCCGTGGCATTCCCGGGGTCGGCGGCTGCCGTCTTGAGACCCGCATACGCGACGTTGCGGGCCTTGATGACGGCTTCCAGGGTCTCGCGCTCGTGCTTGATATAGCCCTTGACCGTTTCGACCAGGTTCGGAATCAGGTCGTACCGGCGCGTGAGCTGCACGTCGATCTGCGCAAACGCGTTCTTGAACGCATTCCGGGCGGTCACCAGCCGGTTATACGTCGAGATGAAGATCAGTACGATGCCAACGATAACGAGCACAACGATCCACATGGCGACCCCTCGACGCTTCCAGAGTGTCTCTCCCGGGAACTACTCTACCAGCAATTCGAGGCACCCGAGGAGCCGGTTACGCCTTTGACACCGACGTGATTCAGCATGAAGGTTCCGCATGTCGTGTCCTTCGCCTGATCATTTTTCGGCGTCGCCTTGATCGCAAAGGTCTGGTCGTTGACACCCGCGACCGGTGTGCCGGCCGGATCCGCATCAATCGTGTATGTCCCTCGCGGCGTATCAAACGGCAGGGTCACCTTGCAGTTTGCATTGGTGTAACTGTTGTATCGCGTGTAACAGCGCTCGAACTGCTGCGCGATGCTGGTCAACGCCGTCTTCGCATCCGCACGGCGCGCCTTGCGGGCGTACGACGTGTAGCTCGGGATTGCGATCGCCGCCAGGATGCCGACTATCGTCAAAGCCACCATCAGCTCAATCAGCGTCATGCCACGTTGCCGGTGCATAGAATTTTCCTTTGCCACTAGCGCAGCTGCCGCCAGGACTGCCGCCCGAGCGCGCCCGGGTCCTGCTTCAGCAGCCAGCTTTCGATCTGTTTGTCCTGGTCGGGCGAATACGCATTCTCGCCATACTGATTCGTAACGAGACCGACTTTGGTGATCATTCCACCCGCCTGCACTCCACTGACTGACTGATACGACGTGACACCGTTGAGTGTGACCTGCACCTTGTCCGTATCGTCGAAGTTCCGGTCGTTGTTCAGATCAAACGGTGAGTATTGAAACGCCGCGCCCGTGAGCGAATCCATTGTCATCAGCCAGCTGCGGCCGCCGTAGGCACAGGGGTCTGACATCGGAATGGTGGTCGCGAAAATGATCTTGCTGCTGCGCAGAACCGGGTCGGAGACCTGCCTCTCGCCCTCATAGCCATTGGCGGGCGAAACGAGATCGATATACCAGCCTTTCTGCGTCAGCGGGTTGACCTTGTTGGCGCTCGTCGTCCGGACATTCAGCACTTCATCGACCGCATTGCCGTTCTTGTCGAGCACCGACTTCGTCGTTGACTGCTCGCTGGTGATGGTCTGCACCTGCAGAGAGCTGCGACCGCTGACAATGTCCGAAACAGCGCCCGTGTTGGCATCAAAGATGCCATAGAACGTTTGCGGTCTCTGATTCGCGGGGGTCGTGTCGACCGTCCGATCGGATGCTTCGATGAACTTTCCGGTCCCGAACAGCACGATGAGTCCGGATCCCCCGGGGCCATACCCAACCGAGGGGCGCTCCGTAATCGGCTGCGGATGCGGGGTCGGGCTGGCAGCGTCAGTTGCGGTAAACAATGGCGCGGGCTTGCCGCCACTCGAGTAAGCAACACTCCAGCTTCCCGCCGTGGCACCGCGTACGTCGAATTTCCACATGTTGCCCAGGAGGTCGCCGGCGTAGACATAGTCGATGACGTTGTCGCTGTCGAGGTCGATCGCGGCAGGCGTTGCCAATCCATTTGGCGTCGCAGCCGAGCCGACCCCCGTGTCGATCTTGGCGAGCACCGCACCGGTGCTGAGGTCCAGGACAAAAAGGACGGCATGCCCGGTGCCCGTCGAGTTATAGCCATTGCCGAACACCGCGGCCCAATTGCCGTTGTGCATTTTGACAATCGCCGGACGGCTGAACGTGTAACCCAGATCGGCATCATTCGCCGAAGTGAACTCCCATAGCACGAGACTGGAGGCGCTGGATTCGGTCACCGCATCGGGATTGGTGACATCCAGCGCATAGACCTCTCGTCCTCCCTTGTTCAGTCCTGACACGAGAACAGTGCGCCATGAGCCTCCGACAAACGCATCGATAACGGACGGCGTGCCATCAGCATAGTAAAGGTGCGAATACGACTGGCTCGTCAGTTGATAGAGGTTGGGAAACACGGCGCTCGGGATGAAGGCGAACTTCTCCGTGCCTGCATTGGTGGGATCCGGTGGCGCTCCTGATGTCGAGACGCTCGCATCGAATGCATGCAGCATGCCGTCATTCGCGCCAACGTAGAGCATGGGCCTGCGGCCGACGTTTGCAGTCTTGAAGGCGCTGTACGGTGACGACTCCATGCTGTCTGAATAGCGGAACGGCGGACTCGCTATGTACACGGGTGCAGAATTGACAATATCGCCCAGTGGCGAATCCCGGTTGCGGTAGGGACCGCCTTGAAATACTTCCTTGCTGCGATCGCCGCGCAAATAGTTCAGGCGCTCCTGGCCGACCGTAGCTGTACCCGTCTGTTGCAGCATCGCCTGCTGCGCGGTGCTCAGGCTGGTCCACGCAAACTTGATGCCCGTGCCGCTCGCGTTGGTCGTGATGATGTTGCGACTGGCCGGAGCCGGAATTTTCTGCGAGGCATCCCAGGTAGCAGCAGCCAACGTGCCATTACTCAGGATCGGGTATGCCAGCAACTGGCCGCTCCAGGTTCCGGTGTCGAACGCAGCCTGGTATATCCGCGTGCCACTGTTGATTGAGCCGCTGTTGACCGACGCCGCCGAAGCAGAACCGGCGTGCGCCAGAATCGCATTGAAGGCGTTCGACAATTGCGTTTCGAGCATTGACGGATTGGTGACGAAGAAGTAGTTGTCGGGAATGCCGTCGCCGTTGCTATCCCACTCGTTGGAAGTGCTCGGCTTGCCGTCATTGTCGATGTCCTTGAATCCGCCGTATTTGGCCGCATACCACAACGGTTGCTTGAGCAAACCCGTTGCGGAGGTTCCGGCCGCGTGCGTCTTGATACCGCGCATATAGCGGCTCAGCACCTTGCCGCCGGTATCCGCCACGTTGTAGTGACAGGACTCGGTTGCACCGGTACCGGGGAATCCGGCACCCGTACAGGCAGTATCAACAGCTGCCTGCGTGGTCGAAAAGAACTTGCTGGTGCTGTCGTTCGTCGTGAAGCTGTCGGTGTTCGAGATGATGTAATAGGTGCCCGGATCGGTCACACCGGAAATGGTGTAGCCCATCGTCTGAGTCGCACCGGCGGAGGATCCGGTCAGCCACATGGTGATCTTGACGTTGCCGCCGCTCACCTGGTAGGTCATGTATCCCTTCATGTCATTGTCGTAGTCCGAGCCGGCCGGCGCGTTCTCGAAATTCATGAAGTAGGTGCCCGAGCTGTTGTCGGCCGCCTGGGAGATGACCCGGAAGTTGATCAACTGCATGGCATTGCTGTTACGCAGGTTGTAGCCGGCCGGAATCACCGTCACTGTGGCGGCGCCGACCGGAATCTTGAGGGTCGGAGTCGGCGGTGCGAGCGATACTGCGTAGGTATCGACGGGCTGGATCGCCTTGGTACCCACGGTCTGCAGCGAGTGCTGGTGTGCGTAGTAGGCAAGACCTGCAACTGCGAACGAGCCCTGGGAGCCGGCCGCTTCGGGACAGATGCCCGTCACCGAGCTCAGCGTGCCCACGGTTCTCGATGCACAGACATCGCTCGGCGAGCCGCCTGACAGACTGCCGACGTACCACTGTTGGCCGTTGATGCCTTCATTGGCGCCGATGGCATCCGTCTTCGAGTTCATCGTGGACTGGCTCAGGCCCGGTATGTCGGTTGCCGTGCTGTACTCGTCGTTGTCGAAGCTCACGACGCCCGTGGAGATCGGCATGATGCTGGGCTTGGCGCACGACGAAGCGCCACCGCCGACCGGCGAGGTCGAGGCGGCGCCGTAGGGGTTCACCCAGTTCGGCGAGGTGAGATTCGCGATCCAGGGCGTGTCATCGGAGGTGAAGTTGGAATTCGGGCTCGCGCCGGCCACGAAGTAGCGCAGCGCCTCCAGGAACATCTCACCCACCGGGTTACCCCAATCGGAGCACTTGCCGTTGGTCCAGGTATTCTGGCCGGAGGGACAGCCGTCGGTGCCGCCATAACCCGGATCCGAGTAGGAGTAGCGCGAGATACGCATCAGATTGATCGACTTGACGATACCCGCGTTGCCCGTGAACGTGCCGTCCGCCGCGTTCACCTCATCGGTGAAACGAGCGACGTTCTTGCGCAGCTCGCCGCCGGATTTGCGCTTGCCGTAGGTGCCCGTCATCAGTCCGAAGCGGATTTTCAACTGGTCCGCGTCTGCGAAATCCTGCAGCAAGCCCACGGGCTTCGAGCTGGTGCCGTAGGTTTTGCACTTCTCGGTGCCGATCAGTCCGCTGACGCAGACCTGCACGCGCACCGTGAACTCATCGACCTTGTCGCCGGCGCTGATGCTCGGGCTCGCACCGGGATTGGCGGTATTCGGCGTGAATTCGTTTTGACTGGAGGTACCGGAGGTCCACAGGCACTGCTTGCTCTCCTGCGCCGCCCAGTCCGGCCACTGCCCCTTGGCCACCCGCAGCCGTGGCGAGTTTGTGTTGGTCTGTGACGGATTGTTACTGGCATCCGGCGGTGTAACGTTGCACAAGGTGATGCCGGTGTTATAGGTGCCGGCATCATACGGCGTGTAGTTGCCGAGGTCCGCAGCCGAATAGAATTTGGACCAGGCGTGGTTGTCGGAAGGAATATGGACTCGCTCGAGCGTCGTCGCCCCCGCCACGTCATTGCTGCGATAACCGCCGAACAGGACTTTACGCAGCGCATCCATGCGGGCCATGGACGCCCAGTTGAGGAAGTTACCGCTCCAGCGTGCGCCGCCGGCGGCGTTGCAACTGTGATGATTCGTGCCGGCGGCGGCGGCGCCCGGAGAGAAACTGCCCGAATCCGACGCGCCGGAGTAGCTGTAGCATTTTTGCGGATCAAAGTACCCGTAGTAATTGATCGTGTCTTTGTAGGTCGGGTCGATCGAGCCATCGCCGTCGACATCATCGAAATCAGTGTATGCCTTGTGATAGAGCTGCTCGTCGTTCGAGAGCGCGAGCATGACCAACGGCTCGGCGTTGGTCGCATTGAGAAACACCGGCACATCCGCGATCGCGAGCGGCGCCGCAGATGCATTTGAGCCGAGCAATATCGCGAGCACCGCGGCGCCGAGAACGGCGAATGGACGGCGCACGGAGAGGGTGCGAACAGTCGTCATAACGGTTGCCTCGATGTATCAGTAAATGCGCGCGTACGTGCTTTGGAGGACGGTGACGGCAACACCTGTCGCTCCCGTGGACCGGGCTGTGACTTGATAGAATTCACGTGTGGCTTTCACGTCTTGCCCGATTCCGAGGTCTCCCAGTGAAGCACCTGCGAGGTCTTCAATGGTGTATTGCGGGTTTGCCTTCAGTTTGTCCGTTCCGGTGAGTCCGGTATTCGCATACGTCTGGCCATAGAGACTCCAGTTGAACTGGCTGTCATCGTAGATCGCCACCGGCAGAACTCCGGGTTGACAGACGGTGCACGGCAAACTGCCGAGCGAGAGAGGCTGCGCCGGGTAGTTCTCGATGAGCGATTCACCGTAGCGCAGACCGGCCTCCGCGCCCTGCAGCGCCATGTTCAGATCGCGATTGGCTCCTGACATGCGCTCCTGCATGCGGGTCGTCTGCATCATGACGACCCCGAGTATCGTGAGCACAACCAATAACAACAGGCTCACGATCAGGACGGCCCCCGATTGGCGGCGGCGCTGGAGAATGGATTGCGTGCTCACGTCGTACTGTTCCGTAATGTGATGGTTGTTGTGAATACCGCACGCTGGCGGCGATCGTTGAAAGGCCCGTAGTCGGCGCCGTTGGCAGCCGCCCCGCCCAGAAGGTGGTAAGTGCGCTTGTCCTTCTCGACCCCCGTCTCATCGATCGAACGCGCAAGCACTGCAATATTGATACTCACGACCTTGCTCCAGTCCGCGACGGCATTGGCCTGCTGGTAGACATCGGCGAGCAGATCCAAATTCGTATCGACACCGTAGAGCAGCTGCATGCCCTCGATACCCTGGATCAACTCCTGGGGCGCGCCGTTGCCGACGATTTGCCACAGAGCCGGCGGCGTGATCGCCGGACAGACGGGGAGATTCACGGCCGTGCAGCTCGCCACGTAATAAATGACCGTCTGCACGGGCTGAACCAGCGAATCCGCCGCGAACGCGCGATTCAGCGTCGAGTTGCTGTTTGTGGGAGTACCCGAAGTAGCATGTGAAATCGTCGCCGTCCCCGCGGTGCCAGTGAAACCAGTGGCCATGAACACCGTCGCACCCTGACAGTCGCTGATGACAACGGGAACCGGCACCGTGAGAGACACGTTCGGGTCGCGATCCACGGGAATTGCAGACCCCGGGGAAAACGTACTGTTGGTCCGGAATGCCGGTGACCCGGCCCGTGCCGACCTCAACACCAGGATGTCGTTGCCGCCGGCCGGCGCCGGAGCCGCCGGAATGACCGTATCCAGGATCGGCGTCCACGCCGTCGCACTGGTCGCCTCGAAACCGCCAGCCGGCGCCACAAAGTTCCACAGCAGCGTGTTGTCATTCAGATTGTTGTAAAAAGTGCTGGTCGCCGGCGATAAATTACTATTGACGATGGGATGTGCACAGCCCATATACCCCGCCGCGCGGCCATCCTGCCGAATCAGCTCAAAAGCCGTCCGGCCAGCTTCCTGCACACGCGCCAGGCGCTCGTTCTCCGCAGAGGTCAGCTTGGTGCTGTACAAGATCGACAGTGCGCCGGCCATGAGAATCAGGCTCAGGGTCAGGGCCACCATGAGCTCGACGAGGCTGAAGCCCGCACTGTGCGTGTGCCGGCGGAAGTTGACGGGCGTCATAGTTGAGTCACCGTCGTGAAGATCAAAGGGGTGCAGGAGTCGAGATTCGTGCCCGTGCACGAGCTCGTATCGCCGCTGCGGCTGTCCATCCATTGAATGTTGATTGTTGCAACATTGCTCGGCGTTGCAACAGTGATAGAGCCCTTGCCGGCGGGCAGGGTCGCCAGCTCGGCTACCCAGGCCTGCACGTCCTTTTGAGCCGGGCTCGTGCCGGTCAGTGTCGCACCCAAGGCAACGTTATAATTACCCTGGCGCGCGGCGGTGTAGTTGGCGCGCATGCGATCCAAAATATCGTCAGCCAGATAAGACGCCTGAGTTCGGGAGGCCGCGCTCAGATTCGCCCGCAGGCCGGCGATCTGCATACCCGCGACTCCCAGCAATCCAATGGAGAGGACAATGAGTGCCACGAGCGCCTCGATCAGTGTGAAGCCTCGGGACTCGAAATGCTTGGCACGATGTTGTGTCACGTGTGGACTTCCTACGGGCAGGCGATGCGAGTGCTTTGCGGAGAACCGCCGACAGTGACGGAGACTTGCGTCTGGTTCGTGCCCTTGCAGCCTGCAGACCAGGTATTGAAAGTGACGGGAAACGTGTAATCGGGGGTCACCCAGACCATGCCGCGAGCGTCGTAGCGGATATACTTGGTGCTCGAGTTGACCGTCATGGTGAGGCCCGGGGCATCCCACGCCTGCAACACGGCGTCAGCTCCATCCACCTGCCCTGTCGTCCCGCTGCCGTCGGTGAAGACAATCCAACCGGTGCTCCAGGTGCTGCTCGCGGCACAGGTTTGCGAGTTGGTCGAAGCACAGACCGAGACCGGCGTACTCCGGCGCAACGCCTCCATGCGGGCCGTCGCCAGCGCCGTCACCAGGCTGTTGGTAGCGGCGGTCGCACGGGTGCTCGCTGAAAACTGCCGGAAGGTCGGGATCGCGATGCCAACGAGAATGGCAACGACCGCCATCGCTGCGAGCAGTTCGGCCAGCGTGAAGCCATGTTGGGTCTTTCTCATGGCTGCGCAGTCTGCTCGGGGAGCCGAAGGTCTGCCTTGCGGGCCGACCAATGGTTGGGGAGCGCCGATCAGCGGTTGGCGGATGTGAAGTCGGTCACAGCGGCTGCGGCGCCCGCCTTCACTTAATCGCTGGAGGGTCCGGAAGTCTGGGGCGCTGCATCACCCCCTTGCCGAGCGGATGCCGCGGGGCCAAAATCTGCGTAGCGATATGTTGAAGCGTGCAGGTGCACGGCCGGAAGAACGGCATAATGCTTACGGTCGCGACGCACAACTACTAGAAAGACGCGAGGCTCAGATTTAAGTGGAACGCCGCCTGCACACGAGGCACCGTGCAAGAACCGTTGTCTACATTACTATCCCGGGTGGCCGCAGAAAGCTGTGTAAAGCCGTCAATCTGAGCGCTACGGGCGTATTCATCGAAACCACCAACCTCGGCCTGCGCAAAGGTCAGCAGGTGGTGCTGGCCTTTGCCATCAACCTCGGAACTGTCACGAAGCTCCATCGCCGGACTGCGGTCGTCGCCCACGTTTCCAAGGGTGGCACCGGCCTGATGATGGAAAGTTACGGGGCCGCGCGCTCCGGTTGATGCGCAGTCAACGGCCTGTGCCGTTGGAACGCTTCGATGGCGGCCCGGGCAGCCGGGCCGGCCAGGTCGGAATGGACTAACACAAGATAAAGAGGCGCATTCCGGGACGTTCCCGCGGCCAGCGGCAGCGGCCGGATCAGTCCTTTTTCCAGCGATCCCCGGATGAGGTGCTCGGGCAGCCAGGCATACGCCAGGCCTGCCTCAACCGTCGCGAGTGACGCTTCAGTACTGCTCACCGTGCATCGAAGGTCGGAACCGAGCCATCCTTCATCCCTTGGATGGCGGACACCGGAATCCCGTACCACTGCCTGAACGTGGCGCATGAGGTCTTCGGATGTCAGGGGATGATTCACTCTGAACAGCGGATGATTGGAACGCGCGACGGCTACAAACGTGACATCGAGAAGCCAATCGCCGAGGTGTCCCGAAGGCACGCGGGTAGTCACCACCACATCCGCGGCCCCGTCCACTATCGCTTCCTCCGCTCCTGACAGCACCGCATCTGAAAGCTGCAT
>Ga0068858_100006241_pt1 | contig 11614 bp, 12 predicted proteins | sample KBSSwiS12_FD_66589 | JGI IMG/M metagenome (GOLD analysis project Ga0068858, IMG submission 66589) | Switchgrass rhizosphere microbial communities from Kellogg Biological Station, Michigan, USA - KBS Switchgrass S1-2 | ecosystem: Host-associated > Plants > Roots > Rhizosphere > Soil ... | reverse complement strand
GAACGCCGGTTTCCGCGCTGACGCTGTCAGGCGGGCGATGCGACGGCGCCGATCAGCAGCGCCGAGCCCCGGGCGTGGCGGCCGTTCCAGCCGTACGGCGGGTTCCCCGACGGCGTGCGGGTGGAGGCGGGCCACATCACGATGCCCGAGCTTCCCGGCATCGGTTTCGAAGGCAAGGCCGACCTCTATGCGGAGATGCAGCGCCTGGCTGCGTGACGCATCAGCGCGGCGGCTGACGGCCGCGACGCTGCAGTATGCTTGCCGTCGACCGCACGGAGAAGCGCGCAATGGGCAAAGGACGTCTCGAAGCGTTCAGCGACGGTGTCATCGCCGTGATCCTCACGATCATGGTGCTGGAGCTCAAGGTGCCGCATGGCGCTGAAGTGGCCGCGCTGCTGCCGCTCGTGCCGGTGTTCCTGAGCTATCTGCTGAGTTTCATCTACGTCGGCATCTACTGGAACAACCACCACCACATGCTGCACGCGATCCAGCACATCGACGGGCGCGCAATGTGGGCGAACATGCATCTCCTCTTCTGGCTGTCGCTCATTCCGTTCGTGACGGGCTGGGCGAACGAGAATCACTACGCGGCCGTGCCCGTGGCGCTGTACGGGTTCGTGCTGCTGATGTCGGCGGTCAGCTTCACGCTGCTCGAGCGGGTGCTGATCGCCCAGCACGACGAAGGCTCGCTGCTGGCGCGCGCGGTGGGCAAGGACGTGAAGGGCATGGTGTCGATCGTCCTCTACGTCACGGCGATCGCCGCGAGCTTCTTCAGCCCGTGGGTAGCGTGCGCGATCTACGTCATCGTCGCCGGCATGTGGTTTATCCCGGACCGGCGCATCGAGCGCGTGATGCCGCACGGCGGCCGCTGACGCCGCTCGATCCGACATATGCGCCGGCCGCCAATGTTTTCCGATCCTCTGAGCGTGCGCATCGCATCCGGTGCGGTGCGAGGCTGCGGCCGGTCTCACCGCGATGTCGGCTGACGTTCGCCACGCCGAGCGCGCCGTCGTCATCGGCCGCTGGATCGTCGAAGCGACGCTCGGCGGCGCCGACGAAATCGCCATTCTCGGCGGCATCTGCGAGCGGCTCAACGCCGCCGGCGTTGCGCTCGTCCGCGCGTCGGTCGCGAATGACCTCCTCGATCCGACGTTCCAGGCGCGGGGCGTGCGCTGGGTGCGCGACAGCGGCGGCATCGAGGAGCCGTTCGTCCGGCGCGACGACGGCACGGCGATCGACAACTACACCGGCAGTCCCTTCTATCATCTGCTCCAGGGCGACGCGTCGATGCTGCGCTGGCGTCTCGACGCGTCGTTCGCGCGCGGCACGATCCGCATGCTCGACCGCCTGCAGGACGAGGGCGTGACCGACTACGTCGCGTTCGTCGAAGGCGTGAACACGAATGTACGGATGAGCCTCGGTCGCGGCATCGTCGCATCGTGGGCGACCGACGCACCGGAGGGATTTCGCGACGACGAGATCGCGCTGGTCGAAGGCCTGATGCCGCTGCTCGCGCTCGTCTTCATGCTGTGGACGACCAATCGCGTCGGGCGAACGCTGATCACCACGTATCTCGGCGCGGACGCGGCCGAGCGCGTACTGGCCGGCAACATCGTCCGCGGCCGCGCCGAGCCGATTCGCGCCGTCGTCTGGTTCAGCGATCTCACCGGCTTCACGCGCATTTCCGACACGGTGCCCGCCGGCGCCGTGCTGTCGCTCCTCAATGACTACGCCGAGGCGCAGGTCGAGGCGATCGAGGCGCAGGGCGGCCACGTGCTCAAGTTCATCGGCGACGGCCTGCTCGCGATCTTCCCGCAGGCGGATGCCGCCGACGCCTGCCGGTGTGCGCTCGAGGCCGCGGCCGAAGGCCGGCGCCGGATCGACGCGCTCAACGCGCGGCGCAGCGCAGCGGGCCTCGCGATCACCGACACGCGCGTGGCGCTGCACGTCGGCGAACTGCTCTACGGCAACCTCGGCAGCCCGCGGCGCCTCGATTTCACGGTGCTCGGGCCCGCGGTCAACGAGGCGGCGCGCATCGAGGCGCTATGTGCGTCACTCGATCAGAAAGTGGTCGTCTCCTCGGCGTTCGCCGAGGCGGCTGGCCCGGCACGCGGACGGCTGGTGAGCCTTGGGCGCTATGCGATGAAAGGCGTCGCGCGCCCGCAGGAGCTGTTTACGGTCGATCCGGGCTAGCGGTCTGCCATGGGGAGACGCGCCGCCCGCGCGCCCCGCGCGTTACACTGTCGCACGCGCCGGCGTTGTCGCGCCGGCGCCTCACCCGAACGGAACCGCCTTGAACGACGAAAAGATTCCCGTGCGCGTCACCAAGAGCAACCAGGTGCTCGAGGTCGTCGTGCTCAACAAGCGGCTGGACGTGATCCAGGTCGTGCTCGGCGAAGGCATCCACAGCGTGCGCTGCGACCTGATGCCGAACCGCAACCAGACCGCGTACGTCGGCAACGCCATGGGCCGGGAGATCGTGTACGAGCGCAGCCGGGAGGACGTCAAGGCGGACCTGGCGCGCGCTGCCGGTTTCCAGGACTTCCGGCGCTGACCGGCACGCTCGGTGGCTTTGGCCTATAGTGGCAATGCGCCGTCCTTGCGCGGCGAACAGGAGCTTGCCATGTCGCATCAGCCGCCGAAAGAAAGCAAGAAAAAGCCGCAGCACACGCTGAAGGAAAAGAAGGCGATCAAGCAGCAGAAGAAGCACGCGGGCGACGTAGCGCCTTTCATCAAGCAGAACTAGCGCCACGCACGCCGCGCTGCCGGACAGCTGCGGCGTCAGGCGCGCAAGCACCGCGCGACCGGCCGAGCCTGCGGCCGGCACCGTGAATATTCGCCTCCGCGGCGCACCGGTTCCCGTTGTGGCATCTCCCCGATCGGCGTAGCTTCGCCGTTCGCAGTCTCACACTCCGGGAGAACAATCATGCGCAATCCGCATGCGAAGACCCTTCGCGCGGCGATCCTCAGCACGCTGCTGGCGGCAGGCACTTTGCTGGCGCTGACGCCCGCTGCGTCGGCGGACAACGGCGGCGGCGACGAGTCGAAGATCAAGCAAGGCTTCGCCATCGCGCCCGTCGATCTCGACCTCAAGGGCAAGAACCGCGCGCTCGTCGGCCTCGGCAGCTATATCGTCAACGCGCAGGGCGGCTGCAACGATTGCCACACGTGGCCCAACTACGAAGCCGGTGGCGACCCTTACCAGGGCCAGAAGGAACAGATCAATCGCGCCGGCTATCTCGGCGGCGGGCGGCTGTTCTTCGGCCCCGTCATCTCGCGCAACCTGACGCCCGACGCGTCGGGACGCCCGCTCGGCGGCGCCACGCTCGCGGAGTTCGTCGCGATCATGCGCACCGGCGTCGACGCTGACCACGCGCATCCGCAGCTGGGGCCGTTCCTGCAGGTGATGCCGTGGCCCGTCTATCGCAACATGACCGACCGCGATCTCGCGGCGATCTACACTTACCTGAGCGCAATCCCCTGCGTCGAGGGCGATCCGGGAATTCCGGGCGCGCCGGCCACGGGGCGGTGCCTATAACGGTCGTCCCGCAGACGCGGGGAGGTCAGGCGGCGGTCGGGTGGCCGCTGCGCCGCTCGCGCACGAGCCGCAGCACGTAGCCGGTGCATTCCTCGGGGAGGATCGCCGGCGCGGGCGCGAGCGACCAATTGTCGTCGTACCCGTAGCGCTGCATGTACGGTGCGAGCAGCGGCCGGTAGTGCGCGACGTCCTCCGGGCAGAACCAGTCGCGCCAGTTGCCAGCGCGGCGCGAGCGCACGACGCGCTGCAGCTCGGGCGGCACGTCGGGCGGCGCAGCGGCGATGGGCAACGCCAGGTAGGCGGCGAGCGCGTCGTACCGACCCTCGACCATTGCCTCGTACTTGAACAGCAGGCAATCGGGAAAGGCGTCGTGGAAGGCCATCGCGTCCTCCAGCATGCGCAGGCGCGTCCCGTCGGAATGCGTCGCCGAGCCGGTCAGCTGCTCGAAGAGCGCGTTGATGGCGAGCATCGACACGGCGCGCGGGTCGGCTTCCTTGGCCGCGAGCAACGCCAGATACGCGTCGAGCTTCGCCTGGTCCGTGAGCAGCGATGCGGCGCCGAAGATCCGGTAGAGCGCGCGGCTGATCAGGATGTCACGCGGATCGCGGACCAGCAGCACGACGCGATCGAACTGCCGATAGAACGCATGCGGCATCGGATGCTTCGGATGCAGCAGCACCTTGGCCGCGACGTCGGCTGCCTCGACGGCGACGAACGCACGCGGCTCGAACAGCAGCGTCGTCTGCGCGGGCATGGCCGCGCGCACCGCGTAGAGCAGCGCGGTGGTGCCCGATTTTCCCATTCCGACGATCACCACCCGCATGCATTCGCCTCCGCGCCGACACCGGCGCGCGCGCAACGTACCATGCGCCGCGTGCGGCTGGCAAAGCGGCCCGCGTGCGGATAATTCGCCCGGCCAGCGCGAGTCATGCCGCCGTCGCGGGCGCGCGTCGTCGCACGCGCTTCAGGACTTCGAACCACGCCAGGCTGGCGAGACCGAGCGCGCACGCGAGCGCCGCGTCCATCGCGGACAGCGGGGCAAAGCGAAACAACCGGGCGGCGAGCGGAACGTACAGCGCGACGGCGAGCAACATGAGCGTCACGGCGGTGACGAGCCAGAGCACGCGGTTGGGCGCGGTGACGGTCGCGAGCAGCGTTCCGCGCGCGCGGTTGGCGAAGATCAGGACCAGGTTGCCGACGACGAGCGTGACGAAGGCGAACGCGCGGGCCTCAATCTCCGGGAGCCGCGCGGTCGCATACGCATTCGCGGCCAGCACGACCGCCAGCGCGCCGATGCCCTGCAGCAGCGCATGCGCCAGCGTCGCGCCGCCGAAGAGCCGCGCTTGCGCGTCGCGCGGCGGCCGTCGCATCACGTCGGCGGCGGCCGGCTCGTTCTCGAAGGCGACCGAGCACGCCGGGTCGATGACGAGCTCGAGAAACGCGATGTGCACCGGGTAGAGCATCGGTGGCCATCCGAGCAGCACCGGCAGGAAGGCCATCCCGGCAATCGGCACGTGCACGGCGAGGATGTACGACATCGACTTCTGCAGGTTGTCGAAGATGCGGCGGCCGAGTCGCACCGCGCCCACGATCGACGCGAAATTGTCGTCGAGGAGCACGATCGACGCCGCTTCGCGCGCGACATCCGTGCCGCGCATGCCCATCGCGACGCCGACGTGCGCCGCCTTCAGCGCCGGTGCGTCGTTGACGCCGTCGCCCGTCATCGCGACGATTTTGCCGGCGGCCTTCAGCGCCTGAACGATGCGCAGCTTCTGTGCGGGCGCGATGCGGGCACACACGCGCGTGTCGGCTAGACGCGCCACGAAATCGCGCTCGGACATTGCGTCGAGATCGTCGCCTGAGAGCACGACACCGGCGTCGAGGCCGGCGCTGCGCGCGATCGCGCGGGCCGTCGCCGGATAGTCGCCGGTGATCATCACCACCGCGATGCCCGCTTCCCGGCACTGACGGATCGCGTCCGGAATTTCCGGGCGCAGCGGATCGGCGAGGCCGACGAGCCCCACCAGCGTGAAGTCGAAATCGTGCTCGGAGGCGGGCCATGCATCGCCGGCGAACATGCCCCGCGCGACCGCCAGCACCCGCAGGCCGTCCGCGGCCATCGCGTCCACCGCCGCAGCGACGCGGCGCGACGCTGCGGCGTCGAGGTGGCACAGGTCGACGATCGCCTCCGGCGCGCCTTTCGCCGCGACGACATGCACGTGCCCGGCGCGCGCGCGCCACACGTGTGCCATCGCACGAAGTTCGGGCGTGAGGCCGTACTCGTGCACCAGCGACCAGTCGCCGTGCAGGTGCTCGGTCCCAGCCAGAAAGCGCCGCCCGATGTCGTGGAGCGCCTTCTCCATCGGATCGAACGGAGCGATCTCGCTCGCGAGGATCGAGAACTCGACGAGCGTGTGGAACGCCTCGGGCAGCACGGCGACGGTGCTGCCGTCGAGCGCGAGGTCGCGGCCGTCGACGTGGAGCCGAGCGACGCGCATCCGGTTCTCGGTCAGCGTGCCGGTCTTGTCGACGCACAGCACGGACGTCGCGCCGAGCGTCTCGATGGCGGCAATGCGCCGCGTCAGCACGTTCTCGCGCGCGAGGCGCCAGGCGCCGAGCGCCGGAAACACGGCGAGCACCAGCGGATACTCTTCCGGCAGCATCGCCATCGCGAGCGCAATGCCGGCCAGCAGCGCCTGCAGCCAGTCGCCGCGCATCAGGCCGTAGGCGACGACCAGCAGCAGGCTGAGCGCGAGCGCCAGGAGCGCGAGCGTGCGCACGAGCCGCAGCGTCTGCCGCTGCAGCGGCGAACGCTCGGGCTCGAGCGCATCGAGTGCGGTGCCGATGTGCCCGATCTCGCTGCGCGCGCCGGTGGCGACGACGCGCGCCACGCCTTGGCCTTGCACGACGAGCGTGCCGGAATAGACGTACGGCAGGTCGTCGCCGCCGGGCCGCGCCGGCGCTGCGCCGGTGGTGGCCGCGACCTTGCGCACGGGCACGGCTTCGCCGGTCAGCAGCGATTCGTCCACGCGTAGATCATTGGCCGACGCGAGCAGGGCGTCGGCGGGAACGCGGTCGCCTTCCGCGAGCAGTACGACATCGCCGCGCACGACGTCGCGGCCGGCGATGCGCTGCGTGCGTCCGTCGCGGACCACCAGCGCGCGCGGGCTCGTGAGATCGCGCAACGCGGCGATGGCACGCTCGGTCTTGCCTTCCTGGTAGAGCGTCAGCGCCAGCGTCACCACGACAAAGCCGAACAGGATCAAGCCTTCCTGCAAGTCGCCGAACAGCAGGTACAGCACACCGGCGGCGAGCAGCAGCACGAACATGGGCTCGCGCAGCGTCTCGAGAACGATGACCGGAAGCGTGCGGCGGCGTGCGGCGACGAGCACGTTCGGCCCGTCGGCCGCGAGTCGCTGCGCGGCCTCGCGCGCGTCGAGGCCCGTCGCGAGTGGTACCGCCAGGTCGGCGGGGTCGAGCGCCGTGGGGCGGGCGCGGAAAGGCACCGGATCGTCGGTCACGGAGTGCCTGTTCGCCGACGGCGGCGTGGGCCGTCCGCGGCGCGGGCTTCCATCGGCGTCGCTTCAGCCGTCCGCGGCGGGGCCCGGAAGACGGCGGCGCAGCGCCTCGAAAAACAGCGCGGACTGCATCCGCTCGCCCAGCGTCTGCGCGCACACACGCGCGGACAGCGCCGGGTCGACGGCGACGAGCGGCTGGCCGGTGGAGCGCGCGAGCACCTCGACCATGCATGCCCGCTCGAGGTAATAGAGATCGTCGTAGGCGTAGTCGATGCGCTCGCCGCAGACGACGACGCCGTGATTGCCGAGAAACGCGACGTCCGCGCCGCTCATCGCGCGGGCGATGCGTTCGCCTTCGCCCGCGTCGAGCGCCAGGCCGTTGTAATCTGCGTCGAGCGCGACGCGGCCGTGAAAGCGCATCGCGTTCTGCGACAGCGTCGGGTCCAGGCCTCGCGCGCGGGTCAGCGTCAGCGCCGTCGCGTACGGCATGTGCGTGTGAAGCACGCAGGCCTTGCGCGCGATCCGATGCACGGCGGCGTGGATGAACATCGCCGTCGGCTCGACGTCGTGGCGCCCGGCGAGGCGTGTGCCGGCGCCGTCGACCATCACGATGTCGTCGTCGCCGACCTCGCTCCAGTGGAAGCCGCGCGGGTTGATGAGAAAACGATCGCTGCCGTCGGGCAGCGCGACGCTGAAGTGGTTGCACACGCCTTCGCCGAGCGCGTGGTGGGCAGCGGCGCGCAGCGCGAGCGCCAGGTCGGCGCGCAGCTTGCGGACGTCGTCACGCCGGAAGTCGGCGTCGTGGCGCGCGGGATGCGCGTGGAGCGAGGTCGTCATGGCAATGCCTCTCCGGGAGTCGCCGACATCTTAGTCGATGGGCTACAGTGACGTCACGACACCGGCCGCCGCCGCGGGCGGCAGCGGGAGGAGGCCCAACGATGATCATTCGCAGTCCGGACGACGTCACGCGCGCAGTGCTCGCCGAGCTCGAGCACGCACCGGACGCGCGCTTTCGCGTGCTGCTGGGGGCGGCCGTGCGCCACCTGCACGCGTTCGTCCGCGAGACGGCGCTGACGGACGCGGAATTCCAGCAGGCCTGCGCAGCGATCGCGCGCCTCGGCCAGGCGACGAGCGCGACGCACAACGAAGTCGTGCTTGCCGCGGGATCGCTCGGCGTCTCGTCGCTCGTGTGCCTCGTCAACAACGGCGACGGCGGCCGTGTGCCAACGACAGCGAACATGCTCGGCCCGTTCTGGCGGCAGGGTGCGCCGCGGATGGCCGACGGCGCGTCGATCGTGCGCTCGACCACGGCCGGGGACCCGATCGCTGTGACTGCATGGGTGAAGGACGCGACGGGCGCACCGGTGGCGGGTGCCGACGTCGACGTCTGGCATGCGTCGACGGCAGGTCTCTACGAGAATCAGGACGCGAGCCAGGCCGACATGAACCTGCGCGGCACATTCACGACCGACGCGGCCGGACGCGTGCGTTTTCGCAGCGTCAAGCCCGCCGGCTATCCGATTCCGATCGACGGCCCCGTGGGCGACCTGCTGCGCGCACAGCGGCGGGGCAACCTGCGGCCGGCCCATATCCACTTCCTCATCCACAAGCCGGGCTACAAGACGCAGTTCTCGCAGGTGTATTCGAGCGACGATCCGGTCCTCGACGCCGACGTCCAGTTTGGCGTGACAGAGGCGCTCATCGGGAACTACGTGCGCCACGACGACGCGCCGGCGCCGTGGCCGGACGTCGCCGGCCCGTGGTATGCGCTCGAACACACGTTCGTCATCGAAGCGGGCGAAGCGAAGCTGCCGCGCGCGCCGATCACGGGCAAGGCGGGCGCGTCGGCAGGCTGAACCTCGCAGTGTGCGGAGGAGAGGCGTGCGCACTGAGCCCCACGCCTTCGCGCGCGCGCCGAAAGCTGCGATCATATTGACCGGCTAATTTTGATTAGGGGAGCACACGCAATGCGCACGATCGGATCTGAACGCCTGCCGTCGACCGCACGCTCCGCGCGCGCGACGCTCGCCGGCCTCGCGCTGGCCGCCGCGCTGGCGGGCTGCGCGCCCGACGCCAATCGCAACATCCAGGCCACGGGTTTCAACGGCTACCTCAACCAGATCGGGCGCGCCTGCGCGCCGCTGATGATCGGAAGCACCGAGTTGAGCCTGATGATCCAGTACAACTCGGTGAACGAGAACTACAACTACTTCGTCGACGTCACGTCGCGCCTCTACTATCGCCAGATGTCGCCCGACAGCTACCGGCAGGGGGTTACCGGATTCTTCGGGCCGGGCTCGTCGAACGAGAAGTCGTTCCAGTGCATCTTCGCGAACCTTCCCGCGAATCCGGACCCGCTGCCGCCGCGGGGCGTCATCACCTATTAAGCGGCAGCGGCCGGCGCGTCGGGAGCGGGATGAATTTCGGGTGCTAAATCAGCGGCATGTGATAACATTGATGCAGCATTCGTCACCGGCGCGACCTCGGTCCGACGGGGTTGGGAACCGCGACAGGCAACCGGGCGCCCGTAGCTCATTCGGATAGAGCACCGGCCTTCTAAGCCGGGGGTAACAGGTTCGAGTCCTGTCGGGCGTGCCAACATGGCGTGTGCAACCGTCGTGCCGCACGCGACCGGCGATGCAGGTCAGACCATGGTGGCTGTAGCTCAGTTGGTAGAGTCCCGGATTGTGATTCCGGTTGTCGTGGGTTCGAGTCCCATCAGCCACCCCATCCATTCGTAGCGCGATCCGGCGACCGCCGGCGGCGACCGCGCTGTTCCATCGGCTCCGCGGCCTGTGATGCGTGCAGCGGCCGGAACCAGGGGAGGGACCCCGTGCAGGCGGTCATTCTTGCTTATCACTCGCACCACATGGAAGGCGCGGGCTACGCGTCGAACGACCATGTGGCACTCGCGCAGGATCTCGAACTGATCGTCGCGAGCGGTTTCGACATCGTTCCGCTTGGCGAGCTTGTCGATGCGTTCGACATGATGAAGCAAGACGGGAAGGCGGCAGGCGGACGTGCGCGGCGTCTCGTGGCGATCACGTTCGACGACGGCCCCGAATACGACGCCGTCGACTACCGCCATCCAACGCTGGGTCTGCAGCGCAGCTTCCTCCGCATTCTCGAAGACTTTTCGCGCTCGGGGCCGGGGCGAGCGAGGGCTTGCGCGACGAGCTTCGTCATCGCGAGCCCCGAAGCCCGGACGGCGATGGAGAGCCTGACCGGCGCGGGTCCGTATTCGCTGCATTCCGGCGCGATGAACGACCGGTGGTGGTCGAGCGCGATCGACTCCGGCTACCTGTCGATCGCGAACCACAGCTGGGATCACCTGCATCCCGGACTGGCGCGCGTCGCCCATTCGCGGCAGGCGAGGGCGGATTTCAGCCAGGTCGACAATGTGGCGGACGCCGACGCGCAGGTCCTCGCGGCGCAGCGCTATATCGACGAGCGCACCGGGGGCCGCGCCGCGCCGTTCTTCGCTTATCCGTTCGGCCAGTACAACGCGTTTCTGACCGGGGAGTACTTCGCCTCGAATACCGTGCAGCTCGGGCTCCGTGCAGCGTTCACTGTCGACGGGCGGCCGGTGCGCACGCATGAGGACGTGTGGACGCTGCCGCGGTACTCCTGCGGGTACAACTGGACGACGCCGGCGCAGCTCCTCGAGATCCTGAAGGCGGCGTGACGGTCGCCGCGCGCGCGTCAGAACGGGCCGATCGCGGCGATCGTCGCTTCCAGCGTCCGCTTCTCGCTGTCGGGAAGCGGCCGGATCCACCGCACAATCAGGTGGCGGTGCTCCGTAGGCTCGTAGCCGATCCGTTCGTTCACGCGCCAGGACTTCGCGTCGCCGCAGTAGCCGAACCACGCCAGCGCGTCGTTCAGCTCCCGCGCGGCGTGTTCCAGCAGGATCTGCACCACGCCGCCGCGAGCCTTGCACCCGCGCCAGTGAGCGTCCGGCAGGCGCCGGTAGAAGTTGCGCCGCGCGCAAAGGCCGCCTTCCAGGTAGACGTCGCCGCGGCGGATGAAGTTGGCGAACGCGACCGGTTCGACGCATGACGCGGACCATCGATAGAACGCGACATATTGCCGCCATGCGTCAGCGCCGGCGCGGCCGGGAACGGGCTCCGGCGGCGGCACGGGGAACGCCGATCGGAACGCCTCGAAGAAGAGGTCGGTCGCGAAGTACGACGCGTCCGCCATGCCTAGAACGTGGACCGATTCCTCGAAGGATTTCAATGCGGGGCCGAGTCGATGCGGGGAGCGGCGATTATCGCATCGTGTCGGCGCCTGCCAGTTCCCGCGCGTCCATCGCGTAACATTGTCCCTGACCGCCCCGCTTTGACCCCCCGACCGATGCGCTTCACCGTCGCCACCTACAACATCCACAAGGGCTTCACGCAGTTCTCGCGGCGGATGGTCATCCACGAGGTCCGCGACCGGCTGCACGGGCTTTCCGCCGACATCGTCTTCCTGCAGGAAGTGCTCGGCACGCACCACCGGCACGCGCATCGCTATCACGAGTGGCCGGGCAAGCCGCAGCACGAGTTCATCGCCGACG
>Ga0068858_100006239_pt1 | contig 11617 bp, 7 predicted proteins | sample KBSSwiS12_FD_66589 | JGI IMG/M metagenome (GOLD analysis project Ga0068858, IMG submission 66589) | Switchgrass rhizosphere microbial communities from Kellogg Biological Station, Michigan, USA - KBS Switchgrass S1-2 | ecosystem: Host-associated > Plants > Roots > Rhizosphere > Soil ... | reverse complement strand
CGGCGGCGCGGTCACGATCGGCGTTGGCTTCCGCGGCTGCGGTGCGGCGTCCCGCGAGCGCCTGCCGCGCAGGCTCGCGCCGGGCCTCGAGACCTTCGAGCTCGGCGGCCACGCTCGTCGCCCGCGCTTCGAGCGTTCGCACCTGCTCCCGATCGAAGGCCATCTGCTGCTCACGACGCGTGATGGCCAGTTCGCAGGTGTGCGCGGCCTCGCGCGATTGCGTGGAGCGCGATTCGGCTTCGACGAGCTCGATGCGCAGCCGGCCGAGATCCGCTTCCACTTCGCCGACGCGCGCCGCCGACACCGCTTCCTGCTCGCGTGCGTCGGCGAGCCGCGCCCGCGCCGATTCGATCGTTTCAGCCAGCTGGCGGTACTTGCGGGCGAAGAGGACTTTCTCCCAGCGTCGCAGCTCGTCGCGCAGCTTCTGGTACCGCCTCGCCTTCCCCGCCTGGCGTTTCAGCGTGCCGCGCTGCTTCTCGACTTCGAACACGATGTCGTCGATGCGCGTCAGGTTCTGCTGCGCCGCTTCGAGCTTGAGCTCCGCGGCGCGGCGCCGCGCCTTGTACTTCGTCACGCCCGCGGCCTCTTCGATCAGCTGGCGCCGATCGGTGGGGCGGGTGCTGAGAATCATGCCGATCTTGCCCTGCTCGATGATCGCGTAGTTCTTCGCGCCGAGGCCGGTGTCCATCAGCAGATCGTGCACGTCGCGCAGCCGGCAGACGGAGCCGTCGATCAAGTACTCGCTCTCGCCCGATCGGTAAAGCCGCCGCGTGACCTCGACCTCGCGCGCGACCGACTGGATGATTTCGCTGATCCCGGCGGCATCTGCTATGGAGGGCTCGCCGTTCCCGTGACCGTTGCCGTTCGCATGGCCGTTGCCGTTCGCGTGGCCATTGCCGTTGGCGTGGCCATTGCCGTTGCCGGCCGCACCTTCGAGACCGGATTCGCTGCCGAATGCAGGGCCGCTGACCGTCTTCAGGAAGCCGCTGAACCGCAGGCGCACTTCAGCCGCCGCGGTGGGCTTGCGCGCATCGCTGCCGTTGAAGATCACGTCTTCCATCTTGTCGCCGCGCAGGCTCTTCGCGCTCTGCTCACCCATCACCCACGTGATGGCGTCCGCGACGTTGCTCTTGCCGCAGCCGTTCGGACCGACAATCGCCGTCACGCCTTTGTCGAAGGCGAGCTCGGAGCGATCGGAAAACGATTTGAAACCGTTGATTTCGAGACGTTCAAGACGCATGGGTCACCACGCTCGCCTAAAAGGCTCGCGCTCCGAGGGAAAAGACGAGTCGGCGAACCTCGAGCACCGGAGCGCGAGGCTTTCCGCCGAGTGAAAGCGTAGGAGGTGTGCTGGGATGTGACCTGGCAAAACGACCGATTTTTTGGCCCACTTTCGTCTTCCACACCGTAGGAAGACGGCCCCGGGGCCGAACGGTCGTCAGTCTAACAAGGGCTAGTTATAGGGGCAAGAGCAAAGTACCACCCAACGAATTGTGGTCGCTTGCCCCATGCCAGCCCGTCGCGTGGGGGTCAGATCTCGATTTTCTCGGTCACTGACCCCTCGAGCGAGAAAATCGAGATCTGACCCCCAATCCGTCAGTGGTTCGCCTTGACCTTGTTGCCTTTGCTGAGCTCCGTCAGCTTTTGCGCCTCGCCGAACATCGTCAACGCCATCTGCGCCTGCGGATCGACCGTGATCAAGTGCCGCCGCGCGTCGGCGATGCCGAACACGGCGTTGTCGATTTCGAACCGGATCATCGCCTTGATGAACTCGGCGTCCTTGGCGAACGCTTCGTCGTCCATCCGCAGCTTGTCGGTCTTCATCTGCTCCTTGAAGTCGGACACCATCGCCTCGTCGACGACGAAGTTGCGCTTCACGAGCTTGCGATTCGTGGAGGTCTGGGTCACGCGCATATCGCCTTCGGCGGCGTACTTCTGCGCGTAGTTCGCGAACTCGCCTCGCGCGACGAGCATGCGTCCGAACCGGCCGGGGTTGAAGCCTTCGAGCGGTCCGGCGACGCGCTTGTCGGGCTCGATGCCGCCGCCGGCGTAGACGGGACGTCCTGAGTCGGTGTGTTTCAGGTCGCTTGGATTGTGCGGCTTGTTCGCGTCCTGGTCGCGCAGCGTGTAGCTCAGATACTCGTCGAAGCTCGCGTCCCACGGACGCTGGATGATGCGGCCGGACGGCGTGTAGTAATGCGCCGTCGTGAGCGCGAGCCCCGCGCCGCCGCTGATGCGGTACACCGACTGGACGAGCGCCTTGCCGAACGTCGTCTCGCCCACCAGGTACGCGCGATCGTGATCCTGCAACGCGCCCGACACGATCTCCGCCGCGCTCGCGCTGTTGCGATTGACCAGCGCGACGATCGGCATCTCGGTGAACTCGCTCTCCTCGGTCGCGCGATAGTCCTGATCCGAGTTCGGCACGCGGCCGCGCGTGTAGACGATCATCTTGCCCTTGGGCAGGAACTCGTTCGAGACCTTGATCGCCTGATCGAGCGGACCGCCGGGATTGCCGCGAATGTCGAACAGCAGTCGCTTCATGCCCTTCGACGAGAGATCGCGCAACGCGTGCTTGACGTCTCGGTCGGTGTTCTCGCCGAAGTCCTGCATGCGGATGTAGCCGGTCGTGTCGTCGATCATGAAGTACGCGGGCACCGTCGGAATGTAGACCTCGTCGCGCACGAGTTCGAACTTGATCATTTCCGGGTAGCCGCGGCGCTTCACGCCGACGTAAACGGTCGTCCCCTTTGCGCCGCGAAGCTTGTGCATCGCCTGATCGACGGTCCAGCCCTTCGTGTCTTCTCCAGCGACGTTGGCGAGGACGTCGCCGCGGCGAACGCCCTTCTTGTACGCCGGCGACTGCTCGAACACCTGCATCGCCGTGATATCGCCGTCGATGGCTTGAATCGACACGCCGATGCCGTAGTAGCGGCCTTCCTGCCGCTCACGCATCTGCGCGTATTCCTTCGGGCTGAAGAAACTCGAATGCGGATCGAGCGTGCCGAGCATGCCGCGCACCGCGCCATACACGACGTTGTCGGAATCAACCTTGTCGATGTAGCTTGTCTCGATCGCGTTCAGCGCGGCGGTGAACGCACGATAGTGCTCGGGGACTTTGTCGTCGGTCGCAAGCGCGCTGCGTCCGAAGAACCCGCCGACCAGAGCGGAGACGAGGATCGCAAAGAGGACTGCGGGCAGGGGACGGTAGCGTCGCATGACGGTACCCTAGCAGATAACTTCCTTACAAGCAACGACTTCTGGGCATCTTCCGTGCCCGGAACTTCTTGACCGCGCCGTGACGCCGTTCCATAATGGCGGGAGCGGTCCCGCCCCGGTTTTTGGGAAAGTAGGAGTCACATGTTTGGTTCCATCGGAATGCCCGAGCTGATCATTATTTTCGTGATCGCTCTGATCATCTTCGGACCCCGCAAGCTGCCTGAGCTGGGCCGATCGCTCGGAAAGAGCATCGCCGAGTTCAAGAAGGCGTCCAACGAGCTGAAGAGCACCCTCGAAGAGGAAATCCGCCTCGAAGAGCAGCGCTCCGCTATCGAAGAGAAGAAATCCCAGTCGGTGACTGCGCCTCCCGCGAATCCCACGCCGCTCGTCGACGAGCACGCGTCGGTCCGCAAGGTCGACCAGAGCGCGTAAGCGCGCGCCATGGCCCTCGTGCCGTTCCCGGGCCCCCAGTCGGGGGCTCTCCAGATTCCTCCCGACGAAGACGACGACACTGCGGCAGCGGGAAAGATGTCGTTTCTGGAGCATCTCGACGAGCTCCGGAAACGCATCGTCAATTCCGCTATCGCGATAGCCGTCTGCGTCGTCGTCGGCTTCGCGTTCATCAACAAGATCGTCGACTTCATCCTGGCCCCGACGCGAGGCGCGCTGCCGGCCGGGGTGAAGATGATCTACACGGAGCCGGGCGAGGCGTTCTCGCTCTACGTGCAGATTGCGCTCATCATGGGCGTCGTGCTCGCCGCGCCGTTCATCATGTATCAGGTCTGGATGTTCATCGCTCCGGGCTTGTACTCGAACGAGAAGCGGCTGGCGATTCCGTTCGTCATCTTCACGACGCTCGGCTTCGTGCTCGGCGCCGCGTTCAACCACTACATCGCATTTCCCTTCATGATGGCGTTCTTCGCCAGCTTCAACACACCCGACCTGGCGTTCATGCCGCGGTTGGACGATGTGTTCGGGCTCTACACGAAGATGCTGCTCGGCATGGGGATCGTTTTCCAGATGCCGACGGTCGTATTCTTCCTCGCGAAGATGCGGATGATCACCGCGTGGTTCCTGCTCAGCAACTTCAAGTACGCCTTCCTCATCATCTTCGTCGTCGCGGCCGTCATCACGCCGACCGGCGACATGATGACGCAGACCATCTTTGCCGCCCCGATGGTGGCCCTCTACATCCTGAGCATCGTGATCGCCTGGGTCGTTGGCCCGAAACGTCTGAAGGCGCCGAAAGAGTCGGCGAGCTAAGCTCCTAAGTCATTGCTCGATTGACGATTGCAGCCCAGCCGTACTATCATGGCTGAGCTTGCTTGTACCCCGGAGGGTACAGCTGATGACGACCGCCTCGAGACTTTCGCGGCTTACGGCCGCTTTCATCCTTCTTTCAACCGCCGCTTTCGCCCAGCCCCCAGCCTCCCCGAATCAAGCACCAGCGCCCGCGGCCCCGTCCGACGAGGCCACCCGTCCAGCCACGACGACGTTCTTTGGCGACACGGGAATCTGGTACGTCCCGACCGGTGAAGTGTTGGGCGACGGCAAGTGGTCCGCGAGCGTCTATCGCCGCGGAACGAACTGGATTCAGGGCTACACCAACGTTGCTGACTTCGCGGGAACCTTCGCGTACGGCATCAAGGACCGGGCGGAAGTCTTCGGATCGTTTCTCGTCGACACGCGCATCGATCGCGACCTGCGGCCGATCTTCGTCAACGATCCGGCGTTCGGAGGCATCATCGATCGCTATCCGCAGGCCAACAAATACTGGAGCGGCGACAACCTCGGCGATCTGTACCTCGGCGTGAAGTTCAATGTGTGGTCCGAGTATCGTCAGAACCCGGCCGCCATCGCCGCGCGCGCCATCGTGAAAGTGCCGACCGGCAAAGCGGACGCCGGCGTCAGCACCGGCAAGCCGGATGTCGCCTTCGACTTCATCGTCAGCAAGGAAGCGTCGAAGCTGGTGGAAGTCTCGGGATTCGGCGGGTACGAGTTTCGTGGCAGCCCCGACGGCATCGATGCGCCGACCGGCGCGTTCAGATGGGGAACGGGTGTCGCGTTTCCCTCGCGGAACATGCTGCGCATCTCCGGCGAGTTGAACGGCCTGATTCCATCGAAGGATGTGGCGACGATTACTGGCACGTCGATCGTCGGGACCGATTTGACGCGCGCGCCGGTCACGTCAGCCACCGAAAACATCACGCGCGCGACGCTCGGTCTCACGTTCCAGGCGAAGAACGGATTCTTCGCCGGCGCCGGCGTCAGCTGGAACGTGCCGACTCGCGCGCGGTCGGGCTCGTTCACCGATGAGCCCGACGTCATCGGCGACTACTACGACATACAGTTCCGGATCGGCTACCACCCCGGTGTCCGCGTGTACGCACCGCCGCCTCCGGTGCGTGAGGCGCCCCCGGGAACCATTCCGGCGACGCAGAATCGGCCACCAACCGTTCGCGCGCGTTGCGAGCCGTGCACGGTGGAAGTCGGTAAGACATCGACCGTCACCGGCGACGCCCAGGATCCGGACGGCGACACCCTCACCTACCGCTGGTCCGCGCCCACGGGACGGTTCGCCAACGCTGGCGATCGGCAGACCGTATGGACGGCACCCATGCAGGAAGGCGCCGTTCCTGCCACCATCGTCGTGGACGACGGCAAGGGCGGCACGGCGTCGGATTCGGTCACCATCCAGGTGATCAGATCCACTCCGGTCGTGGAGCTGAGGTTCGAGGACGTGTACTTCGACTTCGATCGATCGACGCTCCGTCCCGAGGCGCTGCGACTGCTCGACGATGCGGTGGCGCGCCTGCAGGCGAACCCCGACAAGAACATCATCATCGAAGGCCACACCTGCAACATCGGGACGGCTGAATACAATCTGGCGCTCGGCGATCGGCGAGCCAACAGCGTGAAGCAATACCTGATGTCGCGCGGCGTGCCGGCCGGCCGCCTGGAAACACGCAGCTACGGTGAAGAAGCGCCGAAGTTCGACAACACGCGTGAAGAAACGCGGCGTTTGAACAGGCGCGCCGCACTGGTAGTCAAAGTCCAATAAAGAAAAACCGCAGAGTCCGCTGGGATCGCAGAGAGCCGTCTTCTCCGCGCTCTTTGCGGTCTCTGCGGTTTTTTTCTGATCGTTGCTAGAATCTTCGCGTGCCCATCAGGGCGTCCTCTGCCAAACAAATTGACGCGTTGATTGCGAGCCTCAGCGCGGAAAACTCCGTCACGCGTGAAACGGCCGTCGCGCGCCTTACCCTCCTGGGCGCACGCGCGGTCGAGCGCCTGATCGACGCGACCGGTTCCCTGCCGCTGCCGGCCGCGCGGACCGCCGCATGGCGCGCGTTAGAGGCGATCGGCGATCCGCGCGCGCTCGAGCCCGCGCTGGCAACACTCGCCTCTCGCGATCCCGAGCCCGACGTCGCGGCAGCGGCTGTCGGTGTAGCGCGAGCGCATCTGCGCGGCTCTCAGGGCGCGGCGGCGGTCGATCGTCTGGCGACCGTGCTGTTCGATCGAACGCGACACGAAACGCTCAGGCTCGCGGCGCTTCGCGCGCTGCGAGATCTCGAACCCGCAACCATCGCGCCGATCCTCGCCACGCTGGCTGACGACCCGAACGGCGCGATTCGCCTCGAGGCGGGCTTGCGCGGTCCCAGCGCGCCGCAGCGATCAGAAGACACCGCCGCGGTGCTCGCACGCGCCGCGGAAGGTGGACTCCCGGACGATCCCGCGATGCTTCGTCACGCGCTGGCCCTGTCTGCGGAGTCGCTTCCGCTGCCGGCGCTGCTGGAACTGGTCAAGCGCATTCGCGAACGCGAGGGATCGGAGCCGGCAAAGTTCAGGGAACAGTGGCGAATCGCAAGAGCAGCGGCCCATGTCGCGCTGGCACACCGTGGCAGCCGGCTGGCCGTCTACGACTTGAGAGAATCGCTCGAAACAGCGAAAGGGCCGCTACCGGTGGAATTCCTGAAGGCGCTCAGGCTCGTCGGCGACGCGACGTGCCTCGAGGCGATCGCCGGAGCTTTTGCGAAAAGCAAAGATGGCTGGTGGCGGCAGCATCTCGCCGAGGCGTTCAAGGCCGTGACCGCGCGCGAAAAGCTCACGCGGCGCCATGCCGTGCTCAAGAAGATTGAAAAGCGATGGCCTCGGGTGCTGAAGGACATGGAGGGCTGAGGGCTGAGGGCTGAGGGCTGAGGGCTGAGGGCACGCTAACGCGCTTCAACCGCGAGCACAATCGGCTGCGACTGAACCACCCGAACGCCATCGTTGTTCACGAACTCGGCGCCGTCGATGCGGATCGTCGCGCGGTATACCTTTCGCGAACGCGGCTGCCCGTCGCCGGGCGACACGGACATCGTCAGCGTACCTTTCGTCGCCCGCCACGGTTCGATTGCGGGCCTGGGACCCACGTGCGCATCTGAGCAGAACTCTTCTGGGTCGGCCTTATCTCTCACCAGAACCGTCACCTCGAATCCGCCATTGCGCGTCGAGAGATCGAATGGCCCGGCCCGCGATGCGAAGTCTTTGAGTCCGATCTCGGACCGGATGGTGATGGTCTCCGCACGGCCATGAAGAACTGTGCGAGAGGATCGGGTGGTTCTGACGTTTCAGCGATTGGGCGAAGAATCCGCACCGCTGTCGCGTAGTCACCGCGAAGGATGGCCTGGACGCCGTCCGCGGTGGTTCCTTGAGCGGCGACGGTGTCACCGCTCAAGAAGTGGATGCCGATTGTGCGGGCTCGTCAACCGACGGCAGGGCATCCGGCTAGTGACTGATACTTGCTGCCATAGCCCAAACATCCCCAGCCCTGAGCCCTAAGCCCTAAGCCCCAAAGCCCTAAGCCCCAAAGCCCTCAGCCCCAAAGCCCTCAGCCCTTCTCAATAACTCTTGGCAAACCACGCCTCCGCGTGCTGCGCATCCTTGTCGCAGCGGATGCAGCGCCCTGACGCTGCGGGCGGGTTCAGCGGCATGTTGCGGATCGTGGCCTGCGTCTCCGCCTTGATCTGAGCCTCGCAGTCGGTCGATCCGCACCAGGGCGCGATGACGAACCCGGGCCGTCCTTCCATCACCTGCTTGAACTCGTCGTAGGTCGCGACGCGCTGCGTGTGATCGGCGCGGAATGCCACGGCTCGATCGAACAGGTTCTGCTGAATCGCGTCGAGCAGCGCCAGCAGCTGCGCCGGGAGGTTTTCCATCGGCAGGCTCTGCTTCTCTCTCGTGTCGCGCCGCGCGACCAGCACGGCCGATTTCTCGATGTCCTTCGGCCCGATCTCGAGACGAAGCGGCACACCGCGCAGCTCCCACTCGGCAAACTTCCAGCCCGGACGTTCCTCGCGCTCGTCGAGCGTGACGCGGATACCCGCTTTCACGAGCTCCTGCTGGATCTCCTGCGCCTTCGGCAAGACGGTCTCGCGCCAATTGTCGCGGCCAATCGGGACAATCACGACCTGATACGGCGCGATCCGCGGCGGCAGCACGAGCCCGCTGTCGTCGCCGTGGACCATGATCGCGGCGCCGATCAGCCGCGTGGTCATCCCCCACGACGTGCCCCAGACGTGCTGAACGGACTTGTCCCGGGCCTGGAACGTAATCTCGAACGCCTTCGCGAAATTCTGTCCCAGGTTGTGCGACGTTCCAGCCTGGAGCGCGCGTCCGTCGCCCATCAGCGCTTCGATCGAATAGGTCCGGAGCGCGCCGGCGAACTTCTCGCTCTCGCTCTTCATTCCCTCGACGACCGGCACGGCCATCTCGGTCTCGAGCGTTTCCTTGTACATGTGCAGGATTTTCAGCGTCTCGTCTTCCGCTTCGACGTCGGTCTCGTGGGCGGTGTGCCCCTCCTGCCAGAGGAACTCAGTCGTCCGCAGAAACGGACGCGTCACCTTTTCCCAGCGCACCACGTTCGCCCACTGGTTGATGAGAATCGGCAGGTCGCGCCACGACTGCACCCACTTGGCGTACATGGTGCCGATGATCGCTTCCGACGTCGGCCGCACGACGAGCTTTTCCTCGAGCAGCTCGCCGCCGCCGTGCGTGACGTAGGCCACCTGCGGCGCGAAACCCTCGACGTGCTCGGCTTCCTTGTTCAGCAGGCTCTCGGGAATGAAGAGCGGGAAGTACGCGTTGACGTGGCCGGAAGCTTTGATGCGCCGATCGAGCGCCTGCTGGATCAGCTCCCAGATCGCGTAGCCGTACGGCCGGATGACCATGCACCCTTTGACGGGCGAGTAGTCAGCCAGCTCGGCGCGACGAACCACGTCCAGGTACCACTTCGAAAAATCCTGCGATCGCGGCGTGATTTCGGTGACGAACGATTCTTTCTCGGGTTTCTTCGACATCAGAGTTTCTTCCAGCGCTGATCGAACACGGAGGACACCAGGGACACAAAGGTAAGAGTTTAATACGCGGCGCGGGTATCCACGACATGGATACGCCAGCGGCGATCCTCGCGGTCGGGGAAATCCTCTCTGTAGTGCCCGCCACGGCTTTCCTCGCGGCGCAGTGCAGCGCGCGCGATCAAACGGGCGACGGTGAGAAGATTCCGATGCCGGCTCTGCTCCGCCGGCGATAACGCGGATGGCGCGCCGGCGCGCGCCAGGATCTCCACCGCTTCGACCAGCGCAGTGCGCGACCGGAACAGCCCGGCGTTGCGCCACATGAGATCACGGACCTCAGCAGAGGCGAGGGACTGGGGACCGGGGACTAGATGACTAGCCCCAAGCCCCGAGTCCCGAGTCCCTACACGATCGGCTTTCATCGGCGCCGCTTGCGGGGGCAACTGCATGGCTTCCGCCGCTCGCGCACCGAAGACAAGACCTTCCAGAAGCGAGTTGCTCGCGAGCCGGTTGGCCCCGTGAACACCAGTACACGCGACCTCGCCTGCGGCAAACAGTCCCGGCATCGACGTGCGCGCCCACTCATCGGTGTCGACGCCACCCATCATGTAGTGCGCCGCGGGACCGACGGGAATGCGATCCCGCGCGAGGTCCAGACCGGCCTGCGCGCACATGGCCGCAATCGTGGGAAACCGGTGGCGGACGTAATCCGCATCGAGATGCGCCAGCGTGAGGTAGATGGATCCGCCCGTGTGCTCCGACTCGCGCGCGATGCCCCGCGCCACGATGTCCCGCGGCGCGAGGTCACCGTCGGGATGATGGCGCGTCATGAACGCTTCGCCTCGCTCGTTCACCAGGCGCGCGCCTTCACCGCGAAGCGCCTCTGAGATGAGGAATCTGGGCGCGCCGGCGAGCTTCAGTGCGGTCGGGTGAAACTGGACGAACTCGAGATCGGCAACCCGCGCACCGGCGTGGAATGCGAGGGCAATACCGTCGCCCGTGGCGACCGCGGGGTTGGTCGTCTCCCGGAATACCTGCCCCGCGCCGCCGGTCGCGAGCAGGATCGCTCTCGCGCGCACCTCGCGGCTGACATCGGCCGCGTCGAAATACCGCAGTCCGCGTGCGTGACCGTCCTCGACGATCAAATCCGTGACGAGCGCGTGATCGATCGTCTCGACCGACGGCAGCGAGCGCACGCGCTCCCACAGCACACGGCCGATTTCGCGACCCGTGGCATCGCCGGCGTGCAACACGCGGCGGACGCTGTGTGCGGCCTCGCGGGCAAGCGCGGGACGGCCGTCAGCATCGCGTTCGAACCGGGCGCCCCAGTCCAGCAACTCCAGCACGAACCGCGGGCCGTCCTTGACCAGCGTGTCGACCGCCGCCTCGTCGCACAGTCCGTCACCCGCGCGAAGCGTGTCCGCGGCATGTAACGCCGGCGTGTCGTCGGCGCCGACAGCCGCGGCGATGCCGCCTTGAGCGTAGCCGGTGTTGCTTTCAGCGGGTTCGGCCTTGGTGAGCACGAGCACGCGGCCCGCATCCGCAAGTCCGATCGCGGCACGCAGCCCCGCCACACCGCCGCCGACGATGAGAAAATCGACTGAATGCACGTGGATGGTATCCTACCATCCGCATCTGATGGATCCCGTCCGGCTCGACCTCTCCACGCCTTCCCGCGGCTACACCGTGACGATCGGCGACGGCACGCTCGACCGAGTGGGCGCGACGCTCGACGCGATCGGCGCGCCGGCGCGCCGCTTCGTGGTCTCGAGTCCGCTCGTCTGGCGGCTGCACGGCGCGCAATTGACTCGCGCGGCCGCGCTGGCGGATCCGATCCTCGTACCCGACGGCGAGCGGTTCAAGCAACTCTCGACCGTGTCGCGCATCTACGACGCGCTCGTTCGCGCCAGCGCGGATCGCGCGTCGACGGTCGTCACCTTCGGCGGCGGCGTGATCGGCGACATGGCCGGCTTCGCGGCGGCCACCTATCTGCGCGGCATCGCGCTCGTGCACGTGCCCACGACGCTGCTCGCGCAGGTCGACAGCGCGATCGGCGGCAAGGT
>Ga0068858_100006232_pt1 | contig 11624 bp, 13 predicted proteins | sample KBSSwiS12_FD_66589 | JGI IMG/M metagenome (GOLD analysis project Ga0068858, IMG submission 66589) | Switchgrass rhizosphere microbial communities from Kellogg Biological Station, Michigan, USA - KBS Switchgrass S1-2 | ecosystem: Host-associated > Plants > Roots > Rhizosphere > Soil ... | reverse complement strand
GACAGGCAAGTCGGTCGCGGCATCAGCGCCGTCTGCCGGGCCGGCGTCTATCAATCCGACCACCCGCCAGGACGCGGACTCGTCGGCGACCTTCACCTTCGCCCGTAAAATATATTTCGCGAGCCGCGCCGCCACAGAGCCGGCAAGCTCGCGAGGCACGAGGGCAAGGATGTCATCCACATCCCAATGCACGAGCCTCAGCAACGCAATGGTCCGTCCCTGAGGATTGTGAAACCCCGCCAGGATCGACTGCCCGGCGCCGAGCTTGGAAACATCGTTCGATAACTGGCCCTGCAGGAATTTGACCGCATCGGCGCCGCGTACGCGGATCAGCCCTGTGTCCTCCAGGTGAATTCCTTCCAGTGCTGTGCGCATAGGTGGATTCTGGCAGAATTGACCGGCTATGCAGAATGCCTCAGAAGCAGGAGCTGAACCCATCGCTTCAGCGCCCGAATCGTCCCAGGCCCCCAGTCAGGCCACCAGCGAAGCTGCGGCTTCGGCGGCATCGCATCAACCCTCCCGGCAATCGCAGAAGCCCATTGAGCTGGGTGGACCTGCAGGTCCCGAGCCCACGCGGTTTGGTGATTGGGAGCGCAAGGGACGCTGCATCGACTTCTAATATCCTACTTATTCGGCCCCTTAAGTCCTTGCAGGAGCACAATGCGGCGCCTGCTACGGAGCACACCAGAACACAATGCGCGCACGACCACTCTCGCCACACCTGTCCATCTACAGGTTGTCACGCTATTCGCTGTTGTCATCCATCACCAACCGCATCACCGGCGTCATCCTGTCCGTTGGACTTCTGGTCCTGGTCTACTGGCTGATGGCGGTCGCGAGCAGCAATCGCGAATACCTCCGGGCCCATGAAATCCTGTCCTCCGGCTTTTTCAAACTCATCTACGCGGGCCTGCTCATCGCGTTCTGTTATCACCTGGTCGCCGGCATCCGGCACCTGACGTGGGATACAGGCCGTGGTCTCGAGCGAGCGCAGGCCAAGCGCAGCACCTACATCGTGGTTGCAGCGACAGTCCTACTCGTTGTGGTCCTGGGCTATTGGCTGTTCCTGGCCGCGGGGCGTGCATCATGAAGAGTTTGCGCAGTCCCCTCGGAACGGTCGCGGGCCTGGGTTCGGCCAAGAGTGGTGTGCATCACTGGTGGCTGCAGCGCCTGACCTCCATCGCGCTGGTGCCGTTGACCATCTGGTTCACGGTGTCATTGCTGTCCCTGCCATCACTCGATCACGTCACTGTGATCTCGTGGATGGCGCAGAGCTGGACGGCGCTCCTGTTGATCCTGCTGGTGCTCGTGGCGACCTGGCACTCCCAACTGGGCGTACGAGTTGTCGTCGAAGATTACGTACATAACACCGCGTCGAGGACTCTGATACTCGTGATACTGACCTTTGTGCACGCCTTCCTGGCAGTGGCCGGCGTGTTTGCGATCCTGAAAGTCGCTTTTGGAGGCGCGGCGTGAGCGCCTACGAATTCATCGATCACACCTACGACGTGCTGGTTGTAGGGGCCGGCGGTGCCGGACTTCGCGCAACACTCGGGCTCGCGGAAGCGGGTCTGAAGACCGCGTGTATTTCAAAGCTCTTCCCCACTCGCAGTCACACCGTGGCCGCTCAGGGCGGCATCAGCGCGGCTCTTGGCAACATGGGTGAGGATGACTGGCGCTGGCACATGTATGACACGGTCAAAGGTTCCGACTGGCTCGGTGACCAGGACGCGATCGAGTTCATGTGCAAGGAGGCGCCCGCGGCCGTCATCGAGCTGGAGCATTACGGCGTCCCGTTTTCGCGGACCGAGCAAGGTCGGATTTACCAGCGGCCGTTCGGTGGCATGACCACCCACTTCGGCAAGGGGATTGCGCAGCGGACCTGTGCGGCGGCGGACCGTACCGGTCACGCGATGCTCCACACCCTTTATCAGCAGTCGATCCGTCATGCCGCGACGTTTTTCATCGAGTACTTCGCAATCGACCTGATCATGGAAAATGGCGTGTGCCGCGGCGTGGTCGCCATCGACATGATGGAAGGCAAGATTCACCGCTTCCGTTCGCACATGACGATTCTCGCCACAGGCGGTTATGGCCGCGCGTACTTCTCCTGCACCTCCGCGCATTCATGCACCGGTGATGGCAACGCCATGGTGTTGCGTGCCGGCCTGCCGCTGCAGGACATGGAGTTCGTGCAATTCCATCCAACCGGAATCTACGGCGCGGGCTGCCTGATTACTGAGGGGGCACGAGGCGAGGGCGGCTACCTGACCAATTCAAAGGGCGAGCGCTTCATGGAGCGCTATGCACCCAACGCGAAAGATCTCGCCTCACGTGATGTCGTCAGCCGCGCAATGACTGTTGAGGTCCGCGAAGGGCGGGGCGTAGGCGCCGAGCACGACCACATCGAGTTGCACCTGGAGCACCTGGGTCCGGAAGTCATCCACGAGCGCCTGCCTGGCATCGCCGAGACCGCGCGGATTTTCTCCGGCGTCGATGTGACGAAGCAGCCCATCCCCGTGCAGCCGACAGTTCACTACAACATGGGCGGAATCCCATGCAATTATCACGGCGAGGTCGTCAACACCCAGGGCGTCGTCCCCGGGCTGATGGCGGTTGGTGAGGCCGCCTGCGTTTCAGTGCACGGCGCCAACCGGCTCGGATCCAACTCTCTGTTGGATCTGGTGGTGTTTGGCCGCGAGGCGGCTCGACGCTGCGCCGAGATCGTGAAGCCAGGCGTGGGCCACAAGCCGCTACCGAAGGATGGTGCGGACCTTGCCGTGCAGCGTCTCGACAGATACAGAAACGCCAACGGCGCCAGGCCCACCGCCGAGATCCGCCTGGAAATGCAGAAGACCATGCAGCGTGATGCCGCCGTCTTCCGCACCGGTGAGTCGCTCAATGAGGGAATCGGCAAGCTCCAGAAGACGTTCGACACCTTCCCGGATGTGCGGGTGACCGATCGTTCGCTCGTCTGGAACACGGACCTGATTGAAACGATGGAGCTGGAGAACTTGTTACTCCAGGCCACCGCCACCATTCATTCTGCAGCCAATCGCAAGGAGAGCCGTGGGGCGCAGGCGCGCGAGGACTATCCGAACCGCGATGACGCCGGCTGGATGAAACATACGTTGGTGTGGGTCGATGGACCGGGGCGGGTTCGGTTTGACTACCGGCCCGTGCATCTGGAAACACTGACGGACGAAGTCGAAACGATTCCCCCAAAGGCGCGCACGTACTGACATGGCCGAATTCAGCCTCCCTGCGAACTCCCGCATCCGACCTGGCAAGGTCCACAAGTCTCCCGGCTCTGCGACCCGCACTTTCCGGATCTACCGATTCGAGCCCGAGTCGAATGAGAATCCGCGTGTCGACACGTTTGAGGTGGATCTGAAGGGCGTGGGACCGATGGTTCTGGATGCCCTGATCCACATCAAGTCGACCCTCGACTCGAGCCTCACTTTCCGGCGCTCCTGCCGCGAAGGCATCTGTGGCTCCTGTGCAATGAACATCGACGGGTTGAACCGGCTCGCCTGCACCACCTCGATGGAGGACCTGGGCTCGACCGTGGCGATCTATCCGCTACCCCACATGCCGGTCGTCAAAGACCTCGTGCCGGATTTGACCAACTTTTACGCCCAGTACGCCTCCGTCAAGCCGTGGCTCCAGACCCGCACCCCGCCGCCGCCGGACCAGGAGCGCCTGCAGTCGAAGGAAGACCAGGAGAAGATCGATCGGCCGGCGGCCTGTATCCTGTGTGCCTGCTGCTCCACCTCGTGCCCCAGCTACTGGTGGAACAGCGATCGGTACCTCGGGCCCGCCGCTTTGCTGGCGGCATATCGTTGGATCATCGACAGCCGGGATGAGGCCACCGGCGAGCGGCTCGATGAGCTGGAAGACCCCTTCCGGCTGTACCGGTGTCATACGATCATGAATTGCACGGACGTCTGCCCGAAGGACCTGAACCCGGCCCGGGCCATTGCGGAGATCAAGAAAATGATGGTGGAGCGACAGTCCTGAAAGTGACTGCCCATGCGGATGCCCTGGATGCGCAAGCCCGCCGCCTGCTGTGGCGGTGTCGCCGGGGTATGAAAGAGCTGGACGTTCTGCTGGAGCGTTATGTCCGCTCGCAGGTGGCGGGGGCCTCGCCGCAGGACCGCGCCACCCTCGATCAACTTCTGGAGCTACCCGATCCCGTGCTGGCCGACCACCTGTTCGGTCACACTCCCGTCAACGACCCCCGGATGGCCTCTCTGGTGGCGGCAATCCGTAACTGCCGACCCGGAGCCGGGCCCGGCCAGGTTGGAGAATATCTTTGAGCCCCCTGAACTTTAATGGGGCGAGTGGGTCTATTCAGGTCGCGGCGCGGCGGCCATTTACCCTGCGGGAGTAAGGCGCCATGAGCGCCGATGTAAGCGATCTCAGCCTGGTTCGACGCGTCCAAGGCGGCGACAAGGGCGCGTTCGATGCGCTGGTGCGCAAGTACCAGCACAAACTCGTCAAGCTCGTTATGCGGTATGTGCGCAATCCGGCCGAAGCCGAGGACATCGCCCAGGAGGCATTCATCAAGGCCTATCGGGCCTTGCCGCAGTTTCGCGGTGACAGTGCCTTTTACACCTGGCTGTACCGCATCGCCATCAACACCGCGAAGAATGCCGTCGTCTCCCGCGATCGCAGCCCCATCGAATACAACATTGACCGCAGCTCCGACGCCGCCGAAGAGTCCTACGACATGCAAGGCCGAATGAAAGATTCCGAGACCCCGGAAGGGTTGGTGTTGACGGATGAGATCCGCCGCACCGTCAACGCTGCCATCGAGGCGTTGCCCGAGGACCTGAAGACCGCGATTGTGCTGCGGGAGCTCGACGGGTTGTCATACGAAGAGATTGCAGCGGCGATGGATTGTCCCGTCGGAACCGTCAGGTCGCGTATATTCCGGGCACGCGAAGCGATCGATCGCCGCTTGCGTGAAGTATTCGAAGGCGGCCTCGGCCGCACGGAGGATTTGGGATGAACGAGGAGCTCGACAGTCAACTGTCCGCCATGTTCGACAACGAGCTGCCCGCCGCCGAATGTGAGCTGCTGGCCCGGCGCCTGTCCCGGGACGAGGAGCTGAAGGGGCGTTGGAGTCGGTACGCCGCTATCGGCGCCACCATCCGTGCCGAAGGGGGCGTGCGTCTCAATACCAACCTCGCCGTGCGGGTCAACACAGCAATCTCCTCCGAGCCTGCCGTGGTGGTTACCAAGTCGGTTGAGATCGTTCGTGAGCAGCCGCGCAGGGCGATGCCGCGCTGGCTGATGCCTCTGAGCTCAGTGGCACTGGCCGCCAGTGTCGCCGCCGGCGCCATCCTGTTCCTGCGGTATGAGTCACCGACGCAGGTTGCGTCCCAGCCGGCACCCGCAACCTCGGGCAGCCAGACGCTGGTCGCAAACACGGCGGCCAGTCCCGCGGCTCCGGACAGCTACGTGGTTCCGAAGACCCTGCCGCGCCGGTCCGTTGTTCCGTCTACTCAACTTGCCAACTATGTCGTCGCTCACAGTGAGTTTTCCTCGCCGGTCAATCGACGTAATCTCCTCTCCGCCTTCATGGCGAGTGAGTCGGGAACTGCGGGTGCACCCTCGGGGTCCGATGAACCAAATGAGGATGTGACTGACGATGCCAAGACCGCGCACTAGAGAGCGAATCAGTTGGGTCGCTTTCGCGATGGTTGTTGCGACGACCGTCGCCGCCGAGGAGCCGACGAAATGGCTCGAGCGGATGAATCAGGCGCTGACGACCCGTAACTACGACGGTACGTTCTCGCACTGGCAGGGTGGCAAGGTGGAGATGTTGCGCATCATCCACCGGGTCCAGGATGGCGCTGTTGCCGAGCGCCTCGTCTCATTGGATGGGTCGGGCCGCGAGTTTATTCGCAGTGGTCCGGACCTGGCCTGCTACCTCCCCGACAAGAAAACGGTCGTGGTCGAGCGGCGGCCGGCCGATGAGTCATTGCTCGGCGGCTTCCCCGCGGTGAATGCGCAAACAGAAGCTTTCTACGACATCCAGGAAGTGGCCAAGACGCGCCTCAACCGCCGGGATACGCGCGTGATTACCGTTTCGCCCAAAGATGAGTTCCGTTACGGCTATCGCCTGTGGATCGATGAGACGACGGCCATGCCGCTCAAAACCCAACTTTGCGATGGCCACGGCCGGGTGATTGAGCAGATCGTATTCGCGAGCCTCACGCTGTCCTCGCGTATTCCCGATTCCGAATTCAAACCCGATGTCTCCACCGAAGGTTTCCAGTGGTTGCGCAATGACTCGCAACCCGGGAAGGAGCCGCCGGAAAATGCCTCGCTGGTCTGGAATGCCCTGAAGCTGCCGCCTGGTTTCAAGATGGCCGCGCGCTCGGCCCAGGTGATGCCCGGGTCGACCGACCCGGTATCGCACCTGGTGTTCAGTGACGGCATGGCGTCCGTGTCCGTCTTTGTGGAAGTGGAAACGAAGAAGACCACGACGCAGACCCAGGACGGCCAGGAAGTCACCGAGGAGTCCGCTCGCGTGGGGTCCTCGTCCGTGTACTCTACGGTCATGGGCGGGCGAAAAGTGACGGCCGTCGGCGAGGTCCCGCCGGAGACCGTGCGATCGATCGCGACGTCCTTTTCCTCCGGCGGTGCAGGTGCGCCAGCGCTGGTCCCCAAGCACTGATGCGATCGTCTCAATTGACCGTAGTCCATCGGCAGGACTGCGACCTCTGCGATGAGATGGTGGCCGCGCTCGAGGCCCTGAATCGTAAAATCCGCCTGCCGCCCGTGACTATTGTGGATGTCGATGGGGATCCCGAGCTGGTGCGCCGCTACGGCCTGAATGTTCCCGTCCTGCTCCTGGACGGCACCCTCGTCTGCAAGCACCACCTGGACGCCGAAGAGCTCATCCGGCTGCTTCGTTGAGCGTTCCGGCTGTCCCGTTGAGCGTTCCAGCCCCAACGGTACCTTGCCGGCAAAAGTCGCGCCTTTTGCCGGCCGTTGAACGGAGCCTCGGCGCCGATTCCGCGGAAATCGCCTCCGGCGATTTGCCGCCCATGTAATATTCGCCCCCGCCCGCAGCAGGTTCTGCCGGCAGAACCCGGCGAATCAATCGACACAATGCTGCTGACCAGAAACTTTTCGATCATTGCCCACGTAGATCACGGTAAGTCCACCCTGGCCGACCGGCTGATCCAGGTGTGCGGCGGACTGCAGGACCGGGAGATGCAGGAGCAGGTCCTGGACTCCATGGAGCTGGAGCGGGAGCGCGGGATCACCATCAAGGCCGCGAGCGTCACGCTCTACTACGACGCGCTGGATGGCCAGCGCTATCAGCTCAACATGATCGACACCCCGGGCCACGTCGATTTTTCGTACGAGGTGTCCCGTTCGCTGGCCGCATGTGACGGCGCGCTTCTCGTCGTCGACGCCTCGCAGGGCGTCGAGGCTCAGAGTGTCGCCAATTGCTACACCGCGGTGGAGCAGGGCGTCGAGATCCTGCCCGTCATCAACAAGATCGATCTGCCCTCGGCGGATCCTGACCGCGTGAGCAAGGAGATCGAGGAAATCATCGGCATCGATGCGACGGATGCCGTGCGTGTCAGTGCCAAGACCGGCGCGGGCGTGCCTGAGCTGCTCGAAGCGCTCGTCAAGCGCATCCCGCCGCCGAAGGGAGATCCGGAAGCGCCGCTGCAGGCATTGATCATCGATTCATGGTTCGACAACTATGTCGGTGTCGTGTCACTGGTGCGGGTTGTGAACGGCAGTATCAAGACGGGCGACAAGCTGCGGATCGTGTCGACCGGCCGCAATCACGTAGCCGACAAGCTCGGTCGTTTCATGCCGAAGTCGGTGATGTTGCGCGAGCTCAAGACCGGCGATGTGGGCTTTGTCATTGCCGGTATCAAGGAAATCGATGGCGCGCCCGTGGGCGACACCATCACCCTGGAAAACCGCCCCAGCGCCACGAGCCTGCCGGGATTCAAACAGATCAAGCCGCGCGTGTTTGCCGGCTTGTTTCCCATCAACTCCGAGGACTACGAAGCGTTCCGGGATGCGCTCGCCAAGCTGCGCCTGAATGACTCCGCGCTGCACTACGAGCCGGAAGTGTCCGGGGCATTGGGATTCGGCTTCCGCATCGGGTTCCTGGGGCTGCTGCACATGGACATCGTGCAGGAGCGCCTGGAGCGCGAATACAACCTCGAGCTCGTAACGAGCGCGCCGACCGTGATCTACGAGGTGGCGAAGACCGACGGCACGCTGGTGTACGTGGACAATCCGGCGAAGCTGCCGCCGCTGAATGAAACCGAGGAGATCCGCGAGCCCATCATCGTCGCCAACATCCTCGTGCCGCCCGACTACGTGGGCGGGGTGTTGAAACTGTGTAATGACAAGCGCGGCCGGCAGAAGAAGATGTTGTATGTGGCCACCCAGGTGTCCCTGCAATACGAGCTGCCCATGGCGGAAGTGGTCCTCGATTTCTTCGACCGGCTGAAATCGACCAGCCGCGGCTACGCCTCGTTCGACTACGATTTCAGTCATTTCGAAGCCGGCCCGCTGGTGAAGCTCGATGTCCTCATCAATGGCGACAAGGTGGATGCGTTGTCCATCATCGTGCATCGCGAGAACGCCTACGACCGCGGCCGCGAGCTGGTGGACAAGATGCAGGAGCTCATTCCCCGCCAGATGTTCGAAGTGGCCATCCAGGCCGCCATCGGCACGGCGGTCGTCGCGCGCGCCACGGTGAAGGCACTGCGCAAGAACGTGTTGGCCAAGTGTTATGGCGGCGACATCAGCCGCAAGCGCAAGCTCCTCGAGAAGCAGAAGGAAGGTAAGAAGCGCATGAAGCAGGTCGGCTCCGTCGAGATTCCCCAGGAGGCTTTCCTGGCAGTGCTGCAGGTCGGCAAGAAGAGTTAGAACACCACACCATGTTTTTCCAGATTATCGCGCTGTTGTCCTGGCTCGCCATTCCCGCCGGGTTGCTCGTTATCATCGACGACTGGTTCATCCGCCCCCGGCGGCAGATCGCGGCCTCCCCGGCGCCGCCTGCCGATCCGGCGCTCATGAAGACGCTGTACATGCTGCTGCCGCTGTTCATCCTGGCGGCGGTGGTGCGGCTGCTGTTGGCTGAGCGGCTGGACTTCAGTGCCGTGCTGTTTGGCATCACCGCCATCACCGGCGTGGCCTGGCTCCTGGATGTTGCGTTGCTGCGCCCGTTGCGCACCAAGGCGGCGCGCGCCGCCGGCAAGGATCCGGCCCACATTCCCGAGCCCGGCACCGTCGACTATGCCCGCAGCTTCTTCCCGGTAGCGCTGGTCGTCCTGGTGCTGCGCTCCTTCATTTTCGAGCCTTTCAGAATCCCTTCAGACTCCATGATGCCGACCCTGCTGGACGGGGACTTCATCATCGTGAACAAGTACGCCTACGGGCTCAGGCTCCCGGTCCTGAACCGGAAAGTCGTCCCCGTGGGTGAGCCGCAGCGGGGGGATGTGGTGGTTTTCCGCTATCCGCGCGATCCTTCCGTGAACTACATCAAGCGGCTGGTGGGGCTTCCGGGCGATCATGTCGAGGTTCGCAGTGATCGCATTACGATCAACGGCCAACCGGTTCCTTTCAAGGTCATCGCCCCGTACAACGACGGCTGCTACATCAACATGCAACTCGCCGAGGAGCGCCTCGGAGAACATGTCCACCAGTCGATGTTGTGCCCGGTGCCGCTGTTTCCGAGCCCGGTGACTCCGGCAGGCTGCAATCGCAGCGAGTCGCGTGGTTACTACTGTGGCGGTGAGAACGGTGCCAACGCCGATGCCCTGGCGGGGCTGGAGGGGCCGGTGTTCGAAACGACGGTTCCGCCCGGAAGTTATTTCATGATGGGCGACAACCGGGACAACAGTGAGGACGGGCGTGTCTGGGGCTTCGTGCCCGAGGACAACCTGGTCGGCAAGGCGACACGAATCTGGTTCAATTGGGACCTGAAACGAACCGGGGGACCCGCCTGGAGCCGCATCGGCTCCGCGATCAAATGAGTCACCCGGTAGCCACGCGGGAGATGTCGATGCGGTCGAAGCAGAGAGGCATAACATTCATCGGGTGGATCTTTCTGCTCACCCCGATGGCAATCTGCGCCTATGCCGGTATTCGGATTGCGCCCATCTATCTGAACTACATGAAGGTGGCGCGCAGCCTCGAGCAGGTCAAAACCGAGTGGAAAGGTGGCGGTGTCCAGGGAGACAGCCAGGCCGCCGTTCGCACGGCGCTCGAGAAGCACCTGAATATCGAGAGCGTGGACTTTCCGGACGTGAAGGATCTGAAGGTCACGCGCGACGGCAAGTCATGGGTCGTCAATGCCGCCTATGACGACCAGGCGCCCTTGTTCTCAAACATCTTTATACTCGTGTCCTTTGACAAGACAGTCACCATCGGGGGCGAGAGCGGCGACTAAAATGCTTTTGCATTGGACATGAACGGGGCGGACTGGCCCGTCCGTTGGATACGCGAGCAGCTCGGCTACCAACCTCGTGATCCTGAGCTGTTCATCGCGGCCCTGACTCACCGCAGCGCGCCCGGACCCAACAACGAGCGCCTCGAATTCCTGGGCGACGCGGTTCTCAACCTCGTCATCGCCCGACATCTGTACTTTGCCTTTCCGGATGGCTCCGAAGGCGACTTGAGCCGCCTGCGCGCCCGCGTGGTCAGCGCGGAACCATTGGCCGAGGTGGCTGCGCAGATCGGCCTGGGCGAGGTGCTCCAACTGGGTTCCGGTGAGTTGAAGACCGGCGGGTTCCGGCGCCAGTCGATCCTGGCCGATGCCCTGGAAGCCGTGTGCGGCGCAGTGTTCCTCGACGGTGGCCTGGACGCCGCCCGGAAGATGATTGAACGGCTGTTTGAGCCCCGGGTGGCGGCTCTTCCCGCCCCGGCATCGCTCAAGGATGCAAAGACGCGCCTGCAGGAGTATCTGCAGTCCAGAGGCCTCGCGCTTCCGCGGTACAGCGTGGACCGCACGGAAGGAGAGGCGCATGAACAGACTTTCCACGTCATCTGCGACGTGCCGGAGATTGGCCAGCGGGCGGAAGGGCGCGGCTCGAGCCGCCGCCGCGCCGAGCAGGAAGCCGCCGAGCACATTCTCCAAGCGATTGAAACCGAATAAATGACTGACGAATTCCGAAGTGGTTTTGCAGCCCTGGTGGGACGGCCGAACGTGGGCAAGTCCACGCTCCTGAACGCAATGGTCGGCCAGAAACTGAGCATCGTGACACCCCGGCCCCAGACGACCCGCCACCGCATCGTTGGCATCGCTCATCTGCCGAACGCGCAGATCGCCTTCGTTGACACCCCCGGTCTTCACCAACACGGCAGCCGGGCACTCAACAAAGCCATGAACCGCACGGCTGCCACGTCACTCAACGACGCTGATCTGGTGGTGCTGGTCATCGACGCAACGAAGTGGACCGCCGAGGACGACCTGGCGTTGGAACGGGTAGTGGCCTCGGGTCTGCCCGCAATCGCCGCAGTCAACAAGATCGACCAGATCCATCCCCGCGACAAGTTGCTGCCCTATATGGCAGACCTGGCAAAACGCCACAATTTCGCGGCCATCGTCCCCATCTCGGCGCTCAAGG
>Ga0068858_100006231_pt1 | contig 11625 bp, 14 predicted proteins | sample KBSSwiS12_FD_66589 | JGI IMG/M metagenome (GOLD analysis project Ga0068858, IMG submission 66589) | Switchgrass rhizosphere microbial communities from Kellogg Biological Station, Michigan, USA - KBS Switchgrass S1-2 | ecosystem: Host-associated > Plants > Roots > Rhizosphere > Soil ... | reverse complement strand
TAGGTGGCGCGCGGCACGCCCGGCAGATAACACTTGACCTCCGGATCCAGTTTCACCCAATTCGCTTGATTCTCCTTCTTTCGGGCCGCTGCCGCGGGCAGATAGGGAATCTCATCACCCTCCACCACGCCGAGGCCCGGTGGCACGGCGAAGACCGCTCCGAGGGAAGACACTGGACCCTTGCCGGCGGCGTGGCCCTGGAGATCCCAGTCCGCCGTGTTGACGGCCTGCCAGATTCCGTTCAAGTTGGGTTTTCCATCTGCGGTCCGCGGCGCGCGGTATGCCGGGGCCTGAGCAGCGCCCAGGATCGCGGTCAACGACACGAATGCCGTTGCCAGGCACGTCTTCAACATGTCGCCTGACTTGTTCCGCAAAAGCGGCCACGTCATTTTGTGCCCTGGGCGAGATCGTTCCTGATGATCTTTCCGCCCTTCATCACGAACTTGACCCGTTGCAGCTCGGTGATGTCGGCCAGCGGGTCACCGGACACGGCGACGAGATCGGCGTACTTGCCTGCGTCGATCGACCCGATCTTGTCCTGCCATCCCAGCACCTCGGCGTTGATTGTCGTTCCTGCCTGGATGGCTCGAACCGGGCTCAGACCGGTCCGCTTCACCAGCGCCTCGAAGTCGAGTGCCTGGGTCCCGTGCGCGTAGGTCGAACCATCGGCCCCGCTTCCCATCATGATCTTCATGCCCTTGGTAGCGGCCGCCAGGCGGACCGCGCCTTCGAAAATGGGAATCATGCGGTACTTGCCGCCCGTGTTCTTCTTGTCGTTGTCGTCCATGTAGGGTTCGATGTAGCGGACGAGAGTCGGATCGTAATAGAGCTTCTTCGCCACCATCATGTCGGCCTGCTCCTGATTCAACCCGTACGCATGTTCGATAGTGTCGCAGCCGGCAATGATGGAGTTCTTCTGGCCCTCGCCTCCAAGCACGTGACAGCCGGCTTTGTGGCCGAGGCGATGCGTTTCGTCGATCAGCGCCTGCAGGACGGGCATGGGGTACGTCGTCACGTATTGCGCCTCGCCCGTGGGCGAGAATGAGTACGCCCCTCCAGGGAACAGTTTGATCCAATCGGCGCCGCGGCCAATCTGTTCGCGAACGGCCGCGCGCGCCTCCTCCGCGGACCGCACGACGGTGCTCGCCAGAGGATTCGGCGGGGCGGTCGCCGGCGTCGCGCCCCACACGATGCCCAGCGTCGACACCTGATAGCGGGGGCCATCGATCCGGCCCAGATTGATGGCGTCCCGAATGTCAACGTCGGCGTATCCATTCCCGTGGGAGCTCATGTCCCGCGCCGCCGTGAACCCGGCCCGAAGGTCGGCCTGCAGGTTCTGCACGGCGATCAGCACGGCGCTCTCCGTCGTCGTCTTGGGTCCGCGGTTGTTGAACATGTGCGTGTGCGCATCGATCAGGCCGGGGAGGACCGTTGCCTGACTGAGATCGATCACCTGGGCGCCCGCGGGAATCTTGACTTGCGCCTCGGGTCCGACCGCGGTGATCTTGTCACCAAGAAGAAGCACCACCTGCCTGGTCAACAACTGGCCGGCCTTACTGTCGAACAAGCGGCCGGCGCGGACCGCGACGACTCGAGGAGCCGGAGGGCATTGAGCCACTCCGCCGTCAGGCCCCACACACGGCGTCGGGCCCGCCCCTCGCCAGGGCGTCTGCGGAGGCTGCCACGTCTGAGGAGTCTGGGCGAACAACGTGATCGCCGCCATGACTGCCCCGAATGCCACCGTCAACGCGGTCTTGCATCGCATCGCACTGCCTCCTGGAAATCAGCAAGAATGTTCAGATTGAACGCTCGCAGGGTATTGCTGCAGGCGGCAGTTGTCAACGAGCCGCCGCCGGCAGCACGAAAGTGGACGGCTGCGAGGCCTTCGGCCTGGCGGTTCCAGGTTTCCCTGAGGGGATTTTCGCGAGGCGCTATACGCTCGTTGACAGGGCGCGCCGCTGCGCGGCTGACACTCGCTTTCCCGGAGTCCGCGCGCAAAGGGGCGGAAGGGACCGGTCAGAACACCATGCGCCTGAACTTCGCAAATGCCATCGCCGATGGCATCGAAGAGGGGATGGCCCGGCTCGAGCGTGCACGGTCTCGCGTCATGGAGCCGACATGATCAGCCAGGCCCTGAGGGGTTTCAGTCAGACACCACTCGCCACGCGTCCTTCGAGCCACGCGCTCTCCCTCCGATCCATCCGACGATCACGCCTATCAGCATGCCGGCCCCCACAGCCAATCCGACCGTCAGCAGCGGCGCCCGCTTGACGCGATAGGCGGCACTGTCGCGGAAATCTTCGAGGTCGTGCATCCCGCGCGTGATCGCCCGCCTGGCGGCGTGCACACGTTCCTCAACGGCGTCCGGCGCAAGCGCTTTGAAGAGGCGCGCTTCCTTCGTGACCTGCGCGGCGTGTCGAACAGCTTCGACCGCCCGGTCGCGGACATTGGTCCGTCCATTCGTCGCCAGCTCAGTAATTCCTAATGCCATGGAATCCTCCAGTTGAGCTTTCAGGTTACGGAGCAACTCTCGGCCCGGATCGAGATTGTCGATTCTCGAACAACCTCGGCGGATGACCGGCGGTGCAATTGCCCTGCCGGTTGGGCGCTTTTCCTTCGGGAGCCTCAAAAGTGGCGCGTTTTTCAGCGTCCGGCTCGTCACACGGCGTCAAGCGACGGCTCACGTTTGTGTAAAAACCACCGGTCGAGCACGACGGATCGTACGAATGTATGCGTCTCGAGCAGGCGCCTGGCAACAGCCAATCCGACGAAACCGGGCACGATCCCTGATAGCCCGGCCAGGAGTGATTCGCTCCCAAAGCGCGCCTGAAGCCGCTCCTCATAGGGCTTCAGGCGGCTTCTCGAGTACTGGCCGCCCGCCTCGATGATCGTCGCGGCGGCCAGTCGTCCTGATTCGACGGCGGGGCGGATCCCTTCGCCGCTCTCGGGGTAGGCAAGCCCTGCCGCGTCGCCCACGAGCATCACGCCGTCATCGACGACGCGCCGATGTGGCGAGTCGTACAGCGAATACGCGTGCCCGCGCCATCGCTGCGATCGCTGTCCTGCGATGGTCGCCTTCGTCCTCAGAAACGTGATGAAATCGGCGGTGGCTCTGGGGAGGGACTGGCGATCGAGACGACCGAGACCGACGTTCAGATAGGCTCCCTTCCGGAAGCACCACCCGTAGCCTTTCAGGTCGCGGCAGAAATAGAGGGCCGGCGTCTCACCTTCGATCGCCAGCGACGCGCCTTCGCTCTCATCGATCGGGAACTCCGCCTCCTGCGCCACGACGAGCGGGGCGCCGCGAGCGACTCTGTTGAGCGATCGCGACACGGGGCAGAAATGACCGCCGGCTCCAATCAGCATCGGCGCGCGGATGGCCTCGTTGATGATCCACTGTCCACGATCCTTGCGGATGGTCGTGACCTGCGTCCCCGCCTTGACGCGGGCGCCGGATCGACGCAACAGATAATGATCGAACTCGCGGCGAAGGATGCCGAAGCTCACGGGATGGCCGTACCCCAGTGCCACTTCCTTGCGACCATCGATGAGGCCGACGCGGAATCCGGTGATCGGTTGAAACGTCCGACACCGCCGATAATCCTCGACGTCGAGATCCAATGCAGTGATGACCTGCGGCGTAATCCATCCGGCACAGACCTTATCGCGCGGAAACACCGCGGCGTCGACGACCATCACCTCGAGACCCGCCTCACGAAGCTTCCACGCGCACGTCGAGCCCGCCGGTCCACCGCCCACGATGAGCGCGTCGCATGTGTCCATGGCCCGGCCGTCGTGTTCAGTTGACGCGCGTCCACGGAATCGCGTTGCTGGCCCCGCGGGCGAACACGACTTGAAAAAGCTGCATCGACCCCGTCAAGAATGCCGCCTGTGAGCCCGCGAGGTAGAGGCGCCACGCCCGGACGAACGTCTCATCGAACATCTTCGCGACTTCCTTGGTGGATGCGTCGAACCGCCGCCGCCACTGCTCGAGCGTCGCGGCGTAGTGCAGGCGCAGGTTCTCCACGTCGAGCACCGACAGATTCCATGGCTCGAGGACTCCTTCGAACACCTCCGGGAGCGCCGGCGGGTAGGCGCCCGGGAATATCCGCTTCCGGATCCAGGGATTCAATTCACCCGGGGTGTTCCGGCCAATGAAATGGAGCAGGCCACGCCCGCTCCCGGTGAGGGAGCTATCGATGACGCGGCCAAGTGCCTGATAATCCGCCGCGCCTACGTGTTCGAGCATGCCGACCGACACGAACGCGTCGCAGGCGCCCCGCACGTTTCGATAGTCGTCCTCGACGAACTCGACACGATCGCCCAGCCCTTGGTGTTTCGCTCGATCGCGCGCGTAGGCGATCTGCTCTCTCGAGACGTTGAACGCCCGAACCGTGACGCCGTACTCCCTGGCCATGAACAGCGCCAGCGACCCCCAGCCGCACCCTGCCTCGATCACATGTTCGCCCGGCCTCAGCGCCAGTTTCCTGCACACCCGATCCATCTTTTCGACCTGTGCCTCCTCGAGCGTGCTTGCCGGCGTCGGGAAGTACGCGCAGGTGTAGACCATCTCCCGATCCAACCAGAGCTGATAGAAATCGTTTCCGAGATCGTAGTGGCGATGGACGTTCTCCCTGGCAGCGTGCTGGTCGTTCGATCGCTGCCACAACCACCAGGGCCGCGGCGTCGACTTTCCGAGGGCGCGATAGATCTCGCTCAACATCGCGACCAGATCGCCGCGGAGTTCCACGGCCCCGAACATGTACGCCTCGCCGAAGTTCAGGTCGGGATCCCAGACCCAACTGAACACCGCGCGGCGGTTCTTGAAGACGATCGTCCCGACCGGCGTACCCGCCATCGACGGCACCTCGAATCCATCCCAGAGCATGAACCGGATGCGCGCGGATGCCACCGATCGCTGGATGCGCGCAAGCGCCCACCGCTCGACGAATGTGGATGCGCGGGGAGCCGTTTCACTTGAAAAGGTCGGAACCGCAAATGCGTGAACGTGTTCCTGCCTCATGCCCTGCTCATCAGCATCCGGCGTGCCAAAGCAGCCCGCGCCGACGGGTTGTCCGCAGCCGTGGCTGCGGGGAACCGCGATGTCTTCAGCAGCGACTGACGGACGTCTCCAAGCGTGGAGCGCGTTGGAACGTTACGGAAAGGTCGTTGGCGATCGGTCTCGGAGAGAATCTCGCGGCACGGAGCGACGCGGAATACTACACGAACGAGCGGCTCCGGGAGCGTTGGCGTCCGCGATATCCGGGCGGCACCCCGTGTCCACGGCCATCACATGCTCCCCTCTCTGCGATCTGCCGGAAACCCGTGAATGGCTGCCTGAAGACCGGGACTCCGCCGGAGCGGTGTCGTTCGCCGTGGCAGGTGGCGGGTGGCCCGTTGAACGAGAGGCCCGCGGGCGCAAAGTCGTGACGGAGGGATCAGCCGCTCGAAGATTCCGGCAATCCTAAAGCCGTGAGCACCTCACGAAGATCGAGCTCGACTTGTTTCAGACGCTCGATCACGGTGAGGGTCAAAGACACCGTCGTCCGGGGAAACGGCGGTAACGGTTTGATCCTCGCGCGAGCGACGGTATCGTGGAACATCCGCAAATCGTCGGCCGCTTTCGCGACGACCGTCAACAAGTCGTCAATGGCCAAATGAACCGTCTCAGCGGGGGCGGGGTCCATCCAGGATCTCCTCAGGAGATACCGTACATCGTTCACGACAAAGGAACACGGCGGGAACAGAGAAACAAGTGACGATCAGACGCTCTGTGCCCGCAGGGAAACATGATACATTCCGCGATTCAACGAGCGCACGGATGATCAGGATTCAGGCGTTGGGCGAGGGCGACTGGGACAGCCGGGACGTCGTCGTGACCCCGGCGGGCGCCGCGGCCGCTCACTTCGGCGGCGAGACACCGGGGTCGTGAAACCGCAGGAACTCCTTGGTCAGACCCGCACGCCGGATGGCGACGACCTGACGCTGGTGCATCGCGGCGGCGAGTACGTCATCCTCGCCAACGGCAAGACGCTGATGTCGAGCCGCATGCACGGCTCGGAGGAGGCCCTGGCCACTCTGGCGTGCCGGCGGGCGCGGACCGAGGAGGAACCTTGCGTGCTCGTGGGTGGTCTCGGCATGGGCTTTACGCTGCGCGCCACGCTCGATCTGCTACCGCCGGCTGCAACCGTCATCGTCGCGGAGTTGATCCCTGCCGTCGTGGAGTGGAACCGCGGCCCGCTCGGTCCGCTGGCGGGCCACCCGCTGAAAGATCGGCGTGTCCACGTTGACATCGGTGACGTCGCGACGACGCTCCGCTCGGGGCCCGGCCGGTTTGATGCCGTGCTGCTCGACGTCGACAACGGCCCCGACGCATTCACTTCGTCGCGTAACGCCGGGCTGTACGACGATCGCGGGCTGGCCACCATTCGCGCCGCGCTCAAGGCGGGCGGCGTCCTCGCCGTCTGGTCTGCGTGGGAGGATCGAAAATTCGAGCAGCGCCTGCGTTACGGCGCGTTCACCGTCGAAGTGGAGCGGGTGCGCGGCCGTCTGAAGAAGGGCGGCCCTCGTCACACGATCTTCCTGGGACACAATCGCGCCGCGTGAGTTGCAGCGCGGCCGTCTGCGGGACCTCAGGGACGAGCCGTCGCAAGCGCAGAGGCGAGCAGCGTGAGATAGTGCTCACGGGACACGGCGATGGCGCCGAGCGACGACAGATGGTCGGTGCACCACTGCACATCCAGCAGCGTCATCCCATTCTCGCGCATCAGTTGCACCAACCCCATCAACGCCACTTTCGAGGCATCCCGGCGCACGTGAAACATCGACTCGCCGGCGAACAGCCCGTTGATGCGGACGCCGTACAAGCCGCCGGCAAGTTGCCCGTTGCGATCGAACACTTCGACGCTGTGCGCCCATCCCTGTTGGTGCAGGGCGGTATAGGCCTCGATGAACTCGCCGGTGATCCATGCGCCGGTGCGCGAAGGGTCACCGCATCCGCGCATGATGTCGACAAAGCAGGTGTCCACGCGGACCTCGAAGTGCCTGGCGCTCTGCCGCATCGATCGCGTCACGCGCAACTGGTCGAGCGGCACGATGCCGCGTGGATTGGGCGACCACCAGGCCAGCGTTCGTTTGCGGGCCGGCAGCTCCATGGGGAAGAGGCCGTGGCGATACGCCGCGACGAGCGTCGAAGGCGCAAGGTCGGCGCCGATGGCGATGAGATCGTCGTCCGGCCACTCGGACGAAGGGGGAAACGCCCAGGGGCTGTCCCCCACAGGCTGCGGTTGCGATGCCCAATCAGTCACGGCGCGAGAAGTTCCGAGTGATGTCGACCGGACAGCGGTCGACCACGGCAATCCGGATTTGAATCGCGCGAATGACTACCGCTTTCCGGTCGGAGCGACTTCCACACCGACGAGCGCGGCCCGTTCGAGTGAAGACTTCACGAAGCCCGACGCGAGCACCTCGGCGATGAAACGATTCAGCGCGTCGACGCGGGACGGGTCGCCTTTTTCCACGACGATCGCCTGGCCGATCATCAGGAAGTTGTCGGGCAGCACCCGCACCTTCGAGGAGGCACGCGCGAGTTCCTCCATGCGCTGCCGGTTCGCGGCAAACGCGTCGAGTTTGCCACTCGCCAGCAGTTCCGCGAGGACCTCGTGTGCCGGCATCGCGGGCATCACCTCGACCCGTGCGTTCTTCAAGTTCGCGCTCACGTAGATTTCCTGGCTCTGACCTTTCGTCGCGCCGACTTTCACGCCGGCGCGGTCCACGTCGGCGGAGCTCCTGATCATGGAGTCGGCACGGACCGCGTATGCGTTGGCCATCAACGCGTACGGCTCGGAAAACGCCACTTGCGTGGCGCGAGCGGCTTCGTGCGCGAGAAAACCGATGTCGGTCTTGTGGGTCTTCACACTGTCGATCACCGCTGCCGCGTCAGGCACCGGGATGATCGTGAATGGCACGCCGAGGCGGCGCGCGAGCTCGCGCACCAGATCGGCGACCGGGCCGGTGATGGCGCCGGTTTTCGGATCGACGCGTCCCTGGACCGGATTCGTGGCGAGAAACGACGCGCGCAACGTGCCGGTGGGCGCCAGGTCGGCACCGAACGCAGGCACGGCGACGACAAACGCGAGCAGCACGACAATGCCGGAACAGACGTGTTGAAGCTGCCTCATAAACACCCTCAGCCTTTCGTCATGCTGAAGCCGGTGATCACGGCCTCGACGTTGTGGCTGAAACGGATCCCGTACACGCCGTCGGTGGACTGGAGCTTGCCGGGGACGACCAGTTGGGCCTTGTCATAACCGGCGACCACAGTGCCGTTGATGGAACATTCGGCGCGGCCACCCTTGACCCGCCAGGCGATCTCCTGCGTGACCGGCTGGCCGACGCCCGCGGCTTTGTGGACCGCCGCGTTCGGCGAGGTGTTGAGCAACGTGAACACCGCCGGACCGAAGCCGCGGACGAGCGCATTGCCATCGCCATATGCCACGCAATACACGAAGGTCATCTCGTCGGTGCCCATCTTGTTGCCCCCGATGAGAATCCCGTACGAGTGCGCGTGGCTGTTCAGCTCCATGAACTTCGGCTCGAGGAACGTCGCCTTCACCGTGTAGTCGCCGGTCGCCGTGTTTGCCGGATTCCAGTAGGTCGTGGCGGGCCCGGCGATCACGTGCAAGGCGCTCCCTTCCTGGACGAACTTCGAATCGTTGAGCATGCGCCCCTGACGCACCGAGCTCGCATCGATCTTGCCCGTCCATCCCTGGACAAAGATGCCGCCACCGGGGATGACCCGATCGCGATCGAATTGGGCGTTGAGCACGCCGCCCCCGACGAGGGCAACGGCGGCTGCAGCCATCGCAGCGGCACGAAAACGCATGACCTTCTCCTTTCAGCGCCGACCAGAACGACCATTATCCTATCGCGTCTCGTGTCTGCCTTTTCGACCGCGCGGGTTGACACTCCCCGCTCGGCACGACCACAATGTCTGCTCGTGGCCGCACCCCGCATTTCCAAAGAAGAAGTGAAGCAGCAGATGGACGCCGGCGCCTCGCCCGTGATCATCGACGCGCGCCTCAAGTACCCGTACGAGCACAGCACGGTCCGTCTGCCGGGCGCGATTCGGCAGAGCGCGTCTGACGCGGCGGCCGCGCTGCCCCGCGACCGCCAGATCGTCGTCTACGACTCCGATCCGAACGAGCTGGCGAGCTCGGGCGTCGTCGCCGAACTGATTCGACAGGGCTACCGCGCAGCGGCCTTGAAGGGCGGCATCACCGAGTGGCTCGCCGCCAACCTGCCGATTGAAACCAAATCGGCTCCCCAGATGGCGCCTCCGGAACCGGGCGCGTTGAAAGGTTAGCGGTCCGTCGATTCCGCGAATTCCACTCGGACGAGCGATTGCTGTCGCGGATCCGATCATCGAACGGCTCCGGTCGGTGTCCGGCGTGGCATGGGTGGAGCCGGCCGGATCCCTGCGCCGGGCGGAAGAGACCGTCGGCGACATCCAGATGGTCGTCGCCGCCGACGCGCCGTCGGCGACCGTCGACGTCGTCGCGCAGTTTCCCGACTTCGATCGTCTGCTGCATACAAGCGCCCGGCGCGTCTCCGCGGTGATCAACAGGACGCAGATCGGGATTCGCTTCGAGGAGCCCGGCAACGCCGGCGCGGCCCTCCTTCATCTGACCGGGTCGCGTGCGCACTTCCGGGCGCTCCAGGTGCGCGCCGCGGAGCGCGGCTGGCGGCTCACCCCGGAAGGACTTCACGCCGGTGACGGCCGCCTCTCACCGGCAGCGAGCGAAGACGCGATCTACGCGGCGCTCGCTCTGCCCTTCATCGCGCCCGAGATCAGAAATGGCGAGGACGAGATCGCGGTCGCAGCAGGAGGCCGGCTGCCACGTCTGATCAGCCGCCGTGATATTCGCGGCGACCTGCATATGCATTCCACATGGAGCGACGGGCAGGATTCCACCGAGGCGATGGTCACCATGTGCCGCGACCTCGGGTACGAGTACATCGCCATCACCGATCATTCGGCCCGGTCGGGTTTGGCGCGAGCTCTGACAGAGGACAATGTCCTCCGCCAGGCCGACGAGATTGCCGCCCTCCGGGAACGTTTTCCCGAAATCGGCATCCTGCACGGCTGCGAAATGGAAATCATGCCGGACGGCACACTCGATTTCCCGGATCACGTGCTCGCCACGTTCGACATCGTCCTGGCATCGCTGCACCAGCGCGATGGACAGTCACCAGATCGGCTGCTGGCGCGCTACGTTGGCGCGATGCGGCATCCGCTCGTGACGCTGATCACGCACCCGACCAACCGCATGATCCCGCACAGACCTGGGTACGACATCGACTACGATCGGCTGTTCGAGGCCGCCGTCGACACGGGGACGTTCCTGGAAATCGACGGTGCGCCGGGGCACCTCGACATGAACGGGGCGATGTCCCGGCGAGCGATCGCGGCGGGAGTCTCGGTCGCCATCGACTCTGATTGCCATCGCGCGGTGTTCCTCGCCCGTCAGATGGACCTCGGCGTCGCGACCGCCCGGCGGGGCTGGGTCGAGCCACGCCACGTGATCAACTCGCGTCCCCTTGCGGACGTGCGCGCGGCCATCGCCCGCAAACGCGCCAGCTGACACGGCGAACGTGATGAACCCGCCAGGAAAGCACGACCCACGCGATTTTCTGTTTTCGTCGCCGCGGACCGCCCAACAATGGATAGCGGGAGAACACCGGCTGTTCACGCCTCCGGCCCGGCATGTCTGCTATGGTTAGACCATGGCGGTCAGACGTCAGTTCCTGGCGGCGTTCGCCGCGTCTGCAATCGTGGCCGGCGCCTCTTTACGGGCAGCAGAGCCGACCGCCCAGGAGCTCGCGCGTTCGCTCCAACAGAAGTACGACGGCATCAGCGATTTTTCCGCCGACTTCGTGCACAAATACCGCGGTGGCGTGCTGAAGAAGGAGCTGACCGAGAGCGGCCGGCTGCTCGTGAAGAAGCCGGGAAAGATGCGGTGGGATTACAAGACGCCCGAGCAGAAGCTGTTCGTGTCCGACGGCGTGAAGATGTACTCCTATATCCCGCAAGACAAGCAGGTCTTCGTCAGCTCCATCCCGCCAGGCGACCAGATCGGCACGCCGACGATGTTTCTGAGCGGGAAAGGCAACCTTACACGCGATTTCACGGCTTCGCTCGTTCCTGCACAGGCCGGCGCAACCTCTGGAACGCGCGCGCTGAAGCTCGTGCCCAAGGCCCCGCAGCGGGATTACGATTGGCTCGTCATCGAAGTGGCACCCGATTCCCTCGAGCTCCGCGGCCTCGTGACCGTTGACGCGCAGGGCGGCCAGTCCAGCTTTTCGTTTGCAAATCTACGGGAAAACAGGGGATTGGCCGATAAGGAGTTCACTTTTTCGATACCGCGCGGTGTTGATGTGGTTACCGATGCGCCGTCCCGCTGAATCACCCGTGGCCAGGAGCGCCAGATCAGCGTTCGCACGGCGAGCGCCTGCTGCCCTTCTGCTGCTCCCCTGCCTGCTGGTAGCCGGCTGCGCGGCATCGGCATCGCTGCGCCGCGGCCGCGACGCCGAGATTCGGCAGGACTACGACCGCGCGGTGGCCGA
>Ga0068858_100006230_pt1 | contig 11626 bp, 7 predicted proteins | sample KBSSwiS12_FD_66589 | JGI IMG/M metagenome (GOLD analysis project Ga0068858, IMG submission 66589) | Switchgrass rhizosphere microbial communities from Kellogg Biological Station, Michigan, USA - KBS Switchgrass S1-2 | ecosystem: Host-associated > Plants > Roots > Rhizosphere > Soil ... | reverse complement strand
CGCACCGCCGGCCGCACCGCCGGCCGCATCGCCAGGCAAGGCGACACGCATCGCCGACGAGAATCGCCGCCCCGGCACTTCCGACTGGCAGCTCACCCGCATCCGGCTCGACAAGCAGACCGGTGTTCGCGCTTCCACCATCGAGGGCTATTGCTCAAAGCAATCGGTGCTCGCGGGAGAATCGCTCCACATTTTCGCCAGCACGAGCCCCGCCGCGAAGTTCACCATCGAGATCTTCCGCACGGGTTACTATGGTGGGCAAGGCGCCCGGCTCATGGCCACGCTTGGGCCGTTTGAGGGCAAAAAGCAGCCCGACCCAGCCATGGGAGCCAAGCGCCTCATGGAATGCCAGTGGGAGCCCAGCACGACTCTCACCATTCCGCCGGACTGGCCGAGCGGCGTGTATTTGGGCCGTTTGACGACCCTCCCGGAGGCCCCCGACAAGCCCTACTGGCAGAGCTACGTCATCTTCATCGTGCGGGACACCCGCAAGGCCGACATCCTCTTCCAGTGCAGCGACAATACCTGGCAGGCCTACAACAAATGGCCCGAGAGCACCTCGCTCTACACCGATCCCCGCGGAGCGCACGCGCGCAATGTCGCATCGAGTTTCGATCGCCCCTACGGCAAGTACGTGCAAATCTACGAGAACCCCCAGTCGATCGGCTCCGGGGAATGGCTCTGCTTCGAGTTTCCCCTCGCCTACTGGCTCGAAGAGCACGGCTACGATGTCACCTATTGCTCGAACAGCGACTGCGTCGATCCCGCCCAGATCACCCGCTGCCGGACCTTCATCAGCGCGGGCCATGATGAATATTGGGACGTTCGGCAGTACGACGCCGTGAAACGCGCCATCGCATCCGGTGTGAACGCCCTCTGGCTCAGCGGCAACTCGTGTTTTGCCGTCTCCCCCTTCGGCCCCTCGAGCGACGGCCGCGAGAAGCGCATCATCGAGCGCATCGGTCATTTTTCCGGCCTGACCGACGCGGAGGTCGCCAAGGAGGAAAAGGTCTTCACCAAGGATTACAAACGCGTGGGCCCCGACGAGAGCCTCATCATCGGTGCGCGCAGCGTGGTCCCTTTCAATGGCGGCGGCGACTGGACCTGCGTGCAGCCCGATCACTGGATCTTCGAGGGCACCGGCATGAAAAAGGGCGACAGCATTCCCGGCCTCGTGGGGTGGGAACACCACGGCGCACCGGCCAGCATCCCCGGCAATGAAGTCGTCGCCGAGGGGCTCGTCTGGGCCGGCGGGGTGAACCCCTCGCGCTACACCGCCACCATCTTCCCCGGCCCCCGGAAAAATTTCGTCTTCAACGCGGCGACCATCTTTTGGATCCAAGGCCTCTCTTCCCCGCCCGGCCACATGCTTCCGTGGTCGCACTGGTCCCGTCCGCACGGCCCGGACGAGCGCGTCCAACGCATCACGCAGAATCTGCTGAACATGGCATCCAGGGGGGCCTGAGGAAAAGGTTAAGCCCTGCCAATGGCAGGTGACAGGAAAGGTGGCGAACCATGTGCTCTGCCGCCGCCCTTGGCAGAATCCCGTTCCCGGGTATCGGGCATCGCCCGCCCCTATGCCTCCTATTCATCCCATTCTTCCTATTCCCCCACCCACGAAATACCCCACACGCGCGCTCGCCGTCACCGCACTCGCAGGCTAAACCCTACGCCCTTTCGTGAACCGCCGCCTGCTCATTTTCATCCTCGCCGCTCTCTCCATGCTCGGTGCGCTCTCCATCGATGCCTACCTGCCGGCGCTCCTCACCATCGCCCACGTCTTCACCGTCACCCCCGCCGCCGCCCAGCAGACCCTCACCGTTTATCTCATCGCCTTTGCCTTCATGACTCTCTTCTACGGCACGCTGTCCGATTCCTTCGGCCGGCGTCCCGTACTGCTTCTCTCCATGCTGCTCTACGTGCTCAGCAGCATCGGCGCCGGGCTCTCCAGCAGCCTCGGCATGCTCATCCTCTTCCGCTTCCTCCAGGGAGCGACTGCCGGCTCGGGCAGCGTCATCGGCCGGGCCATGGTCGGCGACCTTTTCTCCGGCGCGGAAGCGCAGCGCGTCATGTCCTACATCTCCGTCGTCTTCGGGCTCGCCCCGGCCATTGCGCCCATCCTCGGCGGCTGGCTGCTGGCCTCGTTTGGCTGGCGTTCGATCTTCGGCTTTATCGCCACCTTCAGCGGCCTGCTCCTGTTGCTCTGCGCCCGCACCCTGCGCGAAAGCCTCCCCGTGGAAAAGCGCCACCCCTTCCGCTTCCGCCCCGTGCTCCTCAATTACCTGCACGTCGGCTCGTGCCGGCCTTTCATGCTCCAGGGGCTCAGTATCGCTTTTACCTTCTGGGGCATCATGATGTACATCGGCTCCGCCCCCGCCTTCGTCATCCAGATCCTGCATCTCCGCGACACGGATTACGGCTGGCTCTTCATCCCGCTCATCGGCGGTATGACCGCCGGTTCCTGGACCGCCGGATGGTGCAGCCACCGCTTCCAGAGCTCCACCCTCATTGGCACCGGCTTCGCCATCATGGCCGTCGCCGCCGCCGTCAACCTCGCCTACTCCCTGCTGGTGCCAGCGGCGATTCCCTGGGCCATCGTCGCGCCCATGTTCTATTGCTTCGGCATGGCCCTGGCCACTCCGGCCATGACCGTCCGCGCCTTGGAAATCTTTCCGCGCCACCGCGGCCTGGCGGCCTCCCTGCAGGGCTTCTTCTTCATGGCCCTCTTCGCCATCGGCTCCGGCGTCGTCTGCCCTCTGCTCTTCGGCAGCGCCTGGAAATTCGCCACCGGCGTGGTCAGCGGCGTCATCGTCAGCGCCTTCTGCTGGTGGGCCGGCACTTCCACCCCACCCACCCACGCCGACGAAGGCTTCATCGAGGAAGAGCGCGACTTGGCGAAGGAGATGCATTAGCGTCCTGGGCGACAACTTCTGCCCAAGCAGTGGGAATATGTCGCCTCAACCCGGTTCCGTCCGCTAGTATCCGGAACCACAACCCAAGGAGAAAAAAATTGCCAAAACCAAACTATCAATTCGAAAAGCGTAAAAAGGACATGGAGAAGAAGGCCAAAAAGGAAGAGAAGCGGCTGCGCAAGCTCAACAAGAGCGCCAGTCCCTCGCCGGAAAACCCGGTGTAGCGCGTTCGGAGCGAACCGCTCCGCTACTACAGTTCATCACCGCCCGATCATTGCTTCTTTCCCTCGGTTCGAACTCGAGGGGAACGAACCGGAGTACCATGGGGGCGAAGTTCGACCGTGAATTTGTCGCGCAGTCCGGCAACTTGCACCTAACAAAGCGAGGCGGAGGTGCCTAACATCTGCAGCCAGATCCATCCCCCCGATGAAGTTCGCCCAGCTCTTTCCACTGCCCATTGCCGCGCTCATTCTGGCCGGGGCCTTCGCCGATGAGCCGAAGCCCACACCGGCGCCCAAGCCGAAGCCGCAATTTCAATACGACTCCGGTGACATCCGCATCTCGATCCCGACGGCCGATGAGCCCAGGGTGAAGTCGTTCGGCGCCGATAGCGTCCGGGCCGCGGCCAGGTATCTCGACGACGGTGCGGTGGCATGGATGCGCGAGAAATCCTGCGTCGCCTGTCACACGCCGGGGGCCTACATGCTCGATCGTCCCATGCTCACCCGGCAGTTGGGCAAACCCAGCGAGGAAGTGCTCACCGATTTTGTGCAGGGGATACGGGACCAGCCGCCCGCGACCAAGGAAGCCGGCGGCATCACCTATTATGCGGGGTCCGAACGTGCCGTCTGGCGCACGGCAGGACTCGTGCAGTGGGACAAGTATGTGACCGGCACACTCTCCGTGCACACGGACCGCGCCCTGCGCAGCATGCTGCTCCAGCAAGCGAGCCACGGCGGATATTACAATCCCGGCGGGGTGGAGATTCCTTATGTGACGACGGATTTCGAGCTAACCTTGCACGCGGCCCGCGCGATCGTGGATGCGCCCGGCTGGCTCGCCGGGCTGAAGGACGCCCAACTCCTCCAGCGCATCGAGCAGATGAAGGCCTTCCTGCGCGAGGCCAGGCCGCGCAACGATTACGAGCGCGCCTTGCGGATCGACCTTGTCGCCCTGCTGCCGGAACTCGTCCGCCCGGAAGATCACGCAGCCGACGTCGCCATGCTGTGGTCAAAGCAAAAGCCCGATGGCGGCTGGAGCACGCGCAGCATGTCCGACACGCACAACTGGCGCACGCCGATGAGCGACACGGTCATCAAGCTCATCGAGGCACTGCCCGATGCCGCGGATCCCGGCAGCGATCCCTACATGACCGCGCTGGCCATCGTGCTCTTGCGCGAGAGCGGTGTGCCCGCGGCTGACCCACGCCTCCAGCGCGGCACCGCCTGGCTCAAGGCCGAGCAACGCATCAGCGGCCGCTGGTGGATGCATTCGCTCTATCGCGGCAACTACCACTTCTCCACCTATATCGCCACGGCCAAGGCCATGCAGGCACTCGCGATGTGCGGCGAGATCCCTGAACTCGCGGGCCAACCGTGAGCGTTCACCCCATCGCGCACCAATCGCGATAAGGTCGCCTGGCCCTCACCGATCACGAAATCGGCTCGAGCACTTCGGAAGGTTGCGCTCGTTCGCTGGTCAGAACGTCGAAAATTGCCCGGCGCAATTCCTCCAGGCTGGCGGGCTTGGCCACCACGATATCGATGCTCGGGGTGCAAGCGCCCTCCTCCGCCAGGTGCTCGAAGCCGGTCAACAGAATCACCGGTTTGGCGGGAGTGAGTTGCTTGATCACGTTGGCAAGTTGTTCCCCGCTCATCCCCGGCATCGCCAGGTCGGTAATCACGAGGTCGTACTCACTTTGCCGGTATTTTTCCAGGGCGGCGCCACCGCTTCCCGCGGTATCCACCATGTGACCGTCTGTCCGCAACAACGCGGCAACCAGTTCACAAATGACCGGTTGGTCATCGACCAGCAGGATCTTCAACGATCGTTCGAGATCGGGAGTGAGTGCCGGCTTTTCAAAGGAGAGAACGGCCGAGGTGGTCGGAAAGCGCAGGCTGAATCTCGTCCCTGCATCGGGCCCGCTGACAATATCCACGCTGCCGCCATGGCGCGTCACGATGCCGTGCACCACCGAGAGGCCCAGTCCGGTTCCGCCTTCTCCTTTGGTCGTGAAGAAGGGCTCCATGCATCTTTCCACCGTGGCGTCGTCCATCCCGCTTCCATTGTCGCTCACGCTCAGCAAGGCCGTTTCGCCCTCCTGTCGCGTCTGGATGCTAATCTCGCCCCCGTTGGGCAAGGCATCGACCGAATTGAAAATCAAATTGATGAGCAGCTCGCGCAGTTCCGCCGGATTGCCCGCGATCAATGGGATCGCCGCGAGATCCGTCTTTACCAAAATGCGGATTCCCCGCGCCAGCGCCTGGTTGCTCCATCGCGGCATCGTCAAAGACACGGCCTGCTCGGCCAGGATGTTGAGATTGACCGCAGCAAACTTTTCCGCACCCGCGTCGGATTTATAGAATTCGCGCAGCCGCCGCACCGTCTGCCGGGCGTCCTGTCCCGCTGTCATCAGTTTTTTGACGTAGTCCGTGCGCTCGGGGTGCTCCAGGAGCAGCTCCCCATAGCCCAGGATCGTGGCGAGTGAATTGTTGAAATCGTGGGCGATGCCACTGGCCATGACGCCGAGCGCCCCCAGGCGTTCCTGCTTCACCACTTGCGTCTGGCTCGTGCGCAAGCGGACCAGCGTCGCCTCGAGCTGCGCCGTCCGTTCCTGCACCCGCTCTTCGAGGAACATGTTGTGACTTTGCAATTCGAGATGCAGGAAGCGGGTCGCAAGCAGGGTGCGAATGCGCGCCCCCACTTCCGCAACATCAAGCGGCTTGCTCAGGAAATCCTTGGCTCCCGCCTTGAGCGCTCGCAGCTTGGTCTCGGGAGCGATATCGCCCGTCAGGACCAGGATCGGAAAATAGTCTCCCTCCGGAATCTCCGTTCGCAATTGCTGCATCAACTCGAAGCCGTCAAAGTACGGCATGAAGATATCGAGCAGCAGGATGTCGGGATGAATTTGTTGGAACGTCGCGACCGCCGAGCGCGCATCGTTCACCACGTGGATTTGATAGAGCCCCTCCACCTCCAGCATCCGCTTCAAAAGCATCGAGCTTCGCTCGTCGTCGTCGACGATTAATATCCGCGCGTTTTCATAAACGCGGTTGGGCAGGTCCATGATGATTTATTCCGCCGGAAATTCCGCGACTCCGTGCACCAGGATGCTCTCGACGACCCGCGCCAGCTTGCTGGACGATACCGGCTTGGCCAGTGGTCCGAACCAGCCGAAGGGGTTGTTGCCGGTGCTCTCTCCCTCCGGCACCATGCTCGTCACGAAGAGGACGGGAATGTCCTTCGGCTCGTTGTCGCATTGAATGAGCAAAGCCGCCGCCCTCCCATCGAGATGCGGCATATTCACATCCATGATCACCAGGTCCGGCTCAAAGGAGGCCGCTTCGGCCACCGCTGTTTCCGGGTCATTCACCTCACGGACAACGTAGGAGCCGGCGCCTTCCAGCGCCAGCCTCGTCAACTCAGTAGAGGAAGGATCATCGTCGATCGCCAGAATGCGGTAAGTGCGAGCCCCCGAAGTTTGCAACAATTCCATATCCTCATTAATAAGCATTTCTTATTCCGTAAAATCGTTTCATTACGAAATCTAAATTTCACCATCCTTGAACCGAGGCGAACCCCACGGCGCAATCGAATCCCTGGTTGTCGTACCGTCCATCTCCCTCTTCATTCCTGCTTCCGCTTGATCCGACAGCCTGTAGCGCCCGCCTGATCCCATGAAGATCGAATATGAAACCACTCCCGCCGATGCCGAGGCCTGGCAGCAGCACGTGCTGACCTTGCCCGCCAGCAAACGCGCCATCCGCCGCCAGGTCGGATCGATGGCCTTCACGACCGGCTTGCTCGTGGGCGCCATGGCCTACGGCAGCACGCGAAATCTCATCGCCGCGTTCCTCGTCGGTGGGGTGTTGTTTCTCGTCATTGCCGCCCTGGCCGGCAGCGCCCTCCGCGACCAGATCCTCAAGAACGCCCGCCGCGCCCTGGCCGCTGATCCGACCAACCCCGCGCTCGGCTACCACACTCTCGAAATCACTCCGGAAGCGGTCACCGAGACCAGTTCCCACCATGTTCTTTCGGTTCGCTGGGATGCCGTTGCCAGCGCCATCCGCACGGAGAATCATCTCTTCATCCAACTGCGTTCTTTGGCGGCGATCATCGTTCCGCTGCGCAGCTTTTCCTCCACCGTCGACCAGGACGCTTTTATTCGATTCGTGGTCGAGTTCGTTCCATCTTACACCTCCCCGGCGGCGACTGCGCCAGCCGCCTGATCCCCTGCCCCTCAGACGGGGCCTTCGTTCAAGGCATCTCCAGGCGCAGGTAGTCGTACATGATGTGCGCCTTTTCGGCTCCGCTCTTCGATTGGAGCAATTGGATCGTGTTGTCTCCCACCTTCAGGTTGGACACCGGAATCGTGAAGGTCTCGGTGCAGTATTTGGCGTGCACCCCTTCGCGCAACAGGGCGTTGCCACCCTCGACCGACGCCACCTGGCTCACCGGCTTGGTGCCATTGACGGTTACCTGCAGGCGGGCGCTGTCGGAACTGGCGATGGCCACCACCAGCGCGGCATCGCCGCTGGCCGGCACGCTCGCGAGCTGGAAATGCAGGTTCCAGGGCCAGGCCACGGTCTTTCCGTCCGGCTGCCAGAGCGCGCTCTGGACATAAGGAAAATCTCGCGAAGCCACACTGCGGCCGATGGTGTATTCCACGGGATTCGGAAATTTCTGATGCAGTGTGTGGTAGTTGTACGGCACCCAATAATTCGCCGCATCGGCAAACTCCGCCGCCGACCGGTCGGGAATGCCGATCTCCCACGCGATCGACCGGCCCGGATGCGCGATGGTCCAGGTGGTGTCGCCCAAGGCCGTCGTCTGGCCCGCAGTCACGGCCACGTTTGCCTGGGTGTATTCGCCCACTTCGCCCGTGACGCAGGCGGACAGCGTGTAGGTGCCGGGCCGGACATTCGGAATGGTGAAATTGCCGCTCGCGTCCGCCTGGACCCAGTATTGATAGCCGTTGCTCCACAACTGCCAGTTCGTACCCTCGGGCGAATCGGCCACGCCCACCCACGCCCCGGCCGCAGTTTGGGAGGACTTGAGTGCATCGGCGACAATCAGCTTGCCGGTCACGATTCCACGCGCGGCCGCTGGCGGATAGTTGCTGTTGCCGGTCAGCCACGCATAGGGCCACGCCGAGTGCTCCGCGGCAACCTGGGCTTGCGCATCCGCCCAGCAGGTGTCGGCACCGGCGGCGTTGCTGTTGAAATAAATCAGAAACGGCCCGTAGATCTTCGACCAGGCCTGACCAGCCGCGACCGAGGTCGTGGAACCGCCGTAATGATCGCGTCCGAAGTGGAGTAACAAACCACCCCCATTGGAATTTGCGCCGAGCTCTACCTGGAATGGGCCGTCGTTGAGATATTCATAATTCCCCAGGACGATCCACTGCCCCATTTTGTGCACGTTGCTTGCCCACCCATACGTGCCGACCTGGTAGTACTCGGAAGCGTATTCGTATTTGCATTCGTACTGGCCTTTCCTCAGGCCCGTATTCAGCAACACGATTTCCTTGATGCCCTGCACCGTCGCCTTCTTGAGATCTCCGGGTGTTGGCGCCTGCCAATGCCGCGCCTTGTCCACATAGATGTTTTCGAGCAGCCAGTTGTCGATGTTAGCCGGGTCCTTCGCGACCGGACACACCACGCGCCACTCGCCGATCGTCAAGGCCGGGTAGGCCGCCGGGTGGCTCAATACTGCGTAGGCGTACAATCCGGTGTTGCCCTGCCGCAGGACATAGTGAACGTCGATATCGACCGGGTGCGGATCGCCCTTCGCGTAGACGTGTTTGCAGGAGACATCGACCATCCCCGCGGTTTGGGTAACGACACTGTACACGCAGTGCACCGGGTTTTGATAAGTCGTACCCCCGTCCATGCTCCAATAGAGCCCCTTCGGATCCACCGTTTGGCTTCCCTGGTAGAGAAGCGAAGTAATCCGGGCTTCTGCTTTCTGGATCGTCGCCGTGACGATGCCATTGGAAATGACCACGGTGGTTCCGCGGTCGGTGAGCGTGACGTCGGCTCCGCCGCTGCCCCCACCGGGCACGTTGGCCCGAAGCTCAGTGGGCAGGCCGAGGCAAGCAATCATCCCTATCGCGCCGCGACGGGCGAAACGACGAAACGTGGGGGGCATTCCCTAGGTGCTACACCATTGTCCAACCGCTTCGCGAGTGCGTTCCTGCTTTTCCCCACGGGAACGGCCGCGTCCGCCGCCCCAGCCTTCCGCGCCTCTTCACTTCATGGAATGCAGCCCGATCATGTTTCCCTCGGTGTCCAGAACCAGGGAAATGAATCCGTGCTCGCCGATCGGCGCTTTCTCTTTCTGGATGCGCCCGCCGTTCTCCGCGGCGCGCGTGGCCATCACCGCGCAGTCTTCACCAGGAAAATAGATAATCACTCCGCCGACACCGGAATCCTTGCCCGGCATCTTCACCAGCGCACCGGCGCATCCCGGGCTGTCGCTTTCCATGGGCCAGGCCCACAATTCGAGACCGGAAGTTGGCAGATGCTGCAGCTTCACCTCGAAGGTCTTTTCATAGAATGCCTTGGCCCGGTCCATGTCCTGGACATAGATCTCGAACCAACCGACGGGATTTCGATTCGCACCCATGCTTTTCATTTCGCGCCTCGCTTCCACCCCGGTCGTGCCTCGAGCGTTTTCGATTCGTTTAGTCGCTGAGCCCCGTGCCGCAGGTGGATCGCGCTCTCCGAGCGCGATGGGAAACAAGGCGGCGCGCAGCGCCCCATATTCCTGGCCAAGCCAGGTTTTTCGAGTCGGCCAGTCGGTGGGTGCGCCAATCAGTGGCTGCACCGCAGCCAGCGCAGCGCCGACCTGTAACGGCGTTGGGCGATGCGCAGTTGGCCTTCGGCGAAAACTTCGTAATGCCAATCGCGGCGACGCGTGGCATCCTGCCGGAATTGCCGGCAAATCCAGACGTTTCGGCGGAGTTGGGGGATGTCGTCAACGGTGTAGAGCACGGCGCAGGGATGATTGAGTTGCACCCACATTCCGATGCATGCCGCGTACCGGCGCCCAGTGCGGGAAGTGTGTAATTTCGCCTCGGGTTACGCCCGGGTTCCCGCACACCACGCGCGCCACATTTCACGGTAGGCGTGCTCCATATCTCGGGCGAAGCGCGGGGCATCCATGAGTGGCGAGGCGGACATGCGTTCGCGCTGCGTGGAGCGAAGGGCGGAAAGCCGCGGCAGGTCACCGGCGAGGTTCACGGCGAGGCGGATATATTCCGCCGGCGTGATGGCGATGATCTCCGGGAGGCCGGCCTGGGTCAGGAGGCTGCTGCCGACCCGGGCGGCATGTATCTGCCCGGCAAGGGTGACCACGGGCACGCCCATCCAGAGCGCCTCGCAGGTCGTCGTGGTGCCGTTGTAGGGGAAGGTGTCCAGCGCGATATCCATCCGGCCATAGAGGGCGAGATGATCGAATTCCGCGGAGACCCGCCCAAGCAAGGTCACGCGTTCCGCGGCGATCCCCGCCTTTTCCAGCCACGCCTGCGTGCGGGCCTGCACGGCGGGATCGAGAAAGGCGGCGGTCTTCAGCAGCAGCCGGGAGCCGGGAACTTGCTGCAAGATCGCCGACCAGAGGGCCAGGACCTGGTCGTTGATTTTGGACAGGGCATTGAACGAGCCGAAAGTGATGCTGCCGGACTGGAGGACCGGCGGTGGATCCACGGGAGGGGTGTCGGCCGACGGACGGTAACACCAGGCGCCAGCGGGCAGCCGCACGAGCCGCTCCGTGGAGAGGTGCTCGCTGGTCCCGGGCGGGTCGGCCAGGGCATCGGTGATGCGGCAGTCCATGGCTTGCAGGCCGGTGGTGTCGCAGTAGCCCTGCCAGCTCACCTGCACGGGCGCCGGCTTGCGGGCGAAGACGAGAAGGCGGTTGCGTGCGGTGTGGCCGGCGAGATCCACGAGGATGTCGATCTGGTCCGCACGAATGAGGCCGGCCACCTCCGCATCCCGCCGGCCGGCGATCTCGCGCCATTGCGCGGCCTGTTGCCGTAGTCTCGCGGTGACGGCATCCGCACGGCGCACATCCGAATAGCAGAAGACCTCCACCTGCGAGGGATCATGGCCCGCCAGCAGACCCTCCAGGAAGTATGCAACGGAATGATCCCGGAAGTCCGGGGAAATGTAGCCAATGCGGAGCCGACGCATGGGCTCGCGGTCATTGGCCTGCGGCTGGATGAATCTCGCAAGGGGCGCCGCATGACGTTCATCCCAGAGGCGGTGCTCAGTGAGAATCGCCTCGCTGCTCAGATCCGTCCGGTAATGCAGGCCCAGCAGCAGGCCGCTGTGGATATCCGCGGCCCTCGGCCGCAAGGCCAGTGCCCGGCCATGCATGGCGAGGGCTTCGTCGAGCCGGCCGCTCTCCATCAGTGCCAGGCCGAGGTTGTAAAGCGCGGCCACATCATCCGGCTGCAGGGCCAGCGCCCGGTGGCACGAGTCAATGGCCTCGTCCTG
>Ga0068858_100006221_pt1 | contig 11634 bp, 8 predicted proteins | sample KBSSwiS12_FD_66589 | JGI IMG/M metagenome (GOLD analysis project Ga0068858, IMG submission 66589) | Switchgrass rhizosphere microbial communities from Kellogg Biological Station, Michigan, USA - KBS Switchgrass S1-2 | ecosystem: Host-associated > Plants > Roots > Rhizosphere > Soil ... | reverse complement strand
GCCGTGCGTGAGATAGATGGCCTTCAGCGGGTAAGAGGCGCTCAGGCCCAGCGTCTGCAGCGCTGCGTAATTGAATTTCGAGAATTCCGCAGCGCTGTTGCCGGAGTCCACCCCCACGATCCCGTCGGGCATCTTGATCAAGTACTGAAAGACATAGTGGTTGCCGACGCCCCACACGTCGTCGAAGATCTGCGTCAGGGGAATACGGTACTGGGCGTTGCTACCCGTTCCCGTTTGGTTGTTCCAGCCTCGAGCCTCGAGGACAATGCCATTGTTGTCGTCCGGCAGGTTGCAATAGAACGCGCGCGCGTACTTCGTCATGAAGGGGTCGCCCCCCACGTTACGCGTCGCAGCGTCACGATGCACGTCGGTTTGCGTTTGGGCAACGGCGAGACCTGCACCGGTCATCGCCAAAGCGGCGGTCACGCAAGATGCCAGGAAAGTACGTTTGCTGTTCAAGGTTTCTCTCCTAATGTTGGCACTACATTAACCTTGGGCTTCAGCACGGCCGGGTGAGTCCCGTCATGCATTCCCTCCTTGCGAACGTCTTATGAGTGAGCGGTGTGTGTCGCTGGCGCAGCAGGTGTCTTGTCGATGCCGGGTCTGACGTTGCGTGACTCGTCACCGGAACTCGCTCGCATGACGCGCCGCGTGCCGACAGCGGTGCGCGCCAGGTACTTGCATACCGCTTCGGTTACCTCGGACGTTGAGGCGCAGCCGCCAAGATCGCGCGTACACAATTCTCGACTTGCAGTCGCGAACTCGATCGCGCCCATGAGCGCCTGCGCAGCGTCTGCCTCGCCAAGGTGGTCCAGCAGCATCGCGGCAGACCAAAACGTGCCAATCGGATTCGCAAGGTCCTTGCCCATGATGTCGAACGCGGAACCGTGGATAGGCTCGAACATGGACGGATAGCGGTGCTCCGGATCGATGTTTGCAGTCGGCGCTATGCCCAGGCTGCCGGCGAGTGCCGCAGCGAGATCGCTCAGAATGTCCGCGTGGAGATTCGTGGCGACGATCGTGTCAAGGCTTGCCGGACGATTGACCATCCGCGCCGTCGCCGCGTCGACCAGCTCCTTTTCCCAATGCACATCGGGAAATTCCATCGCAATTTCGGCTGCGATCTCGTCCCACATGACCATTGCATGTCGCTGTGCGTTGCTCTTGGTAATCACCGTCAGATGCTTGCGCGGCCGCGACTGCGCGAGACGAAATGCAAAGCGGAATATGCGCTCGGCGCCCGTTCGTGTGATCACGGAGACATCGGTTGCAACCTCGATGGGATGCCCCAGATGCGCGCGCCCGCCGATGCCCGAATACTCCCCTTCGGAGTTCTCGCGGACGATCACCCAGTCGAGGTCCTCTGCCTTGCAACGCTTGAGCGGGGAATCGATCCCCGGAAGGATGCGGGTAGGACGGACATTGGCGTATTGATCAAAGCCTTGGCAAATCCTGAGCCGCAGGCCCCAAAGCGTGACGTGGTCCGGAATGCTGGGATCGCCCGCTGAACCAAAGAGAATCGCGTCTTTGTCGCGCAGCAGCTCCAACCCGTCCCCCGGCATCATCACGCCGTACTCGCGGTAATAGTCGCTACCCCAGTCGAAGCTTTCGAACTCGAGCGTGAAGCCCCCGTGGCTGGCGGCCAACGCTTCGAGCACGCGCCGCCCCGCGGGAACGACCTCCTTGCCGATGCCGTCCCCGGGTATCGCAGCAATGCGATAAGTCTTGATGATTCCTCCTAGACTCTTGGTGTTTGTCAACACTGTAGGACGCGAACTGCTCGCTAGATCGGCGTCGGGGTTAAGCCGTTGTTAACCTCGGCCTCAACGTTGCCGCGCATTCAGCGTGTTCTGTCGCCCGGCCATCGGCGCGCGGGCGCTTTTCTTCCGTAGCTCGACGATGCTGGGGCGTAGACGGGGCGCGGGAACGGGTCTAAATTGAATCCAGCGTTAACTACGAGTTAATACCGGCGTTCGTCATGTCCGCGCGAATACAACCTGCCGACCTTGCGTTCTTCTCGATGGTCGCGTCTGCTCCCAGTCTCGGCGCCGCGGCGCGAGAGCTCGGCGTCACGACCGCGGCAGTCAGCAAGCGCCTCGCGCAGCTCGAGGCGCGCATGGGTATGCCGCTGCTGATTCGAACAACACGGCGCATGGGCTTGACGCCGGACGGAGAGGTCTACCTCGAGCATGCGCGACGGATTCTGGGCGAGATCGAGGACATGGAAGAGCTTCTTGGCATGTCCCTTCAGACCCCCAAGGGATTGTTGCGCGTGAACGCGACACTTGGTTTCGGGCGGAGACACGTTGCCCCGGTGATCTCCCGGTTCGCCCGCAAGTATCCGGACATACAGGTGCAACTTCAGTTGTCGGTGAACCCGCCGCCGGTATCGGACGATTCGTGGGACGTGTGCATCCGCTTCGGCGAGCCTCCGGATGCGCGCGTGATCGCGCGACATCTTGCCGACAATCGTCGTCTCCTGTGCGCGGCCGCAACGTATCTCGACGCGCATGGCACGCCGAAGGTGCCGCGCGACCTGATGCGTCACGACTGCATCGGCATTCGGCAAGGAGACGAAGCTTATGGCGTTTGGCGGCTCTCGACGGGACGGGGGCGCCAGGCGGCGGTCGAGGCAGTGAAAGTCAGCGGTAGCCTCGCCACCAACGACGGGGAAATCGCGGTCAGCTGGGCGTTGGATGGTCACGGCATCCTGATGCGTGCCGAATGGGATATTCGCCGCTATTTGCAAAGCGGTCGACTCATTCAGGTCCTGCCGCAGTACCACACGCCCGACGCAGACATCCATGCGGTCTATCCGGAGCGTCATCAGCGAACGGCCCGCGTACGCGCGTTCATCGACTTTCTTACGACGAGCTTTGCGCAGCGCAGCGCAGGAGCAAGCAAGAGTTGATACGCTCGGCTTCGGATGCTCCGAGCTTCGCACATCCGTTCGCTACGGCACCCGCCGCCAGCTTGCAGACGGGCGCCCGACAAGCGCGAGTTAGCTCAGTGGGCGGGCTCCACTGCCCCTTTCCTGTACCGCGACAGCATCAGTGTCAAGGCCGCCGAAAGCACGAGGAAACCAGCAACGAAGTAGAGCCCTCCCGCGAAACTGCCGGTTTGGTCCTTGATCCAGCCAATCATCGCAGGGCCTGCGAACCCGCCGAGATTGCCGATGGAGTTGATGGTCGCAATACCCGTCGCCGCCGCCGCTCCGGACAAGAACATGGTCGGCATGCTCCACAACGGTGGCTTGGCGCAGCTGATACCGACGTTGACTAGGGTAAGCGCGGCAATCAAGCCGACGACATTCTGCGAACTTCCGGCGATCACCAACCCGGTGGCCGCCGCAAGGCACGCAATGATCACGTGCCAAGTGCGCTCTCCGGTGCGATCCGAATGCCGCGACCACAACACCATGGCGATAATCGAGACCGTTGGCGGAATCGCATTCAACAGCCCGACGGTCATCGTCGAGACGCCCATTTGCTTGATGATCTGTGGTGCCCAGATTCCAAGCGTATAAAGGCCGGCAGAGGTGCCGAAGTAGATCAGCGACAAGGCCAGCACACGCAGATCTGCCAGTCCGCGAATCACGCTATGGTTGGCGCTCGCGGTCTTGTTGGACGCGGCTTCCTGGTTCATTGCTGCGACAAGCCACGCACGCTCGTCGTCCTTGAGCCACCTTGCCTGTTCCGGTCGATCGGTCATGTAGAAGAAAACCACGACGCCCAGCACCAGCGCCGGAACCGCCTCCAGGATGAACAACCACTGCCAACCCGCGAGACCGAGCACCCCGTGCATTTCGAGCAGCGCGGCCGAAATGGGCGATCCAATCGCGGTCGATATTGGGACAGCCGCCATGAAAAACGCCGTCACGCCGGCGCGATGACGAGCCGGGAACCAGTAACTCAGATAGAGGATGATGCCGGGGAAGAACCCGGCCTCGGCGGCGCCGAGCAAGAACCGCATCACATAGAAGCTCGTGGGGCCCTGAATGAACGCCATCGCTCCCGAGATGATGCCCCAGGTCACCATTACACGGGCGATCCAGAGTCGCGCGCCCACCTTGTGCAGGATCAGGTTTGACGGCACTTCGAACAGGAAGTAGCCCCAGAAAAAGATGCCTGCGCCGAAACCGAGGATCGAAGCCGTGAAGCCGAGATCCTGGTTCATCGTCAGCGATGCGAAGCCGATGTTGACCCGATCGATGTACGCAATGAAGTACAACAGCATGATGAAAGGCACGATGCGCCAACTGACGCGTCGTAACGTGCGCCTTCCGATTTCCTCGTCCACTTGGCTCCTCCTAATGACGGTCACTTGGACTCCGAGACCCTGCACGGACACCTGTCCCTCCGAGCGCGCGACATCAGCGCTACCTGGGCGGTGGCCATTTTCTTGTGGTGTGGGCTCCAACCAATCTTCACCCTTCGGATGTCGATTGATATAGCCAGTCTAGTGACTGCGTCGACCGCATTTGCTTCTCGAACTCAAAGCGTCCTTAACTCCGACTTAACAATCGGTAAAAGAGCGGTTCCCGAGAAAGTTGAGTTAGACGGTCAGAACCACAGACGCTCGGCGCGTCGCGGAGCTGCAGAAGGAGGTACTGCCACCCGAGGCGATCGCAGAGATCGAGGAATGCGAACGATCGCTGCCTGAGCGAGGAGGCGGTTCGTAGTTCGTAGGCGCCGATCGCGCTACGGCAAGTGAAAGGCCCGCGAAGCTAGTAAATATGGCCGCGAGGCCCGGCATTACTTCCGCGATCACGTCGCCGGCGCAAGCTCCGCTGTTCGGAGCACGATGCAAAGCAGAGCCGGCTTTCGCCACGGACTTGCTACGACGGTGATGACGTCAAAGGAGTTGCTCAGGCACGAACGGTCCGAACAGCATATTTTGAAGACGCATCAGCGGCGTCGCCTCCGGCTCCTGCTTCAACACGACCTCGCCTCCGTCCGTGGTCGTCAGCCACTCGAGCGTCACGCCGTCGCTCGCAAAGCGCAGTCGATAGGAGCTCCCGCGCTGGGTCATGGCGATGACATCGATAACCTGCCTTGCCAACTCCGGACATTGTGCAAGCATCCCCAGCTCGGTGTTGGTGCTGTCCGATCGCGGATCGAGGTTCACCGACCCGATGTAGACAATCGACTCGTCGATCACCGCTGCCTTCGCATGCAGCCGGCCAAGTGCCATCGTAGGCACCAGCAGCTCGTCGTTGTGCCACATCCGCGTTGGACTCAGCTCGTACAGCTCGACCCCGCTCCTGAGAAGCTCGACGCGGTAGCGGGCGTAGCCCGCGTGGACGAGCGGCACATCGTTCGCCGCGAGCGAATTGGTCAGGATCGCCACCTTGACGTTGCGCTTGATCAGCTCGCTGAAGGCCTCGACGCCCGTTGAGCCGGGCACGAAATAGGGCGACGAGATCACCACGTTGCGCTTCGCGGCGCTTACGCTGTCCATGATGTCCATCTGCGCGCTCATTGAGCGCGCCATCTCGACGGTGGTCGCGTTGACCTTGTCCGGCCGGTCGGCGAACGCGACCGCTGTTCCCCACGTCAATTGCAGTTGTCCGGCATCGAGATCGCGACCTATCGGACGGTAGCCCAGCATGTCGGTGACAGGCACGGGGATCGATGTCATCTGCTCGCCATCCTCGACGAGATGATCGAAGCCGCGTCGCAAGTCGCTTCGGTCGCCGCCGCCGGAGACGATGCTTTCGACGGGATAGGTTTCCTGGCTATTCCAGTACATATCGAAGATGTCTCGCAGCCGCTGCATTGCGCCGCCCACCACCAGCACGTCCATGTCGACGAAATTGCTCGTCGGGCTGCGAGTGAAATACTCGTCTGCGATGTTGCGTCCGCCCATCACCGCCACGACGCCGTCGGCGATGAACAGCTTGTTGTGCATCCTGTGATTGAGGCGTTGAAAATCAACCAGCGACGCCATGTACTTGGTGGCGACGCTTTGCCGGCCGCAGCAGAACGGATTGAAGATGCGCACTTCGACATTCTCAAATGCGGCCAGACCGCGAAACATCTCGTCGCCGCCGGTCGTGTTGAGGTCGTCCACGAGTAGGCGCACGCGCACGCCGCGCAACGCCGCGTCGCGCAGGTTGCGCATGAACAGCCGCCCGGTGCGATCGTTTGCAATGAGGTAATACTGCACGTCGAGCGAGTGGGCGGCGCGGCGCGCAAGCTCGACCCTTGCGTCGAGCGACGAGAAGCCCACGGGCATGAGCCGGAATCCGGTCATGCTCGGGTTTGGCGTCGTGTCCCGAACGGCGCGCCCAAGGGCACTGTCGGCAGCGGGCGCAAGCGCCGACGACGTTGGGCGATCCGGCATCGCCGGCAGCACGCCGCAGGCGGGCAGCAGCAGGACCGCCGTCAACCCCGCGATCACCGCGCGAAATAGCGACGAGGCGCCCGGCAACCGCCTACCGGTAGCATTCATGGCGGGCCTTGCTCGCTCCCTATGAATTGCAAATCATCCAAAAGTAAAGGCGTATGCTTCGACGCCCGGATCGAGAAATTCGATCTCGAACGTGCGATCCGCGATGGGCGCGGATTGGCGGATGAGCTGATAGAGCCTCTGGAAGTCGGCCGTGCCGAAACCTTGGTCGTCGACGTCGGCCCCGTGCGCCGCTCCCGGCGGCCGCCCATCGATCAGCACGCGAAAGCGAACGTTACCTCCGCCGGTTGGCGGCCCCATCACGAGATGAAGGTCGCGGGCGTGAAAACGATACGCGATGCGCCCATTCGGCTTGTTCAACACCACCGCCCGCGGGGTCATCGTCCAGTCGCCCGCCAACGCCCAATGGTTGAGGGACAAACGCGCAGGCACGGCGTAGACGCGTGACCTGTCGCGTAGGGGGCCGCCCGATGACGCGAAATTCTCGGTGCGGTCATAACCCACGTAGTTTTCCGGCGACTTCAGGTTGTTCCAGTCGGGCGAAGCCTCGATGCCGCGTGCATCCACCGTGGCGAGACCATGACCGACGCCACCGTTGCCCGCCTCGAGCAGCAGCCGCTGAATGATCCGTTCGGATTGTTCGTAGCCACCCTCGCCAAACTGGTGATGGCGAATGCGCCCCTGCGCATCGACGATATAAAGTGAAGGCCAATACTGGTTGTCGAGTGCCTTCCAGACCGCGAAGTCGTTGTCGATCGCGATGGGATACACGACGTGCATATCGGTGGCCGCCCGGCGCACGTTGTCGACGTTGTGCTCGAAAGGGAATTCGGGTGAATGCACGCCGATGACCACGAGCCCCTGACCCTTGTACTTCTGGGCCCAGGCGCGCACGTAAGGTTCCGTGCGCAACCAGTTGATGCAGGTATAGGTCCATACATCGACGACGACGACCTTGCCGCGCAGATCGCCCGGCGACAATGGTCCCGAATTGAGCCATGCGGTCGCTCCGCCAAGAGACGGCAACGCACCTTCGCTGGGTAGCTGAAGCGCCGTGGAAGCTTCCTGCTTCGCCATGCCCTTCGCCTCGGCCAGGGTCTCGAGCGGCGTGGCGGCTGCGCCGGCGATTATCCCGACGACCAGGAGTTGGATCGCTCTCATAACGAGTGCCTTTCCGGAACGCGCGCCTCACTGCGCTCGAAGACCGTGGAAGTGCGGCCCCTGTCGCGTCGCCACGACGCCGGCGCACCAGCCCGGTCAGTATGCGTCCACGTCCAGCACCGCCTGCGCAAACGCCTGCGGCGCTTCCTGGGGCAGATTGTGACCGACCCCGCCCTTGATCAGGCGGTGAGAATACCTGCCCGAGAACTTCTTCTCATACGCAGCAGGTTCCGCATGCGGTGCTCCATTGGCATCGCCTTCGAGAGTGATCGTGGGAACCGTGATGACCGGGAATTCGGCAAGCTTCTTGTCGAGTGCTTCGTACTTCGGTTCGCCCTCAGCGAGCGCGAGACGCCACCGGTAGTTGTGGATCGTGATGGCGACGTGATCCGGATTGTCGAAGGACGCCGCGCTGCGATCGAACGTCGCATCATCGAACTTCCACTTCGGCGAAGCGAGCTGCCAGATGAGCTTCGCAAAGTCGTGCCGATTCTTGTCGTAGCCGATGCGGCCGCGCTCCGTAGCGAAATAGAACTGATACCACCATTGAAACTCGGCCGCCGGCGGCAGTGGCATTTTGCCGGCTTCCTGGCTCCCGATCAGGTACCCGCTCACGGATACCATCGCCTTGCAGCGGTCCGGCCAAATCGCCGCGATGATGTTGGCCGTGCGCGCGCCCCAATCGAATCCAGCCAGCGTCGCGCTCTGGATGTTGAGCGCGTCCATGAAGGCGACGATGTCGGCTGCCACCGCCGAGGGCTGGCCATTGCGAAACGTCTCGCTCGCAAGGAAGCGCGTGGGACCGTATCCGCGCAGATACGGCACGAGGACCCGGTAGCCCGCTGACGCAAGCAGTGGGGCGACGTCCGCAAAGCTGTAGATGTCGTAAGGCCAGCCGTGGAGAAGAATCACCACACGACCATTTGGGGGGCCGGCTTCGGCGTAGCCGATACTCAGGACTCCGGCATCGATCTGCTTCAGCGACGGGAACGACTTGTTGGTCCCCGGTTTGACGGGTTTCGCTTTGCCTGGCTGTGCGTCCGCAGGGGCGGTCATGGCGAGCTCGGCGGCCGCCACGGAGAGCAGCGCGGCGCCCACGAAGCTACGGCGCGATCGGTTCACTTCGTTGTGCATACGGTCCTCCTTCGTGAGCCATGAGTACGCGCCTCACGGAGACGTTGACGTTGACGCGGACTGCTCGTGAATCGCTTACCCCAGGGGTCCCATAAGCTCGAATTCGCAAGTATGGCGGCTACCGGACTGGTCGCGCAATGCACCGAACGCCCCGATTCAACGCAATGCGGGCAGCGCGGTTCGTAGCGAATTGATTTCCGGCACGGCCCATATACCATGATCGTCTTGTCGCCCTGGCATCGACCTGCAACGCAACAATGCATGACCGATCCAGGCTCCGGTACACGAAGGTATCGGCCGATACCTTCGTCCAATCGACAGGGTACGACAGTCAAGAAAGGATCATCCATGAATCGCAAAGGCAAGTTCACGATGACGATAGCCACGGCAGTGCTCGCCGTCCTGGGTGGCACGGCCGTTTACGCGCAGGACAAGTACTCGCTGAAATCGCCGAGCGGAATCGCGTTCTCCGACTTCAAGGGATACGAGGACTGGTCGGTGGTCTCGTCCGCCCGAACCGACGAAGTGCTCAAGGTGATCGTCGCCAATCCGACCATGATCAAGGCGTACAAGTCCGGCGTTCCGGGCAACGGCCAACCTTTCCCGGAAGGCTCCAAGATTGCGAAGCTCCAGTGGAGCTTCAAGAAGAGCACCGAGGCCACCTTCGTCGTGGATGTGCCGGACGCCCCCACGCAAGCTTTCCTCATCGAAAAGGACAGCAAACGGTTTCCGAAGACCGGCGGCTGGGGATACGCGCTCTTCAACCACGACGTCGCGGCCGGCAAGATGACGGCCGACGAGGCCAAAGCGGACTGCGGGCACGTATGCCACGTGGCGGTAAAGAGCAAGGACTACATTTTCCACCCATATCAGAAGCGGTGAACGTTGGCGGCGGTTCGGTTGTTGCGTTTCGCGCGCTCGGCCGCCATCCGCGGATCGCATGTTCCAGGCATCCGGAAAGCAACACCCGATGCATCCCCGGCCGTTGAAGCGCGCCGAGCTGCCGGTCGATACCGCCTCGCTCGCGTGCTATCTCGTCGGCAAGACGCTCGTGCGCGATGCTCCCGAGGGCCGCACGAGCGGGCGCATCGTCGAAGCCGAGGCCTACGTGCCCGGTGACGCGAGCGGCCATGCCTATGCCGGCGAGACGGATCGGAACCGCTCGCTGTTCCTGCGCCGCGGCCACGCCTACGTGTACTTGATCTACGGCATGCATTTTTGCGTCAACGTGTCGGGCGAGCGCCCCGGCATCGGCGCCGGCGTGCTTCTGCGCGCGCTCGAGCCGATCGAGGGCGTGGCGATCATGCAGGCCCGCCGCCGCGTGCATCGCCTCACCGACCTTGCGCGCGGCCCCGGCCGGCTGGCAGAAGCCATGAAGATCGACCGCCGCCTTGACGGCATCGACCTATGCTCGCTCAGCCCGTTGTGGCTCGCCGCCGAGGCGCGTGCGCCGGGGCGCGTCGCCACGTCGGTGCGCATCGGGATCTCAAAGGAAACGACGCGCCTCCGGCGCTTCTACGAAGCGGGAAACCCGCACGTCAGCGGACTGGCGGCGCTTCGGAAGTGATTAGGGGCCGATAATTCCCGCATTCCGCAAACTTGTTCGCGGTTGCGCAGCTTGACGAACTTGTAACCGCTTTGTCCGTAATCGATGCGCAGACGATGCGCCGAATCACCCTCATTTGATTTGGCGGCCGACGCCGGGGCGTGCTGCGGAGGTGAATTAGATCGAGCGGACAGGTCGTTAGATTGCACGACGATTCGATCGAGTTCCTGGCAGATGATACAGAGCAGCATCAAGACCCCGCCGCAGAATTCGGTCGAAAACCATTCCATCTCGACGAGACCACGATAGCGTATGCGATCCTCGGCGCCCCGCTACATCGTCGGGGCGCCGAGGGATGTGCGAGCTGCGACAGTATTTCCCTATCGATGCACTCGCACTATGGCGCTGCTCGTGAATCCACTGGTAACACCGTTGTGCTGCAGGTTTCCCGTTATCATCAGATCCACGTCTTCACCGTCCGGGCTGCCGCCGTTGACACGTGGCGCCGAGGGCAACAGGCACTGAGCACAGCGCAATTGCTGTTGAGGCGAATCTCAACCACCAACTTCTTGACATGACGACTCCTCCTCTGAATGCATGGGTTGACCCCGCTTCGCGGGAAGCTGCCCTCGGATGCTGCGGAAAGCGCACTCGGGCGAGCGCGCTCTCCGATAGGTCGTGCGCTAATGCGTCGCTGTGGGCGGCGGCGGCAACGGTTGCCCGCCCGGTCCATTTGCGAATGTCGTTGGTACGGCATTCGTCTGGCCAACTCCCGGCTTCGTCCAGTCGCAGACACCGGTTGAAAACACGGCAGCGAGCCGCGCGGCTTGATTCGGAGTGAATGCAATACCTCGATAATCTGGATCACTCAAATCGAGCGGCTTGAGTTGGCATTTGAAGACGTTCTCGGCGAGAGGACCACCGGCTACAACATGAGGAGAACTCATGCTCTTTGTTATCGCTCCAACCTGACAGGTGCCGCTGTCTAGGCCAACATCCACGAGCAGATCGCCATCCGTCGCGCCCGCGTTGTTGAAGCAAGCATCGTTGACGTCTGCGGGTTTGTTGTTAATGACTTTTTGCTCGATCGAAGCGGCGGTCGCATCGGCCTCGATATTGGCCAGCCAGCGATCCATCATGAGGAACGCTTGACGCACACCCGCGGCTCCTGGCGTGATGCCTCCATTGGTCGTGAGGAACGCGCGAATCACTTGGTTGGCGTGGGTTCCGTTAGCTCTGTCGAGACGATCGCGCTCCTCGAACGAGCGCCATGGCATGTGAATGTTAGGATTGAGATCGAAGGCACGCAGGTCGATGATGGCGACCTTGGCGAGTTGCTTGCCGTCGGTGATGATGCCGCTCTTGTAGATCGTGGGCAGCAC
>Ga0068858_100006217_pt1 | contig 11637 bp, 8 predicted proteins | sample KBSSwiS12_FD_66589 | JGI IMG/M metagenome (GOLD analysis project Ga0068858, IMG submission 66589) | Switchgrass rhizosphere microbial communities from Kellogg Biological Station, Michigan, USA - KBS Switchgrass S1-2 | ecosystem: Host-associated > Plants > Roots > Rhizosphere > Soil ... | reverse complement strand
GCTGACCGTCACCACGCGCGAGCCGGGCACCGGCAGCATCCGGTCGAGCAGCAGCCCGGTGAGCGCGAAGTGGCCGAGGTGGTTGGTGCCGAACTGCATCTCGAAGCCGTCCCGGGTGGTCCGCTTCGGGGTGTACATCACGCCGGCGTTGTTGATCAGCAGGTCGATCCGGTCGAGCCGGGACCGCAGCGCCGCCGCCGCGGTCCGGACGGAGTCGAGCGAGGTCAGGTCCAGCGCCTGCACGGTCACGTCGCCGGTCATGCGAGCCGCGGCCTGCTCGCCCTTCTCGACGTTGCGCACGGCGAGCACCACGGACGCCCCGCGCTCGGCGAGCGCCTTGGCGGTCTCGTACCCCAGCCCGGTGTTGGCCCCGGTCACCACGGCCACCCGCCCGTGCTGGTCGGCAATGTTCGCCGTCGTCCACTTCTCGCTCATGTCAGGCTCCCAGCCATCTAACGTACCGAAGGTATCTTGTGCCGACGACGTTAAAGTACTTCCGGTACGTTGTCAACGTACCGAAGGTACTTAAGTTAGGCTGGCGATCGTGACGTTCCAGCGGGCGCGAACCGAAGAGCAGCGGGAGATCCGCCGACGGGCGATCCTCGACACGACGGCGTCGATGCTCGACGAGATGCCGGTAGCCGCGGTCACCCTGAACGAGCTCAGCCGCCGGGTCGGCCTGGCGAAGCCGAACGTGCTGCGCTACTTCGAGTCTCGCGAGGCGGTGCTGCTGGAACTGCTGGACCACTTCCTGCAGGAGTGGCTGACGGAACTGGCGGACGAACTGGCCGCCGGCATCGACGAAAAGCTACCCATGGCCGAGCGAGCGGCGGCGGTGGCCGAGATCCTCAGCCGCTCACTCTCCGGCCGAGTGGTGCTGTGCGACCTCTTCAGCGCCCAGGGCAGCGTCCTGGAACACAACGTCTCCGTCGAGGTCGTCGCACGCTACAAGCGCGCCTCCCTGGACCGCCTGACAACCATGACCGCCCTGATCCAGAAGTACCTGCCGGAGCTGGGCGAGAACGCAACACTGTTCAGCCTGCAAACCATGGTCATGGCCGGCGCGCTGTCGGCGTACAGCACACCGCCACCCAGCCTGCAAGCGGCCTACCAGGCCGAGCCCGACCTGGCCCGCTTCCACCTGGAGCTGAAGGACTCCTTGAAGCTGGCCCTGACCGCAACCCTCCTGGGCGTGCTACCCCGGCGCTGACCTGCATTGGCACGGGACCGGCGAAAATCTCGGGATTTCTCGCGCTCGGATCACGCACGCGCCGCGAGTTGCGTCCTGCCTTGAGTGGTGCCGGCGCTGCGGGTGATGCCGGGCGGGCGCGTTGCGCCCGCGCGAGCTGCCACCTGTGCCGGCCGGTCGGTCAGGCGCGCCAGGCCGCCAGCCGCTCCGCCGCGCGCTGACCTAACGTGACCGCATCCGCCCGGTCCGCCGACGTGCACTCCCAGCCGATCACCGTCAGGAAGGCGATCGCGTCTCCCGCCCGCACCACCGCCCAGTACATGCTCTGGGTCGACCCGTCGCCGCGCGGTTCCCCCAACTCGTCCGTCGACCCCCGCCGCTGCTCGATCAACTCCGACTCGTCCCCCGCGGAGACCGCCCCCAGCAGCTGATTCGTCACCCGTACGCCAACGTCGTCGGCCTGTGACGCGCACCCCGCCACCGCCGCCCGCAACCCGGTCACGAACGCCGCCGCCGCATCCTCCCGAAAAACCAAAATATCCTCATAAACCGAGGCCTTAGGGGTAGATTCCACCGTCGACCCCGGACTGCTGTACAGCAACCGGACCGTAGCCCGCGCCGCCAGCCGATCGCTCTGCTCATAAGCGATTCCGCAGAACGACGGCAGCGATCGAGACCCGTCCTCCAGGCGTACGGGAACTCCTTTGATCTGCCCGGGCAGGTCGCCCGGCTGCAGGAAGGCGACATCCGGCACGGAGCTGGTCACCGATCGGCCTCCTTCGACAGCACACAGTCCTCTGTCGACATACTGCCCGCCCCGATCCTCTCAGGGGGACCGTTCTGTCGTTTTGCCGCTTAGGCTCTCCGGGAGAAGCGATGACACGGAGGCATCATGGGCGTTCTGTCGGAATTGGTGTCCGGAATCAGCGCCGGGACGATCGAGGTCATCGATCTCACCGCCCCGCTGTCCAGCGAGACCCCGATCCTCAAGCTGCCGCCGCCGTTCGCCGACACGAGCGCCTTCGGGCTCGAGGAGATCAGCCGGTACGACGACCGCGGGCCGGCCTGGTATTGGAACAACATTCACACCGGCGAGCACACCGGCACCCACCTGGACGCGCCGATCCACTGGGTGACCGCCAAGGACGGCGACGACGTCTCGCAGATCCGCCCGCAGCGGCTGGTCGCCCCGGCCGTCGTCGTGGACGTGTCCGATCGGGTCGCCACCGATCACGACTACCTGCTCACCGTCGACGACCTCCGCGATTGGGAGCGCTCGCACGGCCCCCTTCCGGCAGGCGGTTGGCTTCTGCTGCGTACGGGATGGGACACCCGCTCCACCGACCAGCAGGCCTTCCTCAACGCCGACGAGTCCGGCCCGCACACTCCCGGCATCTCCGTCGAGGCGGCCAAGTGGCTGGCCGAGGAGGCCCCGGTGATCGGCGTGGGGGTGGAGACGGTCGGCACCGACGCCGGCGCCGCGCACTCGTTCGACCCGCCTTTCCCGTGCCACTCGTTCGTGCTCGGCGCCGGCAAGTACGGCCTGACCCAGCTGCAAAATCTTCGCCTGCTCCCGCCGACCGGCGCGGTCGTGATCGCCGCCCCGCTGCCGATCGTCGGCGGCTCGGGCAGCCCGACCAGAGTGCTGGCCCTGGTCGAGCGATGAACGGTGCCGAGGTGGTCGGTGCCACGCTGGCCGGTCTCGGTGCCGACCGCGTGTTCGGCGTCGTCGGCAGCGGCAACTTCCACGTGACCAACGCGCTGGTGGCGGCCGGCGCCCGCTTCGTGGCCACCCGGCACGAGGCGGGCGCGGCCGTCGCCGCCGACGCCTGTGCCCGGGTCAGCGGCCGCCCCGGCATCGTCACCGTCCATCAGGGCTGCGGGCTGACCAATGCGATGACCGGGATAGCCGAGGCGGCCAAGAGCCGTACCCCCATGATCGTCCTGGCCGCCGAGGCCACCGCACCGCGCTCGAACTTCCGGGTGGACCAGGAGGCGCTCGCCGTCGCCGTGGGCGCCACCAGCCGCCGGGTCCGCGGCGCCGATACCGTGGTCGAGGACACCGCCGACGCCTGGCACCTGGCGGTGGCGGAACGGCGTACGGTCGTCTTGAATTTGCCTCTTGACGTGCAGGCCGCACCGGCGTTGCCGAGCGAGCCCCCGGTCTTCGAGCGCCCCCGCCCACCGCGGCCGGATGTCGCCGAGCTGGCCGCTCTGCTCGCCGAGGCCGACCGCCCGGTCTTCATCGCCGGCCGCGGCGCCCTGCATGCCCGCGCCGAGCTCACCGAGCTGGCCGCCACCTGCGGTGCGCTGCTGGCGACCTCCGCGGTGGCCAAGGGTCTGTTCGCCGGCGACCCCTGGTCGATGGACGTCTCCGGCGGGTTCGCCACCCCGGTCGCCGCCGATCTGATCACCGCGGCCGACCTCGTCGTGGCCTGGGGTTCCGCGCTGAACATGTGGACCACCCGGCACGGCGCCCTGATCTCGCCGCGTGCCACCGTGGTGCAGGTAGATCTCGAGCCCGACGCGCTCGGCGCGCATCATCGGGTCGACCTGGGCCTCGTCGCCGACGTGGCCGACTGCGCCCGCGCCCTGCTCGGTTCGGCCCCGCGGCGAGGCTATCGCGTGCCGCCCATCGAAGCGCGGCTGGCCGCCGAGGGACGCTGGCGCGACGTGCCGTACGAAGACGACGGCGACGACAGCCACATCGACCCGCGCACCTTCACCATCGCGCTGGACGGGATTCTCCCGGCCGAGCGGGTGATCGCGGTGGACTCCGGCAACTTCATGGGCTACCCGTCGATGTTCCTGTCCGTCCCCGACCATCGCGGCTTCTGCTTCACCCAGGCGTTCCAGTCGATCGGCCTGGGCCTGGCCACCGCCCTCGGTGCCGCCCTCGCCTCGCCCGGCCGGCTCCCGGTCGCGGCCTGCGGCGACGGCGGCTTCCTGATGGCGATCGCCGAGCTGGAAACGATCCGCCGGCTCGGCCTGGGCATGCTGATCGTGGTCTACAACGACAACGCGTACGGCGCGGAGGTCCACCACTTCGGGCCGGCCGGCCATCCGCTCGACATCGTCGTCTTCCCGGAGACCGACCTGGCCGCGATCGCCCGCGGCTACGGCTGCGAGGCGGTGACCGTCCGCGACCCGGCCGACCTGGCCCCGGTGGCGAAGTGGCTGGCCGGTCCCCGATCCGTCCCGATGGTGATCGACGCCAAGGTCGCCGCGACCCGCCCCTCGTGGTGGCTGGAGGAGGCGTTCCGCGGCCACTAGCGCCCTTCCTGGGCGACGACGCGCTAGGCCACGACGCGGTGGGCGACGATCGCGCCGGCCAGGCCCTTCAGCGTCACCGGGTCCGAGGGTGTCGCGCTGACCTGCTCGGCGACCCGGCCGAACGCCATCGGCCCGAGCTGCAGCTCGCCTGCCGCGGCCAGGTCGCAGAGCCGCTTGCCGATGTTGACCACCCGGCCCCACACCGCGAACCGGCCGGGCTCCCACGACGGCGTCACCAGAACCTCGCCGCACTCGACCCCGACGTGGACCGGCAGCCGCGCCGAGACGCGGAGCGCGGCGAGCGCGGCCCGCACCGCGCTGTCCACCTCGTCACCGCCGGACGAGTGCAGGCCGAAGACCGCCATGAAACCATCGCCGAGCACCTGCTGGATCTCGCCGCCGTGCCGGTCGACGACCCGGCTGATCTCGTCGAGCAGCGGGCGTACGGTTCGGTAGACCTCCTCCGGCGGCACGGACTCGACCAGCCGGGTGAACCCGCTGATGTCGACGAACAGCACGGCGACGTGCCGCCGGTAGGACCCCTCCTCGGGCATGACGCCTCCCCCCGAGCGCGCCGGCCTGCGCGGGCAGACCGGCGAGCCGCTTTCCGGTGGTGCTTACGCGGAGACCACGACGGTGCTGCTGCGGGCCGCCGAGTAGTCGGTGTAGACGCCGGCGGTGACCTTGTACGTCGCGATCGCCTCGAGCACGTCGCCCTCGTTCGCCGTCCAGCCGCCGCTTACCTTGATCCGCAGTTCCTGGTTCAGCGGGTCGGGGTTGGCGACCGGCGTGAGCACGTTCTCCAGCGTCTGCTGCTGGAGCACGGTGGACTGGCTGAGGTTGACGACCGAGACGAAGAGGTTCTCCTTGGAGACGACCTCCATCAGGTCCTTGCCGATCTCGACGTTGGCGATCACGTCGAACGCGGCGCCGTTGGTCACCGTGTCGGCCGTGAAGAAGGAGTTCTCGTCGACGACGTACAGCAGCTTGATGTTGGCGTCCTGGTTGCCGGGCATGGCAACTCCCTTCGAGTGCGGTAGGTGCCTCTCACTCTCCGGTCGGCGCCGCGGAAGGGCTTCCGGGCTTTCCCTAACGCCGCTCCCGGGGAATCCCGTGCGGAATACCGACAGTGGTGTTGTCCACATCCCGCCGAGTTGGAAAAGTCGGATACGCCATGACGATCCAGCTGGCGCTCACCCTTCCCGGTGGCGTGGCGTTGGGCGCCTTCGAAGCGGGCGCCCTGGCCGCGCTCGTCGTGGCGGTCGGCGACCTGTGCGAGGGCGACGAGCCGCAAGCCTGTGTCGACCTGATCGGCGCCTCCTCGGCCGGAGCGCTGACCAGCGTTCTGGTGGCCCGGGCGCTGCTCGACGGCCTCGACCCGGTGGACCTGCTGCGGCGCGCCTGGGTCGAGGAGGCCTCGCTGCCGGCGCTCCTGCAAGCGGCTTCCGGCCGGGCGCCGCTCTCCGGCGAGTCACTGCGGCGACTCGCCGGCACCTTCCTGCACACGCCCGGGAAGCCGACCGGTCGCCGGCAGTCGGTGCCGATCACCGTCTCGGTGGCGCTGACCAATCTGCGCGGGCTCGCCTACCGCACCACGGCCGGGGCGGCGCCGATCGTCACGTACCTGGACTGGGGTGATTTCACCGCGATACCGGGGCCCGGCGGCGTCCGGTTCGAGACCCCCTCGGGCGCGCCGATGATCGAGCTGGTCCTGGCGTCGGCCGCCAACCCGGTCGGCTTCCTGCCCCGGTTGCTCACCCGCTCCCCGGACGAGGCGGTCGAAAACTTCCCGGAGACCAAGGCTTTCTGGTACGCGGATGGCAGCCTGCTCAAACGCAAGCCGCTCGGCCGCACGATGCGCCTGGCCCGGGCCCGGGGCGGTGCCGGGCGGCGGGTCCATCTCGTGCTCGAGCCGCTCCCGGTCGCGGTCTCCCACGGCCGGTCCTGGGCCGACCCGGCCACCCCGCCGACATGGATCGCGACGCTGCGCCGGAGCGTGCAGATCATGGACGCCCAGTCCATCCTCGACGACGTCCGGGAGTCCCACGAGGTCAACGAGCGCTGTCGAGCCGTCGAGGTGCTCGCCCGTCACCTCGAGGGACTGGACGAGCACAGCCGCGAGGAGGTCCGGGCCGCGTTGGGGCGGGCGGTCGCCGAGCTGGGCGGCGCCCCCACCGGCGACATCGCCGACGCGCTGGCCCGGGCGGCGGGCGTGGTGTCGCGCCGCGAGGTGCCGATCGAGCTGATCTCGCCTGGCCTGGTGGGCGGGGCCGTCGCCGGCGACTTCCTGTTCCGCTTCGGCGGCCTGCTCGACCCGGCCCTCCGGCAGAGCGACTTCGACCTGGGCTACTCGTCGGCGCTCGCCTGGCTCGACGAGCGCCGGCTGGAGCGGTACGGCCTGCCCGCTGACGCCGCCGACAAGGCCACCCGGGCGGCGTACGAGGCGTACCGGCCCGGCGACACGCGGCGGGCCGGCGGCTCGCGGGTGCGGTCGCTGCCCTGGCGCGGCCGGCTCGCGGCGGCCCGGCTGGTCGCCCGGATGGGCTACGTCGCCGCCCGAGACACATTGGTCCGGCGATGACCACCGCCGGGCTCGTCGGGCGGGCCGTCGAGTGCCGTGCCGTCCTCCACCTGCTGGAGACGGTCCGCGAGGAGCGCCGCAGCCAGGTGCTGGTGATCCGCGGCGAGCCGGGGATCGGCAAGACCTCGCTGACCCAGTTCGCCTGCCGGCAGGCAACCGGCATGCTGGTCCTCTCGGTCACCGGCACGCCGACCGAGACCGACCTGCCGTTCGCCGGGCTGCACGCGCTGCTCCAGCCGCTGCTGGAGTTCCTGCCGGGCATGCCCGAGGGCCAGCAGGCGGCGCTCAAGGCCGCGCTGGCGCTCGCGCCGGGTGCGCCGGAAAACCGCTTCGCCACGTACGCGGCGACGTTCGGCCTGATCACCACCGCCTCGGCGCGGCAGCCGCTGCTGATCTGCGCCGACGACCTGCACTGGCTCGACGTGCCCACGGTCGAGGCGCTGTCGTTCACCGCCCGCCGGCTGCAGGCCGACCCGGTCGGCCTGATCATGGCGGAGCGCTCCGGAGCCCGCACCTCGCTCGACGTGCGCCCGTTCCACGTACTCAATCTGGCGGGGTTGATCGTCGGCGACGTCGCCCGGCTGCTCGACGAGGCCGGCACCCCCGCGATCGCGCCCGTGGCCGAGCAACTGGCCCGGCAGACCGGCGGCAACCCGCTCGCGCTGCGCGAGGTGGCGGCGCAACTCAGCTCCGCGCAGCGGTCCGGCGCCGCGCCGGTGCCCGAGCCGCTGCCGGCCGGCCTCACGGCCGAGGAACTGTTCGCCGAGCGGGTCCGGGCGCTGGGCGACGCGGCCCGGGTCGGGCTGCTGGTGGCCGCCGCCGAACCGGCCGCCGACCTGCGGGTCCTGCTGCGCGCGGCGGCCGAGCTCGGCGAGCCGGACGACCTGTTCGACCAGGCGGAGAAGGCCGGCCTGATCCGGGTGGAGGACGCCCGCGTGCAGTTCCGGCACCCGCTGATCCCGTCGACCGTGTTCGCGCTGACCACCGACGCCGAGCGCCGGGCGGCCCATCGCGCGGTGGCCGGTGCGCTGGACGGCCCCGAGGACGCCGACCGGCGGGCCTGGCACCTGGCGCACGCCGCGACCGGCCGGGACGAGGAGGCGGCGCACGCGCTGGAGGCCGCGGCCGCGAACGCCCGGCGGCGTGGCGGGTACGCGGCCGCCGCGGCGGCGCTCGCCCGGGCCGCCGCGCTGACCGAGGAGGCCGAGCCGCGCGCCGCCCGGCTGCGCGGCGCCGCCGAGAACGCCCGGGTGGCCGGCCAGGTCGAGGCGGCCATGCGGTACCTGGAGGTCGCCCTCGACCTCGCCGTCGACACTCGGCTGCGCGCCGAGCTCTTCCACACGCTCGGCCGCATCCACCTGTTCCACGGCCAGGTGCGCCAGGCGGTGACCATGCTCGCCCAGGGCTCCGAGCTGCTCGACCGGCACGACCCGATCGAGGCGACCTCGCTGCTCGCCGAGTCGGCCTTCGCCGCCTTGCTGGCCGGCCGGGTGCTGGAGTCGCTGGACATGGCCCGCCGGGCCTGCGACCGGGTGCCGCCGCCGGGCAGCTCGGCCGATCTGATCTCGCAGTTGATCCTCGGCACCGCCCTGTTCCACCTGACGCCCACCTCGGAGAGCAGCCGGGTGCTGGACAACGCGGCCGCCATCGCCGAGTCCAACCTCGAGACGGTCGACCCCGAGTACGCGGTCTTCGCCGCGCTCGCCCTGCTGTGGACCGGGCAGGTCGAGCGGGCCGAGGCGCTGCTGCGGCACGTCGAGGACGAGGCCCGGCGCAGCGTCGCGCTCGGCCTGCTCCCGTGCGTGCTGTACGGCTGGTCGTACGTGCGCGCCCGGACCGGCCGGTTCGGCCTGGCGAGCGCCCAGGCCGCGGAGGCGGTGGAGATCGCCGACGAGACCGGCGAGCACCTCTGGCGGTACTTCAACGGCGGGTGCCTGGCGTACATCGCGGCGATGCGCGGCCGGGAGGAGGAGTGCCTGGAGAGCCTGGCCGCGGTGACCGAGACCGCCCGGCGGCTGGAGATCGAGTACCCGGCCACGATCCAGGACTCGCTCGGGCTGCTGGCCCTGAGCCTGGGCCGCTACCAGGAGGCGATCGACCAGCTGGAGCCGGTCAACCGGGCCGGCCTGCGCGAGACCGGGCCGATCATGCTGGGCCGGCCGACCGCGTTCGACCTGGTCGAGGCCTATCTGCGGGCCGGGCGGCCGCTCGCGCCGGACCTCGCCGAGCAGGTCGACGCGGTGAGCCGGCAGGTCGAGTTCCCGGCCCTGGCGGCGCTGGCCATGCGGTGCCGGGGGCTGGACGCGGCCGAGGACTACGACGAGCTGTTCGCCGCGGCGTACCGGATGCATGATGCGGCCCCGAACGCCCTGGCCCGGGCTCGCACCGCGCTCTGCTACGGCGAACGGCTGCGCCGCTCGGGGCGCCGGGTGGAGGCGCGCCGGCACCTGCGGGCCGCGTTCGACGCCTTCACCCGGATGGACGCCGGCGTCTGGACCAGCCGCGCCAAGCAGGAGCTGCGGGCGGCCGGCGAGCGGGTGGTGCCGGCCGCCGAGGGACTGGTGGCGCAGCTGACCCCGCAGGAGCTGCAGATCGCGATGTCGGTGGCCGGCGGCCTGAGCAACCGGGAGACGGCCCGCAAGCTCTTCCTCAGCGAGAAGACCGTCGAGTTCCACCTGAGCCGGATCTACCGGAAGATCGGGGTCCGGTCGCGGACCGAGCTCGCCCGGCAGATCCTCACCCAGTGACTCGGCGCTTGGTCGCGCCGATCCTCACCAGTGACTCAGCGCTTGGTCGCGCAGATCCTCACCTAGCGACTCGGCGCTTGGTCGCGCAGATCCTCATCCAGTGACTCGGCGCTTGGTCGCGCAGATCCTCACCCAGTGACCGTCAGCGCTTGGTCGCGCCGGCGATGATCGCCTCCGCCGACCAGTCGGCGAACGCGGCGATGGTCAGGCTCGGGTTGGGCCCGACCGCGCCCGGCATCGCCGAGCCGTCCACCACGAACAGCCCGTCCCGCCCGAAGGCCTGGCCGAACCGGTCGACCACGCCGTGCGCCGGGTCCCGGCCCATCGGTGCGCCGCCGAGCGGGTGCACGGTGGTGATCCGCCGCAGGTACCGCCACTGCGGCGTGTCCCGATAGGTCGCGCCCAGCCGGTCACTGATCTGCCGGAGCACCTCCCGCATGCCCCGGTAGTAGTCGCGGGACGACCGCCGGTTCCAGGTGATGCCGAGGTAGTCGTTGTCGCGCCCGCGCAGGTACATGGTGCCGTCCGGCACGTCGCGACCCATCCCGAGCAGCGGCAGCGAGCTGGAGGTCAGCGTCGCCGGGCCGATCAGCTCGGCGAAATCGCGGCCGATCGACGAATCCGGGTTGGCGAACACCCAGGCCAAGAACCTTTTAAGACCAAATCTGACGGTACGCCCGGGCAGTCCGAACCCGCTGCCCTCGATCAGCCAGTCGACGAATGCCGGGTAGCCGCCGTCCTCGAGGTAGTACCCGCGTGCCCGCGGATCCCGAGGATCGAGCGGCACCTCCGCCGCTCCGGTGACGACCGGCCCACGATCGGCGTCCAGCGGCAGCGGCGAGCCGTCCGCCCGCTTGGCCCGCAGCGCGAGCGCCAGGAAGTCGCCGTTCCCGGAGAACCGGGTGCCGAGCGGCCCACCGGGCTGCGGCTGCGCCAGGCCGGGCAGGTTCCCGGCATTGCGCAGCAGCAGGTAGGTGGAGCCGAGCGCGCCGGCGGCGAGCACCACCCGCTCGGCCCGGACCTCCCGCGGCGTCGGCGCGGCGTCGCCCTCGGGGTGGTGCTCGACGTAGCGCACGACGTACTCGCCCTCGTCGTACACAATCTCTCGAACCTCGGAGAGCACCCGGATCTCGGCCTGGTTCCGGGCCAGCGACAGGTACGTGTGATCCAGCGAGTTCTTGCTGCCGTAGTTGCAGCCGATGTCGCACTCGCCGCACAGCCGGCAGGTGAGCCGCACGGTCGGCGGCCGCCCCGGCCGGTCGTGGACGTTGCCGAAGCTCGGCGCCGTGATCGGCTCGCCCGGGTGGGCCGTGGTGTACCCGTTGGCGAAGCTGACCGCCAGCCGGGCCGGCACCCAGTGCAGCTCCGACTCGTTGACGGCCTGCCGGAACGCGGTCACCTTCGGGGTCGCGTACTCCGGCTCGTCGTGCGGGTAGGCGGTGACCCCCATGATCCGTTCGACGCTCTGGTAGTGCGGCACCAGCTCGCGGTAGCTGATCGGCCAGTCCTCGCCGCCGTTCGAGCTGTGCACGAACCAGTCCGGCGGCTTGCGGAGCAGGACGTTCGCGTAGATCAGCGAGCCGCCGCCGAGGCCGCTGGAGACCACCGCGTCGACGCCGCGGAAGGTCCAGATGTCGAAGAGCCCGTGCCGGCCCTCGTCCGGGCTCCAGACGGCGCGCCGCAGCCCGGCCGGACTGCGCTCGAACGACCCCGGCGGGTAGGCCTTGCCGCGCTCCAGCAGGCACACCTCCTGGCCGGCGCGGCTCAGCCGGTAGGTCATCACCGAGCCGCCGAACCCGGAGCCGATGACGATCGTGTCGAATTTGACCTGGCTGTTCATGGCTGTG
>Ga0068858_100006216_pt1 | contig 11638 bp, 7 predicted proteins | sample KBSSwiS12_FD_66589 | JGI IMG/M metagenome (GOLD analysis project Ga0068858, IMG submission 66589) | Switchgrass rhizosphere microbial communities from Kellogg Biological Station, Michigan, USA - KBS Switchgrass S1-2 | ecosystem: Host-associated > Plants > Roots > Rhizosphere > Soil ... | reverse complement strand
GGAAAGCGACCTTCACGGGGCGTCTCCGAAGAGGCGGACGGATTGCGCGCTGCGGATGCGGCCCTCGGGGTCCCAGCGCCGACGCACGGCCGTCCAGGCGGCCAGCCGTGGCTCCATGGCCCGGAAGTGCTCGGCGCGTGTGAACGCGTCCTTGGCCAGGTACACGCGGCCCCCTTCCGCGATGACGAGCTCGTTGAGCGCGTCCACGAGCGCCTGGGTGCCATCCCGTACCGGGATGTCGAGCGCGATCGAGATCCCGGGCCGCGGGAACGACAGCAGGCCCTCCCCTTCTGCGCCACAGTCCTTGATGACGCAAAGCATGGAGGCGCCTCCGTGCCTGGTGAGCAGGTCCAGGAAGCGCCGCGCGGTCCCGTGGCCGGCGGCGTCCGGCAGCACGCACTGGTACTGGGTGAAGCCTCGCGGACCGTACAGGCGGTTCCAATCGCGGATGAAGTCCAGCGGATAGAAGAACGACTCCGGATGGGCGAGGCGGCGGCGCACGCGTGGCACGTGGCTCGCGTAGAGCAGGGCGTTGAACGCGCGCACCGACATCCGGTTGACGACGAACCCGGGCAGCACGAAGGGCACCGCGGGGCGCCGGGTGGGCCCAGGCGGGGATGACGGCGCGTCCTCCGGCTCCGCCCAGCGGCCCTTGGCCAGGATCCCGCGCCCCATCGACTTCCCGCGAGAGAGGCAGTCGATCCAGCCCATGGTGTAGGGCCAGTGCGGGCCCGCCTCCTTCAGCGCCTCGATGAAGCGGTCGATGTCGCGAATGCGCTCACTCTCCACGCGGATCCAGGGCGACGGGATGCGGAGCAGGCGGCACTCCACCTCGAGGATGTGGCCGGTGAGGCCCATGCCTCCGATGGTCGCCCGGAAGAGCTCCGGCTCCACGTCGCGCGAGCACTCCACGATCCGGCCGTCGGCCACCCGCATGCGCAGCCGCAGGACGTGGTTGCCGAAGGAGCCGTCGCGGTGATGGTTCTTGCCGTGGACGTCCGCCGCCACCATGCCGCCGAGGGTGATGAACTGCGTGCCCGGGGCCACCGGAGCGCAGAAGCCGCGCGCCCAGAAGATGCGGTTCAGCGCGAGCAGCGTGAACCCCGCCTCCGCGCGCAGGCGTGCGGTGGCGGGATCGAAACAGAGGAGCCGGTCCGCGAGGGTCGAGCCGGCGGCCACGGGACGGCTCGGGGGCGGCAGGGACGAGTCCCCGTACGAGCGGCCCAGCCCCCGCGAGAGCACGGCGTCGCGGGTGAGGGACACGAGGTCCTCGGAGCGGACCTCGCGCCCCGGCTGGGGGAGGCGGCCCCAGCCGGACAGCATCGGGGGGCCGCTCTTCAAATCCGGCGCTCGACCGCGGGGAAGTGCCGCCAGACGGGCACGCCGCAGAAATGTTCGCCTTCCGTGCAGGTCGGAGTGATGCGCCCCGCACGGAGCACGCACGGAGGCCCCATGTGCCGGGCCAGCGCGGGATGGACGGCGCGAAGCTGGTCGAGCTCGTCCATGGAGGCCTGGTAGATCTCCTCCTGCGCGTTGAAGCACGTCCGCATCACCCACTTGTGCGCGAGATAGAGGAGGCTCCCCGTTTCGTGGAAACGCAGCGCCTTGGCGTTGGGGAGGAGGTAGAGGGCGGCCTCGCGGGGCACGTCCATCTCCAGGAGGCGCTCCTTGGCCCGCCAGGCGCGCTCCATGGACGCGAGATAGATCTCGTGCGCGCGGGGATTGGCCGCGATCAGGGGCGGCGTGACGAAGTCCGGCTGGCGCGTGTCGGTGAGCGTCATCAGCGGCCGCGAGCCCGGCACCATGCGGTGCCGCTGGTCCTGGCTGTCCGCGGTATGGGAGAGGCGCTTGAGGAACGTGTAGCTGGCGTGATGCAGCGCGCGCGAGAGCGGCGAGTGAACGTTGATGTTCAGGGTCTCGAGGCGGTAGCGGTTGAAGGACGGGTCGAGGACGCGGGCGAGCGCCTCCGCGTCGGGCAAGGTGTCGGGGTGGACGCCGAGCACGGTGCGCACGGCCTCGGCGGTGGTCTCGGGCGCCCGCGCGGTGTAGTCCACGAGCAGGGAAGTCCGCGTGCCGAGCTGGGCGTCGATGCGCCTGGCCAGCGCGTCGCCGTCCCCCTGCAGCTCCGGCCACCGTCCTTCCACGACCTGCCCCGCTTCGTACGGCGGCTCCCCGACCTTCTCGAAGAAGGCGGGATCGAGGACATTCACGCGATCGACCATCTCCGTGATCACGGAGACGGCCTCGGTGGGCACGTCTCCCGTCCGCATCATCCGCCGCAGGCGATGGAGCACGATCCCGGAGACGGTGTGCACCATCGAGGTGAAGGCGGCCACGGGGATGACGTAACGCGCGAGCTCGATGGCTTTCTTCTCGGATTCGCGCGCCACCTTCTTCCGTCGCTTCTCCGACGCATTCGGAGTGAGGTGGCGGATCTCTCCGAGGATGCGGTGCGTGTCCTCTTTCAGGATCGCGGAGAGGGCGCGATAGGTCGCCCAGGCCTCGCCCAGCTCGCGCTCGTACACCTCGCGCGCCGCCGCGGAGAGGGCGGGGGGGACATAGGCGGCGACCTCGTCGAGGCGCACGAACCTCTGGCTGGACTGCTCGGAGTTGTAGAACGGGTGGGAATGCAGGAAGGCCCAGACCAGCTGCCGGCTCACGTTCTCGAGGCCGAACTCGAAGTGGGCGTGCTGGTAGACGGTGTGATGCCCGCCCTCGAAGGTCAAGGGGCCGATGGAGTCGCGCTGCCCCGGCGTGACCTCGTCCGGCCCGATCACCCGGGGCGAATAGCAGGTGCGGGCGGCGGCGATGGCGCCGTCGTACGGGCGCGCCGAGGCGTTGCGCAGGGTGACGAGGGGGGGGCCGGTACGGAGGGGCGCGTCCATGAACGAGATGGTACAGTCGTCGCATCCAATGACGGAAAGCGTCCGGCGTGCGCTCACGGCCTGCGTGATCTACCTGTCCCTTCTCCTGGTCGCCGCGAGCCTGCTGCGCGCCCCTGATTCCGCGGGCAACCGCCTCCTTCTCAGCCAGTTCGCGCTCCTGGCTCCCGCCCTCGCCGCCCTCTTCGCCACGGTCCGCGCGGCCCGCGGCTCCCTGGGTGGGGAGCGGGCGTTCTGGAGCCTCCTGGCCGGAGCGGCGGCAGCGCAGGTGACGGCGGTGGCGGCTTTCCTCCTCCAGGGAACAGGCATCGCTCACCGGCCGGCCCTGCTCGGCCTCGGCCATCTGGGGCACTACACCTTCAGCGTCCTCGTCGCCGTGTCCGTGATCGTCTGTCCCCACCGTCCGCTCCCCGCCGGGCGCCTGCGCGCGGCGATCCTGGAGTGGACGATGGCGGCCGTCGTCGTCTATTTCCTCATCTTCTATTTCGTCACCATCCCCCTGGACGAGACGGCCTCCTCCTGGTCGTTGATCTTCGCCCTCGAGATGGCCGCGATCGCGGCCGGGTTCGGCATCCTCGCCTTCGCCGTCCGCCAACCGCCCTTCGCGACGGTGTACCGGATCCTGGCCGCCGGTCTGGCCACGGGAGCGGTCGCGGGCTTCATCGAGACGGCGCGGACCGTTGCCGGGCCGCACGACTCGGTGGGCAGCGTCCACTGGGTCCTGATCCTGCTCGCCCTGGCTACGGCCGCTACGGCGGAACGCGGGCCCGCCCAGGTGCCGGGCCGCGACGACGCCGACATCACGTCGCGCCGCGGCTGGTGGACGCCGGCGGTGGTCATGCTCCCTCTCCTCGTGGACCTCGGTGCGCGCGTCGTCCGGGAGTACCCGGCCGCTCTCGCCGAGGCCCGGCTGGAGGTGGCGCTGGCCGCCACCGGTATCCTGCTGGTCCTCGCGGCCATCCGCGTACGTGGCACGTCCGCCGTCCGGTTCGACGGCGGCGCGCCGTCTTCGGCCTCGGGATCGTCGGAGTACGTGCACTTCGCCACGGGCATCGCGCACGAGCTGAACAACCCGTTGATGGCGGTCGGCGGCTGGGCGGAGCTGGCCCTCCGCAAGAGCGAGCCACGCGAGTCGTTGGAAGCGCTGCTGGCCGCCACGCAGCGGGCGGCGCAGAGCGTGCGCCGGCTGCAACAGCTCGGACGCGCGGCGGAACCCGCCAGCGGGCTGTCCAATTCTCCGTCCGACGTCTCCATCGTCATCGGGGTGCCGCCCGCCGAAGCGCCGGGCTGGACCCGCTGGCTCGTCGCCGGCACCGCGCTCTTCGCCGCCGTCTACTTCACGGTCTTCCGTCTGGACGTCCCGCCGTGGACGGGGGACGCGCTCCTCGTCCTGCCCCCTGCCGTCGCGGCGATCGTCCTGTGGCGGCGCGGACTCCGAAGTCGGACGCCGCGGTCGGCCGCATTCTGGCGTCTGGTGGCGGGCGGCGCCGCCACCTGGGGGGTCGGGGAGGTGTTGTGGGTGGCCATCGAAGTCGGAGGCGGACGGCCCTTCGACGAACATGGCGGCCGGGCCCTGAGCGTCATTTTCCTCGGCTTCCTGGTCCCCGTCCTCGTCGCCCTCAGCCTTCGCGCGCATCCGCCCATCATGCGGAGGGATCCGGCGACGGTACCGGACAGCCTGTTCATCTGCGTCGCCGTTCTCTACTCGTTCGTGCATCTCGTCGTGCTGTCCGCGGTCGGGATGACCGAGCCCTCCGCGACACAGAGGATCCTGCTCGGGACGCTGTGGGCGACGACGACAGTGTGGGCCGCCGTCCTCTGGCGGGCGGTGGACCATCCGGCGTGGCGGCGCGCCTACGGCGCGGTGGCCTTGTTCGCGCTCACCTACGGGACGCTGCGCGTGTTTGCGATCGGAGTCGCCGGCCATCCGCCGGAACCGGGCGGATGGGCCGATGTGGCGTGGTTCCTGCCCTTCGCGATCCTGATCAGCGCCGTGGGCCGCGGGCGGTCGGGGGCGGCATCGGCGTTCCCCGTCTTGCTGGCCGCGGGCGCGGGTCCGGTGATCCTGGACCTCCTGTTGCGCCACATGCGCCCCGCTCCGAGCGTCGCGGGCGCGGCCGTCTCCACCACTTGCGCTCTCCTGCTCGCCGGCGCCGCCGCCGTGCGCCTGCACTGGCAGGCCGAGGTGGACCGTCGTGCCCGCCGGGAAGCCCGCATGGTGGCCGAGGAATCGCAGCGCGCGGGCCGTCTGACCGCTCTGGCGTCGCTGGTGGCGGCCGCGGTAGGCGAGCTGGAAGACCAGCTGGAGGAGGTGTCGCGCCGGGCGCGGGCCGCCTCCGTCGTCATGCCGGACAAGGGCGAGCAGATGCTGCAGCAGGCGCGGCATGCGCGCGACATCGTCCGCGAGCTCACGAATGCCTTCCGCCTCGTGCCCCCCGGCCCGCGCCGGGACATCGACCTCGTCACCCTGCTCGAGGAAGTCGTCGAGGAGGCGCTCGACGAAGGCCTGCCCTTGCATGTCAGCCTCGAGGAGCTGGCCGGGCTGCCCGCCGTCTACGGCGATCCGCGCGCCCTCGCCACTGCGCTGTCGCACCTGCTGCGCAACGCCGCCCAGGCCAGCCCGGGGGGCGTGCTGCGCATCCGGGGGGCGCAGCGTGAGGGCGAGGTCGAGCTCTGCTTCATCGACGACGGGCCGGGCGTCCCCGCCGCCCTGCGCGGGCAGATCTTCGATCCGTTCTTCACCACCCGTCGCGTCGGCGACGGGGTCGGCCTGGGCCTCACTCTCGTCCACTTCGTCGCGCGCGGGCACGGCGGTTCGATCGTGCTCGAGGACGCGCGCGCCGGCGCCTGCTTCGCCCTGCGCCTGCCGACGGCGGCATCATCTCCCGACGCCGGGAACCGCGGGTCCTGGCCGTTTGCCGTGGCCGCGCTCGTCTGCGGCGCCATGGCCATTCTCATGGCCGTGGAGCCGGGTCCCGCGCAGCGTGAGGCCCTCAGTGTGGTCTTCCAGATCACGGCCGCGGTGATCGCGGCCGCGGCCGCGGGCTGGGCCTCCTGGCGGCAAGGCGGCTCGCGTCGCGCGTTCTGGGCGTGGATGGCGACGGGGGCCGGCCTCTGGGCGCTCACGCGGACCTTGCGCGTGATCGAGGGCGGGTTGGCCGGACGCCCGAGCGCGGGCATGTGGCCGCTCGTGCTCTACGCCGCGGCCGACCTCAGCTGGGCGGCCGCGCTGCTCCTCCGGCCCGACCGGCGCCTGGAGCGGGCCTCATCGCGCCTGGGCCTCAGCGCGGGCGCGGCCCTCGTGCTCTTCGCCTATGCGCAGGCGCACCTGGTGGTGCTGCCCGATCCGTTCGCGCTCGGCGACGCCGCCCTTCGCAATCAGCTCGTGCTTGTGCGCGGCCTGCTCAAGCTGGCCCTGCCCGTATGGGCGGCCACGCTGGCTTGGAGGGCGCTGACTCCGTATTGGAAGAAGTTCTACGCGCGGCTGTCCGCGGTGCTGGTGGCCTGGGCCCTGGGGCAGGCCCTCGCCTTCGCGCAGAGGAGCCGGCCCGGCTACGTCGCGGGCGGAGCGTCGGACCTCGGATGGATCGTTCCCTTCCTGGCCCTGGCGGCCCTGGCCCTGAACGAGGCGGCCCGCCAGGAGTCCGCGGAGGAGCCGGCCCGCATCACCGACCGGTTGCGCCCGGCCGGCAGCGCGCAATGGCTGGTGGCGGTGGCCGTCCTCGTGGTCGCGGACGCGCTGCTCGGCGCGTCCGGCTATGCCGCCCTCGATTCCGCGCGCGCCCATCTCACCCAGACCATGGTCGTGGTGATGACGCTCATCCTGGCCGCGCGCGAGATCGTGATGGCGCGCGAGGGGCAGCGCGCCGCGCGCGGGCGGTTCCCGGGCGACCCGGGTCCGTCGCGCTGGGTGCGCCTGGTGGCGTCGGCCGTCCACGAGCTCGGCTCGCACCTCTCGAGCATCACCGCCCTCGCGCGACTCCTCCTCTCCCAGCCCGATGCCAGCCCGCGGCAACGCGCGGACACGCTCCGCCTCCACGAGCGCGCGGAGGCGGCCACGAGGGTGGTGCGGAACATCCTGGGCGCGCTGCCTTCGTCGGAGGGCGGCCGCGAGCGGCATTCCGTCAACCGCGTCGTCGAAGAGGCGGTGGAGACGCGGCGCCCCGCGTTGGAGCGGGAGGGCATCGAGCTGAGCTGTACGCTGGGCGCGGAGGTCCCCGAGATCCCGCTCGACGCCCCCGCCCTGCGTCACGTGCTCGTCGCCCTCCTCGATCGCGCCGCCGTCGCCATCCGGGCGGGCAGCCCCACCGGCCAGGTCACCCTCACGACGGCCGTGCGCGGCGGCGCCGTGCTGGTGACGGTGGGGGACTCCGGCCGCGCCGCGCCGGGGGCCATCCTCGACCGCCTGGTGGACGCTCTGCGCGATCCCCCGGAGCCGTACCTCGACTCGGAGCTGCAGCGCAGCGTCGTGCGCGAGAGCGTCGAGCGCCAGGGCGGCAGCCTGGCCGTCGGCATTCGCCCGGGCGGCGGCACCGAGTTCGTGGTGCGGCTGCCGATCCCCGTCGCCGACGTCCCGCCGGCGCAGGGGGGCGCCGCCGCGCCGATCGCGCGCTCGGGGTAGCCCGGGTTCCGCGCCTACCGGAGCTGCCTCCACCTCACGGCCATGTCGCGCAGGATGGCGAAGATCACGGGGACGGAGGCGAGGGTGGAGGTCCCCCGCGTACGGGGAAAGTAGTCGAGGCCGATCTGGATGATCGGGCAGCCGGCCTTGCGCGCGCGGAGGAGGAACTCCGCGTCGATGAAGCTGCTTTCGCTCGTGAGCGTGAACTTCTCCAGCACGGACCGCCGGAAGAGCTTGAACGCGAAGTTCACGTCGCGGACACGCAGGCCGAAGAGGGTGCGGATCAGGTGGTTGTAGCAGAAGGTGTAGAGCGCGCGCACCAGGCCTTCCGACGTGCGGTCGAACCGGTAGGCGGCGACGATGTCGGCCTGCTGGTATTCGAGCAGGCGCACCGCCCGCGGCAGCTCCTCGAGGTCGACGGGAAGGTCGGCGTCGGTATAGAAGACGAGGTCCTTGGTGGCGGCGGCGTAGCCGGCGCGCAGGGCCCCTCCCAGACGGCGGTTCACGGGGTTGTGCACCACGCGCACGCGCGCGTCCGCGCGCGCGAGCGCGTCGGCCAGGGCCGGCGTCCCGTCCGTGGAGGCGTCGTCGACGATCACGATCTCCCACTCCGGGACCCGGGCCGACTCCAGCACCCCGCGCGCCGCGTCCACCGCGCGGCGGACGTAGGCCTCCTCGTTGTACATGGGGAAGACGACGCTGATGGACGGCGTACCTACTCGTCCTCGCGCGAGACCACGAACCGCTCGAACTCGCTGAGGAACGACAGCGAGCGCAGCCCGTCCATGCGGTCCAGGTAGACGCCGCCCTCGAGGTGGTCGCATTCGTGCTGGATGACGCGCGCGAAGAATCCCTCGGCCTCCACGGTGTAGGGCTGGCCGTCACGGTCGAGGGCCTCCAGGCGCACGCGTTTCCAGCGCGGCACCGCGCCCCGCAGGTCGGGGATGGAGAGGCAGCCTTCCCAGGCGTGCTCCTTCTCGTCTCCGAGGGGTGTCACCACGGGGTTCACGAGGACGGTCAAGGGCACGGCCGCGCGCGCGCGCTCGTCCGACGCCGGGACCTCGATGACGGCCACGCGCAGGCCGACGTGCACCTGCGGGCCGGCCAGGCCCACCCCTTCGTATTCGTGCATGGTGTCCACCATGTCGTTCAAGAGGTGCTGGAAGTCGGGCGAGGCGAGCACCTCCGCGGGGACGTCGCGGGCGGGGGAGCGAACGACGGGATGGCCGATGCGAGCCACCTTGAGGATCATCGGATCACTTGTAGAACTCGTCACGGTCGCCCGCGGTGATCTCCACGACGCGGATGGCCGAGTCGCGCAGGATCTGGAGGCCCACCACCTCGCCCGGGACCTTGCGCCAGAGCGCGGTGTAGAGCTCGCGCAGGTTCGAGACGCTCTGCCCGTCGAGGGACAGGACGAGGTCCCCGCGTGCGACCCCCGCCTTGTCCGCGGGACCGCTCTCCACCACGCCGGTGACGATGACGCCGCCGTCGAAGGCCTGCGGGAAGAAGCCCACCCAGGCCCGTCCCGAGCGGGGTCCCGCCTCGGCCTCCATGGCCGCGCGCCGGTCGAGATACAGGCGGACGGGTATGGCGAGGCTGTAGCGACCGACCGCGGCCAGTCCCAGGGAAACGAGTCCGAGCAGCCTCCCCTCCAGGTCGAAGAGCGGCGCTCCGGCCAGGCCGGGGTTGATGGCGGTGGTCATGATCGCCTTGTCCAGCATGTACTCCCAGAACGCTTCGAACGGGCCGATCGCCGACACGTGCCCGGTCGTCGACTTGCGCTCGCCCTCGCGGGTGCAGGTCAAGAGGAAGATCGGCAGCCCCGGCCGCGGCTCGTGCTCCTCCTCGATGCGCGCCGGCCGGAGCAGGGGGCCGTCGACGGTGACCAGGGCCAGCCCGGTGGTGTGGTCGACGGTCGTGCGGCGCACCTCCCGCTCCCGGCCGTCGAATCCGGTCACTTCGACCCGGCGCGCCCCCATCACCAGGTAGTGCGCGGTCAGGATGCGGTCCTCGGCGACGGCGACCCCTGTCCCCAGCCGTTCCTGGCCCAGGATCGCGGACGAGGGATGGTCGGGGGGGATCTCGCTGCGGAGGAACACGACGGCCGGAGTGGCTTCGCGGGGGATCGTCAGCAGCGCGTCCATCCGGGTCTCCGCGCCGGGATTATATGGTGAGGCCGCGGCCCCGGAAGGAGAGGGGCTACTTCGCGCGGTAGGTGATGAGGCCGCGCTTGAGGTCGTAGGCGAGACGCCGACGGTGACGCGGTCCCCCGCGATCACGCGGATACGGTACTGGCGCATCTTGCCGTTGAGGCGGGCGAGCACCTCGTGGTTCTCGCCGCACTTCACCTTGTAGTTGCCACCGGCCAGCACTTCGGTCACGACTCCCTGCAATTCGATCAGGTCTTCCTTGCTCATCCACTCTCCGTTTCTAGGGCGACCTTTGATTCTGACGCTCCCGCGCCTCGCTGTCCACCGGCACCCTCCCGGTGCCCGAGGATCCATGCGGCCAGGAGGGCGACCACGACGGTGCGCAATGCGATGGCAACGGAGAAGACGATCGTGCCCGGTCCCGCGGCGCGGGCGGCCCCGGGGAAGAATCCGCCCATCTCCGCCACCGCGGGCGCGAAGCTGAGCGGGTAGATGACGACGTTGAGCAGGTCGAGGATCACGAAGATGGCGGCGATCCGCCGCTGCGGGCGTGGCTCCTCCTCCAGCGCTCCCAGGATCAGGAACGGGTAGAACCAGAGATTGAACTGGGTGGAATAGATCCGGTTGAAGAAGACGGCGGCCAGGCAGATGAGGACGCCCTTGTATTCGATCGACAGGCGCGGCCGCACGACGACGGCCGCCAGCATGAGGAGAAGGCTCCACAGCCCCGCGTAGCGCTCCCAGGGCAAGGGTCCGAGCCAGATCTGGCCCACGCCCAGCAGCGTGTCCCAATACAGGGGCCGGCGGATGTGGAACAGGTAGGGCGCGAGCCAGTTCGCCAGCGATCCCGTCTCCTTCAGGCAGAGCAGAGCGAACGGCAGGTTGAGGGCCGCGGTCACGGCCGCGAACACCACGCCCGCGCCGAGCCAGTGCCACCGCCTGCGCTCCACCACCAGGAGCCGCCACTCCTGGGCCGCGATGAAGAACGCGGGATACCACTTGAGGCCGCACCCGATGGACCAGAGCGCGGCCGCGGAGAAGTAGCGGCGGCGCCGATGGGCGAGGTAGCCCAGCAGCACGAACGTCACGATCCAGCTCTCGTAACGCACGGGCGCGGTCACGATGGCGGTGAGGTTCAGGTTCAGGGCCAGCGTCGCCGCGAACGCCCGGCGCGGCGCGATCTCGCGTGCGAGGCGATAGAAAAGGACGGTGTTGATCAGGTCCGCGACGGTCATGAACGCCGCATGCACCGCGATCGTCTGGCGGAGGTCGTCGGGCCGGATGAACGGGCTCATCAGCCAGTAGAGAATCCCGCCCAGCACCGGGTATTCCTTGGTAAGGTTCACGTACGGGATGGCCCCGGCCTGCGTCTCCGCGAAGAACTCTCGCCAGGTGCGGATGTCCTGGACGAGGTGGCTGACCGCCGGGGCCGACCAGAAGACGGTGAGCAGGAGAGTCACGGTGACGGCGCGCACGAACAGCGTCACCGCGAGCGCCGTCCAGAGCTCCCGTGGCTTGTTCATGCGAGCCGGATGTCCATGTGCGGGTGCATACCTATCGCATAGCGGGCCGTCGCGCTACGGCTGCCGCGGGGAATAGCGGGCCGCCCGTGGCCGTTGAAGAAGCATGGAGCTCAAGATGACGCGTTCGGGAGTCTTTCCTTCATTGGCTCTCGCGGCTCTGATCGGGTGCGGGGGATCGTCGCCCATGGCGCCCACTCCTCAGGCGGTGCCGTCGGCCACTCCGAACCCCGCGGCCACCGCGCGCTACCGCGTCACCTTCGACGCCTCCTGGAGCTCGGCCTCGCATCCCACCGACATCCCGCGCAATCCGCACTTTTCGCGGCTGATCGGCGGCACGCACAAGTCCACGGTGAAGTTCTGGGAGTCCGGTGCCCTCGCCAGCGAGGGGATCCGCCTGATGGCCGAGCAGGGCCGCACCACGCCCCTCGACACCGAGGTCGAGGCGGCCATCGCCGCCGG
>Ga0068858_100006211_pt1 | contig 11645 bp, 12 predicted proteins | sample KBSSwiS12_FD_66589 | JGI IMG/M metagenome (GOLD analysis project Ga0068858, IMG submission 66589) | Switchgrass rhizosphere microbial communities from Kellogg Biological Station, Michigan, USA - KBS Switchgrass S1-2 | ecosystem: Host-associated > Plants > Roots > Rhizosphere > Soil ... | reverse complement strand
CGGACGGGATCAAAATAAACACCGTTAGCTATTACGTTTAACACTTTAGGATATCGTATACCTGATGGTATCTGATGAAGTGCTAGGGCGTCACCATTTCGTAACTCAACTGTATGCCCTGCATTAGAACCACCCATTGGGCGTACTACAGCATCGGCTCCCGCAGCCAGCGTATCCAGCATCTTTGCTTTGCCTTCATCTCCAAATTGCAGGCCAGCAACCACCGTTGTTCCACCGTAGAATTCTTTCATCCACCTTAGCGTAACAATAAATTAACGGTGTGCAAGCATGAGCACGTTGTATTTAAACCTTAAGAAGCGAACCAAAACTAAGATTTTCAATTGCTTGAGCGTTTTCAATACTAAATTTACCAACTTCTGTACGGCGGAGGCCGCTCATGTATGCCCCAACTCCTAATTCTTTACCAATATCTTCTACTAAAGAGCGAATATAGGTGCCTGAGCTGACTTTGCAGGTAAATTTAACTTCAGGATATGAGTAATCTAACTCTGTAATACTGTAAATTGTCACGGCGCGTGGCTCCAATTTAACCTCTTTTCCCTCTCTGGCCAGTTTGTAGGCCCGCTGGCCATCAACTTTAATAGCACTGTATATCGGAGGGGTTTGCATGATATTGCCCGTAAAACCCTTCAAAACGGCCTCTAGGGCCTCTTTGGTGGGCTTTTCGGCCGATATTACCGACTTTTCACCCTCATCGTCCCCTGTTGTGCTAGTTTCACCCAGCTTTAGGGTAACTTGGTAAACCTTGTCTAGTTTTGAAAACTCCTCCGCGCGTTTGCAGTAACTGCCCACCACAATAATCAGTAAGCCCGTCGCTAATGGGTCAAGCGTGCCCGTGTGCCCCACTTTTGGCTTCTTTAACCCAGTTTCACGCTTAATTTGGCCGCGAATCCGCGCCACCACATCAAAAGAAGTCCAACCCGAGGGTTTATCTATAAGTAAAATGCCATCCATTAGGCACTAGTATACCTCGGGGCTCTGTTATTGCACTGGCAATAGTGGTGGTGGCACTGGCGGTGGTGACTGGCCATTCGGATCGTCGCTCTGCGCTTGTGGATCATTGGATGCTGGAGGAGCCGGGTTAGCCGGAGGTTGGCTAGGATCAGGCGCAGGTGGCAAAACTGGTTGCGCGGATGGAGCCGCGGCAGATACAGATGGGCCAGAAGACAGATCAAGTGCCGCGGCGTTCAAAGCCTGAAGCGGTTGTGGGCGGGACGTGTCATAAGGAGCCGCGTTAATAGCCGTACTAACAGCGTCTCGAGCAGTATTTACGCCCTCGGCAACGTGCGGGCTATGCTTAACGGTTTCAATTTCATTAATTGTGCTGGTTGGGTCTTCGGCGATATGGGCGGAGTCAAAGGTCTTTTCTATGTCACGCAAGGTGTCGTTGTCTAAAGCTGGCGGCAAAGTATCTACGCTAGATGGCGGTTCGCTGGCTGGAGCTGGTGGCAAAGCTGGGCTTGATGCCTCATTTGGCTCCGTGGTTGGCAATGGTGGCGCGGTAGCATGATCATCAAATATGCTTGGCGAATCAGCAGGCAGGGTTGGCCCTAGTGGGTCGGTGTTTGGTTCGTTCTCACCGTCGTCGGATCCAAATGCGGTAAGAGGATGTGAACTACCAGCAAAAGAATCATGCAGCTCGTCGCCTTGTCCCGGCAGTGGGTCTACGAAACGGCGGTGGCTTTTAACTTCTGTTTGAGCCACTTTTAAGTTGCCTTGATCGTCAATATCTATCTGATTTGTCTGGTCTTTATCTACTGGCTGCTCTGCTTCAACTGGAATATCTAAATTTAGCGCTGATTCGGTAGAAGGATCCGACTTTTCCTTTGGAGCTGCATCCGCAATTTCTACCCGCTCCTTTTTAGGTTCTATTTTTGGTTCTTCGGGCTTAGGGGCTTCTTGTTCAGGCTCTTCTTTAGGCTGCTCTTCCGGCTCTTCTTCATTTTCCTTTTCATGCTCAATACTCAGCGATCCATCGGCGCTTTCGGCTGCAGGCACTTCTGCTGGAGTTTCTTCGGGAGCAAGCGGCACTTCGACAACTTTGTCTAAGGATGAAGCAATCAGCTGCTGGTTAGCCCCGGCGGCCATAAGCTGGGCTGACATAGTCATAATTTTAGGCGTAGTTTTGTCGTTTCTGAAGCGCTCGGTCTGGGCCACGATTCCAGTTAAATACGCTGTAGCAATCTGGTTGTCTAGCAAACCCGGCTGCAGCATCTCCCCTATTCCCACCAACATTTCACATAAAGAAGCGGCCGAGGTTTCCTGCCAGTTAATAGCACCTATTGACGAAGCTTTGTCGCCAGCGCTCACTGTAATTACAGTGGCGTCATGCAAAATCCGTCCATGAGAGACAATCGCCTGGTCTAGCTGTTCACGTTCGGACACGCCTAAAGCGACAACCGCGTCGACATTAAAGTCTCCCTGGGTAAAGTTAAGGTCTTTCTCGCTTAAAGATGTCTTGTAAGGAGTAATAAAAATCTTAACAACATTGTCCTCTACCTTGTAGCGCAGCTTGTCAGCCTTACTTTTGTCTAAAGAAACTATAAAATCGCGTAAAGAGTCAGTGTTTTTTTCTAACGTTGCTTCGGGAGTTAAAAATTCTATAGTTGAAGGCGTGTCACCACTGTAAACCGCGGTGGCATGCTTGCCCATTTTGTTTAGCGTCAAAGTAAAACCTACGGCGGCCGCAAGCTGGTCGACACTTGGGCTGTTGCTCACCGTTACAAGCACATTAACCGCCGTCTTAAGCCGTTCAATGACTTGCTGTTGTGGATTTCCTGGGGCGGGAGCTTGTGGATTCATATTTTTATTTTGAATTATTTGTTGGCATAATAGCATAAACGGTATAAGAGAACAAGATTTATGACTAGACTACCTTCTGTCTTCTTTACAACTGAGGTGGAAGTGTTGTATAGTTATCACTTAGAACAATATAAACGTTATAGGAACAATCAATGCCAATTATCAAGTCAGCCAAAAAGCGCGTCAAAACAACTAAAAAAGCTACAGCGCGCAACGCAAAAGCCAAGAAGACAATGCGCAGCGCATTTAAGGCTTTTTCAAAGAGCACCACTTCAAAGAATCACTCGGCCGCTCAAAGCGCTTTAGACAAAGCCGCCAAAAAAGGCCTGCTCCACAAGAACAAAGTTGCCCGTAAAAAGCGCCAGCTGGCCGCCGCAGCTAAAAAAGCCGGCGCTAAAGTTGAGAAAAAGGCCGTTAAGGCCAAGGCCGCTCCAGCAAAGAAAGCCCCTGCTAAGAAGCCAGCTGCCAAAAAAGCTCCAGCCAAGAAGAAGTAATCCCTGTTTTTGGTGAAGAAGACTCAAACATCCCATCGCTTGAGCTAATTTCGTCGTTTTTCTGCGAAACGCAAAGGAGAGGTACTTAACATACCTTGACTGCGGCTCGTAAGGAAAAAGGGCGGAAGTAGCCAAGCGTGGGATGTTCAAATTGTGAGTAAAAAGTGCTGGATGGCATCGTCGGCATCTATGGCTTCGCTTTTCAAACGGATGTCGAGATCTAATACCCTTTTAACGAGGGCTTTTATATCCATAAGGCTTTGGCTGCTGGTTAAGTACATGGTTTTGCGAACTACATATGGGTTTAGCTTGGCGGCGCTGGCTATGCCCTCTGGCCCCAGTTTTTCATTGGCCTTTACGACTGCTAATACGTGCATCTGCCAGGCTAACATTCCCATTATGGCTTGCGGTTCTACCTGCTGTTTGCGCTGGTCTTGGTACAGATCCAGCGCCTTTTTTGTGTCGCCGCTAAATGCAGCATCCAGAAGATCAAACATCGAACCTTGTGGCTCCGGTTCGGTTAAAAGGTCAATTGTAGCCCGGGTGATAACCGGCTGGTAAATAAGCAGTTTATCCAATTCGTTGTGCAGGCCCATCTGGTTTGCCCCTACCCTTTGTACTAAATAAGTAGCGTCTGTTAGAGTCAATGCTCCACCGCGGGTTTTGGCTTCGTCGCTCAGCCATTTTGGCAACGCGCGTTCATCAAGTTCGGCAAATTCCTTAACCGTGGCCTTCTTTTTGAGTGTCTTGTAAAGTGTTAGGCGTTTATCAAACTTGGCCTCCACAATAATAAGGTCGGTTGTGTCAGCCACAGCGTCTAAGAGTTCATCAATATGATCATTTATTGATTTATTGGCGCTAGGATCGCTTAAAATTATCATCCGTCGCGGCGCCAAAAATGGCAAACTGGCTACGCTTTCGAGCAGGCGGCCAAGTTCAACTTCACTGCCTTCAATCCGCTCCAAACCAAAATCACCATAAGTCTTAATAAACTCGGTAATTATCCTATTTAACTCGTTTCTGAGAGCAAAACTATTGCTACCAGTTAATGTTCTTACCATTGTTGGTCTATAATATCACTTGCATACTAATGCATGTTTACTCTTTTAGACGTAAGCATTTAGAGTTTTGGACTACTTATGGGGAATTTGATCATTGTTTCGAACCGGCTACCGCTGAGTGTCAAAAAAACTGGCGGTGTTTTGGAATTCTACGCGTCTGACGGCGGGCTGGCCAGAGGTCTAGCATCATATGCTAACAACAAGAAGAATGCTTGGATCGGCTTTATCGGTATGCCTTCAGACGACCTGACCGAGCGCGAAAAACAGACAATTATCCGCAAAATGAAGGCCGCGAACTGCTACCCAGTTTTTTTAACACAAAGACAGGTTGACGGATACTACAATGGGTATAGCAACGACATTTTGTGGCCGTTAATGCACAATTTGCCGGTTAAAAATCCTCACCACGCTTCACTATGGAAAATTTACCGCGAAGTGAATGCCCTGTTCGCGTCCGCGGTTATGGAGCAGCAAAAACCTGGAAGTAATATTTGGGTCCATGATTATCAATTGATGCTAGTACCTAGAATGATCCGTGAGCAGAACCCTAAACTTCCGATTGGTTTTTTCCTGCATATTCCCTTTCCGGAAAACAATCGCTTCGCCGAACTATCCGAGAGCCAGCAGCTTATAAAAGGCCTGCTTGGATCCGACGTCATCGGCTTTCATGTGCCCTCTTATGTAAAAAACTTCCTGGAAACAGTAAACGAACTCGACGTTGGAGTGGCCAGCGATGAACAAGTGGTGGTTGGAGACCGAACCGTGCGCGTATCTGATTTCCCTATTGGTATCGATTACGCTAAGTTCTCTGGCGCAAATAAATCACGTAAAGTCCGCCGCGAAGTACGCAAATTACGTCGCAAGCATAGGCGGCACAAAGTCATAGTAACTGTCGATAGACTCGATATAACCAAAGGCTTTATAGAGCGTCTCAAAGCCTATCAAACTTTGCTTAAAAATAACCCGCGCCTGCACAAAAAAGTAGTGATGCTAATGCTGGCGATTCCTACCCGGGGCGAGATACAAGCCTACAAAGATTTAAGGGCAAACGTAGAGGCCTTGGTACTAGAAATAAACGATAGCTATGGCCTAAGGCGCTGGAAACCAATTGAATATATGCATAAAGCCGTGCCGTTTGAAGAGCTCAGTGCCATGTACCAGGTAGCCGATGTAGCTTTTGTGGCTCCAATCAAGGATGGCATGAACTTAGTCGCCAAAGAATATGTTGCCAGCCACACTAATAGTAACGGGGTGCTTGTTCTGAGTGAAACGGCCGGTGCCGCCGAGGAGCTTTTGGATGCAGTTATGGTTAACCCCAAGAAGCCAAGTACGCTTGTTAAGGGCCTAGCGAAAGCCTTAAATATGCCAACTAATGAGCTAAAACCTAGATTAAAACGGATGCAAAAACAACTTTCTACCCACACCATCCAAAACTGGGCGGAAACTTTTATGGATACCCTGGAGCAGCCGAGTGTAGTTTATAGCGGTGTAAAACTACTTATCGGCAAAAACAAAAAGCGCTTGGTTGATGCCTACGAAAGTTCAAAGAAACGATTAATTATGCTGGACTATGACGGTACCCTAGCAACCTTCGTTGGTGATCCTAAAAATGCACGTCCTGACAAAGAACTTTTAAATATTTTGCGGGTTCTGAGCTCTGACAAGCATAATGATGTAGCAATTATCAGCGGCCGGTCTAAAGCCAACCTTAACCAGTGGTTTGGTTCTATGCCAATAACACTTTTTGCTGAACACGGCGCCAGCATGAAGCCAAAAAATGGAGAATGGAGACAGCAAGTTAAATCTTCTACTGACTGGAAAGCAATCTTAAAACCAGCCCTGGAAAAACACGCCGCTAATACCCCAGGAGCTTTTGTGGAAGAGAAAGATTTCGCGTTGGTGTGGCACTATCGTACCGCATCCCCGTACCACGCTCAGAAAAACATTGTTATTTTGCGACAGGCGCTTAGACCATATATTGAAAAATACCACCTAAATATGCACAACGGCCAAAAAATCATTGAAATCAAACCACCACAGCTGAACAAAGGTGTGCCAGTCAATAAGCTATTAAAAGAATCCCATGACTTTTTGCTGGTTACCGGCGACGATTATACCGATGAAGACATGTTTAGGAATGTGCCGCGTAGTGCCTTTTCTATAAAAGTCGGCCGCGGTAAAACCGCCGCCCGCTACAGGATCAAAGACGTTGAACACGTACACCGTCTACTTAAAGAACTTACCGGTCTATAGCTTCTGGCACTTTGGACAAGTATGTGTACCACGGCCAGCAACCCGGGTTTTAATAATGGCTACGCCTGGGTGACGCGGGCAGTCTTGGCCTTCACGTCTAAATACCCTCGCAAAGTCTATGTAGCTGCCTCTTTTGCCTTCGGCATTTACATAATTTCTATCTGTTGACCCGCCTTTTTCAATCGCCAGGTTCAGTACGTATCGAAGCTCAATATAAAGCGTTTTTAGCTTTGTATCTGTTACGTCTTTTACCCTTTTTGCCGGGTGAATTTTGGCACCCCATAGACTTTCATCGGCATAAATATTCCCAACACCTGCCAGTACCGTTTGGTCTAACAACGCAGCTTTAATAGTCGTGTTGGCACGCTTTTTTATTCTTTCTATAAAAATCTTTGGCGTGAACGAATCTTCTAACGGCTCGGGGCCGACTTTCTTAAAAAAATCTATGTTTGGGACTTCAACCGTTGGCATTAGGCGCATCCAGCCAAACTTGCGCTGGTCGTTAAAAAACAGATGCGAATCATCCTTAAACACCAAAGTTACGCGCGTGGATTTATCTGGTAGCTTACCAATCAAGCTATCATTCGGGTGCCCCGCCCCAAAAACTTGTTCACCACGAAAAACCAGCTGGCCTGTCATTTTTAAATGTATTACTAATGTGTAGTTTGTACTTAGATCAATCAGTAAAACTTTAGCCCGGCGCCGTACGTCAGTGATTTTCGCACCAATCAAAAACGCTTTTACATCACCTTTTGAGTTTGGAAAGCTCTTAGGGTTATTATGTGTTTCGGCTTTAATAATCTTGCCAATAATAAGCCCATACAAACCACGTTTTACTGTTTCAACCTCTGGAAGTTCCGGCATGGCTACATTGTATCAGGCGTTTACTAACCAGCTTGCAGAAGTATGTCATCCGTCATTGTCATAATTTGAGCATCAAGCCCCCGAGCTACTTCGTCAATATACTCAACAACAGGTTGAGGCTCCCGTGCAAACCTTACGTGGCCACCTTGAAACTCCCGGGTATCACCTAGAGGGGTATGCGTATTTGTAACCCAGTCTCCCAAGTGGACACCATGGTAAACCGGTATCCCCTCCCTACCTAACTCTTCCACTATGGGCTCCATGTCGTAGTCCCTGCTTAAGTAGCCCGTCTCAGCAATCATATAGGCAAGATCCCATAATGAAGGTCTGTGACGTATCTCCGCAGATACCATTGCGAGGTGCTGACGAGGCGACATTGCTACCAGATCAGGAACACAGTGCGCACCTAACTGCATTAGGGCTTCGGGTACCGATGGGTCTTCTGGCCTAACTTCGTGCCTTAACGGGGAGTTTAATGTAATAACGCCCGTCTTTTGAGGCACAAACAATCCCGTTTTAGATTTTTTCACCCAGTGCCTAGTTCCATCAAGCATAGTAATACCACCTTCGGACTGTCCAACTTCCAGGGAAATCCTTGGTTGGTACCTCTTTCTAACATAAGCCATACCTTTATACGCAGTTTTAGATCTGGCTTCCCTGGCGTTTCCAAGCCCGCGTACCAGACCCAAGACCCTTCTTTTTGGATAATTTGTCCCTATCGTGCTCACTACGAACTCACCTTTTCCTATTTCATACAGTTCTTGGGCAGAATCTTCCAGCGAAATGGAACCAGGATCACCCAAGCCACCCCTTAAATCAATCGCTATGCGCCCAAGCCCATTGTCTAATTTGCCTCCGTCATAACGACGAGTATGAACTTCAACCCCACAAGGGCCTGCTTCACCGCGATATGTTTCAATCTTCGGTCTTCGGATAACAGCATTTTTGGACATTTTTGTCTCGTTTAAAGCGTAACCGGGTTTATGGAAATGACTATATACCTGCTATCCATGGATTACAATGAAGTAATGCAAAGTATGTTCGACATAATGAAAGACAAGGATTTTGATATACCGCCGGAGGTTGCCGAAATCAAAGCCTACGTACAACGCTTTTTTAAGGTTGAGGTTGGCGTGACCATACAGGAACGCACAATTGTTATCACTACGCGCTCAGCGGCCCTTGCTGGCTCTTTGCGGCCACATTTATATAAGCTGGCCAAACAGTTAAAGACAGAAAAGAAACTGATAATACGAATTGGCTAAATTATATGTGTCGGATCCCAACAGGTTCGGAGGTCTCGTTCTAGTCCTTTGATTTTAGCCATGTCATCTTCATCTAGCTTGAAATCAAAAATGTCGATGTTCTGTTCAATCCGGTCTTTATGCGTGCTTTTAGGTAGTGGGATTGTACCAACTTCCAGGCACCAGCGCAGCATAACTTGAGTAGAAGTCTTGCCGTGTTTTTCACCAATTTCGGCCAACACTGGGTCATCCAGACCCTGCCCATGAGCTAACGGCGAATAAGCTTCAACAACTATGCCATTATCCTGGCAGTACTTAACTAGTTCTGGCTGCTGCAAAAATACATGCAGTTCAATCTGGTTCACAGCTGGTTTAATCTCGCAATCTTTTAAAAGATGTTCAAGATGCCGGATCATGTAGTTACTAACGCCAATGGTTTTGGCCTGCCCCGCCTTATGAATTGCTTCAACCTTTTTCCAGGCGTTGTGGCGAAGTACGGTTACAGGAAAGTGAAGCAGCAATAAATCAACATAATCGGTTTCCAGGTTTTCTAAAGATTTTTCAAGGCTTTTTTCAACCCGCAGAAAGTTTTCAGCTTTGATTTTGGTAGTTATAAACACGTCTTTCCGGTCAATGCCGGCTTTTTTTAGGCCAGCCGCTAAGAACTGCTCATTCTCATAGGCCTGAGCCGTATCAAAGTGGCGGTATCCGGCCGCAACGGCCATTTCAACGCTTGCTATGCATTCGGCCTCGTCCTTATTTTTCCATAACCCAAAGCCCACATTTGGAATTGATACTTCGTCACTTAGCTTGGTTGAAGATATATTCATATTCTAATTATAACTTAGTCAGCATATGGTGCTAAACCAGAAAGCAACCTTGGAAGCTTGTTGAGAAAGTCTTCATAATCTAAATAATGCAGTGCTGTCATGCCGTATTCCTGGGCCGCCAGGCAATGTTTTTCTTGGTCGTCCACAAACATGCATTCTTTCATTTCCACGCCTAAGCGCTTCGCAATTAGCTCAAACATTGCTTTGTCCGGCTTGAGCAGCTTGGTTTCGTAAGACAATACGTGGGCATCAAACAGGGCCGCCTGCTCCATCTCAAAAAGTTCATTAATAACATCATAATTAGCATTGCTCATAAGCCCAATTTTGTAATGCGGTTTCAGCTCGTTCAAAATAAGTTCAAACAGCTCTCCATTCGGCTTCTTTTTATCTACCGCTGCGCGGAGTTCATTTATGTCCACACTTATAAGTTTTGCAACGGCCTGGACTGTCTCCTCATAGGTTAATGCCCTTCTATCGGACAGGGCTCCAAGCTTAGCCACTTCCTCAACCAGTTTAGGATCGTGCAAAATGTGTTTGCGTTTAAACGGTGTCCAGCCATCCTCCGCCAGCACACCAAAACAATCAAAAATTATCGCTTTAATCATTGCTTACCAGCCTTTCTGTAAATTCCTTAGGATATTTAAACGCCAGCCGCTTTGCAGCTTCACCAGCGCTAACCCACTCATGGCGCAGATTTTCTTCGCTAAGCACAATTGCAGCGTCTCTTGGCAACGTAACCGTGTAAATCATAACCGCCAGTCCAACTTCATCCCTATCACCATGTGGAAGTTTTATGTTTGAAACAACTGCCGTAAAAAAAGATGCTCCTGGAGCAATATCAATTCCCAGTTCTTCTTTCACTTCACGCTGCAGCGTCGTATTAATAGACTCACCTTCTTCAATTCGTCCACCAGGTATATCCCAATGAGATTCCTGCTTAACCCGGAAATGTTCCGGGTTAACCTCAAGTACCAAATATTGGCCATCCTCATTTTTACACAGAGCCTTTACTCCAACGTGAAACAGTTGTTCGCTCATTTCTGTGCCTTAATCTTTTCAATAATTTCAGTTGTAGATGCGTGTTCACCGGCTTTAATACGCTCTTCAATAATAATCTCCGGCCCATTTAGTGCTCTTAGCTTTTCCCATATGGGATTGGTCGTATAGAAGATATCCGGCTGCAGTGTTTCAAAGACTAATTTATACAAGGGGTCTGGAGCTTCTTTTGAGAATTCAGTTCGTGGACCAATAAACGCGATATCTACGCCCTTCAGTGCATCAACCATGAAAACTCTATCCTGCTCTGGTATAACAGGACGCGCTGAGCCCTTTCCTAAATGTACACGCTCGTCGTTTTTGACCATAACAACAACAATCTCACCGTGCTTTTTAAGGTTTTGTATATAGTCAACATGCCCCCTGTGAATCAAGTCAAAAACTCCACTGCCAAGAACAATGGTTTTGTCTTTGTACTTTTCCCTTACTGTTTCTAGTTCATTAAATTGAACGATCATAAATTAAGGATACCTTGGTTACTTTATCTTTCTAAGTGCTATTTCTATCCACTGTCTTTTTTTAATCGTAATAACTTCAGATACTGCGACTTCAAAGTGTGGTTTCGCTAGCTCAGTTAACAATTTTGGGGTGTAATAAAAGAATAGCCGTTTGCCATGTTTGTCCTCTTTCCATTCTTTTCTATAGCCTTTGGAATATCTGGTGGTAATGTAAAAAATGCCGCCTATTTTTAGTGCGCGCGCAGCATCCGAAAACAGCTGTTCAACGCTTTCTTTATCCAAATGCAGTATAGACGCGAAAGCAAAAATAACATCGAACGCATGGGCTGGGTAATCATAATTTTGCATGTCCACAACCCTGAAATCTGCCGTTGGCAAAAGCTCTTTAGCAAGGCTTATAAGACCCACTGAATAATCAATCCCCACATATGTTTCCGTACGTTTAATAATCTCCACAGCGTCGTGCCCATCACCACAGCCAAGCTCCAACGCCCGGCCGCTGCCGTCATTCTTCCCGGCTAGTTCTAATGCTAGTTCAATATCCTTAACCCTCGACCCAGTG